>Ga0302196_10000356_pt1 | contig 44660 bp, 40 predicted proteins | sample II_Bog_N1_3_FD_198794 | JGI IMG/M metagenome (GOLD analysis project Ga0302196, IMG submission 198794) | Peat permafrost microbial communities from Stordalen Mire near Abisko, Sweden - II_Bog_N1_3 | ecosystem: Environmental > Terrestrial > Soil > Wetlands > Peat | place: Sweden: Abisko... | reverse complement strand
CCCCACGATTATGAGCCGTGTGCTCTAACCAACTGAGCTACGCCGCCACGGGCGAGCCCCCGGTGGGGATTGAACCCACGACCCCCGCCTTACCATGGCGGTGCTCTACCACTGAGCTACAGGGGCAGTGCGGCTCGATCGAGCAGCAAGAAAGTAGATCATAGCCACTCCCGGACGGACGGGTCAGCGGCCCCGTCTACCATCCACGGATGCACGTGCGCCTGGCCGAACCCTCGGACGCCGAGTCCGTGCGCCGGATCTACAACGTGGAGGTGGTCGGATCGACCGCCACCTTCGACCTCCGGCCCCGCACCGTCGAGGAGCAGGTGGTCTGGATGGACGAGCACCGCGGGACCTATCCGGCGGTGGTGGCGGTGGGCGCGGACGGCGGGATCCTGGGCTTCGGCTCGCTCTCGGCCTACCGGGACCGGCCCTCATACGCCACCACCGTGGAGAATTCGGTCTACGTGGACGCCGACCACCGGGGCGAGGGCGTGGGGCGGGCCCTCCTGGAGGAGCTGATCCGACTGGCCACCCTGCACGGCTTCCACTCGATGATCGCCCGGATCGGGGGCGGCAACTCGGCCTCGATCGCCCTGCACGAGGCCTGCGGGTTCGAGCCGGTGGGGGTGGAACGGGAGATCGGCCGCAAGTTCAACCGGTGGCTGGACGTCGCCGTGCTCCAGCGGATGCTCGGCGGGGTCGGGATCGACGTCGACCCGGGCTGACCGGGACGGCCCGCTCTCGGGACCGGTCGCCCGACCCGGGACCGACAGGCCGGCTCAGGCTGAGGCGGCCGTCGCCACGGACGCCACGGTGCCGCCGGCGACCGCCGGGGTGCGCCGGTCCCACGAGGACAGCGGCACGGTCAGGACGATCAGCAGCCAGAGCAGGGTGAGCACGATGAGCATCGGGTCGCCGTGGAACAGGGTGGTCACCAGCTGGGTCCCGCCGGGCAGCTCGATGAAGGCGGTCACCATCGACAGCCCGATCACCAGGGAACGGAGCTGGCCGAGGGCCACGGGGGCGAGGAGGATCAGGCCCCACGACAGGTACCAGGGCTGGACGACCGGGCCCAGGAGGACGAACAGCAGGAGGGTGATCCCCAGGGCCTTGAGCGTCCCGATCCGGTCGGAGTTGAGCAGCAGCCACACGCCGGACACCCCCGCCGCCACCAGGCCGAGGAACCGGCACACGGACAGGACCCCGGTGACCCCCACCCCGACGTGGGCCACGTGGGCGATGCCGGTGAACAGGAAGGCGAGGCCCGTCGTCGGCGAGGCCCAGGAGCGCACCACCCCCGGGGTGCCGAGGATGGTCACCCAGCCCCACCCGAGGCCGCTGACGTAGGAGAAGAACCCGAGGACGCCCAGCCCGATCAGGCCGGCCGTCACCACCGGCCGTATCCGGTCCCGGATCGGGACCCCGGCGCCCAGCCAGCTCCAGCCGATGTAGAGGATGCCGAGGGCGGCGGGGGCCTTGACCGCGGTGGCCAGGGCGCACAGCGCGATCCCGACGATGGGCCGCTTCTCCTTGGCCATGGTGAGGCCGGCGACCAGCAGTCCGAGCATCAGGGCGTCGTTGTGGGCCCCCCCGATGAGGTGGAAGATCGTGACCGGGTTGAGGACCATCAGGGTGAACAGCTCGGCGCCGTCCCGGTGGTAGAGCCGGGCCAGCCTGGGCACGCAGGCGGCGATGAGGAGCACCCCGACCAGGGCCAGCAGCCGGAGGAGGACGATGGTGGCCAGCTCGTTGTGGAAGGTGACCCGGGCGAAGAAGCCGTCCAGCTGCAGGAACATGGGCCCGTAGGGCGCCGGGGCGTTCCCCCACAGCGGGTCGACCGGAGCCGTGTAGGCGTTGTTGCCCAGCTCGAAGGGCCCGTAGAGGTACGGGTTCATGTGATGGCTGACCATCTCGCCCTGGGCCGCGTAGGAGTAGGCGTCACGGCTGAACAGCGGGGCGATGACCAGGACGGGCAGCGACCAGAGGGCGAACACGCCCATCATCGCCGGGAACGGGACGCCGCGGCGGCTGCGGTAGAGGCGGATCATCCCCCACCAGACCCGCATGAACAGGAGCAGTCCGCCGTAGACGGCGGCCAGCGAGAAGTACACGCCCCACCGGCTGGGTGCCGCCGTGCTCGGCTCGCCGAAGAACCACACCCCGGGCATCTCCAGCTTGAACGGCGAGCTCGGCATCGAGGCGCCGATGGCGACGGCCAGTACGGCCACGAAGCCGAGGAGCGCCGGCCGGAGCACCAGGCCCCGGGTGTCGACCGGCTCGTCGGTCTCCACGTCGGGCTCGTAGGCGTCGGTGGGTCCACCCAGCCGACCCCGCAGGGCCGTCCCGAACCGGTCGATCAGGCTGGACACCAGCAGGGTCGTCGAGGGTCCGACGATCGGGGAGCGGGTCACGGCCGGGTCGTCGGCGGACACGCGACCGTCCCCGGGCACTGCCGCCGCTGTGCGTTCCGGTGCCATGGGGTCGGGGGGTCTCCTGGGTCGAACGGTTCTGCGGTGCCGGCCGGAGCCGGCCACGTCCTGTGCGGAGTCGATCGACGTCCCCCGACAGATCCCCCGGGGAACCCCGGCGGGAGCTGAACGCAACGATTCCGTAACCTCATTGTAACCAGAGGCCGGACCCCGGGTCGGGTCGTCGCCCACCCGCCCACCGGGACCCCCGACGGGGTCGTTCTGGACGGGGGCGAGGAGGTCGCCGCCGACCTGGTGGTCGACGCCGCCGGGCGGCCGGGCCGGTCGATCGCCTGGCTGGACGACCTCGGCTACGAGCCACCGGGGGAGTCGGTGGTCAACTGCGACTTCGCCTACGCCGGCGCCGTGCTGGAGCCCGGCGATCCCGACGCCCTGTGCCGGGGCCGGCGTCCTCGTCCTGCCCGACCCCGCCGGCAACGTGCCGAACCGGGGCGGCTACGTCACCCGGATCGAGGGTGGCCGCTGGCCGGCCGGCCTGGGTGGCCGGCTCGGGGACCACCCACCCACCGACCCGACGGACTGGTGCCGCTGGGGGACGCGGTGTGCCACGTGAACCCGCTCTACGGGCACGGGATGTCGGCCGCCGCCCTCCAGGTCCGCGCCCTCGAGCAGGTCCTGGAGGGCCGCGCCCGACGCTCGGGCGACCTGGCCGGCCTGGCCCGGGAGTTCTTCCCCGGGGCGTTCGAGGCCACCCGGGCACCGTGGGCGCTGGCCGCCGGGTCCGACTTCCTGAGCTCCGGCACCACCGGGGACTTCCCCGACGACGAGTTCGCCAACCTGATGCGGCTGGTGCAGTTGGGGACCCTCATCGACGGGGACGCCGACGCCGCCGCGCTCTTCGTGGACGAGTTCGGCCTGCGACGCCCCTGGTCGGCGCGGGAGGAGTCCCCGTGGCGCGAGCGCCTGTCGCCGGAGCCGGCCGGAGTCGCCCCGGCCTGAGCGCCCCCACCGGGCCCGGCCCGGCCCGGGCCACGTCGCACGGGGTCCCGAATTGCCCGGAGGCCCAGGTCGGGGCGGTCCGATCGCTCCGTCCCGGGCCTCCGTCTGCGTGGGCCGGGAAGGATTCGAACCTTCGAAGGCAGAACCGGCAGATTTACAGTCTGCTCCCTTTGGCCACTCGGGCACCGACCCGCAGGCGGGCTAGGTTACCGCTTCGCACAGGGCTACTGTTTCGCCATGCCCACCTTCGACGTCGTCTCCGAAGTCGACATGCAGGAAGTGCGGAACGCGGTGGACCAGGCCAACCGCGAGGCCACCACCCGGTTCGACTTCAAGGGGACCGATTCCACCATCGAGCTCAACGACAAGGAGCTCATCCTGGCCTCGTCGACCGAGGACCGCATCCGTGCCCTCTTCCAGGTGCTCCAGGAGAAGCTGGTCCGACGCGAGGTCTCGCTCAAGGCGTTCGACGTCGGCAAGATCGAGGAGGCGTCGAAGGGCACCGCCCGTCAGCGCCTCGGCATCCAGGCCGGCATCTCGTCGGACCACGCCAAGAAGATCAACCGGTTCATCAAGGATCTCGCCCTGAAGGGCGTCTCCTCCCAGACCCAGGGTGACCAGCTCCGGGTCACCGGCAAGAAGCGTGACGACCTGCAGTCGGTGATCGCCGCCCTCAAGGGCGAGGATTTCGGCATCCCGCTGCAGTTCGAGAACTTCCGCGACTGAACCGGCAGGACCGACCCGGTCCGGGCCCGGGCGTCCCGGCGGGCTACCGGGCCCGCTGACGGGCGGCGCGCCAGACCGACAGGGTCAGCACCCCCGCCACCAGCACCGGCGCCACGAACGCGGCCACGGTGCGGAGGCCGGGTCGCAGGCACAGGACGGCCAGCACCCCGACGACGACGACCGCCCCCACGAACAGCTCCGGGGTGTCGCCGACCAGGAAGTCCCACCAGAACCGGCCGAAGGCGACCACCCAGCGGACCACCAGCGGTCCCCGGACGTCCGGACGGTCGTCAGCCACGGACCGGCTCCCCGCTCGGGGCCACCCCGACCGACGGTTCGGCGACGGCGTGGCGCAACGCGGCCACCAGGGCCCAGGCCACCGCGCCGTACACCCCCACCAGGACCGGGACGGCCAGGTCGGAGCCGGGCCACGACACGTGGACACCCTCGCCCGACCAGAAGGTCCCGAAGCTGACCAGCATGAGCCCGACCCCCATCTTCATGGCGTTCTCGGGGACACCGGACAGTTGCCGGTGGACGATGAGGCCCACCACCGTGACGAGGACCACGGCGGCGCCCGCGGCCACCGCAGCCAGTCCCAGATGATGGGAGGTGGTGCCCAGGGTGAGCACGATCACCACCACCTCCAGCCCCTCGAGGAAGACCCCCTTGAACGCCACGGTGAAGGCGGTCATGTCCCGGCCGGCACGGGCCGGGTCGTCCGACAGCTCGGCCACGTGCTCGGCGAAGATGGCGTCCTCGTCGTGCTTGGCCTTGAGGCCCGCCGCCCGGAGCACCGCCTTGCGCAGCCACTGCAGTCCGAACACCAGGAGCAGAGCCCCCACCACCAGGCGCAGGGCGGACAGCGGCACGTAGTGGACCAGGGCCGGGCCGAACGCCACCACCAGGACGGCCAGCGCCACCAGGGCGGTGGCCACCCCCTCGAGGGCGGAGCGCCACCCACGGGTCACCCCGACGGCCAGCACGATGGTGAGCGCCTCGACCATCTCGACGGTGCTGGCCAGGAACACCGCCACCACGAGGACCGTGGTCCCGGTCGCCTGGGTCGAGGCGATCAGCACGGGGAGGTCACCGGGGGGTTCAGGCGGCCTCGACGAGCTCGTCGAGCTCCTCGAGCGGGTGCACCTTGAAGATGCGGTTGAAGACCAGGAACTTGGCCACCCAGAAGATGGCGAACGACGCCAGGTTCGCCGCCTCCACCAGGAGGGTCTGCTCGAAGTGGCTGAGCCCCAGCCGCTGGCCGAGGTGCTTGGCCACCGAGGCGCCGACGATGGAGAAGGCCACCCCGAGGGCGGACATCGTCCAGAACGGGATGATCTCCTTCACCAGGTGGGAGCGGCCGGTCTTCCCCCACACCCAGTTCCGGGTCAGGAAGTAGGACGGCACACTGGCGACCACGTTGGCGAAGACGGTGCTGCCCACCTCACCCCACAGGTGGAGCACGCCGAAGACGAGGGCCAGCACGGCCACCGACACCCCGGTCGAGATGACCGACACCATCGAGTAGCGGAAGAGCTTCTTGGCCTCGGGGGTGTGCCGCTTCTGCCACAGGTGCTCGACCCGCTGGGTCAACGTGGGGCGCTCGGTGGTGCTCGGCATCCCGCCCACTGTACTCGTCATCGATCCGTAACAAAGGGGCGCAGCCGGAGGGTCGGACGCCACCGGGTCCGGGTCAGACGGTGAGGCCGTTGGCCCTGGCCACGCCCCCGAACCAGGCGGCGCTGGGCTTCGGTTCGCGCACGAACGTCTCCCGGTCGACGGCGACCAGCCCGAAGGTGGGACCGTAGCCGAGCACCCATTCGAAGTTGTCCAGCAGGCTCCAGTAGAAGTAGCCCCGCACGTCGATGCCGTCGTCGAGGCACCCGCGCACCCCGGCCAGGGCCCGGGTGACGTACTCGATCCGGAGCGGGTCGTGGTCCGTCCCGATCCCGCTCTCGGTGACGTAGACCGGAAGGCCGCCGGTCACCTCGGTGGCCCGCCGGATGGTGGCCCCCAGTGACTCGGGCCAGACCTCGTAGCCCATCTGGGTGGTCGGGACCCCGTCCTCGGCGGGGAGCCCGCCGTCGGGGCCGACCCGCATGCGGGTGTAGGTCTGGACACCGATGAAGTCGTCGCCCCCGGTGGCCTCCAGGAACACGTCCTCGTTGGGCACCCGCAGACGCTCCACCCAGGCCTCGCCCCCCGGCTGGGCCTGGTAGTCGGTCATCGAGACCGTCATCCCCACCGGGAAGTCGCCGGGTCCGGACCGGAGGGCCTCGACGGCCTTGTGGTGGGCCGACACCATGGCCGCGTTGACCACGTCGCGGCGGGTGCGGTCCCGGACCCGGGGCGGGAAGATCCCGAGGCGCCAGCCCATGGTGGCCACTACATTGGGCTCGTTCAGGGTGCAGGCCATACCCACCAGATCCCCCAGGTGCGCCGTCACCCGCTCGCAGAACCGGGCGAACCGGTCGGGGGCGTGGAGGGCCTCCCACGCCCCGGCCGAGGCCAACCACCGGGGATGGGTGAAGTGGTGGAAGGTGACCACCGGCAGGATCCCGTGCTCGTGACAGGTGGCGGCCATGCGCCGGTAGTGGTCGAGGGCCACCAGCGAGAACTCCCCCTCCTCCGGCTCGATCCGGCTCCACTCGAGCGAGAACCGGTAGGCCGAGAGTCCGAGGTCGGCCACGAGGGCGATGTCCTCGGGGTAGCGGTTGAACGAGTCGCAGGCGTCGCCGCTGACGTCGGCACAGCCTGACGTCGGGTCGTGTTCCATGGCCCACCAGTCGTTGTTGACGTTGCCCCCCTCGATCTGGTGGGCGGCGGTGGCCGTGCCCCACAGGAACGGCTCGGGGAAGGTGATCGCTGGCACGGGCGCCACCGTAGCCAACGGCCCCCGGCGGCGGGGACGGGAGGGGTGTCCCCTTCCGGCCGGTCCCGGTCGACCTGACAGGATGTGGGTCGTGAGCGAAGCCCTCGAGTCCCTGGTCCGACTGCTCGACCTCGAACCCATCGAAGTCAACATCTTCCGCGGGTACAACCTCGCCGAGGAGCGCCAGCGCATCTTCGGCGGCCAGGTGGCGGCCCAGGCCCTCATGGCCGCCGGGCGGACCGTCGAGTTCGGCCGGCCCCACTCGCTCCACGCCTACTTCCTCCGTCCCGGCGATCCGAACGTGCCCGTCCTCTACGAGGTGGACCGGATCCGCGACGGACGCTCCTTCACCACCCGGCGGGTGGTGGCCATCCAACACGGGCGGGCCATCTTCCACCTGTCCACGTCGTTCCAGGTCGACGAGGCCGGCCTCGACTTCCAGGTCACCATGCCCGAGGTGCCCGACCCCGAGACCCTGCCCACCCTGCGCGAACGCCTGGAGCCGCACAAGGACGCCATCGGCGACTGGCTCGACAAGCCCCATCCCATCGACCAGCGCCACATCGGCCCTCTGCCGTGGATGCGGGGGGCGAACAAGGAGCCCGAGCAGCGCCTGTGGCTGCGGGCCGACGGCACGCTTCCCGACGACCCCCTGCTCCACACCTGCATCGCCACCTACGCCTCGGACATGTACCTCTTCGACACCATGCTCGCCCCCCACGACGTGCTGTGGGACGACACCGACTTCATGGGGGCGAGCCTCGACCACTGCATGTGGTTCCACCGGCCGCTTCGGGCCGACGACTGGCTGCTCTACGACATGGACAGCCCGACCAGCCAGGGCGGGCGGGGCCTGGCCCGGGGCTTCATGTTCGCCCGGGACGGCTCGCTGGTGGTGTCGATGGTCCAGGAGGGCCTGATGCGCCTCATCACGAAGAAGCCGGCCGGCTGACGGCCACGGGTCGCCGCCCCGTGGCCCCGGATGCGGCCCCGGCCTCCGGCTCCTAGCGCTCGGTGATGGGCACGTAGTTCCGCTCGTCGTCGCCGATGTACAGCTGGCGGGGACGGGCGATCTTCGAGTCCTGGTTGAGCATCTCCTGCCAGTGGGCGAGCCAGCCGGCGGTGCGGGGGATGGCGAACAGGACCGGGAACATCTCGAGGGGGAACCCCATGGCCTGGTAGATCAGGCCGGAGTAGAAGTCGACGTTCGGGTAGAGCTTGCGGGAGATGAAGTAGTCGTCGGAGAGGGCGATCTCCTCGAGCTTCAACGCGATGTCGAGGAGCGGGTTCTTGCCGGTGATGGAGAACACCTCGTCGGCCGTCCGCTTGATGATCGTGGCCCGGGGGTCGTAGCTCTTGTAGACCCGGTGCCCGAAGCCCTGGAGCCGGCCACCGGAGCCGGACTTGACCGAGGCGATGAACGGCTCGACGTTGTCGATCGAACCGATCTCGGTGAGCATCCGGATGACCGCCTCGTTGGCGCCACCGTGCCGGGGACCGTAGAGGGCGGCGGCGGCGGCGGCGGTGGCCGAGTACGGGTCGGCGTGCGAGGAGCCCACCACCCGCATGGCCGTCGTCGAGCAGTTCTGCTCGTGGTCGGCGTGGAGGATGAACAGCACGTCGAGGGCCCGGGCCAGCACCGGGTCGGCCTCGAAGCGGGGCTCGGCGATCTTCCACATCATCGACAGGAAGTTCGAGGTGAAGGGGAGGGAGTTGTCCGGGTAGACGAAGGGCATGCCCACGCTGAACCGGTGGGCGGCGGCGGCCAGGGTGGGCATCTTGGCGATCAGGCGGATGATCTGCTTGTCCCGGGACTCGGGATCGAAGATGTCCTTGGCGTCGAGGTAGAAGGTGGAGAGGGCGGCCACGGCCGATACCAGCATGCCCATCGGATGGGCGTCGTAGTGGAAGCCCTCCAGGAACCGCTTGCGTACGTTCTCGTGGATGAAGGTGTGGAGGGTGATCTCGCGCTGCCACACCTCGTACTCGTCCGTGGTGGGCAGGTCGCCGTTGAGCAGCAGGTAGGCCACCTCGAGGAAGGTGGAGTCCTCGGCCAGCTGCTCGATGGGGTACCCCCGGTAACGGAGGATGCCGGCGTCGCCGTCGAGGTAGGTGATGGCGCTCTCGCACGCGGCCGTGGCGGTGAACCCCGGGTCGTAGAACCAGATGCCCGGGAGCAGTTTCGAGAAGTCCGCCGCCGACACCCCTCCGTTCTCCAGCGGGATCTCCAAGGACTGTCCCGTGCGGTTGTCGGTGATCGTGATGCTCTCGGCCACTCGCCTCAATCCCCTTTGTCCGGTGCGTATCCTCGTCGTCAGGCCCAATCCTAGATGCTCCCCCCCGGGCCTTGACCAACCGGGCGGCCGGCGGTGGCACCCGGTGACGGCGGATCAGCCGGTGACCTCGACCAGGAATCGCTGGGTGGAGCCGGTGGGGTCGGCCTGCCCCGGGGGCAGCGAGACGCTCACGGTCAGCGTGTAGAGGTGCCCCGAGGCCACCGGCAGCGGTGCCAGGTCGGGGGCCGACGACCCTCCCGGGGCGATGGCCACCACGGACTGGCTGCGCCCGCCCCGGGCGCCGGGCGGCGGCGGGGCGGTGCCGGCCGGGTCGGCGGTGGTGACCGTGACCGTCACGGCCACGTCCGCCTCGGCCACGTTCCCGCAGTTGGTCACCGAGACCGACGCGGCCAGCGTCGTCGTCGGCGGGACGACCGTCGGGGCCGACCCGGGAGCGGTCGACTGGGGCTGGGCGCACGAGGTGGCCACCGTCCCCACCCCCCCGGACGGCACGGCCGGCGGCTGGAGCCCGACGGCGGTCACCACCAGGTGGTGGAAGGGGACGAGGGCGGCCGACGACGCCAGGGCGGTCGCCGTGGCCGCCATCGAGGTCGGACCCAGGGGCGCGGTCGCCACCGGGGCCGGCACCCAGACGGAGGGACGCACCCGGAAGGGCACGTGCTGGGAGGCGGCCCGGGCCTGCAGGCCGCGGAAGCCGGCGTCCGCGGCCACGAACAGCCGTCCCTCGGCGGACATCTCGGCGGCGGCCTGGTCGGCCGAGATCAGGGTGGTCGGGCCGGCCGTGGGGGTGGGGGCCGGGGCCCCGGCGATGGGCAGTGGCACCATGCCGAGCAGCTGGTCGACGGTGGTGCGCAGCTGGTCGGTGCCCGTGGCCCGCAGCTCCATCACCTGGGCGAACCCGCCGGCCAGGCCGCCGCTCGGCGGGGGCGAGGCGATGGTCCGGGCCTGGGTCAGCTGCTCGGAGGTGGCCAGCACGGCGGCGTCGAGTCCCTGCTGCAACTGGCCCCGGGCGGTGATGGGGAACGCCTGGTCGGTCAGCGAGGGGGCCCCGGCCATCAGGGACGACAGCTGGGCCCCGGTGCGGGACGACGCCTGGCCGATCTGGTCGGCGAGGGCGGCGTACCCGCGGGTGGTGGCGTCGCGGTAGCCCTGGGACTGGGTGTGGATGGCGATCAGGGACCCGGCCACCAGCAGGACGGTCACCGCGACCGCCGCGGCGATCAGGACCGACTGCCCGAGTCCGCGCCCGGGCGGGCGACGGCGTCGGCGGCTGGCGCGGGGCATCGAGAGGACGTTAGTGCCGACCCCGGTGACGGGGTCGGCCGGGAGCCGGGGGGCGGTCAGCCGACCTCGGCGGCCTCCGACTCACCGGGAGTCACGTCCCGGTCGTGGAGCCCACCGGCCGTGCGCAGGCTCGACGAGGTGCTGCGCCAGTCGACGGTGGCGAGGATGGCGGCCGGGTCGACCCGGTCCTTGTACTGCTCGCACACCGCCAGGAGCGACCGGACCACGGACCCGGTCAGGAGATGGGGCACCAGTCCGAGGTCCAGCAGCTTGGTGTGGGCGGCCCGGTAGTAGTGCTCCTCCTTCTCCACCCGCGGCGTCGGCGGGTGCTCGATGGTGGTCGGGCCGTTGTACTCGGCCGCCACCAGGTCGGCCATCTGCGCGACCGAGAACGACTCGGTGAACTGGTTGAACACCCGGAACTCGCCACGGTCGGCAGGGGTCTCGCAGGCCAGCTCCACGCAGGCCAGCGTGTCGAGGATGTTGAGCATGCCCCGGGTCTGGCCCCCGGCCCCGTAGACGGTCAACGGGTGCCCGGTGACGGCCTCCACGCAGAACCGGTTGAGCACCGTGCCGAAGACGCCGTCGTAGTCGAAGCGGGTGGCCAGGTCCGGGTGGAGGCCGGTCTCCTCGGTCTCGTGGCCGTAGACGATGCCCTGGTTGAGGTCGGTCGCCCGGATCCCCCAGATCCGGCAGGCGAACATGATGTTGTGGCTGTCGTGCACCTTGGACAGATGGTAGAAGCTGCCGGGCTGCTTCGGATAGGGCAGGACGTCGGTCCGGCCCCGGTGGGTGATCTCGATGAAGCCCTCTTCGATGTCGATGTTGGGGGTCCCGTACTCCCCCATCGTCCCCAGCTTGACCAGGTGGATGTCCCGGTCCTGCTCGGCGATGGCGTACAGCAGGTTGAGCGTGCCGACCACGTTGTTCACCTGGGTGTAGACGGCGTGCTGGCGGTCGATCATCGAGTACGGAGCGGAGCGCTGCTCGGCGAAGTGGACCACCGTGTCGGGCTCGAACGACGCCAGGGTGGAACTCACGAAAGAGGGATCGGTCAGGTCGCCCACGAAGACGTCCATGGCGTTGCCGGACACCTCGGCCCACCGCCGCACCCGCTGCTGGAGACTGACGATGGGGACGAGCGACTCGACGCCCATCTCGAGGTCGTAGCCCCGGCGGGCGAAGTTGTCGACCACGCCGACCCGATGCCCCTTGCGGGAGAGGTAGAGGGCCGTCGGCCAACCCAGATAGCCGTCTCCTCCGAGTACCAGGATGTTCACGCAGTCGCTCCTTACGGTCGTCCTCGGCACACCAACCGACGGCGGAACGGGAGTCCGACGACGGATGGAGCCACCTGAGTTCTAGCCTCCCCACCTTGGAATCGGCTGGGAATCGCAACACGACCGTAACGCTCGGGGCCGACGGGGCACGAATCGACGCCCCGTGGCCCGGCACGGTGGCCCGCCATGGTGGCCCGGCATGGTGGCCCGGCACGGTGGCCCGGCACGGTGGCCCGGCATGGTGGCCCGCCATGGTGGCCCGCCATGGTGGCCCGGCATGGTGGCCGTCAGGCGGTCGGGGCCGGTGGGGCCTCCACGCCGGCCGGCGGTGGGCCCGCCACCAGCGCCTCGGCCACCAATTCCGTGGCCTGCAGGGGACGCGGGGTGGTGTCGACCGGCACGGGTACCGGGAGCTCACGCCCACCGACGCCCACCACCCCCAGCTCCTGGAAGCGACGGGCCGTGACCAGCACCCGGCCCTCGAGCGAGCCGACGGCCCGGTTGTAGGCCCCCACCGTGGCCGACAGGCTCCTCCCCACCCCGGCCATGTGCTCGCCCAGCACCGAGATCCGCTCGTAGAGCTGGGCCCCGAGCACCTGGACCTGGCGGGCGTTGTCGGTGAGGGCCTCCTGCTGCCAACCGTAGGCCACGGCCCGCAGCAGGGCGATCAGCGACGTCGGTGTGGCCAGCAGCACATGGTTGGCCACGGCGTACTCCATCAGCCCGGGTTCGTGCTCCAGGGCCGCGGTCAGCAGCGGGTCGCCGGGGACGAAGGCCACCACGAACTCGGGCGACGGGTCGACCCGTTTCCAGTACTCCTTCTTGGCCAGGGCGTCGACGTGGGCCTTCATCTGGCGCCCGTGCGTGGCCAGGTGCAGGCGGCGCTCGCTCTCGTCGGTCGCCTCGTTGGCGTCGAGGAAGGCCTGCATCGGCACTTTGGCGTCGACGGCGACGTTCTTGCCCCCGGGGAGGTGGACCACCAGGTCGGGCCGGAGGCGCCCCGAGTCGCCGTCCGTGGTGACCTGCTCCGAGAAGTCGCACCGCTCGAGCATCCCGGCCATCTCCACCACCCGCCGCAGCTGCAGATCCCCCCAGCGGCCCCGGGTCTGCGGGCTGCGCAGGGCGGTGACCAGGTTGCGGGTCTCCCGTTCGAGCCGGTCGTGGGAGGTCGAGAGCTGCTGCATCTGCTCGGTGAGCGCGGTGTAGGACCGCACGCGCTCCCGCTCGAGCCGCTGCACGCCCTCGTCGTAGCGGCCCAGCTGCTCGGCGATGGGGGCCAAGAGGTGCTCGATCGACTCCTGCCGGCGGGCGAGATCGCCCTCGGCCGCCTGCCGGGACTCCCCCAGCCGGGCGTCGGCCAACTGCAGGAACTGGTCGGCGTTGCGGCGGAGGGCCTCCTGGGAGAGCCGGGCGAATTCGCCCGCCATCTGCCGGCGGGCCTCGTCGACGGCGTCGGCCCGGGCCCGGGAGGCGGCCAGCTCGGCATCCAGCCGGGCCGAGGCCGTCCTCGCCCGGGTGACCTGGCCCGCCCGCAGCAGCAGACCCAGGCCGCAGCCCAGGACCAGGCCGACAGCCAGTCCGACAGCCAGTCCGATCAACGCTCCGGTGGTCATCACGGTCCCTCCCGAGTGGCCGCTACGTGGCCCTACCCGGGGCGGGTGGACTCCAACCCCGGTGGCCCCGGGGTGATCGGCACGGTCTCCGCGCACCGTACCGACCGGGTGTGACGCCCCTACCCGGGTCCGGGCCGCACAAGGCCCGGGGGGAGGTCCGGTGACCGACCTGTGGGAACATGGAGGGATGCACCGGGTCGTGGTCGTGGGGGCCGGGTTCGCCGGGCTGTCCGCCGCCCGGGCCCTGATCGGCCAGCCCGTGGACGTGACCGTCGTCGACCAGCGGAACTTCCACACGTTCCAGCCACTGCTCTACGAAGTGGCGACGGCCGGGCTGGAGTCGGGCGACGTGGCCTATCCGATCCGGGTGATCTTCGGCAAGGCCGACAACGTCTCGTTCCGGATGGCCGCGGTCACCGGTGTCGACTGGGAACGGCGCGAGGTCATCCTGGCCGAGGACCACCGGCTCCCCTTCGACTCGCTGGTGGTGGCCAGCGGCGCCACCGCCCGGTTCTTCGGCATCCCCGGTGCCTCGGAGCACAGCTTCCCGCTCTACACGCTCACCGACGCCCGCCGGCTGCGGGACCACATCCTGCGCCGGTTGGAGGACGTCGACTCCCACCCCGAGGGGGCCGGCGCCCGGGGTGCCCTCACCTTCGTGGTGGTCGGCGGCGGGCCCACCGGCGTGGAGGTGGCCGGGGCCCTGGCCGAACTCCTCGACGTGGCCGTCGAGCACGACGGGTTCGCCTTCGACCGGGAGGCCGGCCGGATCATCCTGGTCGACGCCCTCGACCGGCTGCTCACCCCGTTCGAGGAGTCGGCGGCCGACTACGCCGCCCGCACCCTGTCCGGTCGGGGTATCGAGCTCCGGCTCGGCCACCTGGTCCGGGCGGTCCGCGACGACGCCGTGGAGCTGGACGACGGCACCGTCATCCCCACCCGGACCGTCGTGTGGGCCGGTGGGGTCACCGTGGAGGGCACCGTCGCCGGCGACATCGGGGCCCCCACCGGGCAGAACGGCCGCCTGCTGGTCGGCCCCGACCTGACCGTGGAGGGCCACGACGACGTGTACGCCGTGGGCGACGCCGCCGCCGTGCCGTGGGGAGGTGGCGAGGACGCCGACAAGGTGTGCCCCCAGGTCGCCCAGGTGGCCATCCAGTCCGGGGCCCACGCCGCCCGCCAGATCCTCGCCCGGGTGGCGGAACGACCGACCGAGCCGTTCCACTACAAGGACAAGGGGATCATGGCGACCATCGGCCGCCGGGCGGCCATCACCCAGTTCCGGAGCGGCCGGGTGCTGCGCGGTACCCTCGGGTGGCTGGCCTGGCTGGGCCTGCACCTGGTGTACCTGGTCGGCTTCCGCAACAAGATCGTGGTCTTCGTCAACTGGTCGTGGCGCTACCTGTCGTGGGGATCCGGCCCCCGGATCATCGTCGGGGAGGAGTCGGTGGCGTCCGACGACGGCGAGCCCCTCGCTTCCGGGTGAGCGGTGCGACGACTGCCCGGCTGACCGCCTGACCGGCTCACCGGGGACCGGCCGTCGGCCGGCCACCGGGGGTCGGGTCACCCGCCCGGGGCCGGGGCGGTGCCGGACGGTCGGCGGTACGGTGGAGCCTGTGGAGTCACCCGTCGAGCAGATCGACCGCAAGGTCATGCAATTGTTCGCGCTGGTCGGCGACTCGGTGTCCGGGGCCACCCACGCCCTGCTGGCCGGGGACCGCGAGGCGGCCAAGGCCCTGGCCGACCGGGACGAGGTGGTGGACTCGCTCTGCCACGACATCGAGGAGCTCACGCTCCAGCAGCTCACCGTGGCCGGGATCACCTCGCCCGACGAGCTGCGGTACCTGGTCACGGTGATCCGGATGCTGCCCGACCTGGAGCGCAACGGCGACCTGGCCGAGCACGTGGCCCGACGGGCGGCCCGGGGCCTCGGTGCCGAGCTGTCGGCCCGCAGCCGGGGGCTGCTGGAGCGCATGGGCGAGGTGGCCGTGCACATGTGGCGGGCCACCACCGACGCCTACGCCGAGCGGCAGTCCAGCGGCTGGGCCCTGGTCGACGACCTCGACGACGAGATGGACGACCTGCACGTCAGCCTGACCGTCGAGGTGGTGGCCGGCACCATGCCGCTACCCGTGGCGGTCGAACTCGCCCTGCTGGCCCGCTTCTACGAGCGGTTCGGCGACCACGCCGTCAACCTGGCCAAGCGGGTCGCCATCCTGAGCCGCAGCGGCATCCCCGGCCAGAACTGACCCGGCCGGGGGCGGGACCGGCCCCGGCTCAGGCGACGATGCCCAGGCGCACCAGCGACTCGGCGATCTGCACGGCGTTGAGTGCGGCCCCCTTGCGGAGGTTGTCCCCGCTCACGAACAGGGCGAGGGCGTTGGTCCCGCCCTCGCCGGCGCGGATGCGGCCGACCAGGGACGGGTCGGTGCCGGCGGCCCGCAGCGGGGTGGGCAGGTCGGACAGCTCCACGCCCGGTGCCCCGGCCAACAGCTCGGTGGCCCGGGCCGGGCCGAGCGGACGGCGGAACTCGGCCACGATGGCCAGGGAGTGCCCGGTGAAGACGGGGACGCGCACACACGTGCAGGTGACGGCCAGGCCGGGGATCCCGAGGATCTTGCGGCTCTCGTCCCGGAACTTCTGCTCCTCGTTGGTCTCGCCGGAGCCGTCGCCCACCACCGACCCGGCCACGGACAGCACGTTGTGGGCGATGGTGTCGCCGAAGACGGTGGGGGGCGGGCCGGTGACCGCCGAGCCGTCGAAGGTCAGGGCCGCCGCCTTGTCCACGGTGGCCCGCAGCTGGGCCTCGAGCTCGGCCACCCCGGCCAGGCCGGCCCCGGACACGGCCTGGTAGGTGGACACGACCAACCGGTCCAGGCCGGCCTCGTCGTGGAGCGGCTTGAGGACCGGCATGGCCACCATGGTGGTGCAGTTGGGGTTGGCCACGATCCCCTTCGGGATCGAGTCGAGGGCCCCCTCGTTGACCTCGGGCACGACCAGGGGGACGTCGGGGTCCATCCGCCACGCCGACGAGTTGTCGACCACGACGGCACCGGCGGCGGCGAACCGGGGGGCGAGCACCCGGGAGGCGGTGGCACCGCTCGAGAACAGGGCGATGTCGATCCCCGAGACGTCGGCGGTGGCGGCGTCCTCCACCACGAGCGACCCGCCCCGGAAGGCCAGGGTGCGGCCGGCCGACCGCGCCGAGGCGAACAGCCTCAGCTCGTCGAGGGGGAAGCCGCGCTCCTCCAGGACCGCCTGCATGACGGTCCCGACCTGCCCGGTGGCTCCCACGACGGCGATACGCATGGCCGCCAGTCTACGGGTGCCCCGGCCCGCGACCCCGCCGCCCGCGGGCGCCGTCCGCCGCCGGCCCGGCGGGTGTGGTCCCCACCGTCAGGCCAGCTCGAAGGCCCGGTGCAGGGCCCGCACGGCGTCCTCGGCCTGTCCGGCGCGGATGAGGCAGGAGATCCGGATGGAGGAGGTCGAGATCATCTCGATGTTGATCCCCTCGCCGGCCAGGGTCTCGAACGTGAGCGCGGTGACCCCGGGGTGGGTCTTCATCCCCGCCCCCACCAGCGACACCCGGGCCACGTCGTCGTCGCTGGTGACCCCGGTGGCCCCCAGCTCGGGCAGCAGGGCCTCGCACACCTCGGTGCTCACGGCCAGGTCCGACTCGGGGATGGTGAACGAGATGTCGGTCGATCCGTGGAGCGACACGTTCTGCACGATCATGTCCACGTTGACGTTCCGGTCGGCCAGTCTCCGGAACAGCTGGGCGGCCAGGCCCGGCCGGTCGGGCACCCCGGTCACGGTCACCTTGGCCTCGGACAGATCGTGGGTCACCGCGGTGACGACTGCCTGCTCCATGGACGGATCCTCCTTGTCGACCCACGTGCCCGGCTCCCAGGTGAAACTCGAGCGGACGTGGAGCGGGACGTTGTGGTTGCGGGCGAACTCCACCGACCGCAGGGCGAGCACCCGTCCGCCGGTGGCGGCCATCTCCTGCATCTCCTCGTAGCTGACCCGGGCCAGCTTGCGGGCCTCGGGCACGATGCGCGGGTCGGTGGTGAAGACGCCGGAGACGTCGGTGTAGATCTCGCAGACGTCGGCGCCCAGCGCGGCGGCCAGGGCGACCGCGGTGGTGTCGGAGCCACCCCGCCCGAGGGTGGTCACCTCCTTGTCGAGCGAGACCCCCTGGAAGCCGGCGACCACCGGCACCCCACCGGCGTCCAGGGTCCCCTGCAGCCGGTCCCCCCGGACCTCGAGGATCTTGGCCCGGGTGTGGGAGGTGTCGGTGATCATCCCGGCCTGGCTGCCGGTGAACGAGACGGCGTCCACCCCGAGGTCGGCCAGGGCCATGCACAGCAGGGCCATGGAGATGCGCTCACCGGCGCTCAGCAGCATGTCGATCTCGCGGTCGGGCTGGACGCTGCTCACGTCGTCGGCCAGGCGGACCAGGTCGTCGGTGGTCTTGCCCATGGCGCTCACCACCACCACGACCCCGGTCCCCGACCGGCGGGTCCGGGCCACGTGGTCGGCCACGGCCCGGATGCGGTCGGCGTCGCCGACGGAGGTACCGCCGAACTTCTGGACCACGAGAGGCATGGTGGGCAAGGCTACAGCCCGCCGCGGCGGGCCCGGCCGGGGATCCGGGCGGTGCCGCCGGGGGACCCGGGGCGCTGCGGAGCCCCCGATCGGACCGGCTACCCTGCAGGACCGTGGGAACCGAGAAGCGTGAACGTCAGAAGGCCGGCCGGCAACTGAGGCGGGAGGCCGAGGAGAAGGCGGCCAAGCGTCGCCGGAGCATCCGGCGGCTGGTGACCATCGTCATCGCCGTCGCCGTGGTGGTGGGGGTCTCCGTCCTCCTGTTCAAGGGGAGCAACAAGTCGAAGACCACGACGGCGACCACGACCACCACGGCACCGTCCTCGGCCCAGGCCACCGCCGACGCGGCGTCGAAGGCGGCCGGGTGCCCGTCCAGCCCGTCGACCCCGCTGCCCAATCCGCAGTACCCGGCCCCGCCGCTGACCATCGACCAGTCGAAGACCTACACCGCCACCATCAAGACCGACCTCGGGACGATCGTGGCCACCCTCGACGCCAAGACGGCGCCGGTGGCCACCAACAGCTTCGTCTTCCTGGCCGACAAGGGGTACTACAACTGCAACACCTTCGCCCGGGTGATCCCCCAGTTCGTCAACCAGACGGGTGACCCGACCGGCACCACCTCCGGCAGCGTGGGCTACACCGTGCAGGGCGAGGTGCCGGCCACCGCCACCCCCCAGTACCCGCTGGGCTCGCTGGCCATGGCCAAGACCGGCTCGTCGCCCAACGGCACCACCAGCAACCAGTTCTTCATCGTCGCCGGCCCGCAGGGCGAGGCGCTACCCCCGCAGTACGCACTGTTCGGCCAGGTGACCTCCGGGGAGAGCGTGGTCGCGGCCATCAACGCCGACGGCAGCCAGGCCGGGATCCCCCCCACCGTCACCCACCGGATGCTGTCGGTGACCGTCACCTCGTCCTAGTCACCGACCCACCCGTTCGACACCCACCCACCGAGGAGTAAGACCCATGGCCCCCGAGATCCCCGCCGCCGACGGCTCCAGCCCGAAGACGCAGCGCTTCGACAGCGCCCCGCCGATGATCATCGACCCGACCCGGACGTACACCGCCGAGGTACTGACCAACAAGGGTGCGCTGACCATCTCGCTCAACCCCATCGCCGCCCCCAAGACGGTCAACAACTTCGTCTTCCTGGCCCGCTGGCACTACTACGACGGGGTCACCTTCCACCGGATCATCCCCGGGTTCATGTGCCAGGGCGGCGACCCCGAGGGCTCCGGCCGAGGAGGACCCGGCTACAAGTTCGAGGACGAGCTGCCGGCCCCCGGCCGCTACGAGATCGGCTCGATCGCCATGGCCAACGCCGGGCCCAACACCAACGGGAGCCAGTTCTTCATCGTGAGCGGTCCCGACGGGGTGGGGCTGCCGCCCAGCTACTCGCTCTTCGGCAAGGTGGTCAAGGGCCTCGACGTGGTCAAGGCCATCGAGTCGGTGGGCAGCCGCAGCGGCACCCCGTCCGAGCCGGTCGTCATCGAGTCGGTGGTGATCACCGAGGGCGACTGAGTCCGGTCCGCTCCGGCCCTGTCCGCTCCGGCCCTGTCCGGTCCGGACGGTCCGGTCCGGCCGGGAGCGCGACGGGTCAGCCCGGCAGCGCGGCCAGCCCGTCGGCGGCCGGGGCGCCGTCGAGGAAGACGGCCACCGGCGCCACGCCGGCCGACCGCCAGGTCCCGTCCGGGTCCCGGATCAGCGCCGTCCGCTCGGGGATCCCCACCACCGGGGTGCCCGCCGGGGCCAGCACTACCGACCGGTGGAGCTTCTGACCGGTCCCGTCCTCGTGGGTGTCCCCGAAGTGGGGCACCACGGCCACCCCGCTGACCAGGCCGAGGCCGATGGTCAACCCCCCGCCCCGGGCGTCGACCATGGGATCGGTCAGCACCATGGCCGCACCGGACGACCCGACGACCACGGCACCGTCGTTCCACGCCGCCACCAGTGCGTGCCACACGGCCGAGTTCTTGAGGACGCTGCGCACGTGCATCGGCGAGCTGCCGGCCAGGTAGACCATCCGGGCCCGGCGCACGATGTCGGCGGCCCCGTCGTTCTCGGCGTCGGCCCGGGTGAGCACCATCAGACCCTCCACCTGACCGCCCAGCGACTCGAACCACGCGCCCGCCCGGACCACCAGGTGCTCGGGGTGCTCGTAGGCGGCGGCCGTCGGCAGCACCACCACGTCGGTCCCCCCCGACGCCGCCAGCAGGTCGGCGTCGAAGTCGCAGCCCTCCTGCCACTCGCCTCCACCGACGAGGGCCAGCGGTCCGGGGGTCGCGTCCATGACCGGAGTGTAGAGGTCGCCCGGGGGCCGGTCAGGCGTCGCCGGCACCGGCGGCCCGCCGCATCAGCGATCCCATGGCGTCGCACACCTCGGTGGCCAGCGCCAGGCAGTCAGGGATCACGCCCATGCCGAAGAAGCCGTGGACCACGTCGTCGTAGCAGCGGTGCTCGACCTCCACACCGGCCCGGGCCAGGGCCGCGGCATAGGCGTCCCCCTCGTCCCGCAGCAGATCGAAGCCGGCCGTCACCACCACGGCCGGCGCCACACCCTCCAGGCTCGGGGCCAGGAGCGGCGAGACGCGGGGGTCCCCCCAGTCGGCGGGGTCGGGTACGTAGTGGGCCCGGAAGGCGTGCATCGACTCGCTGGTGAGGAAGAATCCCTCACCCATCACCCGGGTGGACTCGGTGAGCATCCGGAGGTCCACCGACGGGTAGACGAGACACTGGGCCACCGGGGGCGGTACGTCGGGAGCGGCCGACCGACCTCCGGGGCGGGTCTCCTGGGCGACGACGGCGGCCAGGTTCCCCCCGGCGCTGTCGCCCATCACCCCCACCTGCCCGGGGGCGGTCCCGAGCACGGCGTGGTTGCGCTGCACCCAGGCGTAGGCGGCCAGGCTGTCCTCGACCGCGGCCGGAAAGGGGTGCTCGGGGGCGAGCCGGTAGTCGACGGCCACCACGACGCACCCGGTGACGGCGGCGATCAGGCGACAGGACGCGTCGTGGGAGTCGAGGTCGCCGACCACCCAGCCTCCGCCGTGGAAGTAGACGATGGCCGAGGGACGCCACCCCCTCCGTCCGATCCCCACGCCGAAACGCCGGTAGGTCCGCACCGGGAGGTCGGGGCCACCGTCGACCCCCGGGATGGTGCGTCCCGTCACGTGGACATCGGTCCGCGCCGGCATGACCATCCGGGTGGTGGCGCTGAAGACCGCGCGGTTCGCCACCGGGTCAGGGGTGTCGCCTCTCCGGTTGGTCGTCCGGTCCAGCGTCGCGACCAGGTCGCGCAGGGCCTGCACCCTCCGGTTGAGGACACGCCCGTCCACCTCGACCGGCGCCCGTCCGCCGCTCGCCGCCAGCACCGCCTCGGGGTGGGCCAGCACGGCCGTGAGCAGGCGGCCCGGCAGCGACCACCGCTCCCGACCACGCTGGGCCCGGCGGTCGTAGAGGCCCCGACGCTCCGGCCCGCCGCGGGGCCCGCCGGGCCACCGGCCCCGGCCACCGGGCCCGTCCGGGGGGCCACCCTCCCCGGTCACGGTGGGAGGAGCACCAGGGGCGGGGGCGTCGGGGGCGGGGGCGTCGGTCACCGCCCCATCGTGCCGGTGCCGGCCGGGACGGGCAAGCGTCGATCGTTCGTCGGACCTCCCCGACCGGCGGTAGCATCCCCTCCCATGTCCATCACACGCGTGGGAATCGTCGGTTCGGGGATCATGGGGTCGGGCATCGCCGAGACGGCCGCGGTCAGCGGGTTCGAGGTGGTGCTGCGGTCACGCAGCCAGTCGACCGCCGACGCCACCCTGGCCGCCCTGGAGAAGTCGCTCAACCGCCAGGTGGAGAAGGGAAAGAGGACCGAGGCCGAGCGGGACGAGGCCCTGGCCCGGGTGACCGGGACGTCCGAGCTCGACGCCCTGGCCGGCTGCGACCTGGTCATCGAGTCGGTCGTGGAGGACCTGGCCGTCAAGAAGGAGCTCTTCAGCGACCTGGCCCGCATCACCCACGACCACGCCATCCTGGCCACCAACACCTCGACCCTGCCGGTGATCGAGCTGGCCATGAAGACCGGACGTCCGGACAAGGTCTGCGGCATCCACTTCTTCAACCCCGCCCCGGTGATGTCACTGGTGGAGGTGGTCCGGCCCCTGACGGCGTCCGACGAGACCATCGCCGCCGCCCGCCAGTTCGCCGAGGCGTGCGGCAAGACCCCCGTGGAGGTCAAGGACCAGGCCGGGTTCATCGTCAACGCCCTGCTCTTCCCCTACCTCAACAACGCCATCCGGCTGCTCGAGCAGGGGGTCGCCTCGGTGGAGGACATCGACGCCGCCATGAAGGGCGGCTGCGGGTTCCCCATGGGGCCCTTCGCCCTGCTCGACCTGGTCGGGCTGGACACGTCGCTGGCCATCCTGGACGCCCTGTACGCCGAGTTCAAGGACCCGAACTACGCCGCCGTGCCCCTGCTGCGTCGCATGGTGAGCGCCGAGCAGCTGGGTCGCAAGTCCGGCCACGGGTTCTTCGACTACACGAAGTAGCCGCCCGGGCCGGGCCGCCCCCTACCGCCACGGCCCCGGTTCGGGCCACAATGAGGGCATGAGCGACGTCGACGAGGCAGCACCGGGGCGGGGCCCGACATCCGGGACCGCCCCCGCCCCCACCCGGGACAAGCCGTGGGTCATGCGGACCTACTCGGGCCACTCCACGGCCAAGGCGTCGAACGCGCTCTACCGGACCAACCTGGCCAAGGGGCAGACCGGCCTGTCCATCGCCTTCGACCTGCCCACCCAGATCGGCTACGACCCCGACGACCCGGCCGCCACCGGGGAGGTGGGCAAGGTCGGGGTGCCCGTCGCCCACCTCGGCCACATGGCCCAGCTCCTCGACCAGATCCCGGTCGAGTCGATGAACACCTCGATGACCATCAACGCCACGGCGGCGTGGCTGCTCGGCCTCTACATCGCCAACGCCGAGACCCGGGGGGTCGACCCCCGGGTCCTGTCCGGCACCACCCAGAACGACATCGTCAAGGAGTACCTGTCCCGGGGGACGTTCATCTTCCCGCCCATCCCCAGCCGACGGCTGACCGTGGACACCATCGCCTACACGGTGGTCAACGTCCCCAAGTGGAACCCGATCAACGTGTGCAGTTACCACCTCCAGGAGGCGGGGGCCACACCCCACCAGGAGGTGGCCTACGCCCTGGCCACGGCCATCGGGGTGCTCGACGCCGTGCGCGACTCGGGACAGGTCCCACCCGACGAGTTCCCCGCCGTGGTGGGGAGGATCTCCTTCTTCGTCAACGCCGGGGTCCGCTTCGTCGAGGAGACCTGCAAGATGCGGGCCTTCACCGAGCTGTGGGACCGGGTGTGCGCCGAGCGCTACGGGGTCACCGACCCGAAGCTGCGGCGCATGCGCTACGGGGTCCAGGTCAATTCGCTGGGCCTGACCGAGGCCCAGCCGGAGAACAACATCCAGCGGATCGTCCTCGAGTCGCTCGGTGTCACCCTGTCCAAGAAGGCCCGGGCCCGGGCGCTGCAGCTACCGGCGTGGAACGAGGCGCTCGGACTCCCCCGCCCCTGGGACCAGCAGTGGTCGCTGCGCATCCAGCAGGTGCTGGCCTTCGAGTCCGACCTGCTCGAGTACGGCGACATCTTCGACGGGTCGGTGGTCATCGAGAAGAAGACGGCCGAGGTGGCCGAGGCGTCCTGGGCCGAGCTCCAGGACGTGCTCGACCTGGGCGGCGCCTTCGAGGCCATCGACGAGCTGAAGTCCCGCCTGGTGGCCAGCCAGGCCGAACGGGTGCGGCGCATCGAGACCGGCGACCTCCAGGTGGTCGGGGTGAACTGCTTCCAGGAGACGGAGGAGTCCCCGCTGGCCTCCGCCGGCGGGGACGGCGGGTCGATCCTGCGGGTGGACCCGGCCGTCGAGGCCGAGCTGCGGGTCGACGTGGCGGCCTGGCGGGCCGGGCGCGACGCCTCGGCGGTGCAGCGGGCCCTCGACGACCTGCGGCGGGCCGCCGAGGGCACCGACAACGTGATGCCGGCCACCATCGCCCTGGCCCACGCCGGGGGCACCACCGGCGAATGGGCCAACGCCCTCCGTGACGTGTTCGGCGAGTACCGGGCCCCGACCGGGGTCAGCGGGGGCGTCGGCCACCGGGGTGCCGAGTTCCAGGGGGTGCTGGCCCGGGCCCGGGCCCTGGCCGAGCGGGCCGGTGGGCCCCCGCGGCTGCTGGTGGCCAAGCCCGGCCTGGACGGGCACTCCAACGGCGCCGAGCAGATCGCCGTGGCCGCCCGGGACGCCGGCTTCGAGGTGGTCTACCAGGGGATCCGGCTCTCCCCCGCCGAGATCGCCGCGGCCGCCCGGGACGAGGACGTCGACATCGTCGGGATCTCGATCCTGTCGGGCAGCCACCTGGAGCTGGTCCCCGAGGTGGTCGAGCGCCTGCGGGCCGAAGGGGTCGACGCACCGGTGGTGGTGGGCGGGATCATCCCGCCCGAGGACGAGGGGATCCTGCTGGGCAAGGGGGTGGCCCGGGTCTACACGCCGAAGGACTACGAGATCGGCCACATGATGGAGGACATGATCGGTCTGGTCGAGGAGCACCGGGCCGCCGCCGTCGGCTGAACCCGGACGATCCGGACCCACCGGCGGCCCCCGGACCTCCACCCCCGGCAGCCGCCCACCGGGTAGGTTCCCGGCGTGCCGACCCGCCCCGACCCCCCCACCCGGCGCTCGTCGGGCATCCTGTCCGGCCCGGTCGACGCCCCGCACGGGGCCCGACTGGCCCCGACGTTCCCCCGGGTGCCCGCCGTCGTCGGGATGACCGTGGTCCACCGGGCCAGCGGGTTCACCGGGAGCCTGGTGCGGATCGAGGGCGGTGGGGTCGAGCTCCGCGGCCGCACCGGGCTGGAGCGGGTCTTCCGCCTGACCCCGGGGGCCTTCGCCGTCGACGGCCGGGCGGTCTCCCTGGTACGACCGCCGGCCGACCCGACCACCACCCGGGTGGTCACCGCCTCGGGCTCGGTCGCCGTGGCCGGCCAACCGGCCCGGGTGGCCCGGGCGTCGCGCCTGTGGGTCGAGGGCGTGCACGACGCCGAGCTGGTGGAGCGGGTCTGGGGGGACGACCTGCGGGTCGAGGGGGTGGTGGTCGAGCGCCTCGACGGGATCGACCACCTGGACCGGGCGGTCGCCGCCTTCGGTCCCGGGCCGGCCCGACGCCTCGGCGTGCTGGTCGACCACCTGGTGCCGGGAAGCAAGGAGTCCCGGATCGCCGAGGGGCTGCGCCATCCCGACGTGCTGGTCACCGGTACCCCGTTCGTCGACGTCTGGCAGGCGGTTCGGCCCGCGGCGGTGGGCATCGCCACCTGGCCCGACGTCCCGATGGGCACCGAGTGGAAGACCGGCGTCTGCGCCGCCCTCGACCTCGGGGACCCGCCGGCCGCCTGGCGCCGGATCCTGGCCTCGGTGTCCGGCTACGCCGACCTCGAGCCCGCCCTGGTCGGCGCCGTCGAGCGCCTCATCGACTTCGTCACCGACCCCACCTGAGCCGACGCCCCGGACCCGTGGGTGTGGGTCAGACCCCGGCCCGGGGACGGTCGCGCCGGGTGGTCTGCGGGCGGGTCCACCACCGGCCGCTGAACCGCCACGCCGGCGGCCCGGTGGGTTCCGGCTCGGCCACCACCACCACCGGCCGGGGCCAGGCCTGGTCGACGGCGGCGGCCAGCACGGCCAGCACCTCGGGGTCGATCGGGGGCCGGTCGGTCACAGCGGCATGTTCCCGTGCTTGCGCTTGGGGAGGTCCTCCTGCTTGGAGACCAGCAGGTCGAGGCTGCGGACCAGGATCCGCCGGGTCTCGGCCGGGTCGATGACGTCGTCGACGTAGCCCCGCTCGGCCGCCGCGTAGGGATTGGCGTAGCGCTCGGTGTACTCCTCCACCAGCTCCTTGCGGCGGCCCACCGGGTCGGCGGCCTCGGCCAGGTCCCGGCGGTAGACGATCTCGACGGCCCCCTCCGGGCCCATGACGGCCAGCTCGGCCGACGGCCAGGCGAAGGCCAGGTCGGCCCCGATCGACTTGGAGTTCATCACCACGTAGGCACCGCCGTAGGCCTTGCGGGTGATGATCTGGACCCGGGGGACGGTGGACTCGCAGTAGGCGTACAGCAGCTTGGCGCCGTGGCGGATGATGCCGCCGTACTCCTGGTCGGTGCCCGGCATGAAGCCGGGCACGTCGACGAAGGTGATGAGCGGGACGTTGAAGGCGTCACAGGTGCGCACGAAGCGGGCGCCCTTCTCCGAGGCGTCGATGTTGAGCACCCCGGCCAGCATCTGGGGCTGGTTGCCCACGATTCCCACCGACCGGCCGTCGATGCGGGCGAAGCCGCAGACCAGGTTCATGGCCCAGTGGTGGTTGACCTCGAAGAACTCGCCGTCGTCGACGACGGCCTCGATGACCTTCTTCATGTCGTAGGGCTGGTTGGGCGACTCCGGCATGAGGGCCGACAGTTCGGGGGTCAGGCGTTCGGGGTCGTCCCCGGACAGGACCACCGGGGCCTCCTCCAGGTTGTTGGAGGGGAGGAAGCTGAGCAGGTAGCGCACGTCGTCGAGGCAGGACTTCTCGTCGGCGGCCACGAAGGCGGCCACCCCGGACTTGGTGGCGTGGCTCATGGCCCCGCCGAGCTCCTCCAGGGTCACGTCCTCACCGGTCACCGTCTTCACCACGTCGGGACCGGTGATGAACATGTGGCTGGTCTCCTGGACCATGAAGATGAAGTCGGTCATGGCCGGGCTGTAGACCGCACCGCCGGCGCACGGCCCGAGGATGACGCTGATCTGGGGGATGACCCCCGACGCCTGGGCGTTGCGGTGGAAGATGCCCCCGTAGGAGTGGAGCGAGACGACGCCCTCCTGGATGCGGGCCCCGGCCCCGTCGTTGAGGCCGATCATCGGGACCCCGATGGAGGAGGCCAGGTCCATCACCTTGTGGATCTTCTCGGCGAACACCTCGCCGAGCGCACCGCCGAAGACGGTGAAGTCCTGGCTGAACACGCACACCCGACGGCCGTCGATGGTCCCGAAGCCGGTGATCACGCCGTCGGTGTAGGGCCGGTTCTCCTCGAGCCCCATGCCGTGGGCACGGTGCCGGGCCAGCATGTCGAGCTCCTGGAACGATCCGTCGTCGAGCAGGTAGTCGATCCGCTCCCGGGCGGTCATCTTGCCCTTGGCGTGGTGCTTCTCCACCGCCCGGGGGGAGCCGGCGTTGCGCGCCGCCTCCCGGCGTCCCTCGAGGTCCTCGAGCCGTTGGGTCATCGTGTGATCCATGGACGGTGAGGCTACCGGAACCGTCGCCAGGGTTAAATTTGAGGGCCGGGCGGCCGGGCCCCGGAGCCCCCGGGCCGCCTCCTACCGGGCCGTGTTGACCCAGTGGGGGCCGCACCAGACGTAGGTGACCGGGCTGGGGGTACCCGCCCCGAGGTAGCCGGCCACGCTGCGGCCGGCGTAGCGGGCCTCCAGGTCGGGGTCGCGGGTGCCGGTGAACGAGTAGCGCTCGACCGACCGGCCGGCGGGTACGGCCACCGGCGACGGGGTCCAGCCGTCGATCCGGTAGACCGAGTCGACCAGGTCGCCGCTGACCAGCACGGCCCAGGAGGGCGAGCGCACCGAGGCGGTGTCGACCCAGCGGCGGCCGATCCGCCAGCCGTGCCGGGCCGCCTCGTAGGAGGCGTCGGTGCCGTGGGGGCCGACCCGGAGCAGGACCACCTGGTGGTTGCGCTTGAACTTGGCCCGCTTGGCCAGGGTGGCGCCGAGCTCGACGGCCGGCACCCGCTGGGGGCCGAGCGCGCTCACCCCACCCAGGGAGAGGGCGTCGTCGACGGCGGCCACCACCAGGTCGGCCTGGGCCGGGGTCAGGCCGTGGCGCAGGATCTCCACCCGTACCGGCCGGCCGTCGGACTCGGCCTCGCGGATGCGGTCGAGGGCGGCGAATTTCGACTTGGCCGGAGGAGGGGACACCTCCTGGGTCGGGCCGGCCACCGGGGACCCGGAAGCATCCTGGGTCGGACCGGCCACCGGGGACCCGGCCCGGGCCGCCTCCACGTGGCGGAAGCAGCGGTCACCCCGGCCCCGGGCCACCAGGAACGGCCGCCCGGTCCGGGAGTCGACCAGGAGGTAGACGTAGACGGCCAGCTTGGCGGCGACCCCGGGCGGGAAGGAGACCTCGGCGGGCGACGCCGCCACCGCCGTCGGCACCGGGCCGGGGGCCCGGGCCACGACGGGCCCGGGCGCCGGCTGGAGCGGGCTCCCGTCGGCCGCCCCGGACCCCTCCCCCGTCAGCTCGGGCTCCCCCGTCAGCTCGGGTGCGACCCAGGGCATGGTCGGCCGGACGACCCCACCCGGTGTGGGCCGCGTCGGTGCGTCGGGCTCCGCCAGCGTCGCCCACGGGTCGTCGTCGGAGCCGACCGGTGCAGCGGGGACGCGGGTGGTGGTGTCCATGCGCTCGGCCGACTACTCCTGGACCAGCTCGATCAGGGTGCCGAAGGCACCCTTCGGGTGGACGAAGGCGACGGTGGTCCCCCGCGATCCGGGCCGGGGGGCCTGGTCGATGACCTGGCCGCCGTGGTCCTTGACCGACTGGAGGGCGGCCGCGCAGTCGGCGACCCGGTAGCCCACGTGGTGGATGCCGGGTCCCTTCTTCTCCAGGTACCGGGCCACCGGCGACGACTCGCTGGTCGGCGTGAGCAGCTGGATGTAGCTGTCGGCCACCTGGAGGAGGGCCTCTTCGACCCCGTCGGAGTCGATCCGCTCGCGGTGGGTGACCGTGGCCCCGAAGGTCTCCTCGTAGTAGGCGACGGCGGCGTCCAGGTCGGGGACGGCGATGGCCACGTGGTCGATCTCGGTCAGCAGCATCTCGGTCACGCCCCGTGCCTCCGGAACAGCGTGATCCGGTCCTCGCCCACCCGCTCGCGCAGCTGGTGGTCGTCGATGCCGAGGCCCTCCTCGGGGGCCAGGCACAGCACGCCGATCTTGCCCTCGTGGAGGTTCTTGTGGACCTGGTAGGCGGCATCGCCCACGTGCTCCAGGGTGTGGACCGCCGACAGCGGGGGGAGGATCCTGCCCTCGCACACCAGCTGGTTGGCGTCCCACGCCTCGCGGTAGTTGGCGAAGTGGGATCCCTTGATGGTCTTGAGCTTCATCCACAGGTGCCGGTTGTCGTACTCGATCATGTAGCCCGAGGTGGCCGCGCAGGTGACGATGGTGCCGCCCCGCTTGGCGGCGAACACCGACGCCCCCATGGTCTGGCGCCCCGGGTGCTCGAAGACGATGTCGACGTCGTCGCCCACCAGGCCACGGATGTCCTTGCCCAGCCGGCGCCACTCGGACTCGTCCTGGTGGAACTCGTCCTTCCAGAACTTGTAGCCGGCCGCCCTGCGGTCGATGACCGCCTCGACCCCGAGGTCGTGGAGCAGGTCGACCTTGGACTGGGACGACACGACGCCGACCGGGGTGGCCCCGCCGTTCAGGCAGTACTGCACGGCGTAGGCGCCGAGGCCGCCCGAGGCGCCCCACACCAGGACCTTGTCCCCCTGGGTCAGCGGGGCCCCGTTCTTCGAGACCAGCATCCGGTAGGAGGTGGAATTGCACAGGGCGTTGACCGCCGCCTCCTCCCACGAGAGATGGGTCGGCTTGGGCATCAGCTGGTTGGCCTTCACCACGGCCAGGTCGGCCAGACCCCCGAAGTTGGTCTCGAACCCCCAGATCCTCTGGTTGTCGGCCAGCATCGAGTCGTCGTGGGCACTCGGGCTCTGGTCGTCGACGTAGTTGCAGTGGACGGTGACCTTGTCGCCCGGCTTCCAGCTCCGCACAGCCGAGCCGACCTGCAGGACCACCGCCGAGGCGTCCGACCCCACCACGTGGTAGTCGAGGGCGTGGCGGGCACCCCACACGCTCTCGCGGCCGAGGCGGTCGAGGAACCCGAAGGTGGACAGCGGCTCGAAGATCGACGTCCACACCGTGTTGAAGTTGATGGCACTGGCCATCACCGCCAGGTACACCTCGTCGGGGGCCAGCTCGGGGGTGGCCACCTCCCCGACGTGGAGCGACTTGCGGGGGTCCTTGTCCTCGGAGTCGATGCCCTCGAACATGTCCTGCTCGTCACGGCGGACGAAGGAGGCCCGGTAGGACGGGGGGACGGGTAGGGCGGCGATCTCCTCGGCGGGAGCGTCGGCCAGGATGGCGGAGAGGATGTCCTGCATGGGGGTGGAGGATAGCGCCCCCACCGGCAGCGCTCCCAGGGCCCTGCGGGGCACGGGCGGGCTCCCGGATGGCGCCGCGCCACCGAGGCCGTATCATGTCCCTCTGTCGTCGTGGCGCGCCCAAGGGGGGAACGCCGCCTGAATCGGCCGCCAGGCCGCGGAGGTTTCCATGTCCGGATCCGTCATCGTCGCAGGAGCCCGCACCCCGATCGGCAAGCTCTCGGGCTCGCTCGGCGGCTTCGCCGCCACCGAGCTCGGCGGTTTCGCCATCGCCGCCGCCCTCGAGCGGGCCGGTGTCGCCCCCGACCAGGTCGACTACGTGTTCATGGGTCAGGTCATCCTGGCCGGTGCCGGGCAGATCACGGCCCGGCAGGCGGCGGTCAACGCCGGCATCCCGATGGACGTGCCCGCCACCACCGTCAACAAGGTGTGCCTGTCCGGGCTCAACGCCATCTACCTGGCCGACCTGATGATCAACGCCGGCGAGGCCGACATCGTGGTGGCCGGCGGGATGGAGTCGATGACCCAGGCCCCCTACCTGCTGCCCGGGGCCCGTGGTGGCTACCGCATCGGCGACGGCACCCTGGTCGACTCGATGATGTACGACGGGCTGTTCTGCGCCTTCGACCAGTGCGCCATGGGACTCGGTACCGAGCGCTACAACGGCGCCGACGGGGTCTCCCGTGAGCGCCAGGACGAGTTCAGCGCCCTGTCCCACCAGCGGGCCGCCGCCGCCATCGCCGCCGGCAAGTTCGCCGAGGAGATCGTCCCGGTGAGCGTCCCCCAGCGCAAGGGCGACCCGATCGTGGTGGACACCGACGAGGGCGTGCGGGGCGAGACCACGGCCGACACGCTGGCCAAGCTGCGGCCCGCCTTCGACAAGGAGGGGACCATCACCGCCGGCAACGCCAGCCAGATCTCCGACGGTGGGGCCGCCGTGGTGGTCATGTCCCGGGCCCGGGCCGAGCAGCTCGGGGTGACCCCCCTCGGCGAGCTCGTCGGCTACGGCCAGGTGGCCGGGCCCAGCCCGTCACTGCTCAGCCAGCCCAGCCACGCCACCCAGGTGGCGCTCAAGAAGGCCGGGCTCAGCATCGGGGACGTCGACCTGTTCGAGATCAACGAGGCGTTCGCCGCCGTCGGTCTGAACTCGGCCGACGACCTCGGCATCAGTGCCGACGTGGTGAACGTGAACGGCGGGGCCATCGCCCTCGGCCACCCGGTGGGGATGTCCGGCACCCGCCTGGCCCTCACCTCGTTGCTCGAGCTCAAGCGTCGCGGCGGGGGCACCGCCGCGGTGAGCCTGTGCGGCGGTGGCGGCCAGGGCGACGCCGCCATCCTGCGCAGCCTCTGATCCCGTCGGCGGCCCGGCGGCGTCCGCACCGTCGGACGACCGGGCCGGTACAGCCACAGGAGCCGTTCAGTAGGGCGGGGCGAACAGCCCGGCCAGGGTGGCGCACCCCGGGGTGACGTCCTCCCACGCGTCCACCGACAGGGTCAACACGGCCAGGCCGCAGGTCGGGAAGCCGGCGGACTCGAGGTCGTCGCGGTCGGTCGACCCGTCGGCCAGCAGGTCCCAGGCGAGCAGGTACATGGTCGGGTTGTGCCCCACCACCAGGGCGGAAGGGGCGTGCTCGTCGACCTCGCGCAGGTAGGTGAGGACCGTGTCGGGCTCGGCCTGGTACAGCGACCCGTAGGCGTCCAGGGGCACCCGGCCGTCCGTGGCCCCGAGGACCAGCTCCGCCGTCTCGCGGGTGCGGACGGCACCCGAGCAGACGGCCAGGGCCGGGGCGGCCAGGCCCACCAGCCCGAGCGGCGGGTGCTCGTCGGCCAGCCGGGTGCCCAGGGCTCGGGCGTCGCGTCGCCCCCGTTCGGTCAGCGGCCGGTCCCGGTCGCGGCCGCCCCAGGTCGCCTCGGGCGCCGCCTTGGCGTGCCGGAGGATCCAGAGGTGTCGCGCGCCGCGGTCGGGGCCCATCACCCCATCGTGCCCCAACCGCACCGAGGGGCGGCCGCGCCCCGTCCGGTCAGGCGCCGACCTCGCGCCGGCCCTCCAGGGCCCGGCCCAGGGTCAGCTCGTCGGCGTACTCGAGGTCCCCTCCCACCGGGAGACCGCTGGCGATGCGGGTCACGGTCAGTCCCAGCGGCTGGAGGAGGCGGGCCAGGTACATGGCCGTCGCCTCGCCCTCCAGGTTCGGGTTGGTGCAGAGGATGACCTCCCGGATCCCCTCGTCGTCCAGGCGGGCCAGGAGCTCGCGCACCCGGAGCTGCTCGGGCCCGATCCCCTCGATGGGGTTCAGCGAACCCTGGAGCACGTGGTATCGGCCGGCGAACTCCCCGGTCTTCTCCACCGACACGATGTCGCGGGGGTCCTCGACCACGCAGACCGTGGTGCCGTCGCGCCGGTCGTCGAGGCAGATGGCGCACATCCCGCCCTCGGCCACGTTGAAGCAGCGCGGGCACAGGGTGATCCGCTCCTTGACGGCGATGATGGCCTCGGCCAGGCGCAGGGCGTCCTCAGGGGCCACCTTCAACAGATGGAAGGTGATCCGCTGGGCCGACTTCGGGCCGATGCCGGGGAGGCGTCCCATCTCGTCGATGAGGGCCTGGAGCGGCCCCGAGAAGACCGCCACCTACACCACCTCCTCGGCCCCGGGGAAGGCCTGGAGCAGACGCGCCTCGGCCGAGTTGTCGATGTCCGCCACCTCGAGTCCCTGGGACTCGAAGTCGGCCAGGTCCTCCTCCTGGTCGTCCGCGGCGGGGGCGGTGGCCCCGGCGGCCGGCGCGGACCCCGGTGCCGGGTCCGGGTCCCCGGCCCCCGACGGGGACGGGAGCGGGGCGTCGGGGGCCCCGTCCACCACCAGCTCGAGGGGCACCGGGCGGCCGAACTGGTCGGCCAGGGCCGCCTCCACCTCGGGGCGCATCTCCTCGCACCGGTTGCGGTGGATCTCGTTGGGGAGGCCGAACCGGGCCCGCTCCCCGTCGGCGGAGACGAAGCGACCGGCCTGGAAGAGGGCCTTGGCCTTCGGTCGCAGGCGGCCGATGACCTGGTCGCCCCAGGCCTGGACCAGCTGGTCGCGGGTGGGGAAGGAGGTCGCACCGGCGGGAGGTGGAGGGGAGACCTCCGAGGGATGGGCGATGGGCTCGAACGCCGGCGCCCCGTCGTCGACCGGGTCCGGAAGCGGCTCCGACGGTCCGGTGACCGGGGCGGGATCCGGCGACGGGACCGGAGTCGTGCGGCGGCGGTGGGCCCCCAGGGTCGGGCGTGACCCGGCCGGAGCGGAGGTCACCGGGGCCGGTTCCGCCGGCGTCGGCTCCGCCCGGATGGCCTCCGCCGGGGTGGCGTCGGGGACGGACGTGTCGTCGGCTCCGGAGTGCCGGGCGGGCACGGCGGCGGCCCGGGCGGCCAGGGCGGCTCCGGCGGTCGACCCCGGGGGTGGACCGGCCGGGGCGGATCCGGTGGCCACCGGGGACGGACCCGATGACGGTACCCCCGACTGCTCCAGCCGTTCGATGCGGGACAGCAGGGCGGCGGGCGAGTCGTCGGCCTCGGGATGGACCAGCCGGACCAGGGCGACCTCGAGGTTCACCCGCGGGTCGGGCGCGTCGCGCATGGCGACCTGGGCCCGCCCCAGGTCCTCCATGGCCCGGACCAGGGTGGCGAGGCCGACCCGCGCCGCCTGGGCGGCCAGGGCGTCCCGCTCGGCGCCGGCCACGGTGACCAGCTCCGGGGCGACCAGGGCCAGGAAGCCCTGGCGCAGGTGGTCGATCAGGTCGACGGTGAGCTGCTGGGGGCTGAACCCGACCGCGGTCAGGTGGGCCACGGCCACCAGGGCCCGCTCGACGTCGCGTTCGGCCAGCGACTCGACCACCTCGTCCAGTTCGGGCAGGTCGTCGTCGACGGTGTCCGACGCGGCCACCTGGTCGAGGATGGACAGTGCGTCCCGCGCCGAGCCACGTCCCCGGCGGACGGCCAGGTCCAGGGCGTCGTCGCCCACCTCCAGACGGGCGTCGTCCCGGACCTGGGCCAGCAGGGCCGACAGGGTGTCCGGGCCGAGCAGCCGGAACTCGAAGTGCTGGGTGCGGCTGCGGATGGTGGGGAGCACCTTCTGCGGGTCGGTGGTGGCCAGGACGAACACCACGTGGGCCGGCGGCTCCTCGAGGGTCTTGAGCAGGGCGTTGGAGGCGGCGGTCGACAGCATGTGGACCTCGTCGACGATGTAGACCTTCTGCCGACCCGGCGAGCCGAGGGCGGCCCGGGAGACCAGGTCGCGCATGGCGTCCACGCCGTTGTTGGAGGCGGCGTCGAGCTCGTGCACGTCCATCGAGGTGCCCCGGGTGATCTCGACGCAGGAGGGGCAGACCCCACAGGGCTCGCCGTCGTGGAGGTCCGTGCAGTTGAGCGCCTTGGCCAGGATCCGGGCGGTCGAGGTCTTGCCCGTCCCCCGGGGCCCGCTGAACAGGTAGGCGTGGGCCACCCGGCCGTCCCGCACGGCGTTGCGCAGGGCCAGCACCACATGGTCCTGGCCGCGGACCTCGGCGAAGGTCGCCGGGCGGAACCGGCGGTACAGGGACTGGTAGGGGACTTCCTCGGTCACGTCGGCCACGGTCGGAGCCTACCGGTCGCCCCGGGGGCCGACCGGGGCCCGGTGGCCCCGGTGGTCGGTGCGACGGCCAGGTTGACTGCGGCACACGGCCTTGCCCGCTGAGAGCTGCTGCCTTCCGACCCTGACTCGATTCACAGGAGGACGTTGCGCAGGACCCAGCCGTCGCACCCACCACCGGGGGTCACCGATCCTACCGCTCCGCCGGTGGGTCGGGCGAGGTGGGCCACCTCGGCAGGGTGATTGCAGGGTCACGGCGGGAGTACGGGGTGGGGTGCCGTCGGGGTCGGGGCCGCGGAGTAGCCTGACGGGGCCGCGGACGGCCCGGGGGACCGGGTGGCCGCAGCCACGGAGGCGTGCGAGAGCGGCCGAATCGGCACGATTGGAAATCGTGTGTGGGGAAACTCACCGTGGGTTCAAATCCCACCGCCTCCGCCAGGACACCACCGCCTCCGCCAACTGGGCTCGACCCCGTGCCTGGACCGCATGGGCTCGACGGCGCGCCGTGGACCGACGCTGATGTCTCCGGACATCGGGGACACATGCACCGGTCCGGCCACGTGGCCGGTACCTCCCAGGCGGGAGCCGGGGTTTCCGCCGGACGTTGCGACAGCCCCGGCCGTGCTCGATCCGGTCACCGGGGGGCCATTGACTGAATGAACCATTCAGTCAATACTGCGAGGATGGCACGAGGAGATCCCGGGGAGCGGCTCGCCGCGATCGTCGAGGCGGGACGCCGGCTACTGGGCACCGTGGGCTACCAGCGGACCCGGATGGCCGACGTGGCCGCCGCCGCCGGGATGTCGGCCGGGTCGGTCTACACCTACGTCGACAGCAAGGAGGCGCTGCTCCACGTGGTGCTGACCGGGTTCTTCGTCCGGTCGCCGGCCCCGGTGCCCGAGCTGCCCGTCACCGCCCCACCCCTGGACGAGACGTTGGCCACGGTGCGCGACGGTCTGATCGACCTGGCGTCCACCCCCGTCCTCCACGCCGCGCTCGCCGCCCCGGCGCCCGAGGACGTACGGGCCGAGCTCGCGGCCGTCCTCGACGAGACCTACTCGATCCTCTCCCGGCTGTGGCCGCTGCTCGCCGTACTGGAGGCGTGCGCCGACGACGTCCCCGCCATCTCCGAGTTCTACCTCGGGGACGGACGCCGGGGTCACCTGTCGCGCTTCGCCCAGTACGTGGACCGGCGGGCCGCCGAGGGCCGGATCCGCGCCTTCGGCCACCCCGAACTCAGCGCGCAGGTGGCGGTGGAGGCGATCACCTGGCACGCCTGGCACCGGCTCGAGGGCTTCGACGGGGACCGCTTCGACGAGCCCGGCAGCCGGGAGGCCGTGATCCAATTCGTGGTGGGCGCGTTGGTGGCCGGACCGTGACCGGTCCGTCGGCCGCGGTGGGCCCGGGGCGGCCGGCTCCCACCGCGACCCCGACCGGTACCACCCCGGCGGACGGGCGGCGTCGCCTGGCCCGACGACCTGTCCTGGTCGTGGCCGCCGCCTTCCTGGCCCTCGAGCTGGTGGCCGCGCCGCGCTACGGCCTGCACCGCGACGAGCTCTACTTCCTGGCCTGTGCCCGGCACCTGTCGTGGGGCTACGTCGACCAGCCGCCCCTCGTCCCCTTCGTGGCCTGGGCCGTCAACGGGCTGATCGGGCCGTTCGCCTGGGCCCTGCGCCTGCTGCCCGCCCTGGCCGGGGCCGCCTCGGTCGTCCTCTGCGCCCTGATGGCCCGCGAGCTCGGCGCCGGGCGAAAAGGACAAGTGCTCGCCGCCGTGGCCGCCGCCACCTCGGCCGAATTCCTGGCCGCCTTCCACCTCCTGTCCACCACCGCCTTCGACTGCTTCTTCTGGGCCCTGATCACCTGGATCACCCTGCGGCTGGTCGGGACCGGCGACCGCCGGTGGCTGCTGGTGCTGGGCGCGGTCACCGGGGTGGCCCTGCTCGACAAGTGGAACGCCGGGTTCCTGGTGGTGGCGCTGGTCATCGGCATCGTGTCCGGCCCCCACCGACGACTCCTGCGGTCGGGGTACGCGTGGTCGGGTGCCGCCGTCTGCCTCCTCCTCGTCGCCCCGGACCTGGCGTGGAACGTCGGGCACCAGTGGGCCCAGGTGTCGATGCTGCGGAGCCTCCACGCCGAGAACTCGACCCTGGGGGCGTCGATCGTCTTCGCACCCGCCCAGTTGATCGTCCTCGGTCCCGTACTGTCCGTCCTCGGGATCACCGGCCTGGTCCACCTGTGGCGGGACGCCGGCCGCCGCTGGCTGGCGGTGAGCTACCTGGTGCTCCTCGGCTGGTTCGTGGCCTCCGGGGCGAAGCCCTACTACCTGGCCGGGGCCTACTTCGCCCTGTTCGCCGCCGGGGGGACGGCGCTCGAGCAGCGGTGGGCGTCCCGCGGCTCCCCGGGCCACCCGGGGAGGTGGGTGGCCGCCATGGTGGCCTGGTGCGTGCTGGTCGTGGCGCTGGCCCTGCCCCTCCTGCCGTCGTCGACCCTGCCCACGGGGAGTGGGGAGGGCCAGGTCAACGAGGACCTGAGCGCCACGGTGGGCTGGCCGGCCTACGTGGACCAGGTGGCGGCCGTCGCCGACACGCTGCCCCCGGCCCAACGGGCCCGCCTCGTCCTCCTCACCGGGGACTACGGGGCGGCCGGGGCCATCGACCTCTACGGACCCGGCCTCCACCTCCCGCCCGCCCGGAGTGGGCACAACACCTACTGGTGGTGGGGTCCGGCCGGGATGCCCGACGACTCGGTCACCATCGCCACCAACGTCCCGCGGTCGACCCTGCTCCGGATCTTCCGCACCGTCCGGTCCGCCGGCACCGTGCGTACCCCCGGGAACGTGTGGACCGAGGAACGCGGCGCTCCCATCTACGTGGGCACCGACCAGTTCGCCCGCTGGAGCGCGGTGTGGCCGTCGCTCCGCCACTACGGATGAGCGGGGACGGGAGCAACCCCCCTGGACCGTGCCCACCACCCGGTCCGACCGCGCTCCCGGGGTGGTCCTCCGCACCCCGCGGGTAGGATCGGCAGGCAGTCAGAAGAGAGGGCTCCCGTGACCACGTCCGGCCGGTGCGACAATCCGATGTGCTCGTGCGACCCGTGCACCTGCGACGTCTGCGCCTGCGGCGGTGCCAACCTCGGGATCCTCGAACGGCGGGTGATGGGCATCCTGTGGGCCGAGGGGGGTGGGGAGACCACCGGCCGCCAGGTCGCCGACCACCTGCCCGAGCACGCCTACACGACGGTGGCCACCGTCCTCGACCGACTGGTCCACAAGGGCCTGGTCCGGCGACGGATGGACGGTCGGAAGATCCGCTTCGCCCCGGTCGGGTCGCCCGACGCCCACGCCGCCGTCCTGATGCGCCAGGCCATGGCCGAGGGCCCGGACCCGGAGGCGGCCCTGGTCACCTTCGCCCAGACCCTCTCCCGGGCCGAGGTGGCGACCCTGCGCCATGCCCTGCGCGACGCCGGGCTCGAGCCCGCCGACTCGGCCCCCTGACGCCTGGAGCCGGACGGTCCCTGTCCGATCGGGCCGTCAGATCATCAGGATCAGCATGAAGGCCATGCCGATGCACATCACCACGTGGCTGAGGTCCTCGAGCCACGGAATGGCCACGTGCGCCTCGATCTCCCCGATCTCCCCGGCGGACCCGTCCGGGCCCCCGTGTGGGCCCGACGACGGCCCGGACCCCGGCGCCCCGCTCATGGCGTAGGCCGGCAGATGGGTGCCGTGGTGGGACGCTCCCTTGTTGGGCGAGGCCAGGGTGAAGATCGCGGAGCCGAGGAAGACCAGCGCCAGGAGCAGGCCCAGTCCGGAGTCGAGATGCACCCCACCGGGGGCCCCTGACATCGACATCGATCCCGAGCCCGAGGTCAGACCCATCGGGAACCAGTACATGAGGATCATGGCGAAGCTCATGACCGCGTGCACCGACGCGTGGGGGACGTGGAGGCCGAACCGCTGCACCGACTGGATGCTGCGGACCACGAACCACACCAGCAGCACCCCGAAGGCGAGCTCCCACAGGCCGGGGGGGCCGAAGGCCCAGGCGGGGACGAACATGCCCGCCATGGCGGTCCCCATGAGGGTGTGGGAGATGTCCACGTCCCGTCCCGCCGGTCGACGGGCGGCGACCGACAGCACCAGCAGCACCAGGCAGTAGGCGGCCACGGCCAGCATCAGCCCGCCGAAGAGGTAGTAGAGCCAGGTCGGAGGTCCCATCCCGGTCAGTCCCCCACCGCTCCGGTCGCCACCGCGGCCTCCGCCGTCGACGACCCGTGCCGGCCGGCGAGCGGCCAGTAGACCAGGGTGAACAGCAGGACGGGGAGACCCGAGTTCGGATCGGTCGCCCCACCGGCCAGGATCCCGCCGAAGTTCTGGACGGCGACCCAGATGGCGGCGAACACGACCATGGCGACGACCAGGGTCACCTGGGTCACCGCCGGCGGCAGGAAGACACCGACGGCGACCACGACGCAGACGACGGCGAGCAGGATGGCCATCGTGGTGCCGTGGTGGAGGAAGGTCGACGCGGAGATCCGGTCGATGTGGGCGAGCCAGCCCGGCTGCCCGTTGTCGAGGTTGGCCACCAGGTCGTGCAGGGCCTGGGGTGACCGACCCGAGCCGACCAGGGCCAGGACGGCCAGCAGCCCCCAGACCACCACCCAGATCACCTGGGCGGCGCGGACACCCACCGTGCGTGCGGCCACGAAGGGCTCGTCCGACCGGCCGCCGGGCCACAGCAGCACGGCGAGGACGGCGTAGAAGAGCACGCCGCCCGGTCCGCCGCCGAACGGGGTGGCCCCTCCCTGGAAGACCTGCCCGGCGGCCTCACCGAACCACCAGACACCCAGGGCCCACACGACGGAGAGGCCGAGCGCGTACCGGGTCGAGCGCTTCCACACGATCCCGAAGGCGATGAGGAACTGGATCGACGCGAAGGCCGTGTTGGTGAGGACCGGCTGGTGGGCGACGATCGACCCGTTCCAGTCGATGGTGCGGGCGACCCATCCCGGGTTGCCGGTGGCCAGGCCGTGCAGCATCCCGCTGAATCCACTCGAGCCCCGGGTGAACATGAAGGGCTGGAGCTGCAGCACCGCATCCAGGAGCCACACCGTGGCCAGGAGGAGCTGGAACGTGCGCTGCAGGTCCCTCGGCTGACCGGTCGACCGGGGCGAGGGACGCAGCGGGTAGGCCCTCGCCTCCCTCTCCACCTCGACGTCGGCAATCGCCATGTCCCACCCGTTCGTCGCTTCCCGGTGGGAAGTACTACCACCTGTAGTACTCGGGCCACAAGTGCTTCCGCACGCCCGTACCGGAAGTCGGTCAGGCGTCGGCCACGGACGTCACCGGACCCGGCGCCCGGTCCCCCCGGGGCGGCCGCCCGAACGTACGGAGCCTCGAGCTGTTCCACACCACGAACGACGAGGAGAGGGCCATCGACGCCCCGGCGATCAGCGGATTGAGCAGTCCGGCGGCGGCGAGTGGGATGGCGGCCAGGTTGTAGGCGAACGCCCAGGCCAGGTTGCCGTGGATGGTGCGCAGGGTCCGGCGGGCCAGACCGATCGCCATGGGCACGACGGTGAGGTCGTCGCTCAGCAGGATCATGTCCGCCGCGTGGATGGCCACGTCGGTGCCGCTCCCCACGGCGAGGCCCAGGTCCGCCGCGGTCAGGGCGGGGCCGTCGTTCACCCCGTCACCGATGAACGCCACCGACCGGCCCGCCTCCTGGAGGCGCCGGACCAGGGCCACCTTTTCGGCGGGCACGGCGTCGGCCACCACCTCGTCGACCCCGATGGCCGACCCGACCGCCGCCCCGGCCCCGTGGTTGTCCCCGGTCAGCAGGATGCAGCGGAGGCCGAGGGCGTGCAGCCGGTCGACGGCCCGGGCCGCCGTGGGCTGGACGGTGTCGGCCAGGGCGATGGCCCCCACCACGGCACCGTCGACCGCGACCAGGATGGCCGTGCGGCCGGCGCGCTCCCAGTCCGCCCGGACGGCGGCGACGTCCGCTGGGACGGCTTCCCCCCGGGTGGCGAAGAGTCGGGGGCTCCCGAGGACCACCCGTCGTCCGTCAACCGTCCCCTCGGCGCCCAGCCCGGGCAGCGGGCGGTAGGCGTCGACCTCGCCCAGCGGACCGCACTCGCCCCGACCGAAGGCGGCGACCGCCGCACCGATGACGTGTTCGGAGGCCTGTTCGACCGTGCCGACCCGGTAGAGGAGGTCCCGTCGCTCCATCCCGGCCGAGGTGAAGAACTCGACGACCTGCATGGTGCCCTCGGTGACCGTGCCCGTCTTGTCCAGGACGACCACGTCCACCACCCGCGACCGTTCGAGGGCCGGGTAGCCCTTGATGAAGATCCCCAGCTGCGCCCCGCGCCCGGAGGCCACGAACAGGGCGGTGGGGGTGGCCAGGCCGAGCGAGCACGGGCAGGCGATGATCAGGACGGCCAGCGCGGCGCTGAACGCCCGCTGGGTCGAGCCACCGGTCCCGAGCCAGGCGACGAATGTGACGGCGGCGACGACCAGTACGGCGGGGACGAACACGGCGGCGATCCGGTCGGCCAACCGCTGGACCGACGCCTTCTCGTTCTGCGCCTCCTCCACCAGGCGGACCATCTGGGCCAGCTGGGTGCCGGTTCCCACGGCCGACGCCTCGACGGTCAGCGTGCCGCCCAGGGCGATGGTGCCCCCGACCACCCGGTCGCCCGGCTCCACCGGCACCGGGACCGACTCGCCGGTGAGCAGGCTCCGGTCCATGTCGGCACTGCCGGACTCGACGACGCCGTCGGCGGCGACCCTCTCCCCGGAGCGCACGACGAAGCGGTCCCCCATCCGTAGACGGCCGACCGGGACCCGTGCCTCGCCGTCCGCCGTGATCACCGAGACGTCCTTGGCCCCGGTGGCGGCCAGGGCGCGCAGGACGTCACCGGTCCGACGCTTGGCGACGGCCTCGTAGTAACGGCCGGCCAGGAGGAACGTGGTCACCCCGGCGGCGACGTCGAGGTAGAGGGAGCCGTTGGACGGGTGGGTCACCAGGGCCAGACCGTGCTCGGCGGGGCCGGGGTGGCGCAGGAGGAACAGGACGTACAGCGACCACCCGGTGGAGGCCAGGATGCCCAGGGACACCAGGGTGTCCATGGTGCTCGTCCCGTGGCGGGCCGCCCGGAGGGCGGCGGCGTGGATGGGCCAGGCGGCCCAGATCACCACCGGGGCGGCCAGCACCACCACGACCCACTGCCAGAAGGGGAACCGGGTGACCGGAAGGAGCGAGAACACCAGGGAGGCGTCGCACAGGGGCATGAACAGCACGGCGGCCACCAGCAGGCGGCGGCCGAGCCGTCGGACCCGCTCGTCCTCGGCGGAGCCCCCGTCCGGCTCCCCGAGGTCCGGCTCGATGGGCTCCGCCCGGTACCCGGCCCGCTCGACCTCGTCCAGCACCGTCTGGACCGGCAGGTCGACCGGGGCGAGGACGACGGCCCGGTCGGTGGCGTAGTTGACCGTCGCCGACACCCCGTCGAGTCCGTTCAGCTTCTTGGTGATCCGGGCCGCGCACGCGGCACAGGTCATACCCTCGATGGACAGCTCGAGCTCGGTGGTGGCCACCGGGTCGGGCGTGGTCACCGCCACGGCGACACCCCGGGGGTCGATCGGCCCCGGCCCGTCTGTACGAGGTGATGCATGACCCAACCGTACCGTCGCGGTGCCGCTCGGGCCGGGCCGCTCACGGCCCGATGATCGTGCCCCGGGTCCCGTCGAGCAGTGCGGAGGCGTCCTCCAGCCGTCCGATCATGGCCACCATGCCGGTGGCCTCCACGAACCGGCAGGCGGCGTCCACCTTCGGGCCCATGGACCCGGCGGGAAAGTGCCGGGCCCGCAGGGCCGCCACCGTGGTGTGGCGGATCGGCTCGGCCTCCGGGGTGCCGAACCCGACCTCGACGCCGTCCACGTCGGTCAGGATCATCAGTGCGTCCGCCCCGAGGTCCCGGGCCAGCAGGGCGGCTCCGAGGTCCTTGTCGATGACCGCCTCGGCCCCGTGGAGCCGGCCGTCGGACGCCCGGACCACCGGGATGCCCCCGCCGCCGGCGCAGACGACCACCGCACCGTCGCCCACCAGGGCCCGGATGGTGGCCAGCTCCACCAGGCGCACGGGCTCGGGGGACGGGACGACCCTCCGCCAGTCCTTCCCGTCGACCCGCACCTCCCACCCCCGGTGGGCGGCCAGGTCCTCGGCGAGCGCCCGGGTGTAGACCGGCCCCACGAACTTGGTCGGGTCGGTGAAGGCCGGGTCGTCGGCGGCCACCTCGGTCTGGCACACCAGGCTGACCACGTTCCGCCCGGGCAGGGCGTTGCCCAGGGCCTGCAGGAAGAAGTACCCGATCATCCCCTGGGACTCGGCCCCCAGGACGTCCAGGGGATAGGGGCCCGGGAGGTCGGGGTCGGCCGCGCTCTCGTTGGCCAGGAGCCCGACCTGGGGCCCGTTGCCGTGGGTGACCACCAGGTCGTGGTCGTCCACCAGCCGGGCCAGGGCGTCGACGGCGACGGCGACGTGGCCCTCCTGGATCTGGGCCAGCGGCACCTCGCCGCGCTCCAGGAGGGCGTTGCCGCCGACGGCCACCACCAGGCGCATCTCAGTCGCCGAGGCTGGCGACCATGGCCGCCTTGATGGTGTGGAGGCGGTTCTCCGCCTCGTCGAAGACGATGGACGCCGGTGACTCGAACACCTCGTCGGTCACCTCCAGCGCGTCCAGGTGGTACGTGTCGGCCAGCCGACGCCCGAGCACCGTCTCGGTGTTGTGGAGCGAGGGCAGGCAGTGCATGAACTTCACGTCGGGGTTCCCGGTCATGGCCATGGTGTCGGCGTTGACCTGGTACGGCAGCAGCGTGGCGATCCTCGGCTCCCAGTTGGCGGCCGGCTCGCCCATCGACACCCAGACGTCGGTGTAGAGGAAGTCCGCACCCTCCACCCCGTCGAGCACCTCGGACCCGATGTGGATGCGGGCCCCCGACTCGGCGGCCAGTGCCCGGGCGATGGTCCGGACGTCGGCCGACGGCCACAGGTCCTCGGGAGCGGCGATCCGCACGTCCATCCCGAGCAGGGCACCGGTCACGAGCAGCGAATTGGCCGTGTTGTTCCGGGCGTCCCCCAGGTAGCAGTAGCCCACCCGGTCCAGGGGCTTGTCCGAGTGGTCCCGCATGGTGAGGATGTCCGCCAGCATCTGGGTCGGGTGCCACTGGTCGGTCAGTCCGTTCCACACCGGCACGCCACTGAAGCGGGCCAGGATCTCGACGGACTCCTGGGCGAACCCCCGGTACTCGATGCCGTCGTACATGCGCCCCAGCACCCGGGCCGTGTCCTTGATCGACTCGCTCTCGCCGATGTGGGACCCCTCGGGGCCGAGATAGGTGACCTGGGCCCCCTGGTCGTAGGCGCCGACCTCGAAGGCGGCCCGGGTGCGGGTCGACGCCTTCTCGAAGATGAGGGCGATGGTGCGCCCGACCATCCGGGGGCGCTCGGTCCCCGTGCGCTTCTCGGTGCGCAGCTCGGCGGCCAGGTCGACGATGGACAGGAACTCGGCGGCGGAGAGGTCGGTCTCCTTGCACAGGCTCCGTCCCCGGAAGTGGCCGGTGTGGACGCCCCCGGTGGCGGTGGCGGTCATCCTCAGGCCGCGTCGCGCTCGATCGGGCAGGTCATGCACCGCGGGCCGC
>Ga0302196_10000353_pt1 | contig 45160 bp, 38 predicted proteins | sample II_Bog_N1_3_FD_198794 | JGI IMG/M metagenome (GOLD analysis project Ga0302196, IMG submission 198794) | Peat permafrost microbial communities from Stordalen Mire near Abisko, Sweden - II_Bog_N1_3 | ecosystem: Environmental > Terrestrial > Soil > Wetlands > Peat | place: Sweden: Abisko... | reverse complement strand
TGGGCGGCCACCACGTGGACCGACCACCCGCCGCACAGCGACGGGGCCTCCCAGTCGTCGGACGCCAGCCCGGCGAGGGCGTCGGCCAGTCGCCGGCGCTCGGCGGCGATGAGGGTGAAGGTGTCCCCGGGGGCCACGGTCATCGGGCGATCCCCGCCAGCCGGTCGGTCACCGGTCGGCCGCCCTGCAGGACCGCCACCAGTGCGCCCGGGTCCCGCAGGACGTTGATGTCGGACAGCGGGTTGCCGTCGACCACCAGGAGGTCGGCGAGCTTGCCGGCGGTGACCGTGCCCAGGTCGTCGGCCCGGCCCAGCACCTCGGCACCGTTGCGGGTGGCCCAGACCAGGACGTCCCGGGCGTGGATGCCGACCTCCTCGACGTAGTACGCGAGCTCGTCGGCGTAGGAGCCGTGCGGGAAGTTGAGGGCCCCGAAGTCGTCGCCGAGGACGATGCGCACCCCGGCGTCGTTGGCCACGGGGAGGATGGCGGCCATGGCGTCGACGTCGTGGCGCATGTCGTCGGTGAACCCGAGCGACGCACCGCCCATCGAGGCCAGGAACCGGGCCGGGAAGAGCATGGACGGCACCAGCGGGGTGTCGGTGGCCAGGAGCCGCTCGATGCACTCCTCGTCCATCCCGTCCCCGTGGTCGACGAGGTCGATCCCCAGCTCGAGGGCCATGAGCAGGGCCTCCTTGTTGGCGATGTGGCCACGGACCCGCACCCCCCGCAGGTGGGCGGCCTCGATGGCCGCGCCGAGCTCGGCCGCCGTCACCTCGGTCTGCTCCCGGGGTCCGACAGTGCCGTGGCCGCCGGTCACGAACACCTTGATCATCTCGGCCCCCTCCTTCACCTCCAGGCGCACCGAGCGGCGGAACTCGTCGGGCCCGTCGGAGCGGCGGATGGCCCCGAGGGCGCCGACCTCCCAGTGGGAGGGGAAGCTCCGGTCACCGGCGTGGCCGGTGGTCGAGATGTCCCGGCTGCACGGGACCAGTCGGGGCCCGGGGATCAGCCGCCGTTCGATGGCCGTCTTCATCGACGCGTCGATGGCGAACGGCGCACCGGCGCTGACCGCCCCGGTGAAGCCGGCGAGCAGGAGTCGCTCGAGGTTGCGCACGGCACGCACCACCTGGAGGGCCATCGGCTCCTCGAGGCCGAAGGGGGCGGGAACCGAGCCGAGCTCGTGGTATGTGGCGTGGAAGTGGCAGTTGACCATCCCCGGCATCACCGTCCGCCCGGCGAGCGCCACCACCCGGTCGTCCGGCCGCACCTGTCCGTCCGGTCCGGGACCGGCGGCGTCGGGGCCGACGGCGGCGATGCGGTCGCCGTCGACCACCACGGTGGACCGCTCCAGCACCGTGCCGTCGCCCACGAACACATGGGCTCCGGTGAGGACCAGCCGGCTCACCGCGGTGAACCCGGTCGTCCCGACGGCATCGGCCCGTCGGTGGTCATCGGCTCAGCCCCCGAGCGCCGGGGATCGTCCGGCGATGTCCCAGACGGCGGCGTCGGCACCGGTGATCCGGGATACGTGCTCGGCCAGGAAGGCGACTTCGTAGGGCTGCGCCTGGTGGGCCTCGAAGTCCTCGACCGTCTCCCAGCACTCGAAGAAGCGGAAGCGGTCGGGCCGGTCGATGTCCTCGGCCCACCAGTAGGAAACGCATCCCGGGTCCTGGCGGCTCCGGACACTGACGTCGCGCAGCGCGGCCAGGGTCCGGTCCCGCTGGTCGGGGGGGAAGTCGAGGTAGCCGCTGAGCGCGTGCACGGTGATCTCCTCTCGGCTCGGGCCGGGCCGGGGGCCCGGCGGTGGATGGCGGTCAGGCGGTGGGACGGGCCCGGGTGACGACGACGCTGCACGGTGCGTTGCGGACCACGTAGTCCGACACCGAGCCCAGGAGGGCACGGGTCAGACCCCCGCGTCCCCGGGTGCCGAGGACGACGGCGTGGGCCCCCAGCTCGGTGGCCAGCCCGCAGATGGCGGCGGCCGGCTCGCCCCCCAGCACCCGCACCTCGACGGCGTCGAGGCCGAGGCGGGACTCCGCCTCTGCCAGGACCTGGCGGGCCGACTCGTGGGCGTGCCCGACGGCCAGGTCGAACTCCTGGTCCGTCATCTCGGCGCCGGCGTGGCCGGTGCCCGACAGCACGTCGGGATCGGGGGCGTCGGCCACGGTGACGAGCACGTACGCGTGCCCGGGGCCGAGGAGCTCCAGGCCGGCCGAGAGACCGTCTGTGGCCTCGTCCGACCCGTCGGTGCACAGGAGGATCGGCGACGTCATCGGGCCACCGTAGCAACGGGCGACCGGGCGGCGTCGGGTGACCGCCGTGGTCCCGGGGACCGGTCGGCGGCCCGGGCTCAGCCCGGCGTGGCGGCCACCCGTCCGGCCCCGATGGCGGCCACCAGCCGGGCGTGGTCCCGGTCGTTCTGGTCGGCGTAGTGCCGGGCGAACCGGCCGGCGGCGGTCACGAACCCGGACCCCTTCCCCAGGTAGGCGTCGATGGCCACCGGATCGCCGGTGCGGGCGTGGGCGCGGGCCAGGCTCTCGCCGCAGGCGGTGGCGAACTCGACCAGCCGGGGACCCACCAGCTCGATGGTCGGGATGATCTTCATGTCGCGGAACTGGCGCACGTAGTAGTCGTTCCCGTGGAGCGAGCCCCAGCCCACGAAGATGTCGGTGGCGCTCTGGACCAGGCGCTTCCCGTGGACCACCCGGGCCCCGTGGTGGACGTGGGCCGACGAACCGAGCGCGTCCTCGTAGACCGAGGCACCGGCCTGCTTGAATTGCAGGAAGAGCGGGTCGTCGCCGGAGCGACCCTCGAAGAGCACCAGGTACACCCGCATGCCCACGCTCCCCACCCCGACGACCTGGCGGACCACGTCGGACTCGGTGAACCGGTCGAAGAGCTGGCGGCGGTCGTCCTGGAGGGTCTGCCGGTACTCGGCCACCAAGTGGTCGACCAGGTCCTGCTGCTCCTCGTCGTCGATGGTCACCCGGACGGGCGGGTCCTCGGTGATCCGGGGCCGACCGTGGGCGGCGGTGGTGAGTCGGGCGTACGCGCCCCGGTGGGTGCGGTGCTTCTTCTTCCGGTCGATGTGGACCGAGACCCGGCCACGGTCGGCGGGCTCGAAGTACCCGAGGAGGCTGTCGACGTGCATCCCGTCGTACCAGATGTCGAGCTCGGGCATCGCCGCGTAGCGGCGCATCCGTCCGGCGTAGGCGCTGACGGCGGCGGCCACCGCGTCGTCGGCCCGGCGCGGCCGGATCCCGACCTCACGGGCGGCCACCACCAGGCTGGCGGCCAGGCGGAGCACGTCCCACTCGAACGGACCGGGGAGGGTCTCGTCGAAGTCACGGAGGTCGAAGAAGAGGTTCCGCTCCGGGGTGGCCCACAGGCCGAAGTTGAGCACGTGGGCGTCACCGCACAACTGGACCTCGATCCCGCTGTGGGGTCGCGAGCCGAGGTCGGCGGCCATCACCGCGGCCGCCCCCCGGTAGAAGTTCCACGGGGACACGGCCATCCGCCCGTGCCGGATCGGCACCAGCTCGGGGACCCGGATGGCGTTCTGGGCCAGGACGGTGGCCAGGGCGTCGTGCCCGCGGTCGGCCTCCGACCAGTCGCCCAGGGCACTTCTCGTCACCCGGTGCCGGGCCGACCTCCCCTCGGCGCGGCGCTCGCCGACCGTGGCGGACAGATCGTGTCGGGGGAAGGCGGGCGGTCGGTCGGGAACCGGAACCGGCGCGGTCACGGGTGGGGGGTCACCGGTCGCGGCGCTCGGCCCGACGGTCCAGGCGGCGGGCGCGGATCATCCGTTGGGCCACGACGTCGGCCGCCGCCGTGGCCACCCAGATGATCAGGGTGGCGAAGAGGTAGGTGGAGGCGCCGTGCACGTGGAGGCTGGGGACGATCAGCGCCACGATGATCAGCGAGACGATGGTGGCGGCGATGGCCAGGAGCCCGGCCAGGGCCACCGACGGCTGACGGATCAGGACCCGCAAGGCCATGAACTGGACGGCGATGTGGACCAGCCAGAAGATGATCGTGGTCTCGATGACCGCCGTGAACGTGACGGACAGACCGCTGAGGACGGCCGCCGACACCAGGATGCCGACGGCGACGCCGGCCAGGCCCAGCCCGATGCGGATGGCCCAACGTACGAGCACGTGCCCTTCCCTTCCTTCCGACGTCCCGGTCCCGGTGGGGGCCGTCCGGCGTCTACCCCGCCCGGTGGTCCCGGTTCCGACGCTACTCGGACCGGTGGTGGGGCCCGCGTAACCCCGACCTGTCCGCAGGGGGTGGACCGGTCGCCGGGTACCCTGGGGAGCGGCGTCCTCAGGCGGGACGTCGGGCCGGTGCCCGGGGCGGGGGCCGCGGTCCGTGGCGTCCGAGTGTTCGGAAGTGGTCCCATGACCAGTCCCAGGAGCGGTGTGCAGGCCCGACCGGTGGGGCGGGCCCGGCGAGGTCGCCCTCCCCGGTACCGGCGGGTGACCGCCGGGGCGGGATGACCGGCGCCGACGACACCGGCCCCCGGCCCGCGACCGCCCCGAGGCGCACCCGGTCGGAACTCCGCGCCCTGGTGCTGGCGGCCGGCGTGGAGGTCCTGCGCCATGACGGCCTGGGTGCCGGAGCGGAGCACGTGACCTTCAAGCGGGTGTTCGCCCGGGTGGAGGCCACGACGGGCACCCGGGTCACCAATGCCTCGGTGATCGGGCGGATCTGGGACAACCAGGCCGACTTCCAGAGTGCGGTGCTGACCGCCGTGGCCACCGACGAGGTGGTCGACCAGGAGCACGCCGTCCAGGCCGCGGCGGCCGCGGTGGCGGCGGCAGCCGACCGGTCGTCGCCCGAGGGCCGACGTGGCGCCCTGCGCGAACTGATGCGGGTGGCCGCCCAGGCCGACCTCGACACCGGGACCACGTCGCGGGCCTGGGCCACGGTCATCGGCGTGTGGGCCCTGGCCTCGGGGGCCCGGGGGTCACCGGCCGGTGACCGCGTCCTCGGGGTCCTCCGGCACGGCCACGACGCCGCCGACCGGCGCGCCAACGCGGCCACCGAGGCGATGATGGACTTCCTGGGACTGCGCCTGCGCCCGCCGTTCACGGTGGACCACTTCACCCAGGCCTGCATCGCCCTGGTCGAGGGCTGCACCCTGCGGGACCGCACCGACGCCGGCATCCGGGGGATCACGCTGGCGACCGGACCCGACGGCACCGACCAGGAGTGGACCGTGCTCGGGGTGGGGATGGACGCCCTGGCCGACCAGTTCCTCGAGCTCGACCCGGACTGGTCGCCGGAGCCCGGACCCCTCGGCGGCGGGCCGGTCGCCGGGACCGGTCCGGACGGGTCGGGGCTGTAGGATCGGAGGGTCCCCACCCGCTCGAGGGCACCCGCTCGAGGACACCGGCCACCCCCGGTGCGGTGACCGGCGGGACGGGGCCCGATGCGCAGACCGATGAGCCCCGACCAGCACACGCCCCCGGCCCGCACCGCACCCGTGTCCGGGGCCCGCCGGCCGGTCCGGTGGTCCGGCCGGTGAGGCTGCGCACCACGGAGGTGGCGACGGCCACGGGTGGCCGGCGGCACGGCCCCGACGTGGAGGTCGAGGGTGCCTCGGTCGACTCGCGGACCGTGGAGGTGGGCCAGCTCTTCGTCCCGATCGTGGCGGTCCGCGACGGCCACGACTTCATCGACGACGCCCGACGGGCCGGTGCCGCCGCCCACCTGACGGCCCGGGAGCCGGGAGCGGGCACCGCGGTCGTCGTGGAGGACACCGGGGAGGCGCTGTGGGCACTCGGTGCGGCCGCCCGCGCCCGCCTGGTGGACCGGGTGGTCGGGATCACCGGATCGGTCGGAAAGACCACGGTCAAGGACCTGGTGGCCGGCGGCCTGGGCGCCGCGCTGCGCACCCACGCCACCCATGGGTCGAACAACAACGAGCTCGGCGTGCCCCTGACCCTCCTGGGTGCCCCCGACGACGCCGAGGCGGTGGTGCTCGAGCTGGGGGCCCGGTTCCCGGGGGACATCGCCCGCCTCCGGGACCTGGCCCGGCCCACCGTCGGCGTGATCACCACGATCGGGGCCGCCCACCTCGAGCACCTGGGCGGTCCGGAGGGCGTCCGTCTCGAGAAGGGGTCCCTCCTGGAGGGGCTCCCCGCCACCGGCTATGCCATCCTGAACGACGTGGACTGCGGCCCCGACGTGCGAGCGAGGACCGTGGCCACCGTCGTGACCTTCGGCACCACCAGCGGCGACGTGCGGGGCACGGTGGTCACCCGTGACGACGAGCTGCGCCCCACCGTGCGGATCGACTCGCCGTGGGGGGCGGGCGAAGCCCGACTGGCCGTGCGGGGCGACCACCAGGCCGCCAACGCCGCCGCTGCCGTGGCCGTGGCCGTGAGTGCCGGCGTCGGGTTCGAGGCCGCTCTGGCCGGGGTGGCCGGGGCCGAGGGATCGCGGTGGCGGGCCGAATTCTGGCGGGCCCCGTCCGGGCTCCGGGTCCTCAACGACTCCTACAACGCCAATCCCGACTCCGTCGGGGCCGCGCTGCGGGCCCTGGCCCAGGTCGGTGCGTCACGCCGGGTGGCCGTGCTGGGGCGGATGGCCGAACTGGGTGACGCGTCCGCCGCCGCCCACCGACGCATGGGGGACCTGGCCGGGTCCCTCGGCATCGAGGTGGTCGCCGTCGGCGAGCCGGACTACGGCGGCGTGCTGGTCGCCGACCAGGACGAGGCCTTCTCCCTCCTGGCCGACCTTCCCGACGACGCGGTGGTCCTGGTCAAGGCCAGCCGCTCGGTGGGCCTCGACCGGCTGGCCGAGCGGCTGCGGACCCACGGGGTGGTGGCCGGATGAACGTCCTCGTCTTCTTCGGTGGCCCGAGCGAGGAGCGCGACGTGAGCGCCGGCTCCCTCAAACCCTGGGTCACCTACCTCCAGGCCGACCCGACGACGGAGGTGACCGTGGTCTTCGTCGACCGGGAGCTGCGCGCCTACCGGCTCCCACCCGTCTACTACTACGCCAACACCTGCGCCGACTTCGAGTCGCAGCTGCGCACCCTCGACCTCGGACTGGGGTGGGACCAGGTGGCCGAACTGGCCCGGAAACACGACGTGGTCGTCCCCCTGATCCACGGCGCCTTCGGCGAGGACGGGCAGCTGCAGCGCCGGCTCGAGGCCTGGGGGGTGCGTTACGTGTTCAGCACGCCCGACGCCCTCGAGCGGACCCTGGACAAGGAGCGGTGCTACGCCGCCCTGGCCGCCGCCGGCTTCCCGGTGCCGGCCCACCGCGCCGTGGGGCGGGCCGAGTGGGAGTCCGGGCGGGACCGGGTCACCACGGGCGTGATCGCCCTGGAGCCGGTGCTGGCCACGGGGCCCGACGGCCCCGGTCGCCGGGTGGCGGTCAAGCCGACGTCGGGGGGGTCGTCCTTCGGGGTGGACGTGGTCCCGGCCGAGCCCGCACGGGTGGCCGACGCCGTCGACGCCGCCTTCGCCACCGGGGGGGAGTCGGTCCTGGTCGAGGAGTTCGTGGAGGGTACCGAGTTCTCGGTGGTGGTGCTGGACGGCCCGGCGGGGGCCACGGCCCTGGCCCCGACCGAGGTGGAGAAGCCCGCGGGGAGCCAGGTCTACGGGACCGAGGAGAAGTACCTCCACGGCTCGGGAGTCCTCCACCACACCCCGATGCGGGTGGACGGCGCCGTGCTCCACGAGATCCGCCACCGGGCGGCCGAGGCCTACACCGTGCTGGGGCTCCGCCACATGGCCCGGATCGACGGGTTCCTCACCCCCGGGGGGACCGTGATGGTGACCGACGTCAACGGGATCGGCGGCATGGGCTTCTCGAGCTTCGTGTTCCAGCAGGCGGCCATGGTCGGCCTCGACCACCGTCGCCTGATCATGGGCCTCCTGGCCGCGGCCCGGGACGGGGGCGACGTGACGTCGGCGGGCACCGTCGACCGGGACCGGGGGTCGACCCGGATCCACGTGGTGCTCGGCGGACCCACCAGCGAGCGCCAGGTCAGCCGGCAGAGCGGGTGCTTCGTGGGCCTGTCGCTGCTGGCCACCGGGCACGACGTCCGCTTCCACCTGATGGACCTCCGCAGCCGGTACACCGGGATCGGCCTGTTCTACGTGCTCCACCACGACGTGGAGGAGATCCAGGCGCTGGTGAACGATCCGGTCCGCCGGTCGACCATCGAGGCGGTCAGCCGGGTGGTCCGTGCCGACTTCGCCATGGACGACCCCGATGCCGTCGGCTCGCTCGCCGTCGGCCGTCCGACCTCGTTGGCCGGGGCCGTGGCCGACGCCGACTTCGTGTTCCTCGCCCTGCACGGCGGCCCCGGCGAGGACGGGCGCCTCCAGCTGGCCCTCGACCGGCTCGGCCGGCCCTACAACGGCTCGGGACCACGGGCCGCCGACCTGGCCGGCGACAAGGCGGCCACCGCGGCCCGGGTCCGGGAGTTGGCGCTCCCCGGAACGGGGGCCCCGGCCCAGCGCGAGGTCGACGTGTTCGAACTGGGGGAGTGGCTGGAGGGGATGGACGGTCCGGCGGCGGCCGCCCGCTACCGGTCCCTCTGCGACGAGCTGGGGGCCGAGGCGGTGGTGTGCAAGCCGGCCACCGACGGCTGCTCGACCGGGGTGAAGCTGCTGAAGCGACCGGAGGTGATGCAGCGGTTCTTCGGGGCCATCGTGTCCGAGCTGCCCGAGTTCGCCGGCGACGAGTCCCGGGTCGACCTCGGGGGCCGGACGCCGTCCATCGCCATGCCGGTCCCGTCCCCCAAGCGGTGGCTGGTCGAGCGGGCCTTCGTCGACCCCGAGCCGGTGACGCTGCCGGTGGGCGACCTCAACCTCGACACCCTGCAGCCGTGGTTCGAGGCCAAGCGGTTCGTGGAGCTGACGGCCGCCGTCCTCGACCGTCCGGGCCGTGGCCTGGTGGCGGCGGTCCCGAGCGTGACCGTGGCCGCCGACGAGCTCACCCTCCAGCAGAAGTTCCAGCAGGGGGTGGGCACGAACCTGGCCCTCGACCTGTTCGTCGGGGACGAACCGGCCGACGCGGTGCGGATCCGGGTCGAGGCGCTGGCCCGGGCCTGCGGGCTCGAGGGCTACGCCCGGCTCGACGCCTTCTGGGACCGGGTCGACGACGTCGTCTACCTGCTGGAGGTCAACTCGCTCTGCGGGCTCACCGAGGCCACCGTCTTCTACTCGCAGTGGCTGGCCGACCCGGACCCGTTGCCCCCGTGGGCGGTGCTGGAGCGGATCGTCGAAGCCGGGACCGAACGGTTCGAGCGGCGGCACGGGGCCGACCGTGCCCCCCGGGCCGGCTGATGACCGGCGGCCCCCACCGGTGATCCGCCTCGACGACCTCCGGGCCGCCGACCCCGGCCTGCGCATCCTCGGACCGGCCCACGCCGGCCGCTTCCCGCGGTTCTGCTTCGACTCCCGCCTGGTCGAGTTCGGCGACCTGTTCGTCGCCGTGCGCACCGAGCGGGGGGACGGGCACGAGTTCACCGCCGAGGCCGTCGCCGGTGGGGCCCGGGCCGTGCTGGTCGACGACCCCGACGCCGTCCCCGACGGCTGCCCCGGGCTGGTCGTGGACGACACGGTGGCCACCCTGGAGCGCTACGGCGCCCACGTGGTCCGGGCCTGGGGCCCCCGGGTGGTCGCCGTCACCGGGACGGTGGGCAAGACCGGGACCAAGGAGCTGGTGGCCGACGTGCTGGCCAGCCGGTTCACGGTGTTCCGCACCCCGGGCAACTACAGCGGGAGGTTCGGACTGGCCGTCGCCCTCGGCGGCCTCCGCCCCGAGCACGAGGTGGCGGTGGTGGAGATGGCCACCGGCCACTTCGGCGAGATCGACGCCATGTGCGCCATGGCCCCGCCCGAGGTGGGCGTGGTGACGGCGGTGGACGCCGCCCACCTGGTGGCCCTCGGCGACGTCGACGGCGTCGCCCGGGAGAAGGGCGCCCTGCTGGACCACCTCCCCGCCGACGGACTGGCCGTACTGGCCGCCGACGACGGGCGGGTGCGGGCGCTCGCCCCGCGCACCGTCGCGCCGGTGGTCACCTTCGGCACCGCCGCCGACGCCGGGTACCGGGCCGAGGAGGTGGTCGTGGCCCCCGACGCCACGACGTTCTCCTGCACGTGCGCGGCCGACGGCTGGCGGCACACCGTCCGGGTGCCCTGGCCGGGGGCCCACAGCGCCCTGGCCGCCCTGGCCGCCCTGGCCGTCGCCGACCACTTCGGGGTCGACCGCGCCGATGCGGTCGCCGCCGTGGGCCGGGCGGCGGGCGTCCCGGGACGTCTCCGACCCCTGGCCGGGGTGGGGGGCGCGCTGGTGCTCGACGACACCTACAACGCCGCCCCGCGCTCGGTCCACGCCGGACTGGACACCCTCGCACAGCTGCCGGCCGGGTCCCGGGTGGCGGTCCTGGGCGACATGGCCGAGCTGGGGGAGTGGAGCGAGACCCTCCACCGCGAGGTGGGGGAGCACGCCGCCCGGGTGGTCGACGTGCTGGTGACCCAGGGAAACGCCGCCGCCTGGGCGGCCGATGCCGCCGTCCGGGCCGGGATGCCGGCGGACCGGGTGGCCATCACCTTCACGCCCGGGGACGCCGCCGCCGAGGCCCGTTCCCGCATGGGGCCGGACGCGGTGGTGCTGGTCAAGGGGAGCGCCTCGTCCCGGATGGAGCGCGTGGTGGAGGGGTTGCTCGCCGACGGGACCGGGGCCGGGGAGCTGTTGGTCCGCCAGGACCGTGCCTGGCGCTCGATCCGGGTGGTCGAGCCCGACCGGCCCACCTGGTTGGAGATCGACCTGGCCGCCATCGGGCACAACGTGGGTCTGCTGGCCGACCGGGCCGGCGACGCCGCGCTGATGGTGGTGCTGAAGGCCGACGCCTACGGGCACGGGGCCGTGCAGGTGGCCCACACCGCCCTGCGCAACGGCGCCAGCTGGCTGGGCGTGGCGTGCGTGCCCGAGGGGCGGGCCCTGCGGCGGGCCGGCATCCGGGCCCCGGTCCTGGTGCTCGGCTACACCCCGGGCTGGCAGGGGCGCGAGGCGGCCGGCCTCGACCTCACCCTGGCCGTGTTCGACCGGGCCACCGCCCGGGGACTGGGTCGTGCCGCCCGGGCCCTCGACTCGACCGTCGCCGTGCACGTCAAGGTGGACACGGGGATGCACCGGCTCGGGGTCCGTCCCGACGAGGTGCACGGCTTCGTCGACGAGCTGCACGCCATCGACGGGCTCGAAGTGGCCGGCGTGTTCACCCACTTCGCCTGCGCCGACGACCCGTCGCCCGCCGGGGTGGCGGCCACCGACCGGCAGCTGGCCGTCTTCGACGAGGTCCTCGGCGAGCTCGGTGCGGCGGGGATCCGGCCCCCGCTGGTCCATGCGGCCAACAGCGCCGGGCTGCTGGGCCGGGAGGACGCACGGTTCGACCTGGTGCGTCCGGGCATCGCCGTCTACGGGCTCCCCCCGGGTCCCGACGTCCCGGTGCCGGGACTGCGCCCGGCCCTGGCGTGGAAGTCCCAGGTGGCCCAGGTGCACCAGCTGGAGGTGGGGGAGTCCGTGGGCTACGGCCACCGGTGGACGGCGGCCCGCCCGAGCCGGGTGGCCACCGTCCCCGTGGGCTACGCCGACGGTCTGCGCCGTGCCCCCGCCACCTGGGGTCACGTGCTGGTGCGGGGCCGCCCGGCCCCCCTGGCCGGCCGGGTGTCCATGGACCAGATCTCGGTGGACGTGACCGACGTACCCGGGGTGCGGGCCGGGGACGAGGTGGTGCTGATCGGCCGCCAGGGGGACCAGGTGCTGTCGGCCACCCAGGTGGCGGAGTGGCTGGGGACCTCCTGTTACGAGGTCGTCTCCGAGATCCTGGCCCGGGTGCCCCGGGTCCACTGACGGCGCAGACCGCCGTGGTTCGCGGGTACGCTCCCGTCGGCGGTCCCCCGCCCGAGTCCCGGCCGGCGGCCGGACGCCGGGGTGGGCCGCCGACGTGGGTGGATCACCTGCGGGTACGGCGCGGTCGGACGGTGGAGGCGGGTGTGGTGGGCGAAGGATGCCGGAGGAGACACATGGCGGATCGGGAGTGGAACGACGCAGAGACGGGGACGGACCGGTGACCGTCGACGGGCGGGAGGCGACCGCCCCGGTGCCGGTGGCGGACATCGTCCCGGTGTCGACCGGTATCGAGACGCTCATCGAGCGCACGGCGGCACTCCGCCGGGAACTGGAGGACCACGAGGTGACCTGCCGGCGGATCCTCGCCCACGTCGCCGGGGACGCCTCTATCGGGTGGGTGCTCAGCGAGGTCGGCGCCGACCGCTGGCGTTCGTCGGTGACCGAGGCCATCCAGGCCTTCGAGACCAGCCGGCACGCCGTGCGCATCTCCCTGGTGGCCCTGTCGGTGGCGGACGGGATGACCATCGCCGAGGTGGCCCGCAGCTGGGGGGTCTCCCGCCAGTTGGCCTCCCGCTGGGTGCACGAGTGCGGGGTGCCGGAGGCCTGACCTCGGGTCCGACCGGATGGATGCGGCCCGACGGGCACGACGGCCTCGCGTGGCCGGGCCGTCCGGATCGCGGTTGCAACCGGATGGCAACCGTCGGCTCCCGTTGCCGCAATTGCCACCCGCCACTATGGTTGTCCATGCGACACGGGGCCCGGTGCGAGCCGGGGGAAGTCCGTTCGGTCCCGTGAACCCGAGGTGGTCCAGGATGCAGTTCCGCAAGAAGAAGCTCATCTGGTGGGAGAGCGAGCCGACCGCCACGGGCGCGGAGGAGGCGCGGGTCCGCGGCTCCCACGAGGACGGCGGTCGCCACGGCGTCACCGTCTCCCCGTACTACGGACCGGTCACCGTGGCCCACGAGACGGACGAGGCTGAGGTCGGCACGGGGAGCATCACCGGCTGACCGCTCCCTCCGTCCGGGGTCCGGGTGGAGGCGCACCGTCGGCCCGGCGGTAGCCGGCGAGGAGGTCGAGCTCGTCACGGTGGCCCGGGAAGCAGCCGGCCACCAGCACGGCTCCGGCCACGATGGCCACCGCACCCACGGCGTAGGCCCAGTTCGCCCCGGACAGGAACGACGCCCGGGCCCCGGCCACGATCGGGGTGGCGTAGGCCGGTTCGCTCTGGGCCACCGCCGCCGCACTGGAGAAGGAGCGCTCGAGCTCGCCGGAGACCTGGTGGTCCAGCGTCCGCCCCGACGCCGAAATGCGCTGGGCCACCCCGGCGGCGTACCCGGCGGTCAGGATGGCCCCCAGGATCGACTGCATGATCGACCCCCCGAGGTCCCGCTGGAGGTCGGCCGTGCCCGACGCCATGCCGGCCCGGTGGACGGGCACCGAGCCGGTCAACGAGTGCGAGGCCGGGGTGCCCGACAGCCCGACGCCGATCCCCATGAGCACGAAGGCCAGGGCCACCACCCCGTAGCCCGAGGTCGCCGTCCAGGTGACCAGCATGACGAGGAACGCGGCGAGCAGGAACGCGTAGCCGCTCAGCAGGGTGACCCGCGAACCGAAGCGGTCGATCAGCCGGGCCGAGACCGGAGCGGCGGCGATCATGGCCACCGCCGCCGGCAGCACCGAGGCGCCGGCCCGCAGCGTCGAGTACCCGAGCACGTTCTGCAGGAACTGCTCACCCACGAACATGGCGCCCATCAGCGTGCCGAACACGATGAGCCCGGCCACGGCGGCCACCCAGAAGATGCGTCGCCCGGCGATACCCAGGTCGAAGAGCGGCTCGGGGGCCACCCGCTGGCGGAGGAAGAAGGCGCCCAGGGCGGTGACGGCCAGCACCCCGGCGACCAGCGCCACCGTGCCCTCCCCGGGACTCGGGGCGAAGTTGATGGCCAGGACCAGGGCCACCACCCCGACCATCGAGAGGATCCCCCCGAGATGGTCGACCGGATCGGTGGTCTCGTTCACGTGGCTCGGGACCACGGCGGCGGCCAGGGCCAGGGCCCCGACGGCCAGCGGTGCGGTGAGCAGGAACACCGAGCCCCACCAGGCCCAGGTGAGCAGCCACCCGGCGGCCAGGGAGGCGACGGCGATCATGGCACCCCCCACGGCCGACCAGAGGGCGATCGACCGGGTCCGGGCCGGGCCGTCCCACAGGGCGGTGATCAGGGCCAGCGTGGTGGGGAAGGCCATGCCGGCGGCCACGCCACCGAGGACCCGGGCCAGGATCAGCACGCCGATCGACGGCGTCCAGGCGGCCAGCAGGGCGGTGGGGACGGTGGCCGCCATGCCGAGCACCAGCAGCAGCTTGCGCCCGTAGCGGTCCCCCACGGCACCCAGGTAGAGGACCGTGCCGGCCAGACCCAGGCTGAACCCCACGCTGACCAGGTTCAGCTGGGTCTGTGACGCCCGGAAGTGCTCCCCGATCTCGGGCAGGGCCACGTTGGCCACGGCCAGGTTCAGATTGGCCACCGCCGCCACCGAGATGAGTGCGCCGAGGACCCACCACTGCCGGGGCGGCACCGTGGAGTGCTCCCCACCGCCCGGGGGAGCGGTCGCACCGCTCACCACCGCTCACCGCCCGACGTGCGCACCCGACCATGATCGCCGAGGTGCCGCGGTGCCGGGCGCATGGCCGGTGGCGGCCCGGCCCGGTGCGCGGCCCGTATCCTCGGGTGCATGTCCGAGCCCCCCGCGCCCACCCCCCGCTTCCGGCCGGGCTCCGCACTGTCGCCGCTCCTGGAGGGCGTCGACCTCGACTTCGTCCCGGCCGACCCCCAGCCGTCCTGGGCCCGTTGGGTCCTCGCCTCGGTGGTGGCCCTGGTCGGATCGTTGGCCGCCGACGCGCTCCTGGTGGCCACGGGCGAGGCGGTCTTCCCCAGTACCAAGGACTTCGTGCACTTCCAGTTCTCGGACTACGGGAAGCTCACCGTCGTCGGCGTGGTCATCGCCTGCGTGGGCTGGCCGGTGGTCACCCGGTTGTCCTCCCGGCCGCGCCGGCTGTTCCTACGCCTGGCCGTGGCGGTCACCGTGGTGCTCCTCCTCCCGGACGTGGTCATCTGGGCGCGTGGTGAGCCGGCCCGGGGGGTGCTGGTCCTCATGACCATGCACCTGGCCATCGCCGTGGTCACCTACAACGCCCTGGTCAGGATCGCCCCGGCCGGTGACGCCGGTCCCGCCGGCCACGGGCGACTCCGCCGTGGCTGACCCCGGGCCGGAGTCCCGGACGGTCGAGCACCCGGCCGCCGCCCATTGGCTGGCCGACTACGTGTACGGCACCATCGCCACCCTGGTGGCCATCGCCGGGCTCACCTTCGAGACGAACCCGGGCGAGCTGACCACCGCCGGTGTGGTCATCGTGGGTGCCATCGCCATCTGGATGGCCCACATCCTCTCGCGCCTGGTGTCCAAGCGCTCGCAGGGCCACCTCGAGCTCCGACCGGCCGACGTCGTCGCCGAGGCCCGCAGCTCGTGGTCGATCGTCACGGCGGCCATCCCGGCGACGGTCATCTTCGTGCTGGCCGGCTTCCACCTGTGGTCGATCCACACCGCCTTCGTGCTCGCCGACGTCGTCGGGGTCCTGGCCCTGGCCGTGGTGGGGATCGGCACCGCAGGGGGCCGCGACCGGCCGATGCACCGACGCGTGGGCTACGTGTTGGGCCTGGTCCTGGTGGGCGGGGTCATCGTGCTCCTGGAAGCCGGCGTCCACCTGCTGTGAGCGGTCCCGGACACCACTAGCCTGAAGGTGCGGTCCACCGGGTCGGGGACACCGGCCCGAGAGAGCGACAGGGCGTCAGCCCGACGGAGCGGGGCTCCGGGGATGCGGAGGTAGGGCGATGGACGAGCGTCACCACGACCGGGTGGACGACAGCACGGAACCCGACGGTGCCGACGGGCCCGACGTGCGTCCGACCGACGCCGAGTTGACCGCCCTGGCCCTGGCCGCGTCACCCCTCGACCGACCCGCGGACGACGCCGTCCCGCTGGCCACCTACCTCGGGCTGGAGCCGGGCCTCCTGCCCGCCTGGTACATGCCCACCCCGACGGCCCGGATCCGAACCCGGTGGCGCCTGCCGGTGGTCGTCGCCCTCATCGCCGTGTTCGTGGTCATCGAGGCCTTCGGCCTGTGCAGCACGTTCGGTCAGGTGGTCCCCGCCTGACGGTCCGTGGGCTATTCAGCCACGTAAACGGGTGAGACGACCACCAACAGTGTCGAATCGGTTGCAGGACGTGTGCTGGTGCCGAGGATGATTGCCACGGCGCGGACACCCGTGCATGATGGATGACAACGAGGAACGAGGGGCACGGTGCCTTCTCGTCGACTTCCGGGGCGTGCCCCAGAATGAGGACAGCATGAAGACCCTGACGTGGACACAGCGCATCTGCATCGGCTCGGGCCTGGCCCTGGCGTCGGTCTTCGCCGTCCCGGCAGTGACCGCCGGTACCGCCGGCGCCGCCTGCTATCCGACCTGCCAGGCGCCCACCGTCAACGACAACGCCGTGGTGCCGCCGTCGACCGACCCGACCCCCGGGACCGCGTCGGCCACCTCGTCGACCATCGCCAACGGCTCCTCGTCCCTGCCGTTCACCGGTGCCGACGTGGGTGAGCTGGCCGCCCTGGGCGCCGGCGCCATCGTGGTCGGTGGCGTCCTGGCCCGCCGCCGCCGCTCGGCCGCCTGAGCCACCCGGTCCACCGGCCCTCGGGCCCGGTCCCGCCCGCACCACCGACCCGTCCCGGAACCTGATCCCGGCGCGCCCGCGCCGCGGAGTGGCCCCCGGCGGGCGGGTGCCTCATGGGGGTGGACGGTCTAGAAGCTCGCCGGCAACAGGGGGGCCAGGGCTCCGAAGAACAGGAAGACCACTCCCAACCAGGCGACCAGCCCGACGGCCACGACGGCCGTGCGGCGGCCGCCGCGCAGACGGAGCGCCAGCACCCAGATCCCGGTGATGAGGGCGGCCACCAGGATGCCCCAGGCGATGGCCTCCCACCAGTGGCGCTGCACGGCCACCGGGGTGGTGGCCCGGGAGGAGCCGCTCGTCGCCGTGGTGGCCCGGCCCGGTGCCGGGCCGGTCAGGACGTCGGCCGCCAACGTGGCCTTGACCACCAGGCGCTGGCTGGCGCTGTAGCGGGGTGTGCAGGTGGTGAGGGTCAGCGTCGGCGTCGAGGTCGGAGCGACCACGGCGACGTCGTCCGGGCTGACCACCTGGCTCGAGGTGACGTGGTAGACGAACAGCCCCTGGACGGTGAGGATGGTGACGGTGTCGCCGGGCACCAGCTCGTCGAGGTCGTAGAAGGGGTGGAGGTAGGTGGTCCGGTGGCCGGCGATGGCCACGTTGCCGACCTCACCGGGCATCGGGGTGCCCGGATAGTGGCCCGGCCCCGAGCGCAGCTGGTCGGCGTCGACCCCCTCGACCACGACCATCGACAGCGAGATCCTCGGGATGGACAGGACGCCGACCGGGTTGCCGGGGGCCGGGTCCGGGACGGCCGGGGCCACGGTCGGCGGTGCCACCGGCTCGGCCGCCACGGGCTGTGCCCCCGTCCCGTGGTGGAGCCGCTGCTGGGTCACGAACTCCTGGCGCAGGTCGTGCTGGGCCTGGGCCGTGATGAGACCGGTTCCCCACAGCAGGTACGGGATGAACAGGAGGACGAGGACCCCGGCGACCAGGATGACGCGCCCGACGCCCACGCGGATGGTCGAGAACGACACGTCCCGATGCTACCGGCACCCGGGTGGCGAACCTCGGCGCGCCACGGACCGGCGGCCGGCCTCCGGTACCATCGTCCCGGTCGGTCCGTTGCGCCCGCGGGCCCCGCACCCTCCGTGCCCGCGGCGCGTCGGGAGTGGCGAGTGACAAGGTGAGCGAGACTCGGGTTCGACGGCGGACCAGGTGGGTGGTGGCGTCCGTGGTGGTCCTGGTCCTGGTGGCCTGGGCGGCCGTGGTGGCCGTCGGCGCCTGGTCGGCCTACCACCACGACCAGGCCGGGCTCGCCGAGCTCGAGACCGTGCGTTCCCACCTCGACCCGGGCACGGTGACCGCCGCGTCCACCGAGCAGTCCCTGCACGCGGCAGCCACCGAATTCGGCGCCGCCCACGACGATCTGACCGGACCGCTGATGACCCCGGTCACCTGGTTGCCGGTGGTCGGACGCCAGCTCCGGTCGGTCCAGTCACTCAGCTCGGCCGCCCAGCAGGTCGCCACCATCGGCTCGACGTTCCTCGCCCAGGTCCACGACGTCATCGACCAGCCGCACGGTGCCGGCCCCGAGCGGGTGGCGTCGCTCCGCCGGCTGTCCCTCCTGTCGGCGACCGCGGTCCGCCAGCTCGACGGCGTGGACACCGGCCCGGGCCAGGCGCTGGTCGGTCCCCTGGCCCGCAAGCACGACGAATTCGTCAGTCAGCTCGACGACGCCCGGGACCGACTGGCCCGGGCGGCCGGCGTGTCGGCCGTGACGGCCACCATCCTGCAGGGACCGCAGACCTACCTGGTCCTGGCGGGCAACAACGCCGAGATGCGCGCCGGATCGGGGTCCTTCCTGGAGGTCGGCACGGCGGACACGTCGGACGGCACCGTCCACCTGGGGGAGTTCGGGCCGAGCGGCAACCTCCAGCTGGTCCCGGGGCAGGTCCCCGTCACCGGCGACCTGCAGCGGAACTGGGGATTCCTCCAGCCGGGCACGGACTGGCGGAACCTCGGTCTCACGCCGCAGTTCGCCGTGAACGCCCCGTTGGCCGCCCGGATGTGGGCCGCCAGCACCGGCCAGCGGGTGGACGGCGTGCTGGCCATCGACGTCGTCGGCCTCCGCCAGCTGCTGACCGCCACCGGCCCGGTGGAGGCCGGCGGGGTGACCGTGGACGCCGCCAACGTCGAGCAGTACCTGCTGCACGACCAGTACGCGGGCCTCACCGATCTCTCGGCCGGGAACGCCGCCCGGTCCGACGCCCTCGGGGGCATCGCCGATGCGGTCCTGCACCAGCTCCAGGGCCAGTCCACCGACCTGCGGACCCTCGCCTCGGCGGTGGCCGGCGCGGTGGAGGGGCGCCACCTGATGGTGTGGTCGTCGGATCCCGTGGCCCAGGCCGCCTGGGTGGCCAGCGGGGCGAGCGGATCACTGACCGCCCGCTCGCTCGACGTGAACGTGATCAACCAGGGGGGCAACAAGCTCGACCAGTACCTGCAGGTCTCGGTGGCCCTGTCCACCCGACCGGCGGGGTCGGGCACCGAGGTGACCCTGTCGACCGCCCTGGCCAACCGGACGCCCGACGGTCAGGCCCAGTTCATCTCCGGGCCGTTCCCCGGCCTCGCCCTGGTCTACGGGGACTACTCGGGGCTGGTGGCCGACAACCTACCCGCCGCGGCGACGGGGATCACCCTGACCGGGGCGGGTCCACTGGCGGTCAAGGGCGCCGAGGGACCGACCTGGGTGCTGGCCGCCCCCGTGCTGATCCACCAGGGGGCCACGACGACCGTGGTCACCCGGTTCCGGCTGCCCGGGGCCCACGGCACGATGACCGTGGTCCCCTCGACACGCGTGCCTTCGGAGTCCTGGACCTACCGGGGGGCCACGTTCACCGACGACCGCCCGGTCACCGTCAGCTGGTGACCTGGTCGGACCGGTCGGTCACCGTCAGCTGGTGACCTCGTCGGACCGGTCGGCCACCGGGCCGCGCCAGGTCCCCGTCGCCACCGCACCCGCCGGCACGTCGCCCAGCACCACGGCGTTGGCCCCGATCCAGGCGCCGTCGCCCACCGTGACCGGTCCGAGCACCTTGGCTCCGGCCCCGATGCGGACGTTGTCGCCGATCCGCGGTTGGCCGTCCCCCCGCCCGGTGTGCCCCAGGGTCACCTGGTGGTACAGGACGAGGTTGTCGCCCGCCACGACCTCATGGCCGACCACGATGCCCACGGTGTGGATGATGGCGAGCCCGCCACCGATCCGGGCCGCCGGGTGGATCTCGGCGCCGGCGGAACGGATGGTCGAGGCCTGGAGCCACAGCGCCAGGGGCCGCAGGTGGTGGTCCCAGCACCAGGCGGCCGCACGGTAGGAGATCACCGCCCCGATCCGGGGGTAGAGCGGGAGCCGTACCAGGGCGCCCGCCAGCACCTGGGGTCCCGGTCGGTCCCAGGCCGCCGTCATGTGCCGGAGGTCCTCGATCAGCGTGGCCATCGCTGCGTAGTGTCGCACATCGCGCCCGCGCGCTGGCCGGGGTGTGCGCACCTGTGGTCTGATCGGGACATGACGCCTCCCGACGAAACCGGCCGACCATCGGCACCGGACGGTGACCCGGACGGCTCCGGGCCCCGGAGCCTGCAGGAGTACCTGGACGACCAGTCGGCGGTGGCCGGGCACTCCACGATCCCGTTCTCCGACCTGGTGCGTCCCTTCATGAGCGCCTCGGTGCGACTGCGGGCGAAGCAGGTGGCCACCAACCTCCAGCTCCCGGTGTCCCGTCGCCGGGCCCGGGAGCGTTCGACCGGTGCCCCGCTGCGACTGCACCTGGGCTCGGGAGGGAACAATCTGGACGGATGGGTCAACCTCGACCTGGTGGGGGCGCAGGCGGACGTGTGCTGGGACCTCCGGCGCCCGCTGCCCTTCCCGGAGCGGTCGGCCGAGGCGGCGTTCCTGGAGCACGTGCTCGAGCACATGACCGTGGGCGAGGGGATGGCCGTCCTGCGGCACGCCTTCCGGGTGCTCGTCCCCGGCGGGGTGATCCGGGTCGGGGTCCCCGACGCCGGCCTGTACGCCCGGAGCTACGCCGTGGGCGACGGCACCCTCGACGAGCTGCGACCCGGTCGCCCGACCCGCATGTTGGCCCTCGGTGAGGTCTTCCAGGAGCACGGCCACGTCTCCGCCTGGGACGGGGAGACCCTCGCCCTGGTCATCGACGAGGTCGGGTTCACCGGGGCCGAGGTGATGCCCGGGGGCCGCTCACGGATCGATCCGGCTCCGGACAGCCCGGTGCGCATCCCCGAGACCGTCTACGTGGAAGCGGTGGTCCCAGGGGGCTGAATCCGGTGGCCGGAGTCGGGTGGCCCGTGTCGGGTATCCCGGGTGTGGTGTCCCGGGTGAGGTGGGACCCCGGGGCGTCCCACCGGCGGTACCCGGTCCCGACGACCGCTCCCGGTAGGCTCCGACGATGACCTCGGTGCCGACGGGACCCGGTGCCCGGGCACCCGGTCCGCCGCCCCCCGACTTCGGTACGGTGTTCCGGGCGCGTGGGTACCTGCGACGCCGGGTCGGCCTGGCCGTCACCCGGCTCCGTCACCCCCGGGTCACCTTCGGTCCCCGCTGCGACGTCCGCTCGGGCGCCCACTTCACCTTGGCCCGTGGGTCCACCGTCCGGTTCGGCGCCGGGTGCGTGCTCGACCACGGCTTCACCCTCGAGAGCTCGGGACAGCTCGAGGTGGGCGACCGCACCGTGTTCGGCCACCACTGCACCGTGGCCGCCGACCGCAGCGTGGTGATCGGCGCCCACTGCCTCTTCGGCGAGTTCGTCTCCATCCGCGACCACGACCACGCCTTCGACGGTTCGGGCCCGGCCATTCTCGACCAGGGGAGGTCCACCGCCCCCGTCCGGATCGGGGACGACGTGTGGGTCGGGGCCAAGGCGTCGATCACCCGGGGGGTGACCATCGGGTCGGGTGCCGTCATCGGGGCCCACGCCGTGGTCACCCGCGACCTGCCGGCCGGCTGCGTGGCCGTCGGGATCCCCGCCCGGGTGGTGCGGATGCGGGACGGGAGCCCCCCGCCGGGGTGACACCCCGACGGGGTGGGTCCGGCCCGCCTCAGGAGATAGCCACCGCCGGGTGCTGGAGATGGCTCCCGCCGGCCGACCCGAAGTACTGGGCGTCGCCGAAGGAGAAGATCCCTCCGTCCTTCGAGACCAACCAGTACCCCTTGCCGGTGGGGCTGGTCTGGACCCCGGTGATGGGGGCGACGATGTGGAGTCCGGCGGCCGACCCGTAGTACTGGGCGTCCCCGAAGGCGAAGATCCCGCCGTCCGATCCGGCCAGCCAGTAGCCGCCCCCGTCCGGGGTGGCCGCCATGCCGACGACGGGTCGCTCGAGGGGCAGCCCACCGGTCGAGCCGTAGTAGGCGGCGTCACCGCAGGCGAAGATCCCGCCGTCCGAGGCCACCAGCCAGTAGCCCCTGCCGTCCGGGGTGGCCGCCATGCCCACGATCGGCTGGGCGAGGGCCAGGCCCCCGGTCGAGCCGTAGAAGCCGGCGTCGCCGAAGGCGAAGATCCCGCCGTCCGAGGCCACCAGCCAGTAGCCCTTGCCGTCCGGGGTGGAGGCCATGCCCACGATCGGCTTGTTGAGGGGGAGCCCACCGGTCGAGCCGTAGAAGCCGGCGTCGCCGAAGGTGAAGATCCCGCCGTCCGAGGCCACCATCCAGTAGCCCCGCTTGTCCGGGGTCGACGTCATGCCCACGATCGGGCGGCTGAGGGTGAGCCCGGAGACCGACCCGAGGGCCGAGGCCTCACCGAAGGACATGATGCCGCCGTCGCTGGTGGTGAGCCAGTAGCCCTGGAACCGGTTGGTCTTCTTGGTGCCCCCGCCGTGGTTCGGCCCCTTGGTGGTGGGCTTGGTGGTCGTCGTAGTGGTCGGGACGGTGCCCTGGGTCGGCGGCGTGGTGGTGGTCGTCGGGGGTGGCGTGGTGGTGGTCGTCGTGGTCGTGGTCGGCGGCGTGGTGGTGGTCGTCGGGGGTGGCGTGGTGGTGGTCGTCGTCGTGGGGGGTGTCGTCGTGGTCGTGGTCGGCGGCGTGGTGGTGGTCGTCGTGGGTGGCGTGGTGGTGGTCGTCGTGGGTGGCGTGGTGGTGGTCGTGGTGGGGGGTGTCGTCGTGGTCGTGGCCGGCGGCGTGGTGGTGGTCGTGCTGGGGGGTGACGTCGTGGTCGTCGTCGGCGGCGTGGTGGTGGTCGTGGTCGGCGGGTCCGTACTGGTGGTCGTGGTGGTCGTGGTGCCGGTCCCGCTGCCGCCGGACGACGATCCGCCCAGGAGCGGGGTCAGGCCGGAACCGTCGACGACCGAGGGGCCGCCGGAGCCCGAGTAGGCCTCGATGGTGTGGATGAACGCCGGTGCGGTCTGGCCCGGCGTCCACCAGGGTGGGATGCCGCCGCCGTAGTAGCCCCCGAAGTCGACTTCGGAGATGGTGACCCGTAGCGCCGTGGCCACCAGGGGAGCGAAGGTGACGAGCACCTCGTGGTTGCGGTACTGACCGGTCTCCGTGGCGATGGTGACCCAGCCGTTCCCGGGTTCGTCGGCCTGGAGGGTGTAGTTCCGGAGACCGGGGGCGACCGAGCCCTGCGACTGCGTGTCGACGATGACCCGGTCGAGGGTGGAGGCGGCGGCGAGGGTGACGGTCAGCGACGGCGTCGTGTCCCCGGTTCCCGAGGTCCAGCCCTGTCCGTACCCGACGGTCAGGCCGGAGATGGCGGCGGCGGCGTTGCCGCTCGACGCCGTGGCCGTGGCCCCGGCGGAGGACGCGGCCAGGTTGGTGCCGTAGGCCTCGGTCGACCCGACGGTCAGGGTGTCCCCGGCCGGGTAGGTGAGGAAGGTGACCTGGTCCGACAGGGGCAGGCCGTAGGCGGTGCCCGACGTCGTCTGGACGGCGGTGGAGCTCCCGTACTGGGAGGTCACGGTGACCGGGACGGTCCCGCCGGCCGGGTCGGTGAGGGTCACCTTGGCGGTCAACGGGAGCCCGTCGGTCCACACGGCGGCGAGGTCGGTGGAGCCCCCTGCCGTGGTCCCGAAGTCGGCCTGGTAGCCCTGGGGGATGCCCGTCGGGGGCATCGACACATAGGGCCGTCCGGCCAGCAGGCCCGACGTGGTCATCGTGGCCAGCGCCGCCGGCTTCACGTAGTCGTCACCGTCGCCGCCCTGGATGAGCGAGAAGCTGATCCCGTCGTTGCCCCAGCTCCCCTCGTCGAAGAAGTAGTTCTCGACCGGGATGCCCAGCGCCTTCTGCCAGATCAGCGAGCGGGACATGGTGTTGGCCTGGCCCAGGAAGTTGTAGTCACCGTCGCTCCACCAGCCGATCTCGGTGAACCACAGCGGCTTCGAGCCGAGGAGCGCCTGGACCTGACGGACCTGGGTCTCCATGCCGTCCTCCTCGTAGGAGTCGTTGGACCCGGTGTAGGGGTGGATGGCGGCCACGTCCATGTCGGCCAGCCCGCCGGCGGTCACCAACTGCTGCCACCACCCGACCACCGGCTCGAGGGTGGATCCGCCGATCACCGTCGAGGCCGATCCCGGCTCCACCGACTTCACCGCGGCGTAGAACGGGGCCAGGACCTTGGTCACGTAGGTGCCGCCGTTGCCCCAGCCGGTGTTGTTCGACTCGTTCCAGGGCTCCCAGTTGGTCACCGGCGCGCAACCCGTGCATCCCGAGGGCACCACCGCGTAGTGGGCCACCAGAGCGGCCACGTCCGCCTGCCAGAGGCCGCTGTTCACCAGGGCGGTCGGCACGGGCTCGCCTCCGCTGACCTGGATCCAGTACTCGATGTGGTCCTGGTCGGCGAGTCCGGCCGCCTGGTAGGGGGCGGTGCCGGCCGAGGAGAAGTTGAGCGCCGCGGCGCCGCAGGTGGCTGCGGTGGGGGCCGCCGAGTTGCAGTTGGGCAGCAACGAGGCCCAGTCGACCACCGTGCTGCTGCGCAGCGCATCCAGGCCCAGCTGGGCGTTGAGTGCCACACCCCGGGGGTCGGTCGGCCCGCCCGAGCCCACCCCGGCGGGCAGCGTGGCGAAGTCGAGGGCGTCGCCGGGGGCACCCACCGTGTACGGCATGCAGGTGGTGCCGAGGGTGGTCGCCGGGGTGGTGCTGGCGTCGACCAGGGTGGCCTGGACTTCATAGGGACCGGGCTGGGTGTCGGCGGCGGGGAGGGAGAGCGGGATCGAGGCCAGGCCCGTGGCCGTCGTGGGCAGGGGGACCACGGTCGGGGCGGGAACAGTCTCCGAGTCCAGCGACGCCGTGTTCTCGACCGAGTAGGACAGGTCGAGGTGGCCGGCGTCCGCCGTCCACCACGGGTCGAAGGAGGCGTCCACCGCGGGCGTGGTGCCCGGCCCGAAGTAGTTGCCGGTGGCCGGGCTGGAGAGGCCCGCACCCCACCCGAGGGTGTTGCTCGGCTCCTGGGCGGCGCTGAGGAAGCTCTGCACCGACGCCAGGGTGAACGACGAGATGGAGTCGGCCGAGCCGTTGAAGGGGGCGCCGCTCTGGTAATAGAAGGTCGAGCCCACCAGGGCGAAGCTCCAGCCGCCGAAGTCCAGGGCCCCGCCCAGGGTGGTGGTGCCCTGCAGGTACCCGTCGGGGGCCGTGGCCTCCATCGAGTACAGGGGGTCGGCCGTGTAGATGGTGCCGTCGGAGCCCTGGACCGCCTGGGCCGGGTAGTAGAACTGGTGGCCGCCGCCGGTGTGGACGCCGTTGCCCTCGATCTGCGGGGACCCGAAGGTGGACAGCGCCTGGCCGGTCGGGCTCAGCGTCTCCACGTAGCCGTTGGCCGAGTAGAGCAGGTCGCCTCCGGACTCCAGTGTCACGAAGCCGTGGTCGACGAGGGGGAACGTCCCGCTGACCGCTCCGGTCGTCGGGTCGAGGGTGAGGCTCGCCGCGCTGTCCTGGGCGATGGTGACCTCCACCCGGAAGGCCGAACCGGTGCCCGTGCCGAACAGGCTGCTGGGATTGCCACCCTGGGGGTCGACCGACCACAGCAGCGCGCCGGTGGGGGAGAACTTGTCGACCGTGGTGCCGTAGTACGAGGCGAGGTAGATGTCGCCCGCGGGGTCGATCACCGGCTGGGTGACCTGGTCGGCACCGATGGCGAAGTTCGCCGGGAGGGTGAAGCTGGAGACCTCGGCACCGGCAAGGGTGTACGTGACCAGCTGGCTTCCCGACTCCACGTAGAGGTCGGTCGACGTCGCCGCGAAGTTGTCCACGCCGGCCGCCGGGGTCACGACCGTCGAGGTGGGCTTGGCGGGGACCGTGGTGGCCGGCCCCAGCACCGACGTCGGCGTGGTGGTCGTGCACACCGGGCTGATCTCGGAGGCGGTGGGGGCGGCCGGGCTCCCGGCGATCTGGGGCGGGGTGCCGGTGGCGCGCGCCGAGTTCGAGACGCCGAATCCGACGGTGACGGCGGTGACCAGTGCGACGATCCCGATGACGGTTGCGCGCACGAATGCACTGCTCTGGGGAATGGCCCCTGCCCGGTCCATACCGACTGATCGGCGGTGGTCGGGTCATCTTTAGGGTAATCTCACGAAAAGTCATCAAAACACCACCCTCTGTGGTAATACCAGGTCATTAGGGAAGAAGGTCCCGGTACCCGGGTGCTCCTGGTACGGTTCGCGCGTGGCCGACCACGGCGAGGACACGACCCCGTCCGATCAGCGACGGCTCCGGGTCCTGCGCATCTCCCACAGCGGCGTGGTGACCGCCTGGCGGGCCCGGGAGCGACTCCTGCGTGGACGCGGCGTCGACCTGACCCTGGTGACCGCGGCGCGCTGGGAGGAGGGCGGTTCCCTCGTCCCGTTCACCCCCGACGGGAACGAGTTCGCCGTGCTGGTGCGCACGTTCGGGAGGCATCCCAACCTGTTCCTCTTCGATCCGCGTCCGCTGTGGCGCCTGCTCGGGGACCGGTCCTGGGACCTGATCGACCTGCACGAGGAGCCGTTCGGCCTGGCCGTGGCCGAGGTCCTGGTCCTGCGCCGACTGCGCGCCCGGGGCGTCCCCTTCCTGGTGTGCTCGGCGCAGAACATCGACAAGCGGCATCCGCCGCCCTTCCGCTGGTTCGAGCGGCGATCGCTCCGCTCGGCCGCCGGCGCCTACACCTGCAATTCCGAGGCCGGGGACATCCTGCGCCGGAAGGGACTGTCGGGCGCGCTCGAGCTGGTGCCGCAGGGGGTGGACGTGGCCCGCTTCCACCCGATCGACCGGGACCCGCCCGCCGGCCGACTGCGTGTCGGATTCGTGGGACGCCTGATCCCCCACAAGGGGGTCGACGTGCTGCTGGCCGCCCTGGCCCGCGACGACCGCCTCGACGCCGACGACTACGGCGCCGGTCCCCAGTCGGAGGACCTGGCCGAGCAGGCGGCGTCCCTCGGGTTGTCCCACCGGGTCACCTTCCACGGGTACGTGGACGAGTCGGCGCTGCCCGAGGTGTTCCCGACGTTCGACGTCCTGGCCGTGCCCTAGGTCCCCGTGCCCGGGTGGCTGGAACAGTTCGGACGGGTGGTGGTGGAGGGCCAGGCCGCCGGGGTCCCCTCGGTGGCCAGCGCCAGTGGTGCGCTCCCCGACGTGGTGGGTGACGCCGGTCTCCTCGTGCCGCCCAACGACCCGGTGGCCCTGGGCGACGCACTGGTCCGGGTCCTCGACGAGCCCGGCCTGTGGGCCCGCCTGCGGGCCCAGGGCACGGCGTCGGTCACTTGGTACTCCTGGGACAGCGTGGTCGATCTCCAGCTCGGTCTGTGCCGGCGGGCGGTCGGCCCGGCCGGACCGGTCTCCTAGGCCGGACCGGTCCGTCCGGCCCGCGGGACGGGCGGTCGGTGCCCGTGGTGCTCAGTGCTTGTAGTGGTAGGCCTGGTAGCCGTCCGACCCGGAGTGGCGGACGTGGTTGAGGATGAGGCCCAGAACGTGGCACCCGGTCGCCTCGAGCCGGTTGGCCGTCCGCTCGAGGTCGGCCCGGTCGGTCTTGCCCTCGGTGGCCACCACCACGGCACCGTGGGTGAGGCTCCCCAGGATGGCGGTGTCCGGTGCGGCCAGGACCGGCGGGGTGTCGAGCAGGACGATGTCGGCCAGGAGGTGGAGCTGGTCGAGCACCGGTTGCATGCCCGGGCTGTCGAACAGCTCGCTCGGATTGTCCCGGTTGACCCCCACGGGCAGCAACCGGAGTCCGTCGATCCCGGTCTCCAGCAGATGGCTGCTCACCGAGGTGTCATCCAGCGCCGAACCGTGGCGGCCGGTCCCCCGGCGGGAGTCCCCGCCGCGCCGCGGTGGGGTGCCCGGAGCCGTGGCTCCGGTCGACCCACCGTCATCGTCCGGCTCGGCCTGCTTCCAGTTGGCCTTGATCAGATCGGAGAGACCCGGGCTGTCCGTGGCCTCGATGCCGAAGGCCTCCTCGAGTCGCGGTCGCCGGAAGTCGGCGGAGACGACGATGACCCGACTGCCGGTGAGGGCCCACGACACCGCCAGATTGGCCGTCACGAAGGTCTTCCCGTCGCCGGGCTCGGGGCTGGTGACCACCAGGATGGGGCTCTGGTGGCCGACGAGCAGCACCCGCAGGCTGGTACGCAGGTTCCGGAGGGCCTCGGCCAGCGGGGACTGGGGGGCCTGGACCAGGGCGATGCTCACCTCACCCCGCTTGACCTCGGCGTCCTGGGGCAGCTCGCCCAGCAGCGGTCCGTCGATCACCGACTCCATGTCCGGGCTGATCCGCACCCGGTCGTCGAACTGGTCGCGGACTAGGGCGATCCCGCACCCCACCAGCAGCCCGGCCAGGAGGCCGATGCCCACCAGCTTCGACCGGCTGAGACCGCTGCGGGCGCCTTCGGTGGCCGCCACCTGGATCTGCGCGTAGGGCATGCCCACCTGGATGGTCGACTGCGTGGCCTGGAGGGTGCTCGAGGCCTGGGTCAACGCGGCGATCTGGGCGTTCAGCAGCGAGTTGGTGGAGTTGGGGACCTCCTGCGCCTGGAGGGCGGAGATCTTGGTGTTGATCTGGGCGAGCGCCAGTGAATACTTGTCGATCTGGGTCTGGGCCAGCGCCTGGATCTGGGCGACGTATGCCTCGGAGTAGGCCTTGGCCACCGCCTGGGCCTCCTGGGGCGTCGATCCCGAGCCGGTGACCGTGAGGGCCCCCGAGGTCGGGTCGACGGTGCCGCTGACCTGTCCGGCCAGACCCGCCGGGTCGGGGTCGTTGAGGGCCTTGGCCGCCGCGTCCTGGACGGCGGTGCTGGACAGCTCCTGGACCGGGTCGGGGAGGGCGAAGGCCGTGGTGGTGCCCGTCGTCGAGGTGCCGTTGATCTGGACCAGCGCACTCGACTGGTAGGTCTGGGTGGCCACCTTCGTGTAGACGAGCGCGGCGGCGACGGCGACCACGACGCATACCGCGATGGTCAGCTTCCGGCTCCACAGCGTCTTGAGCATCTGTTGGAAGGTCACCGGGGACTCGCTTTCAGCGGGTGGGGGCAGGGACAAGGATACGGGGGTGCGCCGACCAGGTGCGTCACGGTCCCGTCACGTCCGCCGGCCGGGCTCATGGTGCACCCGCGGCCGTGCGGACCCGTCCCATGACGCCGAGCAGGGCGGAGGCCCGCTCGTGCCACGACGGGACCGGGGTGGGGGTGGCCGGGCCGGAGCTGACGGGTCCGTCGAGCACCCGGCGGACCTCGTCGACGAACTGCTCCCGGCCACGGACGGCCACGGGGGCGCCGAGGTCGCGGAATCCGGCCACCGGGGTGGCCACCGTCGGGCGGCCGGCAGCTACGCACTCGTAGGCCTTGATGGGATCGAGGCTCTCCGTGAACGGGTTCACCAGGTGGGGGACGATGACCACGTCGGCGTGCTGGAGGTAGCCGGGGACGCGGTCGTAGGGACGGGGGCCCAGCCGGTGGACAGTGGGCACGGCGGCCAGCCGGGCCGACGCCGCCGGGCCCAGGCTGTCCGGCCCGACCAGCACGATGGCCAGGTCCGGTAGGGCTGTGGCCAGGTCGACCAGGAGCGGCACGTCGAGACGCTCCTCGTGGAGCGTGCCGACGTAGACGGCGACCGGACCCGGGGGAAGGTCGGAGGGACGCGACTGAAGGGTACGGAACAGGTCGACGTCCACCCCGTTCGGGATGAGGTCGACCTCCCGACGGGCGCCCCGGGTCCGGGCCAGGTCGGGTGAGCACACCACCACGGCACCGCTGCCGTCGAGCAGCAGCTCGTCGTCGATCCGCAGCCGGGCCGCCTGGCGCGGCGTGACCGGGGCGAGGAGCCAGTCGTCGGTGATGTCGTAGAGCGTCGGCCAGCCGGTGCCCAGGGCGAACCGGGCGTAGGAGGCGTCGTTGACCCAGACCAGGGGATCGACGAGGGCGAGGTCGGCCGCCGCCCGGGCCACCTGGTGGCCGAGCGCGCGGTCGGCACCGGCGCCTAGTGCCCGGGGCCGCCACTTGCGGGGGCGGAGGACGTGGATCTGCGGATGCACCTGCTCCAGGCGGGGCCGGGACAGCCGGGCGAGCCGACCCGAGCGGAGCTCGAAGGGGATGTCCACCGCCGGGGCGACGTACAGGACACGCAGGGACGGGTCCCGGTCGACCAGCTCGTCGACCAGGATGCGGATCCGACGTCGGACCGTGCCCCACTCCTCGAGCGAGCACACGACGAGCGACGAGGCCGCACCGGGGGTGGCGGTCATGTCGTCCACTGCACACCCCGCTCCCGTCGTCGTGTCCACGTGCCGTCCTCGTGATCGGTCCGCTCCGCCGTGGCCGGCGGTCGTCGGCCCGGGGCGGATCCCCGGATCACCCCTAGCGTCGTCAATTGCACGGAAGACCTTGAGATACACCTGCCCGATCGGCGTCCGGTCCGTCCCGACGCCCCGAGGGAGCGCGTCGTCGGACCAACCGGCCGCTACCATTGGACGGTCGTGCTCCGTGATGCACCCGAGGCACCCCGAGGCCCCATGACCCACATCCCGCCGCCACGATGAGCCCGTCGTCCGTCAGCCGGCGGGTGCGCGACCGGGCAGCGGGGCGCGGGTGGGACCGGGTGGCCAGGCCGATCCTGGCGTGGGCCGCCGTGGCCGCCGTGGCCGTGGTCGTCGGGGTCTCGGTGGGTGCCAGTGAGAAGGCCGGGTTGGCGGTGGCCCTGGTGGTGTTCCTCTTCGGCATCTTCGTCGCTGATCCGATCGTCGTGGTGGTCCTGATGCTTCCCGGCGCCATCCTCATCCAGCGGGTGGGCGGTGCGAGCACCAATCTCAGTGTGGCCGATCTCCTGGTCTTCGTGGGGGCGATCATCTGCCTCTTCCACATCGACTGGTCCACGGCCCGCCACCTCAAGCGGTTCCTCCGGGGGATCGTCTGGTACCAGGCGGTGCTCCTGCTGGTGGTGGTCGACCACCCCTTCCGGGGCGACATCATCGAGTGGTTCCACCGGTTCTCCTACCTGGCGGGGAGCACCCTGGTCGGGTGGGTGATCGCCACCAACGGCCGGGCCCGGACCGCCCTGCGCCTCTACCTGTGGGCGGCGGCGGTGCTGGGCCTGGTGGCCATCGAGCACGCGGTGGCCCTCCACTTCCAGCCGGCGCAGTGGGGCGTCTACCAGAAGAATGCCGTGGGTGCCGTGATGTGGGTGGCCGTGGTGGTCTCCCAGGTGAACCCCGGTTGGGCCCGGGTCCCGAAGGTGGAGGCCCGGGTGATCGAGGGGATCTGCCTGCTCGGCCTCCTCGCCTCGCAGTCCCGCCAGTCGGCCATCCTGGTGGTGCTGGCCCTGGGTACCGCGGTCCTCCTCAACGCCGACATCCGACGCCGCTCGAAGCTGGTCGTCTTCATCGTCGTTCCCGCCGTCGCGCTCGTCTACTACAGCTTCGCCCTGGCGTTCCGGAATAATCCGCAGTTCAACTCGGTGGCCATCCGGTTCGGCCAGATCGGCGCCGCCATCCACGTCTGGCACCTGAGCCCGTGGCTGGGCCTGGGCAACCGCTTCTACAACCTCCCGCAGTACCTGTCGGTGACCGCTCCTCCCAACTCGCTGGTCGACAACCTGGCCTCGACCGGCATCATCGGGTCCCTGGCGTTCTTCTTCATGGTGATCGTCACCATGCGGGCCATGATCGGGCTCCCGCGGGTCTACGGGACGCTCGGACTGGTGGTGCTCCTGGCCCACTATGTCGACGGACTCTTCGACACCTTCTGGATCGGCGCCCTGTCGATCACCCCCTTCATCATCGCCGGCATCTCGCTGGGCATGTCCGACGCCGACCCGGGAGCCGACCACGTGCCCGACCTGTCGGGAGCACCCGAGCCGGCCCCACCGCCCCGTCGACGGAGTGGCGGGCCGGTGACGGGGCGGTCCGCCATCCCACCGGGTGCCGGTGCCGTTGCCGGTGCCCGACCACCGACGCCCGCCGCGGGCCGGGGGTCGCCGGGCGTGCGCCCGCGGTGACCCGCCCCGGGCCCGGACCACGGTGAGCCCACGCCCCCGCATCGTGTACAACGCGCTGCCCCTCGATCCCCGGGGCAGTGGCGTGAGCACCTACATTCGCGAGGTACTGGCCGCACTAGCCCCGATCGTCGACGCCGACCTGGTGGCGGCGGTGCGTCCGGTCGGTAGCGACGAACTGCCGGCCGGGGTCACCCCCCTGGTGCTGGCCGAGTCGCACGGGGTCCGCCGGGCGGTGGCCGGTGCCCGCGGGTTCGGTCCCGCCAACCTCACCCACGGGCTGGACGTGGACCTGCCGCTCCGTCGACGCGGGGCCCGGGTGGCCACCGTGCACGACATGGCCGTCTTCGATGCGCCGTGGGCGTTCCCCCGGCACCGGGTGGCCGGCGAGCGCCTGCCGGTGCGCAGATCGATCCACCGGGCCGATGCCGTCGTGGCCGTCTCGGCCTTCACGGCCGAGCGGGTGCAGGCACTCACCGGTTGTGAGGCCGTGGTCGTGCACGAGGCACCGAGCCCGGCCATGGCCCCGGCCTCCACCGCCGAGATCGATCGGGTCCGGCGCCACTACGCGCTCCCCGTGCGGTTCGTGCTGCACGTGGGCAACATCGAGCCGAGGAAGGACCTCCGCACCCTGGCCGAGGCGTGCGGGCGGGCCGGGGCCCCCTGGTGGTCACCGGACACGGGTTGTGGGCGACGTCGGCCCCCGACTCGGTGCTGCAGATCGGCCACCTACCGGCCGGGGATCTCCCGGCGCTGTGCGGCGCGGCCACCCTCGTCGGCTACGCGTCCCGCCACGAGGGGTTCGGGCTGCCGCCGGTCGAGGCCATGGCCTGTGGGGCGCCGGTCGTGTCGACGCCGGTCCCGGCGGTGGTCGAGGTCGTGGGGTCGGGTGCCGCGACGATCGCCCCCGGCGACGTGGACGGACTGACCGCCACGCTCCGGGAGCTCCTCGACGACGACGCTCGCCGGGCGGCACTGGCCGAGCGCGGCCGTGCCGCGGTGACCGCCCTGTCGTGGGAGCACACGGCCCGGGGCACGGTCGACGTGTACCGGTCGCTCGGCCTCCACGCCTGATCCCGACCGGGCCTCCACGCCTGATCCCGACCGGGCCTCCACGCCTGATCCAGACCGGGCCTCCACGTCTGATCCCGACCGGGCCTCCACGCCTGATCCCGACCGGGCCTCCACGCCTGATCCCGACCGGGACCGCGGCGGGGTCCGCCTTCAGGTGCCCGCGCCACCTGCCGATGACCCCCGGGATGATCGGACAGGTGCACGAGCAGCCCCGGAGCGGGGCAGGGGCCTCCGCCCAGGAGGGGACCGACCCCGGAACGGATACCCACGCGGCCGGGTCCTCGGACCGCGCCGGCGCGGCGGTCGGCCACCGGTCCTTCGTCGTAGGGCCCGAGGACGTCGACGTGGTCATCGCCCCGGAGTGGCTGGCCGATCTACACGATCCCACACTGGTCATCTCCCACGGCTACGTGGGTCCCGACCGTCGGGGCGCCCCCCGTCCGGACCCACTCGCCGGGGAGGCGCCGGGATTCTGGCGCCGCGTGCTCCTGGTGGTGCTCCTGACCGCGGTGGTGGTGGTCCCGCTGACCCTGATCGTGGCCCGCTCCGTGCCGCCGGCCGCCGTCGTCACCCCGGTGGCGGCCCCCGTCCGGACGGCGGCCACCCCGGGCGGGTCGACCGGCTCCGAACGCCGCGCCGCCCGCGCCGCCACCGCCTCGGCCCGTGCCTCGGCCCGCGCCGCCACCGCCTCGGCCCGCGCCGCCACCGCCTCGGCGCGGGAGCTGACCCGCCTCGAGGTCGCCTCCGCCCGAGCCGCGATCGCCTCCACCCGGGCGCTGGCCCGGGCCGACGCCGCCCACGCCCGCGCCGACGCCGCGTACGCCCGGGCCCTGTCCCGCGCCGACTCCCGGGCGGCACGGGACGCCCGCGTCGGCCCGATCGGGTCCGCCCACGGGCACCACCCGGCCCGCGGTGGGCGGGGTGCCGCCGCACCACGTGTTGCGCCCACGGTGACCCCGGCGGCCTGACCCGCCCCGCTCCCGCCCGGCGGCGGCCCCACGCACCCCCGTCGGGACTTCAGTTGACGACCGGACGTGCCGATTCCCGGACATGGGGCAGGCACGGACGGACGAGACGGTGGGCACGACTGGGGGAGGTAGTACGGCCGTCGCCGACCGTTCCACGGTCCCGAGGACCGTCCCCGTCGCCCCCTCGGCCCCGGGCCTCACCGCTCCACCCGCTCCGCTCCCTGACGGGCCCGGGGGCACCGATGCCCTGACCGTCCTCGACGACCCGCGCCTGGTCCTCGCCGAGACCTACATCGGCGTCGACCGCCGCCGTCCCGGGCGGCCTGCCCGGTTCGGCCGTGCCACCCACGGCCCCCGACGCCGGATGCTCCAGCTCGACCTGCTGATCGTGCTGTCCGTGGTGACCGGCGTGGTGGTCGCCGGCCTGCTGGTGATGGGTGGTGCGGGCCCCACCCGGACCGGGGTCCTCCCCGCCACGCCGACCGCTGCCCGCCCCGCCGCCGTGCTCCCCGACCCGTCCTCCTCCCGCCGGGCCCCGACCCCGACCCCGACCCCGACCCCGGCCCCGGCGGCCGCCGCGGCGAGCAGCACGCCGACCACCCCGCCCGTGGCCGTCGCCACCCCAACGCCCGCCGCCCCGACGACCCCGGACGCCATGGGGGCGGCCGCGCTGGCCCTGGTGCGGTACCCGTGGCAGCAGATCCCCGGCTACTCCATCGTGTTCAAGTCGATCGACGACGCGCCGTCACCCGGGTACTACGGCAACACGGCGTTCGCCTGGGGGAGCACCGGGGGGACGTCGACCCTGTACGTGTATCCGGGGGAGACGGTCGACCAGCTGGCCGGCATCACCGCCTTCGAGATCGGGCACGAGGTCGATGCCGCCTACGTGGAACCCCTCGGGGGCCACGCCCAGATCGCCGCCCTCCTCGGGATCCACCCGGCCAGCTGGGCCCCCGAGTGCGACTGCGGCGAGCAGGGCTACCTGTCCGGCTGGTACGCCGCCGCCTTCTCCGACTACTGGTCCCCCGGGGTCGGCCAGTGGAGCACGCTCGCCCCCGAGCCGTCGGGCGCCCTCCAGACGGCCATGGTTCCCTGGCTGGACCCTCGGACTACCTAGGATCGATCCGTTGACCCTCCCCCCGCCTGCCCCCGGGGCCACCGTGCCCACCGGAACCCGCCCCGGCCCCATCGCGTCGGCGCGCCCTGACCGCATCGGGGCGCAGCCGTGACCCGCGTGGCCCTGCTCCCGAGCGCCTACCCGCCGTCGGTGGGTGGCGTCGAGGAATTGACCCGGCACCTCGCCCGCTCGCTGACGGCGGCCGGCGACCAGGTGGAGGTGTGGACCGGCCATCCCGACGACGGGGACCCCGAGACCGTGGAGGTCCGGGACGGCCTGGTCGTCCGGCGGTTCCCCATGCCCCTGCCCGCGTCGAACCTCCCGTCCGTCTCCCGGGCGGCCACCACCGGACTGCGGACGGTGCGGGGTCTCCGCCGGGCCGTGGACAGCTTCCGACCGGACGTCCTGCACGTCCAGTGCTTCGGGCCCAACGGTGCCTACGCCACCGCGCTGTCCCGACTCACCGGTGTCCCCCTCGTGGTCAGCCTGCAGGGGGAGACGATGATGGACGACGCCGACATCTTCGAGGTGTCGCACGTGCTGCGGGCGTCACTGCGGGCCGGGTTGCGGGCGGCGTCGGCGGTCACCGCCTGCTCGGCGTTCACCCTCGACGACGCCGTGGCCCGGTTCGGCCTCGCCCCCGGTCGGGGGACCGTCGTCCCCAACGGGGTCGAGCTCGAGGTCTCGGCGGTCGGCTCCGGGGACGACCGGGGTCCGCTCGCCCGCCTCGGGTCCACCCCGTACGTGCTCGCCCTCGGGCGGGTGGTCGAGAAGAAGGGCTTCGACCTCCTCCTCGCCGGCTATGCGGCCATGGACCCCACCGAGCGCACGGCCGACCTGGTGATCGCCGGGTCCGGTTCGGCCCTCGAGGGCCTGGAGGCCCAGGCGGAGGGGTCCGGCATCGCCGGGCGGGTGCACTTCGTGGGCCGGCTCTCCCGCGGGCAGGTCGCCGCCGCCATGGCCGGCGCCACGGTCTTCGTGATGCCCAGCCGGCTCGAGCCGTTCGGGATCGTCGTCCTCGAGGGATGGCGGGCCGGTGTCGCCGTGGTGGCCACCAGCCGGGGTGGCGCGCCGGAGTTCGTCCGGGACGGTGTCGACGGACTGCTCGTGGACCCGTTCGACACCGCGGCCGTCGCCCGTGTGCTCGGCCGGGTACTGTCCGACGCCGATCTGCGGGCCCGGATCGCCGCCGCCGGTCGGGAGCGGGTGGACGAGTTCGCGTGGCCGCTGGTGACCGAGCAGTACCGCCGTATCTACGCCTCGGTGGTCCGGGACGGCGCGCGCCTCCCGTCCGCGGCGGGGGCGTCGTGACCGCCGCGGTCCCGGCCGACCTGCGGGTCGGACTGGACGTGGTCATGGTCGACGACGTGGTGCGGTCCGTGGAGCGCTTCGGCCACAGATACCTGGAGCGGATCTACACGCCGCACGAGCTCGACTGCTGCCACCACGACGTGCTGACCGACGGTACAGGCACCTGGTCGGCCGAGTCCCTGGCGGCGCGGTTCGCGGCCAAGGAAGCGGTGCTGAAGGTGCTCAGACCTGTCGAAGTGCAACCTGAGTGGCGTAGTATCGAACTACACCGGATGCCGGGAGGTTGGTGCGAGATCCGCCTCTCCGGTACGGCCGAGGAGCTAGCCGTCGCCGCACGGATCGACGGGCTCTCGGTGAGTCTGTCCCATGAGGCGAGCGTGGCCGCCGCAGTGGTCGTCGGTTGGTGTGCTCAACGAGACAGGGGAGAGGGATGACCGTAGACGAGACGATCCGCCAGGTACTGACGGAGCACGCCCGCCTGGCCGTGCCGGTCGAGACGCTGACCGACGACACCGACCTCTTCGGTGCCGGCATGACGTCCCACGCCAGCGTGAACGTCATGCTGGCCCTGGAGGACGCCTTCGACTTCGAGTTCTCCGAGAAGATGCTCAAGAAGTCGACCTTCGAGTCGATCGGTGCCATCCGCGCCGGCGTCACCGAGATGACGGGCGGGTGAGCGGACGGTGACCGCCGCCCGGACCGAACCTAGGGTCATGACCACCTCGGGCGAGGTGGCGGCCCGTATGGCCGCCGTCGCCGACGCAGTGGCCGGTCCGGCCGCCGCCGACGTCGACGAGCGGGGCCGGTTCCCCGTCGAGACGATCGCCGCGCTCCGGGCCGAGGGACTGCTGGCCGCGCTGGTGCCCGTGGAGTCCGGTGGGGGAGGAGCCACCCTGGCCGAGCTGTCGGAGGGCCTGGTGGCCCTGGGCCGCCGGTGCGCCTCGAGCGCCATGGTGGTGGCCATGCACCACATCCAGGTCGCGTGCCTGGTCCGCCACGGGCACTCGCCCCTCCTGCACGACTACCTGGGCGAGCTGAGCGAGCACCAGTACCTGCTGGCCTCGGCCACCACGGAGGTCGGGACCGGTGGCGACGTGCGCTCCAGCATCTGTGCCCTCGAGGTGGCCGACGGTCACTTCCGGGTGGAGAAGCAGGCCCCGGTGATCTCCTACGCCGACGACGCCGACGCCGTGCTGGTCACCGCCCGCCGGGCGGCCGACAGCCCCGAGTCGGACCAGGTGATCGTCCTGTGCCGTCCGCCGGATCTCGAGCTCGAGCAGGTCGGCGAGTGGAACGCCCTCGGATTCCGGGGCACGTGCAGCACGGGGTTCGTGCTGCGGGCCTCCGGTGACGCGGACTCGGTGCTCGGCGAGCCCTACGCCGACATCTCCACCCGGACGATGCTGCCCGTCGCCCACCTGCTGTGGTCCTCGGTGTGGCTGGGGATCGCCACCGACGCCGTCGACCTGGCGCGTCGGTTCGTGCAGTCCGAGGCCCGGCGCAAGCCCGGGACGACCCCACCGGCGTCGCTGCGACTGGCCCAGACGACCGTGGTCCACCAGCAGTTCGTCGACATGGTGAACTCGTCGCTCGCCCGGTTCGCGGCGGCCGACGCCGATCCCGACCGGCTCTCCTCCATCGGGTTCAGCGTGGGGATGAACGCCCTGAAGGTGTCGGCGTCGACCCTCGTGGTCGATATCGTCCGCGAGTGCATGCTGATCTGCGGGCTCGCCTCCTACCGGCTGGACTCGCCCTACAGCCTGGGCCGGCACCTGCGGGACGCCATGGGTGCGGCGCTGATGGTGAACAACGACCGCATCATGGCGAACAACGCACAGATGCTGCTCGTGCACCGGGGGGAGTGAGTACCGTGAGCCCCGTTCCGGCCGACGGCCCGGAGCCGACCCCCGACGACCTCCCCTGGGCACAGTTCCGGGCCGACCTGCTGTCCGGGGGCGTGCTGCTGGCCACCGACGTCGACGGCCTCTACGGGCGTTCCGCCACCTACGAGTCGGTGGCCGAGGCGATCGACCGGCTGGTCCTACGGGTGGGGGCCGACCAGGACGCCCTGTCCCTCCGGTTCCCACCGGTGATGCCGTGGACGACCTTCCAGAGGAACGGCTACCTCGAGTCGTTCCCCGACCAGATGGGCTCGGTCCACACCTTCCGCGGCGACGGGCGCCTCCACGCCGAGCTGGTGCACCGGGCCGAGACCGGTGAGGACCGGGGGTCCCTGCTCGAGACGACCGACATGGTGCTGTGCCCCGCCGTCTGCCACCCCCTGTACCCCACCCAGTCGGGGACCCTCCCCGACGGTGGCCGCCGGGTCGAGGTCTACGGGTACTGCTTCCGCCACGAGCCCAGCACCGACCCGTTCCGCATGCAGTCGTTCCGCCAGCACGACTACGTCTACCTGGGGACGCCGGACGGGGCCCGGCAGCACCGGGACGAGTGGCTCGGCCGCGGCCTCGAGGTGCTCGGCGGCCTGGGGCTCGAGGTGGAGGCCGTGGTGGCCAACGATCCGTTCTTCGGCCGACCGGGTCGGATGCTGGCCGCCAACCAGCGCTCCGAGGAGCTCAAATTCGAGATCGTGTCCCCGGTCTTCGCCTCGGGGAGGCCGACGGCGATCTCCTCGTCCAACTGCCATCTCGACCACTTCTCCCGCCCGTTCGGCATCGACACCGCCGGGGGCGAGCCGGCCCACACCGCCTGCTTCGGGTTCGGCGTCGACCGGATCACCCTGGCCCTCCTCGACTGCCACGGCACCGATCCGACCGCCTGGCCCGCCGCGGTCCGCTCGGTCCTGTGGCCGTAGCGGCGTCAACGACGGACCGGTGACCGACGTGAGCATCGTGCTCCCCCCGCTGACCGAGGCCGGGTTCACCCCGCACCCGCTCCACGCCACGGAGCGGACCTGGACCGAGACCAACTGCTACGTCGACGTCTGGATCGAGGTGCTCCACGCCCTCGGTCTGGACCCGGTTGCCGCCGCCGCCTTCACGCTGAACTGCGATTTCGAGGGCGACCAGTGGACCTTCTTCAAGTACCCGCCGGAGGACCTCCGCACCCTGTTCGGCCTCGAGGTCTCGGAGATGAACATCTGGCGACCGGTGGTCGACCACGTCGAGGAGCAGCTGGCCATGGGCCGGCTGTGCACGGTGGAGGGCGACGCCTGGTTCCTGCCCGACACCCGCGGTGTGTCCTACCGGAGCGAGCACGTGAAGACGACCATCGTCCCCGCCCGCCTCGACCGTCCCGCCCGCCACCTGGGCTACTTCCACAACGCCGGCTTCTACGAGCTCGGCGGGGACGACTTCGACGGGCTGTTCCGACTCGGGGAGCACGCCGACCCGGCGGCGCTGCCCCCGTACGTGGAGTCGATCCGGCTCGATCGGGTGCGCCGGGACGATCCCGACCTCGTCCGCCGGGGTGTCGCCCTGGCCCGTGACCACCTGGCCCGACGCCCGGCCGACAACCCGATCCTCCGCATGGCGGCCCGGCTGCTCGACGACCTGCCGTGGCTGGCCTCCCAGGACCTCGAGGGGTTCCACCTCTACGCCTTCGGACTGTGCCGTCAGTGCGGGGCCAGCACCGAGCTGGCGGCCACCTTCGTCGACTGGCTGAACGTCCACGACCGACCGGGGACCGAACCGGCGGCCGACGCGCTCCGTTCGGTCGCCGAGGGCGCCAAGTCCCTGCAGTTCGCCCTGGCCCGCGTGGTGCGGGGCCGCACCGTGGACGTGGCCGGGATCCTCGACGGCATGGCCGAGCAGTGGGAGCTGGCCATGGCCGTGCTGGACGGTCGCTATGGAAGCTGATCCCGGCGACGACCTGCTCGCCGGCGCGGAGTGGTGGTGTGTGCTGACGCCGGCCGGGACCCGCACCGCCCCCGACGACCTGGAGGGCCGCGGGCTCGGGTGGCTCCGGGCCCGGGTGCCGGGAACGGTGGCCGACGCCCTGCGTGACGTGGGCGTCCCGGAACCGTCGCGCCAGCACCTCGACGGCGAGGACTGGTGGTACCGCTGCCGGTTCGCCGGGCCGGAGGGGGCCGGCGGCCCGGACCGGTGGATCCTGGAGCTCGACGGCCTGGCCACCCTGGCCGAGGTGTGGCTGAACGGTCGCCACCTCCTCACGTCCGACTCGATGTTCACCCCCTGGCGACTCCCGGTCGGGTCGCTCCGCCAGGACGGCGGGGACAACGAGCTCTGCATCCGCTTCGCCGCCCTCGACCCGGTGTTGGCCGAACGCCGTCCCCGACCCCGGTGGCGGTCCCCGGGGGTGACCAGCCAGAACCTGCGCTGGGTCCGGACCACGCTGCTGGGCCGTCAGGGCGGGTGGGCCTCGATCCCACCTCCGGTCGGGCCGTGGCGACCGGTCCGACTCCGTCCCACCCGGCCGGTGGAGGTGGACTCGTGCCGGGTGCGGTCGGGGTGCGCCGCCGAACCGGACGGGACGACGACCGGCACGGTCTCGGTCGACCTGGTGGTGACGGGCCCCGGCCTGCCCACCGACGGCCCACCCGAGGTCACACTGGAGGTGGCCGGCTCGTCGGGCGTGCTGGTCCCGGAACGGGTCGGGGAGTCCTGGCGGCTGTCCGGTGAGCTGTCGGTCCCGGGGGTCGAGCGCTGGTGGCCGCACAGCCACGGCACCCCCACCCGGTACCCGGTGACGGTGACCGGTCCCGGGATCCACCTCGACCTCGGTCAGGTCGGCTTCCGGACGGTGGTGGCCGACCGGGAGGACGGCGGCTTCACCCTGGTGGTGAACGGCGTGCCCGTCTTCTGCCGGGGTGCTGGGTGGTACCCGATCGACCCGGTGAGCCTCCGGTCCGGCGGCGAGGAGCTCGTCGCCTCGGTGGAGTTGGCGCGTGCCGCCGGGTGCAACATGCTCCGGATCCCCGGCGGCACCGTCTACGAGGTCGAACGGTTCTTCGATCTCTGTGACGAACAGGGCATCCTGGTCTGGCAGGACGTCATGCTCGGGCCGGTGGACCCCCCCGAGGACGAGGAGTTCGCCGCCGTCCTGGTGGACGAGGTGTCCGAGCTGCTCGACCGCACCGCACCGCACCCGTCCCTGGCCGTCCTGTGCGGCGGCCAGGAGGTGGAGGAGGTGCCGGCCATGCTCGGACTGCCCCGCGACCGGTGGCGGTCCGCCGTGCTCCACACGGTGCTGCCCGCCCTGGTGGAGCGGGTGGCCCCCGGACTGGTGTACGTGCCGACCTCGCCCGGCGGGGGGGACCTCCCGTTCGAGACCGCCACCGGGGTGAGCCACTACTTCGGGGTCGGTGTCTACCTCCTCCCCCTCGACGACCTGCGTCGGGCCGCGCCGCGGTTCGTGGCCGAGGGCCTGGCCTTCTCGATGCCGCCCGAGCGGGTGACGGTCGAGGAGCAGTTCGGCCACGACCTGACCTTCCGCCGGGAGCCGGAGTGGAAGCGGGGGGTCCACCGTGACGCCGGGTCCTGGTTCGACCTCGAGGACGTGCGGGACCACTACGCCGGGATGCTCTTCGGCGAGGACATGGCCCGACTCCGGCGGGCGGACAACGAGCGGGCCCTGGATCTCGGACGGGCGGCCATGGCCGAGGTCATGACGGCGGCCGTCGCCGAGTGGCGACGGCCGGGCTCGCCGTGCGCCGGGTTCCTGGCCTCCGCCCTGCGCGACCTCCGGGCCGGTCCCGGGTGGGGACTGATCGACTCGGTGGGGCGGCCCAAGTCGTCCTGGTACGCCCTGGCCCGGGCATCGACCCCGGTCGCCGTGCTGGCCACCGACGAGAAGGGGGACGGCCTCGCCCTCCACCTGGTCAACGACACCGCCCTGGCGGTCGAGGCCTCCCTCGAGCTCTCCCTGCACACGGCCGTCCACACGGTGGAGCGGGTCTCCCGCCCGGTGGTGGTGCCCGCCCGGGTCGGCACCGAGGTCCGGGCCAACGCCATGCTGGACGGGTTCCGGGACGTCACGTACGCCTACCGCTTCGGCCCGCGGGAGTACGACCTGGTCACGGCCGTCCTGACCGATCGGTCAGGACGGATCCTCGGCCGGGCGGACCACCTCCCCGGCGGACCGGCCCGGAACGTCGATCCGGACATCGGGCTACAGGCGCTGCTCGTCGGTGCCGATGAGGGGGGGTGCCTCCTGCGCGTCTCCACCCTCCGCTTCGCCCAGTACGTCCAGATCGACGTGCCCGGCTACGTCGCCGACGACTCCTGGTTCCACCTGCCCCCGGACGGCTCGCGGACGGTGCGGCTCGCGCCCGAGCCCGGAGCCGGGCCGGAACCCCGCGGCCGCGTGCGGGCGCTCAACTCCGGGACGCACGCGTCCGTCTCCTCCTGACCACGGCCGGTGGCGCCCGTCCGGCCACCGGAATTGCCGGTTGTGCAGGGGGTTGTCGCCGACCTACCATGGGTTACCGGACGCAGGGACGGGAAGCACGACGATGAGCGCCGCGCTTCGCCGTAGGGCCGTGGCCGGCTCGTGGGTCCGGTGCAGGAAAGGGCAGGCCGTCTCGCATGGCGATTCGTGAGGACGAGGTAGAGAAACTCTACGGCCACCGTCCGGACGCGGTCGTGGTGTCCGCCGGGAACGGCATGGCCATCGACCTGGGCGACCACGCCGGCGTGGTGGCCAAGGTGCGCCGCCACGTCCTGAGGCGCCTCCTGATCGCCGACGTCATGGGACTGGCCACGGCCGCCGTGCTCGGTCCGCTGCTGGTCTCGCTCGTCTCGGACAACCCCAACTCGGCGCCGGCGCACACCGGTTCGGCCGTCCTGTTCGACCTGGCCGTGATCCCGCTCTTCCTCGGTGTCTTCACCCTGTACAGCCTCTACAAGGGCTCGACCCGTCGTATCTCGCTCAGCGTCTTCTCCGACCTGCGTAACATCCTGCACGCGCTCATGGTCAGTGGGTTCCTCTACGCCATCGTGGGCTACTCGGCCCACCGCTACTACGGCTTCGAGGTGATGACGGTCGGGAAGATCCTGGCCATGTGCGTGGTCGCCGCCGTCACCGTCCCGCTGGCCCGCACCGTCTCCTTCGGGCTCCTCGGCCGGGCACCCACGGGCTCGGTCCCGGTGATCGTCGTCGGTACCGGAAAGCTGGCCCAGACGGTGGCCAGCCACCTGAGGGCCCACTCGAGTGTGAAGTTCGTCGGGTTCGTCGACGACAGCCCACTGGGTCGAAGCGACGTGCTCGGTGAGCTCGAGGACCTCCCCGACCTGTGCCGACGCTACGACGTCGCCCGTGTGGTCGTGTGCTTCTCGCGGACCCACCCGGAGCGAACGACCGAGATGCTGAAGTCGCTCTCCGGCCAGGTCGGGGTCTCGATCGTGCCCCGGTACTACGAGTTGATCACCAGCCGCTCCCACGTCGAGGACCTGTCGGGCCTCCCCATGATCGACATCGCCCCGGCCTCGCTGTCGGCCGGTGCGCGGTTCCTCAAGCGGAGCTTCGACGTGGTGGTGTCGTCGGTGATCCTGGTCGTCGTCTCGCCGTTCTTACTGGTCATGGCCGTGCTCATCAAGGCCACCAGTCCCGGGGGGGTCTTCTTCCGGCAGATCCGCACCGGACGGGACGAGCGACCGTTCTCCGTGCTCAAGTTCCGGACGATGCACCAGGACGCCGAGCAACGCAAGAGCGAGATCCTCCACCTCAACGAGTCGGACGGACCGTTGTTCAAGGTGACCGAGGACCCGCGGGTGACCCGGCCCGGGCGCTTCCTACGCCGCACCAGCCTCGACGAACTGCCCCAGCTGATCAACGTCTGGAAGGGCGACATGTCCCTGGTGGGCCCCCGGCCCTTCGTGGTGTCCGAGGCGGCCGAGATCGAGGGCTGGGCCCGCAAGCGGTTCGAGGCCCGGCCGGGCATGACCGGTCTCTGGCAGGTCTCCGGCCGCAACGAGTTGTCCCACCTCGAACTGTGCCGGCTCGACTACCTCTACGTGGCGTCATGGTCGTTCTGGTGGGACATGCAGATCCTCTGGCAGACCCCGGCGACCATCTTCAAGGGTCGCGGGGCCTCCTGACCGCGGGCGGCCCCCGCCGGGTCGCCCTCCCTCAGCGACCGGGCCGGACCTCCTCGACGACCGCCTCAATCCGGTCGAGGAAGCGGGCCGGCGCGAAGCGGGCGGCCTGCGCGGTCAGCGCCGCCTCCGACCAGGTCCCGTCGGCCAGGGCCCGGACGGCGGGGGCGATGGCCTCCGGGGTGGGCTCGTCGAACAGGCAGCCGGTCGTCCCCTCGACCACGGTGTCGAGGAACCCGCCCCAACGCAGGGCGGCGGTCGGGCGTCCGAACGCCGCCGCCTCCACCGGGGTAAGCCCGAAGTCCTCGTAGGAGGCGGCCACCAGACCGAGGCAGGACGCGTAGAGCCAGCGCAGCTGGTCGTCGTCCACCCGTCCGAGCACGGTGACGTTCTCCGGGGCCGCCCGGGTGAGCTCCTCGGCCAGTGGACCGGTGCCCACCACCACCAGCCGCAGGTCGGGGAGGCGTTCGAACGCTGCCACCACGGCGCCGACGTTCTTGTAGGCGAGGAGGCGGGACACGCACAGCACGAAGCCCGGCTCCACTCCCTCGGGGGCACGACGGGGGGCGTCCACGTCGATCTCGACCGGCGGGGGCACCACGTCCGCGTCGAT
>Ga0302196_10000350_pt1 | contig 45427 bp, 44 predicted proteins | sample II_Bog_N1_3_FD_198794 | JGI IMG/M metagenome (GOLD analysis project Ga0302196, IMG submission 198794) | Peat permafrost microbial communities from Stordalen Mire near Abisko, Sweden - II_Bog_N1_3 | ecosystem: Environmental > Terrestrial > Soil > Wetlands > Peat | place: Sweden: Abisko... | reverse complement strand
CCGCCCAGCAGTCCAACGCCATGGCCGCGAACGCCAACACCCAGGCGCAGGTCGCCGGCGCCCGAGCCGCCGCGAACGCCGCCGCGGCCCAGGCCGCGAACGCCAACAACGCCAACGCCAACGCCAATAACAATAACGTTGCGCCCACGCCGACGACGCCGGCTCAGCCGAACAGCGGCGACAACGCCACGACCAACGCGTCGAACTAGACCTCGCGAGGCCCATCGTCCTGGGGACAACTCCGGGGCGGCGGGCTCGCTGACCGGTCTGCGCGTCAGTTCTGTCCGACGCAATCGGTGACGACCACCTTGCAGGAGTTGTCGTTACAGTCGTTGAGCGCCGCCTGGGCCGCCTGCGACGCGCTGGCGCCGAGGCCATGGCCGTAATACTTCTTTGAGCTGGCGTAGGCGCCGCAGGTCCCGTAGCCCTGGTAGGACATCTCGACGCTGCAGCTGCTGTTCCCGGCGTTGCGGCACTCCGACATCGCCGCGGCTTCCGCCGCCGCCTTGGTTGGACCCTGCCCCACGCCGTAGCCCGCCTTGCCGCCCTTGGTGCTGTCGTCGTCGTCGACGGCGATCGCGTCCCACAGGCCGCTCGCCCGCTGGACGGGCGCCGGCATCGGCATGGGCATGCTACCGCCGCCGTTGTCGCACACCAGCTTCCCGTTCGCGTTCGCCACGCCATTGGGGCAGTTGAATGCGTTGGCCAGCGCGCTGCTGCGCGTGGTCTGGTCGGCCATGCGGCAGGTCGCTTCCAGCACATTGCCAACGAGGCTGATGTTGGTGCAGCTGTTGATATAGCTGCCGCCGGGCAGACTCGTTTGCGCCGTCGCGCGAATGCCGGTCAGACCGGCCGCCACGCCCACCCCGAGAACGCCGGCCGCCGCGATGGCCAAGAGACGAGACGCCATACCAATACCCCCTGCTCGATTGAATTAACGCCGTTCTGGCTTCACCGTGGCGGGCGCTGGACTTTTGTCAATTTCAAACTTGGCGGACCGTCCGCGAACGGCGTTTCGACACTCCCCCATTGCCCGCGCCCGCGCGCGTCCCCATAAACCCACCCATGGATGAGAACCTTTTGCACGATGTTGTCGCCGCCGCGTTGAAGGCGGGGGCGGACGGCGCCGAGGCGGTTGGCGCGGAGCGGGCCTCGCTGTCGATCTCGGTGCGCCTCGGCGAACTGGAGGAAGTGGAGCGGGAGGAATCGCGCGACCTCGGCCTGCGCGTCTTCGTCGGCAAGAAGCAGGCGACGGTTTCAGGCTCCAATCTGTCGGCCGACGCCCGTCAGCGGCTGATCGAGCGGGCCGTGGCCATGGCCAGGCTGGCGCCGGACGAGCCCTATGCGGGCCTCGCGCCGGCGGAGCGACTGGCCCGCGGGCCGCTGCCCGACCTTGAACTCTTCGACCCCACCGAGCCGACCGCGACGGAAATGGAAGACCAGGCGCTCGCCACCGAGAGCGCGATGCGGGCGGTGCCGGGCGTCAGTAACAGCGACGGCGCTTCGGCGAGCTGGTCGTCGTCGCACTGGCGGCTGGTCACCTCGACAGGCTTTTCGGGCATGGCCGAGGCCACCGGATTTTCGCTGTCGGCCGCGGCGATCGCCGCCGACGACAATGGCATGGAGATCGGCGGCGAGGGCCGCAGCATGCGCTGGCGCGCGGCCCTGCCCACGCCGGAGGCGATCGGCGCCGAAGCCGGCCGCCGCGCCGTATCGCGGCTCGGCGCGCGCAAGCTGAACTCGATGACTGCCCCGGTGATCTTCGAGAACCGCCTGGCGACCTCGCTGATCGGGCCAATGATCGGCGCGATCGCCGGTCCGGCCATCGCCCGCGGCGCCTCCTTCCTAAAGGACAAGCTGGGCCAGCCGGTGTTTTCCGACCGCTTCGACCTGATCGAGGATCCCCACCTGCCCCGTCGGCTCGGCTCGACTCCATTCGACGACGAGGGCGTGACCAACCAGCGCCGGGCGCTGATCGACAAAGGGGTGCTGACCACCTGGCTCCTGAACAGCGCCTCCGCCCGCCAACTGGGCCTGGAGACCACCGGCCACGCCTCGCGGGGCCTCGCCGGACCGCCCGGGGTGTCGACCACCAACCTGACCGTCACGCCGGGCGACCGCGATCTGGCCGGGCTTATGGCGGACGCCAAGGCCGGCGTGCTGGTCACCTCGATGTTCGGACCGTCCCTGAACGGCAATACCGGCGACTGGTCGGTGGGCGTCTCGGGCTTCTGGTTCGAGAACGGGGAGATCGCCTATCCGATCAACGAGATCACCGTGGCCGGCAACCTGATCGAGATCTACCGGCGCGTGGTGGTCGGATCGGACCTGGAAATCCGCGGCTCGGCCAATTCGCCGTCGCTGCTGATCGACGCCCTGGCGATCGCGGGCAAGTGAGCGACCGGGCCGACGATCTCGCCCTGATCACCGAAGCCGCGACCCACGCCGGCGCCATGGCCATGGCCATGCGCCGCGATGGCCTGACCACCCGCTACAAGGCGGACAAGACCCCGGTGACCGACGCCGACCTGGCGGTGGACGCCTGGCTGCGGGCGCGGCTTATGGACGCGCGGCCCGGCTATGGCTGGCTGAGCGAGGAGACGGCGGACGATCCGGCCCGGCTCGCCTGCGAGCGCGTGTTCGTGGTCGACCCGATCGACGGCACCCGCGCCTATGTGAAGGACAAGCCTTGGTGGGGCGTCTCCATAGCCGTGGTCGAAGCGGGCCGTCCGGCGTGCGGCGTCGTGCGCGCGCCCGACCGCGACGAGACCTACACCGCCATGGCCGGCGAGGGCGCGCGGCTGAATCAGACGCCGATTTTCGCGAGCAAAACCGAGACTTTGGAAGGCTGCGCCATGCTCGCCGACGCGCCGATGATGCGCCATCCAGCCTGGCCCACGCCATGGCCCGAGATGGAACTGGGCAACCGCAACTCGATCGCCTACCGGCTGTGTTCGGTCGCGTCCGGCGCCTTCGACGCCATGCTGGCCCTCTCGACCAAGAGCGAATGGGACATGGCGGCCGGCGACCTGATCGCGCGCGAAGCCGGCTGCGTGGTCACCGATCACAAGGGCCGGCCGCTGGCCTATAATCGCGCCACGCCCACCGCGCCGAGCCTGGTCTGCGCGGGCCCCACGCTGCACCGGTTGATCTTGTCACGCACCGAGCCTATCGACCTGCCAGGTTAGCTGGAGCGTTGAATCGCATGCCCGACAAACAGCTTCTGCACTTCGTCATCGGCGGAGAGCTGAAGGAAATCGGCGGAACCGAGTTCCGCGACATCGACAAGATCGAGTTCGTCGGCGCCTATCCCGACTATGCCGCCGCCCGGGTGGCCTGGAAGACCAAGGCCCAGGCGACGGTCGACAACGCCATGATGCGCTACTTCATCATCCACGCCCACAAGCTGCTCGATCCGCACGAGGACGGACACGAGGACCACCCGCACTGATCCAGCGTCCCCGCCGCTTCAAGCTGAGCCGTTCTGGCAATCTGGCCGGGAAGGGGTAAGCTGTTCGCCAAACGGGGGCGTCATGCGGGTCTGGGTTTGTCTTGCGGCGATGGCCGCGATGCTGGTCGTCGCCGGGTGTTCGCGCGGCCCCACGAGCCATGCGAGCGTCAAGGACGCCCAGCACCACGCCTGGAAGCTGGTGAAGGTGAGCGGGGACGTCGCCATCTTCGTCGACAACGACAGCGTCCAGCAGACGGATGACGACGGGGCGACCTTCGAGACGCTGGTCCTGTATCCAGACAGCATCAAGTCGGCCGACGGGCTGGTCAGCTACTCCATTCGCCAGGAATCCATCTCCTGTAACACCCAGACCCATATCACGCGGTCCGAGACGCTTTACGCGCCCGATGGGTCGCAAATGTCCGAAACGGAGCTGGCCGTCAAAGAGCAGACCGCCGCCGCCGGGTCGAACGGCTACCCCCTGTATCTGGGCGCGTGCGAGAACCAGTTCCTCGACGAAAACGTCTTCGCCGACGACCTGTCCGCCGTGTCCTTCGGCCGGACCTGGGCGCGCGCCTTCACCCATCCTCCGGCCATCCTGGCCAACGCCTCGCCGTGGGCGAAAAGCAACGTGCCGCCGCCGACCATAACCGACCTCACACCGCCGACCTCCAGCCTGGTGCAGGTCGCCGTCGCGCCGGGTCAAGGGGCGTTCGTTGAGCCCGCCAGCCTCCAACGCCAGGGCGACAAGGCCACGGTCGTGGCCGTCTGGGTCGACCGTCAGCGCTCGGTGTTCGGCGAGGATCAATCGGCGCTGTCGGTGATCCGGTTTCGGTTCGACTGCGCGGCGAACACCATGAGCGCGCTTGGAAGCATGACCTTCGCCTCGAGCGGCAAGCTGCTGGTCTGGACGTCGCGGGACGCCAAGGGGGCCAGGATCTATGACCCTACCGACCGCGATGGCCGAACCGAGGCCGCGGCCTGCGGCCGGCTCAATCTGCAGGGTTTGCCGACCTTTGACGGATACGCCGCGGCCGAAGCTCATGTCGCCCGCACGGTGCGCTGAGCGGCCGCTACGCCTACTCCCGCCGGATGACTCCCTCGGTCAGGGCCGTGCCCCACCATTTGGCGCGAAACTCCGCCTTCATCGCCACCGGGTCGTAGGCGTCGGACTTCACCCAGTCGAGAAAGCTGATCCCCTTGGGCTCGGCGTCGGCCAGGTAGCGCTCGAACACATAGTCGAGCACCCCGGTTTTGCCCTGTTTCATATGCAGATACTTCAGCGACAGCTGGTTCAGGGCTTCGCGGATCGGCATGCCGAGGCGGAAGTGGGAATAGAGCACGCTCATGATGCCGGCGCGGTCAGCGCCGGACTTGCAGTGCAGGAGGGCGGGATACTCGATCGTGTCGAACATCTGCTGGGCGCCCAGGACGCGGGCCCGCGACGGCACCTCGCGCGAGGTGACGGTGAAGTCCACCAGCGTCAGACCGTACCGGGCGCAGGCGTCGCGCTCGAGGGCGTGGAAACTGGCGTCGAAGCCGCCGCGCAGATTGATGACCGTCTTTACGCCCCGTTCCTTCCATCGCTTGAACTGGAATGGCCAGGGTTGATTGGTGCGCACCAGTTCCGGACTGATCCAATGGGCGTTCTCGAACCCCAGGCGCAGATAGGCGTGGTCGTTCCAGAGGTAGTCCAGGACCGTGACGAAACGTCCGCCGGGGGTCGAAAGATCAAATTGGGTCAAAACGGTCCGCGTGGGATAAGGGATTCGGTTCAGCGCACCCACATAGTCGCCAAGTCGAAGAAAATGAAGTTCAACCTCGAATCCCGGACCCTGGCCGCCGCGTGGTAGAGATCGCCGACCATACCGCCGAGACCGGCCGCGCGGCCCCCATCGGCGGGCGCGTGGACACCGGCGTGGTCTGGCGGCTGATCACCGTCTATCTGGCGCCCTATAAGCTGCAGATGGCCTTCGCCGCCCTCTGCGCCGTGGTCGTCGCCGGCACGACGGCCGGCTCGGTGTGGCTGATGGGCCATGGGCTGAGCCTGTTCCTCGATCCCCATCGCGCCAAGTCGATGGTCTATCTGATCCCGCTCGGGATCCTCGCCGCCTTCGCCGTTCGTGCGGCCGCGACCATCGCCCAGAACTGGACGGTGAACGGCGTGGGTCACCGCGTGGTCGGCAAGATCCAGGTCGAACTGTTCGGCGCCATGCTGCGGGCCGACCTGGCGCGCCTGCGTTCGACCCACTCCGGGTCGCTGGTTTCCTCGATGCTCTACGACGCCTCCATGGTGCGCGGCGCGACGACGGTGGCGGCCCTGAACTTCCTGCAGAGCGCGGTCCAGGTGATCGGCCTGATCGTGGTCATGGCGCTCAGCGATCCCTGGCTGACCCTGGCCATCAGCCTGGCCGGCCCGCTTCTGGCCTTCGTCATCCGCCGCTTCAGCCGATGGACCAAGAAGGCGGCGGTCAAGGGCATGGCCGAGACGGCCGGGCTGTCCAGCGCCATCATGGAGGGCATCGACGGCATCAAGACGGTCAAGGTCGACAACCGCGAAGCCTTCGAGGAAGGCCGTGTCGCGGCGGCCGTCGCACGCCGCCAGGTTCACATCATCAAGGGCGCGAACATCGGCGCGGCCACCGCGCCGGTCATCGAGGTGATCACCGCGGTGGTCATCGCCGGGTTCTTTTTGTACGCCGGCCACCGGATCATCGGGGATCCCAAGCTTGTGGGCGCCTATGTCGCCTTTCTGGCCTCCCTTCTGGTCGCCAGCCAGTCGGTGCGCCAGCTCTCGACCTTGCAGTCGGTCTTCACCGAGGGCTTCGCCGCGGCGGGGCGTATCTTCGCCGCCATCGACGTCAAGGCCGAGGTGGCCGACGCGCCGGACGCCGTCGTCCTGGGCGAGCCGGCGCGGGCGGTGACCTTCGACAAGGTCGGCTTCGCCTATGCCGCCGACGGCGAGCCGGCGCTGAACGGGGTCAGCCTCAACGTCCAGCGCGGCGAGACCATCGCCCTGGTCGGCCCGTCCGGCGGCGGCAAGAGCACGGTGCTCAACCTGATCCCGCGCTTCTACGACGTCATTTCCGGATCCATCGCCATCGACGGCCACGACATCCGAACGCTGACGCTCGCCTCCCTTCGCGACCAGATCGGCCTGGTCACCCAGGAGCCCTTCCTGTTCGACGACACCATCGCCGCCAACATCGCCTATGCACGACCCCACGCCAGCCAGCCGGAGATCGAGGCCGCGGCGCGCGACGCGGCGGCCCACGACTTCATCGTGGCCCTGCCCAAGGGCTACGACACACCCGTCGGCGAGGCTGGCGCTCGCCTTTCCGGCGGCCAGCGGCAGCGGATCGCCATCGCCCGCGCCTTCCTGAAGAACGCGCCCATCCTGCTGCTCGACGAGGCCACCAGCGCCCTCGACACCGAGAGCGAGGCCCAGGTCCAGGTCGCGCTGGAGCGGCTGATGGCCGGCCGCGCCACCATCCTGATCGCCCACCGGCTCTCGACGGTGAAGAACGCCGACCGCATCTATGTGATCGACAGGGGACGCGTCGTCGAGACAGGCGCTCACGACGTCCTGGTGCGCGCCCAAGGCCTCTACGCTCGCCTGGCTCGCGCCCAGAACCTGGAACCGGCCCCCGAGGCGGCCGAGTGAAGGCCTTCATCCGCTCAAGAGCCGTCCAGTGGACGTTGTCGATGCTGCTCTCGGGCTACATCGACCTGGCGCTGTTCACCATGCGCTGGACCTACGTCAAGACCGAGGGCGTCGACGCCGCCGTCGACGGACCGGGCGGCCTGATCGGCTGCTTCTGGCACGGCCGCATCGCCCTGGCCGTCAACTGTCGCAAGGTGCTCCGGCACAAGCCGCGGCGCGTGCTGATCTCCCTGTCCAAGGACGGCGAGTTCATCGCCCGCGCGGTCGAGCGGCTGGGCTTTCCCGCCATCCGCGGTTCCGGCGGCGGCGGCAAGCGGGACAAGACGCGCGACAAGGGCGGAACGGTCGCGTTTCGTCAGGCGCTGAAGTTCATGGCCGAGGGCGGTTGTATCGCCATCACGCCGGACGGCCCGCGCGGCCCCAACCAGGTGATGCAGGAGGGCGTCGTCACCCTCGCCCGCGTGGGCAATGTGCCGGTGTTCCTGTTCGGCCTGGCCTGCTCGTCGGCGATCAATCTGAACAGCTGGGACAAGGGCAAGCTGCCCACTTTGTTCTCGCGCGGCTGCGTGGTGTTCGACGGCCCGCTCTACGCCCCGCGAGACGCCGACGCGGCCGCTTGCGAGGCGTTGCGCGCCGAGTGGCAGGACCGGCTGAACGCCGCCCAGGCGCGCGCCGAAGCCATTCTGGCGGGAACGGCCGATTGAACGCGCTCGCGCGTCCGACGCCGCTGTCGCTCACCCTCTATGCGGCGGCCACCGGTCTGGCCTCGCCGCTTGCGCCCTATCTGCTCAAGCGCCGCGCGGACCGGGGCAAGGAAGATGTCGCGCGCCTCGGCGAGCGGCTGGGCCGGACCGGCGCGGCCCGCCCGTCGGGCGGACTGGTCTGGATGCACGGCGCCAGCGTCGGCGAGTCGCTCTCGCTGCTCCCGCTCATCGAGGCCTTGAACGCCGAGCGGCCCGAGCTCGGCCTGCTGGTGACCTCCGGCACACGCACATCGGCGGAGATGATGGCCCAGCGATTGCCGACCCGCGCCATCCACCAGTTCGCCCCGATCGACACGCCCGGCGCCGTGGCCGCCTTTCTGGACCACTGGCGGCCCGGTCTGGGGGTCTTCGTCGAGAGCGAGATCTGGCCGAACCTGCTGCTGGCCGCCAAGGCGCGGGGGGTAAAGCTGGCGCTGCTCTCGGCCAAGCTGTCGGACAGCAGCTACCGCGGATGGCGCCGGTTCCCCGGCGCGGCGCGGCGGCTTTTGACCGCGTTCGACCTGATCCTCGCCCAGGACGCCCGCGCCGCCGAGCGGATCGTCAGCCTGGGCGGTGCGGCGGCGGGCGTCGCGGACCTGAAGTTCGGCGCCGCGCCCCTGCCCGTCGACGAGGCGGCGCTCGCCGCGCACCGCCAGGCGATCGGCGACCGGCCGGTGGTGCTGGCCGCCAGCACCCACCCGGGGGAAGACGAGCTGATCCTCGCTCGCTGGCGCGCCGTCGCCGCCGGACATCCCAGCAAACCCTTGCTGGTCATTGCGCCGCGCCATCCCGACCGCGGTCCGGCCATCGCCCGGATGGTCACCGCCGAAGGCCTGCCGGTCGGGCTGCAAAGCGGCGGCGACCAGCCTGTGGGCCCGGTGTTCGTGGCCGACGTCATGGGCGAGCTCGGCCTGTGGTTTCGGCTCGCCGCCCTGGCTATCGTCGGGGGCAGCTTCACACCCGGCGTCGGCGGACATAATCCGCTGGAGCCGGCGCGGCTCGGCGCGCCTTTCGTCTCCGGCGCCATGGTCGACAACTGGGGGACCGCCTATCGGGACCTGGAAGACGCGGACGCCACCAGGCTCCTGGCCTCGCCCGAAGCCCTCGATCCCTTGATCGCCGACGCCCTTGGCCAGCGGGCCGGCCTGGAAGCGATGGCGACCCGCGCCCAAAGCCTGGTCGCCGCCATGGACGTCTCGGCCCGTTCGGCCCTGCATCGGGTGCTGGAGCTGGCGCCATGAAGCTGACCACGCCCCGATGGTGGTACGTCCGCCAGGGCCGCAAGTTCGGCGCGACCCGCGCTCTGCTGACGCCCATCTCCTGGATCTGGGCCGGCGTTACAGCCCGGCGGATCGCCAGGACCACGCCGGCTGATCCCGGCGTGCCGGTCATCTGCGTCGGCAATCTCACCGTCGGCGGGACCGGCAAGACGCCGATCGTTCGCGAACTTCTGGCGCGGCTGACGGCGCGGGGCGTCAACGCCCACGCCCTTTCGCGCGGTCATGGCGGCTCCATCGAGGGCCCGGCCTGGGTGGATCCGGAGCATTCGACGGCGGCGGAGGTCGGCGACGAACCGCTGATGCTGGCTCGAGACTTTCCGGTCTGGATCGCCCGCGACCGCGTCGCCGGCGCCCAGGCGGCGGCCGAGGACGGCGCCGATGTGGTGGTCATGGACGATGGCCATCAGAACCCGTCGCTGAAAAAGGCGTTGTCGATCGTTGTCGTCGACGGCGAGACGCGGGACGGCGAATGGCCGTTCGGCGACGGCGCGGTCTTCCCCGCCGGCCCGATGCGCGAGCCTCTATCGGTGGGCCTGGCCCGCGCCGATGCGGTGGTGGTGCTGGCGCCCGCCGACCTGCCCGCCGTCGATGCCGAGCTGCTGGCGCTGTTCGCCGGCAAGCCCGTGCTGATCGCGCGGCTGGAGCCCGCGAACCCGCCGCCGCCCGGTCGCCTGGTGGGCTTCGCCGGCGTGGGCAAGCCGTGGAAGGTCGAACGGGCCCTGGTCGCCGCCGGCTGCGACCTGGTCGACTTCATGCCCATGCCCGACCACGCGACCTACGACGCCGCGAGGCTTCGTCTGCTGGACGAGACCGCCCGCCGCCTGGGCGTCGGCCTGATCACCACCGAGAAGGACTGGGTCAAGCTGCCGGCGCAGTGGCGCGAACGGGTGACGGTCTGGCCGGTGCGCGCGCGGTTCGAGGATGAGGCGGCGCTGGACCGTTTGCTCAGCCAGGTCGTGGGTTAGACCGAACCGCCTTGGGCGCCGGGCCAGGCCTCCGCATGCCCCCGCGATCCGGACGACGACCAGCGCAGCGGGTGAGCCGGGTCTATCGGGCGTCGAGCGCCGGCTGGATGATATCGTGGGCCGCCTGGGCCGCGATCGCGTCGGCCTCGGCGGTCGGCAGGCCAAGTCCCCGGAGCATGAGGCCGCACAGCTGCTGACCGAGGACAATAGTCGAGGTCGCGCGAGGCTCGTCGCAGGCGCGCGTCAGCGCCACCTGGGCCACGCCGATGATCAGAAGGACCCCGGATTCCGCAGTCGGAATGGCGAAGCGGCCGCCGGTCAATCCTGCGGATACGTCCGCCATTACGCCGACGTTCAGCGGTGCGGCTGCGTAGGTGACGCTTGTGTGGATACGCTGCAGTACGCCGGCGCGCATGGGGTCGGTGACGGCATGGCGTAGGTAGACGCAGACGGCTCTGGCCACGCGGCGCGCGGGGTCGTCAACGCCCGCGTTGGCGGCTGACACCGCCTGCTCCACCTCGACGCGGATCAGCGCGGCGACAGCGCGGGCAAGCGCCTCCTTGTCCTCGAAGTGGTTGTAGAAACTGCCCTTGGCGACGCCGGCTTCCATGACGATGTCATCGATCGAGATGGCGTCGATCGGCCGCTGAGACAACAGCCGCAGTCCCGCGCCCACCAGGGCTTGGCGGGTCTTGGTCCGGCGACCCACGGCGTCGGCGATCTCCACAACAGCTGAGGCCATGGCGTTTGAATGCCTCCGAGTTGACCGTTCCGTCAATGGGCGGGTCCGAGAGAGGGCGACTCTCCTTCTATTTGACAGCTTGCAGGCGGAGCAAATTCGGCCTAAATGACTAAAAAGTCAAATAGTGGAGGTCGCTTTGAGCACGGTGAGAGCCGAGAATATCGCCTACGTCCGCTTTCGCGCGCCGGACCTTGGCGCCATGCGCGCCTTTCTGCTCGACTTCGGATTGAGCGAGGTGGCTGGCGACTGGGATGGCCTCTACGTCCGCGGCGCCGGGACGGCGCCGTTCGTTCACGCCACCCACCTTGGCGACGCCGGTTTCGCCGCACTCGGCCTGCGTTTGTCGAGTCTGGCTGACCTCGAACGCCTCGCGACGGCGGAGAACGCGACGGTCGAACCCCTGGACGCGCCAGGCGGCGGCCATGTGGCGCGCCTGAGCGACCCCGATGGCTATTGCGTCGAGGCGGTCGCCGGTCAGGCCCCGGCGTCCCCCCTCCCCGTCGCGCCAGGCCAGCCGTGGAACGACGCCCGCGCCCACGAGCGGCTACGGAGCGCCAAGCGCATACCGGCTGGGCCGGCCCAGGTCCTGCGCCTCGGTCACGCGGTGCTCAATGTGTCCAACTTCCGCGCCTCGGAGCGGTGGTACAAGGACCGTTTCGGCTTCATCACATCCGACGAGATCGCGGTCTCGCCTGAATTTTCGCTCGGCGCCTTCATGCGCTGCGACCTGGGCGACACACCCACGGATCACCACACCCTGTTCCTGGCCCAGGCGCCCGGCGGGCCTGGCTTCAATCACGCCGCGTTCGAGGTGGGCGATCTCGACGATCTGATGCGCGGCCACAACCACCTTGCGACCGCCGGCCGCATCCAGGAATGGGGCGTCGGCCGACATGTGCTGGGGAGTCAGGTGTTTGACTACTGGCGCGATCCGTGGGGTCACAAGCTCGAGCATTGGACGGATGGCGACCTGTTCACGGCGGCCGACGGCTCGCGCACGGCCACCGTGGCGGACCTGCTGGGCGTGCAATGGGGCCCGGCGATGCCGGCCACCTTCGGCTGATCGGGAAGAGGACAATAGGACCATGAAGCTGGCGACCTTCAAGACCGGCGGCGGGGCGCCTCAACTCGGCGTCGTCATATCGGGCGGCCGGATCGTCTCCATCTCACACGCGGCTCCGGAGTTGCCGCGGGACATGATCGCGCTGATCAAAAGCTGGCCGCAGGTCGAGGCCGAAGTCCGCCGGATCGCGGATACCGCGCCTGAGCCGCTGCCGCTCGACGCGGTGGAGTTGCTGGCCCCGATCCCCCGACCCGGAAAGATCATGGCCATCGGCCTGAACTATGCAGACCATATCGCCGAAAGCGGCATGGAGACGCCCGCGCACCAGACCTGGTTCTCCAAGTCGACCACCGCAGCCAACGGCCCCTTTGCGCCAGTCGAAGTCCCCAAGGTTTCGCCGTTCGTGGACTATGAGGCGGAGTTGGTCGCCGTCATCGGCAAGGGCGGACGCCATATTTCTCGCCACGCCGCCCAGGACGCCGTGTTCGGCTGGTGCGTCGGCAATGACGCCACTGTGCGCGACTGGCAGCATCGCACCACCCAGTGGGTCGTCGGCAAATCGTTCGACACTCATGCCCCCTTTGGCCCGTGGATCACCACAGCCGACGAAATCGACGATCCCCACGCGCTGGGCGTCCGCTGCTTCGTCAATGGCGAGAAACGCCAGGACAGCAACACGACCCATCTGGTGTTCGATGTATGGGATCAGGTCGAGCATCTGTCCCAGGCCATGACCCTGGAACCGGGCGACCTGCTGTTCACAGGAACGCCCGGCGGGATCGGCGCTGCGATGACGCCGCGCCAGTTCCTCAAGGCCGGCGACCGCGTCCGGGTCGAGATCGACGGGCTCGGAGCGATCGAAAATCCGGTGGAGGCCGAGGCGTGAGCGAATGCGATGTGATGGTGGTCGGCCTGGGGCCCGTCGGCGCCGCGCTGAGCGCCCTTCTGGCCGACCGCGGCCTTTCGGTGGTCGCGATTGACAAGGACAGCCTGGTCTATCCCCTGCCCCGCGCCGCCCATTTCGACCACGAAATCATGCGGTTGTTCCAGCAGCTAGGCGTCGCAGACGCAGTGGCCGATCAGGCCCAGGTTGCGCCGGCCTATGAGTTCCGCACGGCCCGTGGCGAGGTGCTCATGCGCTTCGACTTCGACGGCGCCGGCAGCTTGTCGGGTTGGGCGCCCAGCTACATGTTCCATCAACCGGCGATGGAAGCCGCGCTGCGGGCCCGACTGGCCGCGTCCGAGCGGGTCGACGTGCGGCTTGAAACGGTCTTCACGGGCTTCAGCCAGGACGCTGACGGCGTGTACGTAGAGGTCGAGGGACCGCAAGGGCGCTCGACGGTCCGCGCCCGCTACCTGGTCGGCTGCGACGGCGCCTGGAGCCCCGTGCGGGAGGGCCTGGGGATCGGCCTGGACGATTACGGGTTCGATGAGCCCTGGCTGGTGATCGACGTGCTGGTCGGCGACACCGACAGGCTTCCGGCCATCAACCTGCAGATCTGCGACCCCGCCCGCCCGACCACTTGCGTGCTGATGGGGCCGGGTCGTCACCGGTGGGAGTTCATGCTGGCGCCGGGCGAAACCGCCGAGCAGGTGACCGAGGAAAACTTCATCCGCGATCTGCTGCGCCCGTGGGACTGCGGCGAGGACATCGTCATCGAGCGGCGGGCCGTCTACCGCTTTCACGGCTTGGTGGCGAAATCCTGGCGCGATCGGCGGGTTCTCATCGCCGGCGACGCGGCCCACCAGACGCCGCCGTTCGCCGGCCAAGGGATGTGCTCGGGCTTGCGGGACGCGGCGAACCTGGCCTGGAAGCTGGCCGCGATCGTTCGGCACGGCGCCGATGAGAGCCTGCTGGACAGCTATCAGACCGAGCGCGAGCCCCATACCCGGGCGCTGATCGAACGGGCGATCGGCATGGGACGGGTGGTCTGCACCGCCGACCGGGCGGCGGCGGCGGCGCGGGACGAGGCCATGCTGGCCCAGCGGCGCGCGGGAGCCCAGGCGCCGCTGCCCGCGCCGCTGGATTTCGCGCAGGGATGCCTGCTGGCCGGATCGAACGGCGCCGGCGGCCTTTTTCCGCAGCCCTGGGCGGAGCGGGATGGCGCCGCCCTGAGGCTCGACGATGTGCTGGGCGCGGAGGCGTGGCTGATCTCGCGTTCGACCCCCGTGATCGGGCGGACACTCGCGCCGCTCACGGCCGTTGGCCTCGACGATCCGATCCTCGCCCCATTCCGCGAGCGCCTCATTACATGGCTCGACAAGCAGGGCGCGGACGCGGTGCTGGTGCGACCGGACCGTTATGTATTCGGGACCGGAGACCCCGGCGACCTCGCCGCCAACTTCGCGGCGGCATTGACCGGCAGGCCGACCGGCGCGACCGCGGAACGGGTGGCCGGCTGACGCCCTACTCGGCGCCGGCCTTTACCGCGAACTTCCAGGCCGCCTCGCCCAGCAGCGGCACGCGCGCCTCCATGGCCGCCGCCTGCGGGCTGTTGGCGGTGCCGTCGCGGGCCCGCCCGACGATGCCCTGGCAGATGCCGGCCAGGCGGAAGATGTTGTAGGAAAAGTACCAGTTGAGATCCGGCAGGCCGTCGCGGCCGGTGAGCTGGCAGTAGTAGTCGACCACCTCCTGCATCGCGGGAATGCCGGTCTTCTCATAGTCTGGAATGGCCGAGATGGCCCCGTTCACCCATTGCATCAACAGGTTGGTGAAGTCCGCCAGGGGATTGCCGATCGTCGACAGCTCCCAGTCCAGAACCGCGACCACACGCGATTCTGTCGGGTGCATGACCATGTTATCGAGGCGGTAGTCGGCGTGGACGATCGAGTGCTGGTTGTCCTCGGGCACCGTGCGGGGCAGCCATTCGATCAGCCGCTCGATCGTATCCAGGTGCTGGGTCTCCGAGGCCTTGTACTGCTTGGTCCAGCGATCGATCTGGCGGGCCATGTAGTTGCCCTGGCGGCCGAAGTCCTCGAGCCCGATCTTGACGTAGTCGGTGTTGTGCAGATCGGCGAGGGTCTTCACCGAGGCCATGTGGATGGCGCGGCGCTCGGCGGGCTCATAGCCCGGCAGCGACTGGTCCCAGAATATCCGGCCTTCGACCATGTCCATGACATAGAACATGGTGCCGATCACCGCGTCGTCGGTGCACAGGCCATAGGTGCGCGGCGCGGGGAAGCCGGTGGGATAGAGGGCGCTGATCACCCGATACTCGCGGTCCACCGCGTGGGCCGACGGCAGCAGCTTTCCCGGCGGCTTGCGGCGCATCACGTATTTCTTGTCGGGCGTGATCAGCTGGTAGGTCGGATTGGACTGGCCGCCCTTGAACTGGCGCACGGTCAGCGGGCCGGCGTAGCCTTCGACGTTCGACGTCATCCAGGCGTCCAGCTTGGATTCGTCGAACTTGTGGCTCTCGACGACGTCCTTGGTCCCGGAGTTCAGCGCTTCGCGTTGTTGCTCTTCGGCGATCGCGTCGGCCATGGCGGCATTCCCTCTTGATCTCGTTGCGGTCACTTTAGCGAGCGGCGTTCCGGCTTGCAAAGCCGGTTAGGGTCGGCCGGCCGAGAATTCTAGGGTGGGGTATTGGCCGCTTAGGCGCTCCCGCGTCCCGTTCCTCATCCCGAGGTGCAAAGCGAAGCCGAGCCCTAGGATGCGAAACAGGGTGCGGGACCCCAGAACTACCGCCCCAAGGCTCGCCAGCCGATGTCGGTCCGATGGAAGCCGCCAGGCCAGTCGATCTTGGCGATGGCGGCGTAAGCGCGGTCCCGGGCGATCTGTAGGGTCGCGCCACGCGCGCAGACGTTGAGCACCCGTCCGCCGCCGGCGATCAGGTCGCCGGTCTCGCCGCGCGAGGTTCCGGCGTGAAAGATAAACACATCCTCGCCGAAGTCGGCCTCGGCGCCACGGATCACCGTGCCGGCCTCTGGCGAGGCTCCTGGGTAGCCCTTTGGCGCCAGCACCACGCAGATGGCGGCCTCATCGCGCCAGACCGGCGCCGACAGCTCGGCCAGCCGCCCGGTCGCGGCGGCGCGCAGATAGGGGACGAGGTCGCTCTCCAGGCGCAGCATCAGCACCTGGCATTCCGGATCGCCGAAGCGGACGTTGAACTCGATCAGCTTCGGTCCGCCCCTCGTCACCATCATCTCGCAGAAGATCACCCCGCGGTAGGGCGCGCCCTCGGCCGCCACGCCGGCGAAGGCCGGCTCGATCAGCGCGGTCCGCGCGGCCTCCATGACCGCGTCGGTCAGCACCGGCGCCGGCGCGTAGGTTCCCATGCCGCCGGTGTTGGGCCCCTTGTCGCCGTCGAAGGCGCGCTTGTGGTCCTGGGCGCCGCCGAACAGCAGGCTGTGGGTCCCGTCGCAGAGGGCGAACAGGGAGGCGATCTCGCCGACCAGAAACTCCTCGATCACCACCCGGGCGCCGGCCGCGCCAAAGCCGCCGCCCAGCATGTCGTCGATCGCGGCCTCCGCCTCGGCGCGGGTCTCGGCGATGGTCACCCCCTTGCCCGAGGCCAGGCCGTCGGCCTTGATCACGTAGGGCGGGCTGAACCGGTCCAGGAAGGCCTTGGCCGGCGCGGGCGCCTCGAACACGCCATAGGCGCTCGTCGGCAGGTGATGGCGGTCGCAGAAGGCCTTGGTGAAGGCCTTCGAGGTCTCAAGCCGGCCGGCCGCCTTGCTGGGCCCGAAGCAGGCGATCCCGGCCGCCTCAAGCGCGTCGGCCAAGCCGGCCTCGACGGCGCTTTCAGGCCCGATCACCACCAGATCGGCGGCCATCTTCTGGGCCAGGGCGACCTGGGCGGCGACGTCGGTCGCCGCCACGGCGCGCGTGTCGGCGATCTTGGCCATGCCCGGATTGCCGGGCGCGCAGACCAGGCGGGTCAGAAGCGGCGATTGGGCGATTTTCCAGGCCAGCGCGTGCTCGCGCCCGCCGGACCCGACAAGCAGAATGTTCATGGGCGGGCTTTGAAGCGCGACGCCGTTTAGGTCAAGGACAAGCTGGGCTTGCGGATGCACGGCTCCGACAGGTGTCACACAGCCCGGCTATCCTGTTCTGAAACCGGGTTGAGTCTTTGGAGCCACGTCTCCGCCCTCGCGCCCCGTACGATCCGGTGTAACGTGACGACGCGGACAACCCTTGGCGTGGATGCGGTGCGCTGTTTCGATTCATTGATGCTCGAGGGCTCTCATGACTGACGCCAAACCCCTGCTGATCGCCGGCGCGACCGGCTACGGCCGCTGGCCGGCCAATAGCCTGGAAGGCGCCCTGCGCTGCCTGGCGCTGCCGAACGACGGCATCGAGATCGACGTTCAGATCACCGCCGATGGCCATGTCGTGGCCCACCACGACTATCGGGTCAGCCGCGACCACGCCCGCCTGGATGGCGAATGGATCGCCGAGACGGGCGCGCCCTTGAAGACCCTGACCCTGGAGCAGTTGCAACGCTACGACGTCGGCCGCCTGCGGCCGGGTTCGGCCTACGCCCTCCGCTATCCCGACCGGGAAGAGATGGACGGGGTTCGCATCCCCACCCTGCGCGCCCTGCTCCAGGCCCTGAGGGCCACTCCGGGCGCGCCCAGGATGATCTATGTCGAGATCAAGACCGACCCGACCAACCCCGCCGACGCACCGGCGCCGCAGACCATCGTCGATGCGGTGTTCGCCGATCTGGAGGCGGAGGACTACGTCGACCACGCCAAGATCATCGCCTTCGACTGGCAGGTGCTGCGCCTATCCGAAAAGCGTAGCCCAGGCGTCAAGACGGCCCACCTGACCATCCCCGCCTCGCTCAGCAGCCGGCCGGCCGGCGGGCTCTCTCCGTTTCACGACGGCTTCGACCCGGCCGCCTACGGCGGCTCGGACCTGGCGGCGATCAAGGCCCACGGCGGCATGGAATGGTCGCCCTACTTCACCGACGTGACAGCCGAGACCATGGCCGAAGCTGACGGCCTGGGTCTGCTGGTGGGTCCCTGGGGCCTGTCGGCCGGCGACGATATCCGCCGGATGGCCGCGCTCGGGGTCTACAGTTCGACCGTGTCGGGCGCCGATTGGGGCTGACGGCCGAGCCGTCAGTACATCGGCTTCATCGGCGGCGGCGCATGCACCTCGACGGTGAAGGTCTCGCTCGCGCCCGCGCCAGAAACGCTGATGCTGCGCGCGAGCTCATTGTTGGGCGCCTTCAGATAGGGCCGCCACAGATGCAGCGACGCCGCGCCCGCCGGCAGATCGTGCACCACCGCGACGCCGGCCGCGTTGGTCTTGGCGGCGTAGCGTGTGTCGACCACCCGGATGAAGGCGATCATGCTGTCGTGGATGTTGCAGCCCAGCGCGACCACGCCGGCCTTGTCGAAGCGCACCGAGCGTGTCTCATCCTTGCCATAGAGCTTCAGCTCGAACGGGTGGGCGGGCGAGAAGGAATAGACGTGGTGGCGCACCTTGTCGCGATTGGGGAAGGCGACCGTCGCGCCCACCGGCACGACCAGGACGAAGGGATCGAAGTGCAGGTTCTGCTGAGCCATCACCAGCGGCTGGTCGTACTGGACCGGCAGCGCCGCGCCGCCGGCGGACGGGTAGACCATCACCACCGCGTCGGCCACCGGCGCGCCGTCGGCGGTCCTGACCTGCACCGTCAGGTCGCCCGCCGAGGCGCTCGTCGCCCACAAAACAGCGATAAGGGCCGCAATTCGCCACATGGGTGTGGGATAGCGGCCTGGATGTGAATGGCGAGTAAAGTTGTCGAGAGGCGGGGTGGGCAAAACGAGCCCTGCCCAGATCGCGCCCGATCCCCTATCCTGCCTTCGTGACCGACACAGACTCAACCGCCGCCCTCGAGGCCGGCAATGCGCCGCCCTATTCCGTCTCCGAGCTGGCCTTCGCCCTGAAGCGGACCATCGAGGACGCCTACGGCTATGTCCGGCTGCGCGGCGAGCTGTCGAAGGTCACCCGTCACGCCTCCGGCCACGTCTATCTGACCATCAAGGACGATCGCGCCGCGATCGACGGCGTGGTCTGGAAGGGTCAGGTCCGCATGCTCGGCTGCCAGCCCGAGCAGGGGCTGGAGGTGATCGTCACCGGCAAGATCACCACCTATCCCGCCTCGTCCAAATACCAGATCGTCATCGATTCCATGGAGCCGGCGGGCATCGGCGCGCTGCTGGCGCAACTTGAGCGCTTGAAGGCGAAGTTGGCGGCCGAGGGCCTGTTCGACGCCTCCCGCAAGCGGCCCCTGCCGACCAGCCCCGCCGTGATCGGGGTGATCACCAGTCCCACCGGCGCGGTGATCCGCGACATCCTGCACCGCATCCGGGACCGCTGGCCCTGCCGCGTGATCGTCTGGCCCGTGGTGGTCCAGGGGGACGCGGCGGCGGGCCAGGTCCGCGCCGCGATCGACGGCTTCAACGCCATGGCCGAGGGCGGTGGGGTTCCGCGGCCTGATGTGCTGATCGTCGCGCGGGGCGGCGGCTCGGTTGAGGATCTCTGGGCCTTCAATGACGAGGCCCTGGCGCGCACGGCGGCGGCGAGCGGCATCCCGCTGATCTCGGCGGTTGGCCACGAGACCGACACCACCCTGATCGACTTCGTCTCCGACCGCCGGGCGCCGACGCCCACGGCCGCCGCGGAAATGGCCACGCCCGTGCTGGCTGAGCTCAAGGCCGCCGTGGCCGACCGCCAGGCCCGGTTGGAGCGGGCGATAGACCGCATGAGCCAGGACCGGCGACACCGCCTTGAGGCGGCCGCGCGCGGCCTGCCCCGCCCGGCGGACGTGCTTGCGCTGGCCCAGCAGCGTTACGACCTGACCGCCGGACGCCTCGGCGCGGCGCTGGAGAAGAACGCGTCTGCCCACGAGCGTGACCTGGTGCGCGTCTCTGGCCGCCTGGCGCCGGGCCTGCTGCAGCGGCCGATCAAGGTGCGCGCCGATCGCGCCGCCGAGTTCGCCGCCCGGCTGAAGCCGGCGGTCGAGCGGCGTCTGCAACGCGCGGCGGAGACCCTGACGTCGCTGGAGAAGCTGCGCATCACCCTCAATCCCGACGGCCCGCTCAAGCGGGGCTTCGCGCGGGTGCATCACGCCGACGGCTCGCTGGCCCGGTCGGCCGCGCAGCTCAAGGCCGGCGAGGCCGTGCGGTTGGTGTTCGCGGACGGCGATCGCGGCGCGCTGGTGGATGGCGAGGCGCCCAAACGGGTCGCTCCCGCCCGCAAGCCCGACAGCGGCCCGCCGCAGGGCGATCTGTTCTAATCGTTAACGACCGTGGCCTTTTCGCGCCACTTGAGCTAGCATCTTTCCCGGCCCGCCGCCAAAAGGCGAGTTCGACAGCAGGGGGAGGATATCCCATGCGACTGGTCCGTATCGTCGCCGGCCTGACGGCCGTGCTCGCCGCCGCGCTCGCGCTGCCCGCCTCGGCCTCGACCCTCACCCTGCTCGGCCAGAGCAAGAAGGTCTGCCAGCTGACCGGCCAGACCGACTGGTTCAGCGGCCATCCCACCAACGCCCTGACCACCTCGCGCTATGGGCTGATCGGCATCGACCTGGGCTTCCCGGTCGAGGGCGAGAAGGACCAGCTCTACTTCCTGTTCGGCGACGCCAACCCCAACAACCATCCACCGGGCGCCTATCCCACCGTGCCGCCGGACGACGGCCTGGGCGTGACGATGCGCACGGCGGAGCCGAACGCCGCCGACTGCCTGGACCTGAACTTCTTCAGTCCCGGCCCGGGGCAGCTGACCCATCCGGTGGTGACGCCGGCGATCCAGCAGGGCTCGTTCAACGTGCCTACCGGCGGCGTGTTCAGCGGCGGGCGGCTCTACGCCTTCTTCTGGACCAACCACTGCCTGCTGCCCGATCCGGTCGCGCCCAACGCGGTCACGCCGCTGCTGCGACCGACCCCGCCCGTCGGCGGCTTCTGTCCCGAGACGGACGCCTCCAACAGCATCGGCCGCAGCGTGCTGGCCTATTCGACGCCGGCCGATCCGACCGCTTTCAAGCAGGTCGCGCCGCCGGTCGCCGTCGCCTACATCCCCCAGATGCCCAGCGGCTTTGTCTATGTGTCCGCCGCCGATCCGCCGGACCAGCTAATCAAGCAGCCAGCCGGGCCGCCCATCATGGGGCCGGCGCCTGATATTCCGGTCTTCGGCGTCGCCCGTTATCGGGCCGGCATTCCCTATCTGGCCATGGCGCCGCGCGCGACCTTCGGCGCCTTCAAGACCTGGCATTTCTACGGCGGCACAGGACCGAACGGGCCGATCTGGCTGACCTATGCGCAATGGCAGGCCGGCCACATCGGCAACCAGTGGGCCCCGCCGCCGGGTGCGGAACTCTACGCCGACAGCCCCAATCCCTACAGCCTGACCGGCGATGAGCGCTGCGTCGGCGAGCATTCGGTGACCTGGAGCGAGGCGTTGGGCGTGTGGCTGATGACCTACACCTGCGGCGGGCTGCAGGTGGAAGCGCGGACGGCGCCCAAGCCCTGGGGACCGTGGTCGAAGCCGACCATCCTGCTGAGCGCGGTGCAAAACCCTGGCCTCTACTGCACCCTGTTCTGGAATCTGCCGGGCCAGCCCTGTCCGGGCCGGGTCAGCCAGGAGCCGCCGGCGCTCACCTTCGGCTATCTCTACGCCCCGTTCGTCCTGACCCGCTACACCAAGGCCGAGCCGGGGCCGAGCGGCCCGCCGGCGAAGGCGGCCAGCGTCTTCTGGCTATTATCGACCTGGGACCCCTATCAGGTCACCGTGATGCACTCGACACTCGAGATCACGCCTTAGACGCCGCCACATCTGTCGCTTCGGCCGGCCGCGCACCTCTGAGCCAGGCGGCGTGCAGGGTGTGGCCCCTCGGGTTCTCGCTGACACGGCGCCCTGGCGGATAGCCGCCCATCCGTGGTTAGACGCTGGTGACGCCGAACAACTCGCCGCCGCTCAACCCGGGTTAGCCATGACGGACGCCTCGCAAGACAGCCTGCCCAGCTGGGCCATCGGTCCCTTCTCGCGGCCTCGGCGCGTGCTGGACGATCGGCCGGCGGTAAGCTTCACCTGCCCGGTGTCGAAGGAGACCGTCGCCTGGGCGGCAAAGGATCTCTTCAATCCGGGCGCGGTGGTCCACGATGGCCGCGTCTGCCTTCTGGTGCGGGCCGAGGACGAGGTCGGTCGCTACGCCGGCGTCTCCCGCATCGGCCTGGCCACGAGCACCGACGGCCTCCATTTTGAGCTGGAACCCGCGCCGGTGCTGGCGCCGGGCGACGACCGCTGGCAGGCCTGGGAATGGCCGGGCGGCTGCGAGGACCCACGGGTGGTGGAGTCGCCTGACGGCGGGTTCGTCTGCACCTACACCGCCTTCGACGGCAAGGCCGGCGCGATGTTCGTCGCCACCTCGCCGGACCTGCGCCACTGGACCAAGCACGGCCCGGCCTTCGCCAAGACCCGCTTTGTTCGGCGGCTGAGCAAGTCGGGCGCGATCCTGACCGAGCTGAAGGACGGCCGGTTGGTGGCCGCGAGGCACGAGGGCCGGTACTGGATGTATTGGGGCGAAGGCATGATCTACGCCGCGACCTCCGAGGACCTGATCGCCTGGACGCCGCTGGAAGCGGACATCGCGCCTGACCGCTATCTGACCTGGGCGCCCGGCGCCCATGGCCGCAAGGGCGGCTGGCAGATCGATCGCGTGCCCGCCCTGACGGGCCTGCACCCGCTCGCGGGCCCACGCCGGCGCCGGTTCGATTCCATGCTGACCGAGCCCGGGCCGCCCGCAATCAAGACCGAGGACGGGATCGTGCTGATCTACAATGGCGCCAATCACTATCAGCACGGCGACCCGAACGCGCCGGCGTTCGCCTATCAGCCGGGACAGCTGTTGTTCGACGGCCGCGACCCCACCGCGCCGATCGCCCGGCTGCAGGAGCCGTTCCTGCGCATCGACCCGGCCGAGGCTGACGGCCAGGTCGGCAACGTCTGCTTCGCCGAGGGGCTCGTGGCGTTCAAGGGCCAGTGGCTGCTGTATGTGGGACTGGCGGACTCGCGTCTGGGCGTTGCGGCCGCGCCGCTTTAAGCCGCCTTCACTTTCAGCCGCGCGGCGCCCAGCACCTCGACGACCTCGACGCGGGCGCCAACCGCCGGCTCGGCCGCACCGTCCGCGACCTCCGCGGCCCACTCCGAACCATCCACGAACACCCGACCGAGGCCGGCGTCGAAGGGTCGGACAATTTCGCCGGTTCGGCCGACCAGCCGCCCGGCGCGGTCGTTGATGTCCGGCCCCTTGTGCCGGAACGGGGTTGGCATGTAGCGCCGACCCACGATGGTCGTGGCGATGGTCAGCAGGGCGAAGGACAGGGCCTCGATCGCCAGGCCGGGATGGAAGGCCGCCGCGACGATGGCGATCACCCCCGCCGAAGCCGCGGGCCATAGAAGGTAGCCGGTGCCCGTGCCGATCTCTACCGCCAGCAGGAAGGCGCCGGCGCCCATCCAAGCCCAGAAGGGATAGGTCACGAACAGGTGGATGAGGTTGGGCATGACGACCTCATGTCGTGGTCGGCGGCACGGCCACGCCGCTCGTGCGCGCCGCGCGGGGCGCCGGCGCGGCCGGCGGCGGAGTCGCCGGCGTCTCGGACATGGCGGTCCGGACCAGCGCGCCGATGCCGGCCAGCGAGCCGACCAGCGACGACATTTCCGCCGGGACGATCACCGTCTTCTGGTTCGGCGATTCCGCCAGCTTGCCGAAGGCTTCGACATACTTCTGGGCGATGAAGTAGTTGATCGCATTGACGTCGCCCTTGGCGATGGCGGCCGAGACGGACTCGGTCGCGTTCGCCTCGGCCTGGGCCAGCCGTTCGCGGGCCTCGGCGTCACGGGAGGCGGCTTCCTTGCGGCCCTCGGCCTGCAGCACGGCCGACTGCTTCGCGCCCTCGGCCCGGGTGATGGCGGCCTGCTTGTCGCCCTCCGCCTCGATGATCACGGCGCGGCGTTCCCGCTCGGCCTTCATCTGGCGGGCCATGGCGTTGGTGATGTCGGGCGGCGGCGACAGATCCTTGATCTCGATCCGCGTGGCCTTCACGCCCCACGGCTCGGTCGCCGCGTCGATCGCGGTCAGCAGGCGCGAGTTGATCGATTCCCGCTGCGACAGCACGTCGTCCAGGTTCATCGAGCCGACTACGGTGCGCAGGTTGGTCATGCTCAGCTGGCCGATGGCGCTGTTGAGGTTGGCGACGCGATAGACGGCGTTGGCCGCGTCGATCACCTGGATGAAGACGATGGCGTCGACCTGGACGGTCACATTGTCCTTGGTGATCACCTCCTGCTGGGGCACCTCCAGCACCTGCTCCATCATGTTGACCTTGCGGCCGACGGATTCGGCGAAGGGGGTCAGCAGGGTCATGCCGGGCTTGAGGGTGCGGGTGTACTGACCGAACCGCTCGACGGTGTATTCGTAGCCCTGCGGCACGATCTTCACCGCGCCGAACACCACCATCATGGCGAGCACGAGGAAGACGACCAAAATGATCGAAGGCAGATACTGAAGCTCGGGCATGGACCGCCCCTCCCCCGGGCGAAAACGGTTAACGGCGCGAGCCTATCGCACCGACGCGTCCCCCGCCATCTCTCTTGCCAAGGTTGAGGCCAGGCCCTTGCCATGCAGGGCCGCCTTCGCCTCCTCGGCGCGGCTGTCGGGACCACAGGCGGGGAATTCAGCCTGGCTGGCGGCGAAGCCGGCGTTGAAGGCGTTGCGCAGGCGGGTGTCGAAGGCGTTGTCCGGCGATTCCGTCGCCACCAGCCGCGTCATCCGCTCGCGCCAGTATTGATCGTCCGGCCCCATACAGGCCTGGCGCAGGGCGTGGCTCTGGCCAAGCACGTAGGCGAGCTCGACCAATGTCTGCCGCTGGGCCGGGGTGCGGTCCTGGGCGAGCGCGGGGGTTGCGGCCGACAAGAGGGCCGCGAACACGATCGCCACGCCTCTGCCGAAGGGAGAGGGAGGGGCCCAGCGAAGCTGGGAGGGTGAGGGGTTACGGTCTTTCAAGCTCATCCGGACCTATCATAACCCCTCATCCTCCCACCTGCTACGCAGGCGGGAATGGTTCCTTCTCCCTCCGGAGACCTCTGCAAGACGGCCATTGCGTCCTTCGAGACGCCCCAAGCGGGGCTCCTCAGGATGACTAGATATTTGAATTGCATAACGTTTTAGTCATGGTGAGGAGCGCTCTCTTCGAGCGCGTCTCGAACCACGCACCGTTTTGCAGAGGCCTCCTTCCGGGAGAAGGGAACTCTAGACCGTCACCGCGCCGCGCAGGGCCGCCACGCGGGTGATCGCCCGTTCCGCCTCGTCGATGATCTGCCGGACGATCTCGCCGGCCGGTTTCACGTCGTGGATTCCGCCCGCCGACTGGCCCATGGCGAAGCAGGACTTGTCGGGGTCGAGCCCCTCGATCTGGCCGCCGATGCCGCCCATCACGCCGGCGCGGCTGGACAGCATGGCCTGCTGCGGGAACGGCTGGATGTCGCCTGGGCGCGCTTCCCAGTCGGCGACATAGGGGTTCTGGCGCACCCGCATCGGCTTGCCGGAGTAACAGCGGGTGCGGACGGTGTCGCTGTCGTCGGCGCCGAGCACCGCCTCGTGATAGAGTTTGCCGGCGTGAGCCTCGTCGGAGGCGATGAAGCGGGTGCCCATCCAGGCCCCCGTCGCGCCAAGGGCCAACGCGGCCGCGAGACCGCGGCCATCGTAAAGGCCGCCGGCCGCCACCACCGGAATCTTCACCGCTTCGACCGCCTGGGCCACCAACGGCATGGTGCCGACCAGACCGGTGTGGCCGCCGCCCTCGCCGCCCTGGCAGATCACCGCGTCGCAGCCGGCCTGCTCGGCCTTGATCGCGTGCTTGACCGCGCCGCAGACCACCATGACCTTCAGGCCCGCCTTCATCAGCTTTTCCATGATCGGCATCGGCACGCCGAGGCCGGCGACGAAGCTGGAGGCGCCCTCGCCGATGATCACGTCCACCGACTCGGTCAGCGATTCCGGCGACGCCGCCAGCAGGTCCACGCCGAACGGCCTGTCGGTCAGGGTGCGGACCTTGCGCATCTCCTCGCGGATGAAGTCGGGTCCGCGACCCGCCATGCCCAACACGCCATAGCCGCCGGCGTTCGACACCGCCGCCGCAAGCTCGGCGTAGGAGACCCCGCCCATGCCCGCGAGCATGATCGGGTGCTTGACCTGGAGCAGGTCGCAAAGGGGGGTGTGCAGGGTCATGGGCTTCCTCGCCGGGTTATTGAGGATCAGGATGGACCGCGTGAGGCCGTGCGCACAAGCCTGACGCCAGGGCAGTGCGCCCTTCGAGGCCGCTTCGCGGTGCCTCAGGATGAGGACTTTTCGTAAAGCCTATCCCTGTTCCTCATCCTGAGGCGCGAGCCAAAGGCGAGCCTCGAAGGACGCACCCGTCCCCTAAAAAATCGAATACCCGCCGTCGATCACGAAGCTGTCGCCGGAATGGTACTTCGACGCGTCCGACGCGAGGTAGACGGCGATGCCGCCGAAGTCCTCCGGCTCGCCCCAGCGGCGGGCGGGCACGCGGGGAATGACCTTTTCGGCGAAGGCGGGATTGTCCTGGGCGCCCTGGGTCATGTCGGTGGCGATCCAGCCGGGCAGGATGGCGTTGGCGCGCACGCCGTAGCGGGCGTGCTCGACGGCGATGGCCTTGATCATCGAGATCACCGCCCCCTTGGTCGCGGCGTAGGCCTCGTTGCGCGCCGCGCCCGAGATGGCTGACAGCGACGAGGTCACCACCAGCGAGCCGCCCGGATCCCCGGCGCCGGCGCGCGCGACGATGTGCTTGCACGCCTCGCGAAAGGTGAAGAAGACCCCGTCCAGGTTGACAGACAGCACCCGCCGATAGGTGTCGGTCGGAAACTCGGAGAAGGAGCGCGCCCCGCCGCCGACGCCGGCGTTGGCGATCACCGTATCGACCCGGCCCATGGCCTCGACCGCCTCGGCCATGCCGGCGACCACCGCCTGCTCGTCGGAGACGTCGACCCGCTGAGCCTTCACGCGAACGCCGTAGGCGGTGAGCTTTTCCTCAGCGGCCTTGTTGAAATCGGCGTTGGAGCCCCAGATCACCACGTCCGCGCCCGCCTGGGCCAGAGCCTCGGCCATGCCGAAACCGATGCCGCGGTTGCCGCCAGTGACCAGGGCGACCTTGCCCTTCAGATTGAACGGCGCGTAGGCCATGGCGTCTTCTCCCTTTTGATTTCAAACAATCGTTGGGAGACAAGAAGCCGGTTTTGACCGGCGGGTAAAGGGCGCCCCGACGAAACCTAGGGCTTCAGCGGAATCCAGATCTCAAATCCGCCGTTCCCCGTCTGGGGATCGAACCGTTCGTCGTAGTGCTCGATCTCCGGCGCGTCGGCCCGCTCGCGGCCGGCGCCTGGAAACCACTGGCTGAAGATGCTCGCCCAGGTGCGTTGGATCGTCGAGATGTGGCCGGCGTGGGTGAAGATGGCGTAGGTCTGCTCGGCCACGCGCAAACGGGCCAGGTCTGCCGGCAGAGCATTGAAATCGCTGACCTCGACCCCGCACAGATAGTCGATATCGCCCTCGCCATCGCCGTTGTAGCAGACGCCGTAGGTGGCCTGGCCGATCTGGCCGGGCACGTGGCCGATCCAGGGGACGAACCGCTGCCACTGGGCCGGCATGCCGGCGTTGGTCCCCTCATAGCGTTCGCTGAGGCCCGCGATCAGCAGGGGCGGCCGCGTCTCGATGCGCGGCGGGGAGAGCGGGAGCGTTTGGATGTCGGTCATGCGAAGCGGCTCCACGAGACTGAGGGTTGCAAGACAGCGCGTCGCGCGAACCTTTTCCGGCGTTGCGCCGAACTGGTCGCGGAAGGCGCGCGTGAAGGCCTCGTGGGACTCATATCCGGCTTCCAGAGCCACGCTCAGGATGTCGGGCGCGCCGGCCGCCAACGCCCGCGCGGCCTCGGTCAGCCGCCGGCCGCGCACATAGCGCATGACCGGCCGCCCAGTGGCCGCGCCGAAGGCCCGCGCCATGTGGTGGCGCGAGACACCCGCGACCGACGCGACATCTTCCAGGCCGATCGGTTCGGCGAAGTGGTTTTCGATAAACCAGAGCGCCTTTTCCACCGGGTTCATACGGGCTCCATCAGGACTTCACGATCCCCTTCTGCCCGCCCCCGGAGCGCTCGATTTGATCGCGATTGATCCGGGCCGAATTCCGTCAGGGCGCGGCGGCCGAACGGCAAATGTTAACCATTGTAAAAAACGCGCACCGCCTATGGCGTAAGGGGCGGGGCGGGTTTTTATCGTCTCCCGGGCAAGGCGTATCCGAAGCCGGGGAAAGACGATGGTCAAGAGTCTTGATGAAATCGCGCTGGCGCGGAGCGTGCGAATGCAGCGGGCCGCCATGATCAATCCCTTGATCGACGAAATCACCGAGGCGCTGATCAGCATGGGCGGCGCGGCTCACCGCAATGTGGTGATCGACCAGCTGGCGCTGCAGCGCGGCGGCAATCCCGCCTCCGAGGCCTTCCGCAAGGAGGTGATCAAGGCTTTCGAGCTCCACCTCGAAGGCGCGACCCTGCGCGGCGAACCCACCAACCTTCGGCTCCCATTCGGACAGGGTTCGCACCGCTGGGGCCTGACCCTGGACGCCCACGCCGAATTCCGCGGCGTGTGGCGGCGGCAGGCGGATTGACGGAGGTGCGGTCCGCCCCGTCGCTGAAGCTGATCCTCGCCCTGATCATTGCGCTGAACTTCTGCCTTGGCCTGCTGCTCGGCTTCCATTGGTTCCAAGCGCATTGAGCCGATGGTAGAGCAGATCACCATCTGGCCGAGGAGCATTGTCTTGAAGGCGTATTCACTGGTCGCCATTCCCCTGCTGCTCCTGGCCGGCTGCGCCTCGGCGCCGCAGATCGTCCGGAGCGGACCTTTTGACGCCGTGCGCGGCAAGTCGGTCCAGATCCTCGCCGCCGGCGCGCCCGCGGACGCCGGGACGGCCGGGCGCGCCGACGCCTTGGTCATGGCCCAGCTGACCCGTCTTGGGGCCCTGCCCGCGCCCGCCGATGGCCGCGGCGACTACCAGCTGCAGGTGAGCTTCAGCGCCATCCCCGCCGGCGTGGCGGTTTCGCGCTCGGGCAAGGATGCGCCGATCGAGGACGGGTGGGCCTCGCCCCCGCTCAAGCGGCGCCTGCTGGATCGACCGGCCCGCGCCGGCTACGCCCTGACGGTGGTCGCGCTGGACAGCGCGACCGGCAAGGTCGCGTTGTCGGCGACGGCCACCGACCGCAATGGCGATCCCGCCGACAAGGCCTTACCGCTGCTGACCGCGGCCATGTTCGCGCCGGCGCCCGCCGCGCACTGATCAGGCGGCACGCGTCAGGCGGCTTCAGGCTCGTCGCCGGTCGTAGCGACGTCATCTGGCGCCTCCGGCAGCTCGAAGGAAAAGGTCGCGCCCTGGCCCGGGGCGCTGTGGCAGGCGGCCAGTCCGCCGTGACCGGTCGCCGCGGCCCTGACGAAGGCCAGTCCAAGCCCCACCCCATCGGCGGGATGGGCCCGCTCGAACCGGCGGAAGGCGTCGAAAGCGGCGGCGGCTTCCTCCTGGGTCAGGCCCGGTCCCTGATCCTTGACGGCCACGCCCACCATCCGGCGGCCCTCGCTGACCCGGTCGAACACATAGACCTCGACCACACCGTTCTCCGGACCGTATTTGACCGCGTTGCTGATCAGGTTGATCAGCGCGCGGGTCAGGATCTGGCGATCACCCAAGACGTAGCGAGGGGTGTCGCCATTGAACTGGCGAATCTCCACCCCGCGCCGCCGGCTCTGCGGCCACACCTCGTCGACCGCCTCGCTGACCACGTCACAGAGATCGATCAACTTGCCGCCCGCCACGATCTCCTCGGCCCGCGCCAGGTGGACGAAGCCGTCGGCGAGATCGAGCGTGCGCCGCGAAAAGCCGGCGATGCGCGCGGCCAGACTGGCGGCGATATCGCCGGGGGGCGCCGTCTCGAGCAGCGCCAGGATCGAGATCTGCGGCGAACGCATGTCGTGAGTCAGGAGCTGCACCGCCTGCTCGCGCTGGCGCAGGGCCGATTTCAGCACCATCACGTCCGCCAGCCTGAGGATCCAACCGATCGGCGCGTCACCCTCGCCGCGCCGCTCCACCAGCTGCACCTGGAAGGCGCGGCCGTCGGCCAGTTCCAGGGCCAGGCCCTGATCGACGTCCTCGCCCGTCGGCCAGTCGGCGGCGAAGCGGCGCCCTTGCGGGACCAGGGCGTTCATCAGCTCGCCGACGCGACGTCCCTCCAGAGAGGCGCGCCCATCGGCGCCGAACAGCGCCAGGGCCGCGCCGTTGGCGGCGATCACCCGCGCCTGGGCGTCGACGACCAGGGTGGCGTCGGGAAGGCTGAACAGGGAGTCGGCGGCGAACCGGCGCATGTCCTCGATCTGGGTGATCGCCGCGGTCAGCGACAGCGCCTGGCGGGTGATCACATCGGTGGCCAGCACCGGCGCGCCGGGCGGGCTGACGACATTCAGCGAGCCGAGCCGCTGCAGCTCGCCGCCGAGGTAGTCGCTGAGCCCCGCCAGACGCCGCCAGCCCCAGAGGGGCATCAGCAGCAGCAGGCCCAGCACCGCGCCGGACGGCGACAGCCACACCCGCCCAAACACGAGCAGGGCCAGGCTCGCCAGCACCGCCAACGCGCCCAGCGCCGCGCAGACCGCCAGGTTCCAGCGCGGTGAGAACAGCAGGAACACCGGCAGCACCAACCAGATCGGCAGGAGGCAGAAGGCCAACGTCAGCCAGGGACCAGCGGGCGTGATCATGCCATGGGTGCGCAAGGCGCTAAGCACATCAGCCTGTAGCTCGACCCCCGATAGGCCCGCGCCGGCGTCGGTGGCGGGGGTCGAGAAGCGTTCACCCAGGCCCGTGGCGGTCACCCCGACGAGAACGATCTTGTCCCTGACCGCCTCGGCCGGGACCTCGCCATCGAGCAGGCTCGAGAAGGAGACGGCGCTGAATCGGCCGGCGCCCTTGCCGAACGGGATCAGTTCGGAGCGGCCGACATCGGCGGCCATCGCCGGCAGGTATGCGCCGGGCCGCGTCGCCCGGTCGACCGCGGTCATCAGATCGGGAATGGCCCGACCGCCATGGCGCTCGGCCATCACCGTGCGCCGGACCAGGCCATCGGCGTCGGTGTGGACATGGACCAGTCCCAGGCCTGCCGCGCCGGCGGCGATCGCCGGAACCGGCGGCCCGGCCGCGGCGTCGCGACCGCTCAGATCCGCAAGCGGCAGATAGACGTCGCCGGCCGTGCGGATGGCCGCGCCAAGGGTCGCGTCGGCGCCGGGCTCGGTCGAGGGATCGGCGAACAGAACGTCGTAGGCGATGGCCCGCGGCCCGGCCGCGCTCAGCCGCTGGATCATCCGCGCGTGGGTCTTGCGCGACCACGGCCAGGCCCCGAGGGCGTCGATGCTGCGGTCGTCGATCTCGACCAGCAGGATGGAGGGATCGGCCGGCTGGCCCGCCAGTCGCTGCATCTGGTCGTAAGCCAGGTCGTCCAGCGGCCCGAGACTGCGCGTCAGGATCAAGGCGGCGACCGCGGCGGTGACCAGCACCGCGACCAGGCCCCACTCAAGCAGCAGGCGTCGGCGAACCGTCGCCGGAGAGCCGCCGAGGTGCAGCCTGTTCACCGCCCTGGCCTATTCCCCGATCCGGAGGGTTTGCAGCGCGCCCGCCTTCTCGGTGAAACGGCCGTTCTTGAAGCGGATCGCCGTGACCCGCCAGGCGTAGTCGCCGGACGCCAGGTCCGTCACCGTGACCTGGGGCTGGCTAAGGCCCGGCAGGTCCACGATCGCCGTATTCGGATCGGCGGCCGCGAAAAGCTGGAACCGATAGGTGCGCACACCTTCGCCCGATGCGCTCCAGCGGAACAGGAAGCGATGCATCTTGCCGACGGTCTCGCCCTTGGGCGGCTGGCCGGGGTCGAGCGTGTTGAGTTCGCGCTGGAAGCTATAGACGGCCGGCAGGCCTTCGATGCCGCCGGGATCGATCGCCGTGGCGCGGGCGAAATAGGTCCCGTCGGCCACGCCCTGGAAGCTGAAAGCCCCGGTCGGGCTGACCGCCTCGGCGAAGATGTCAACGAAGCCGGCGTCATTGGCCAGCTGGAGTCGATAGGACCCGGCGCCGGGGGTCGGCTGGGCCTGGAAGGTCACCGCGGGCTCCTCCTGGTCGCGGCCGCCGCGCACCAGTTGCGGCGCCGGCAGCAGGGCGACCAGACCGCTCAGGCCCGCACCGGTGGCCGAGACGCCGAAATTCTGGGGCACCAGGGTCTCGCCGCGGCCGGCCGCCACCCCAACCCCGCCCTGCACCACCTCGGTCGCGGCCCGATGGGCGGCGGCGTCCTCGCTGACCCGGAACTCGGTGCCGCGCACGGCGGACACCGAAAGCGGCGTGCGGACCTCGAAGCGGGCGTTAGTGTTGCCGTCGTGAGCGGCGGTGATGTCAGCCCGCCCGTCATCGATCGCGAACACCCTCTGAACCGCGTCCGTCAGGGCGATGGCGCGCAGCCGGACGATCCGGACGGTGGACACCGACGGCAGGGTGACGCGCGATTCGTCGGCCAGCTCGAAGGTGACGAAGGCGTTGGCGCCGGTGACGATCACCTCGCCTTCGCTCACCGCCATGCCGACGACGGCCCGGGTCGTGCGGCCGCCGGCGTTGATCAGCACCTCGCCGCTGACGGCGCTGATGCGCGCGTCGGTCGGCGTCGATTTCAGCAGCGAGGCGTCGAACATCACGGTCGATCCGACGCGCAGGCGATGCGGATCGGCGATGTGGTTAGCCTTCTGCACGAGGCGGAAGTCGCCGGGCCGCAGCAGGTAGGCCTGGCCCAGGGTGAACAGGTTGTCGCCCGGCTTGACCACATAGGCGATGGCGGGATCGGCGGGTTGAGCCAGGGCCGGGCCGGACGTAGCGGCGACGGCCAGCAGCGCCAGACCAATCAGAGCCGAACCCGTGCGCGTCATTCTTGCAGTTCCTCGACCGGCTGTGGCAGGCAGGTCTCAAGCCGATAACCGAAGCCGTAGACCGTGACGAGCCGAAATCCGTTCGCCGGCCGCAGCGACAGCTTGCTGCGCAGCTTGGAGACGTGGGCGTCGAGGGTGCGCGACTCCAGATCGGGGCGATGGCCCCATACATGCTGCACCAGATAATCGCGCGACAGCGGCCGCTGCAGGTTTCGGAACAGCAGCAGGCCGAGCTTGAATTCCTTGGAGGTGACGGGCTGAACCTCGCCGGCGCAGGTGACGGTCTCGGTCGCCGGGTCGAAGACGTAAGGTCCGAACGCCTCGCCTTCCCCGGCCGGCGGGAAGCTGCGCCGCAGCAGCGCCTGGACCCGCGCCAGGAGCACGGGCGGCGACAGCGGCTTGACCACATAGTCGTCGGCGCCAGCCGTCAGTCCGGTGACGATCTCGCCTTCACTCGAGCGGCTGGTGACCATCAGCACCGGCAGGGGCGTCGACACCACCTCGCGCAGCCGCTCGATCACATCCACGCCCGACATGCCCGGCATGGTCCAATCGATCACCAGCATGTCGAAGGTCTGGCGGCGCAATTCGGCCAGCAGGGTGGCCGGACGCGTAAAGGTCACGCAGCTGTATCCGGCCCCGCCCAGCACACCGGCCACCAGTTCGTTGTGGGCCTCATCGTCATCGAGTATGGCGACCTGCATCTTCCGGGATTTCATCCAGTCAATTCGGGCGGTCTATTCGGGCGATCGTCTCTGATCGGACCGATACCGGGCCCCGTCCAAGAACACACGGGGATTCCCGTGGCGGGCATGCTTGCCGCGGTTGCATTTACCGCCCCGAACCGCGCAGCGAGGCAAGGCGGACGGTCCCGAATTTACAATCCTTTGCATTCGCGGGTCGCCGCGCCGGGCGGCGGTCCGCGCCTGCGGAAGCGCGGCGCAATGACGCGGCCGGCGCCGCTGTTCGACAACCGGGATCGACTTACCTTAAGGGGAACACTGCGGCTGGAGACTGTGGCGGGTGTGGTCGTTCCTGAACGAGAGACTTTCGATCGGCGCCCGTCTGGGCCTGATCTCGGCGTGCTTCTTCGCGCCGATCGTTGTCTTGGCGTTCCTGCTGGTGGATCAGGTCTGGAAGGACGTCGACTTCGCGAATCGCGAGCTCGATGGCGGCGCCTATCTGGCGCAGGTCTGGCCGACGTTCGCGGGCGCCGCGCAAGCCGCCGTGGCGGCTGAGGGTCAACCCGCTGGAACCGCCGCGCCGGCCCAGGCCGCCGCCTTCGCCTCCGCCGGCGCCGCCGAAGCCTTCGACAGGGCGCGAGGCGAAGCCAGGCTCACCGCCGGCGTGGCCCTGTTCCAGTCGGTGGCGGACGGTTCGAACCTGATTTTGGATCCGGAACTGCCGAGTTTCTATGCGGTCGACGCAGCCACCGCCAGCCTTCCCCAGCTGATGACGTCGGCCGTAAGCGTGGTCGAGGCGCGAACGCTCGCCGATCGGATTCGCACCCTTCGCCAGACCCAGGTCTTCACCGACGCCGCCTTGGACGCGCTCGGCGCGGTGACGCGGCGCGCCGCGCCGGGACGCGGAAGGGACGCGCTGGCGGCCCACGCCGCCGCCCTCGCCAGCGCCGCGAAACGCTTTCAACATGACCTCGCCCAACGCCCGGCCGGCGCCGACATCGACGCGGACAGGGCTGCGGCGACCGCCCTCCAGCGCGAGGTGGACGCCACCTGGCGAGCCGACGACGCCGAGTTGCAGATCCTGCTTCAGGCGCGCACGAACCGCCTGATCCAGGGCATGAGCATCGACCTGACCCTGGTGGTGCTCGCCGCGGCGCTGGCTGGCGCGCTGGCGGCGGCGACGGCGACGGGCCTGACAGACAGACTGAATGGGCTTCTGAGGACGATGGACCGGCTGATGGCCAGGGACGCGACCGTTCAGGTTCCATTTCTCGCCGATCGCAACGAGACGGGCCGCATCGCCGCCACTCTGGCCGCCTTCAAACAGAGCCTGGCGCACATCGAAGTCGTCGACAGGCAACTGCGGGACAGCGAGGCGCGCTATCGTCTGCTGGCCGAACAGGCGCCGGACATCATCGTCCGCTATGACCTCGCCGGAACGATCGAATACATTTCGCCCGCGGTGCGGGAGCTTGGCTACGAACCGGACGAGGTGGTCGGGCGGAATATTGTCGAGTTTTGGCCGGATGGCGAACGCCAGGACGGGACATTGCGGGCGATCGTCGAGGGGCGCCCACCGCGGTCCGGACGTCAGAACGAGTTCCGCCTGCGCGGCCGCGACGGCGAACTCTTCTGGATGGAGGGCAATCCGGCGGCGATCCAGGACGCCGACGGCAGGCCGACCGGGGTGATCTCGGTGATCCGCAACGTCACCGCGCGCCGCGCCATGGAGGACGAACTGCGGCGCAAACGCCGGGAGGCCGAGGCCGCCGTGGTCGCAAAGTCCGAATTCCTGGCCAACATGAGCCACGAGTTTCGAACGCCGCTCACGGGGATCATAGGGTTCGGCGGCCTGTTGGAGGCGATGGACGGCCTGCCGGACCGCGCGCGCGCCTATGCCAGCCTGATGCTCAACGCGGGGCGCGCCCTACTGTCCATTGTCAACGCGGTGCTGGATTTCTCGGCGCTCGAAGCGGGAGGCGTTCATCTTCATCCTCAACCCTTCTCGCCCTTGGCGCTCGTCGAGTCCGCCGTCGAGCTGATGCGGCTCGAGGCGCAGGCAAAATCCCTGACGCTGGAAATCGAGCTGCGGGGGCCCGTTGCGGCGATGGCGACCGCCGATAGCGACAGGATCCGCCAGGTGCTGCTCAACCTGCTGGGCAATGCGATCAAATTCACCGAGAGCGGCGGCGTCACCGTCGGGATGAGCCAGCCGGCGGGCCTGCAAGGACCGCTGCGCTTCGACATCACCGATACCGGCGTCGGCATCGCCCTCGGGGCCGAAGACCGGCTGTTCGAGCGCTTTTCCCAAGTCGACGGATCGGACAGCCGCACCTATGGCGGCGTCGGCCTCGGACTGGCCATATCCAAGGGCCTGGTGGAGCTGATGGGCGGCCAGATCGGCGTGGTCCGCGAGGCGGCCGGCGGATCCACCTTCTGGTTCACCGCGCCCATCGCGGTCGAGGCGCCCCGCGAGGAACCGGGCGGGCCCGAAGGCGCCGATGCGGCCGCTGCGGGAACGCGGATCCTGATCGTCGATGACGTCGCCGCGAATCGCGAGCTGATGACGGCGCTGCTATCGCCGCTCGGCGCGGTCATTGCCGAGGCCCACGATGGCGAGGAGGCCGTGGCGGCGTCGATGGCGTCCAGCTTCGACCTGATCCTGATGGACCTGCAGATGCCGCGCATGGACGGCTATGCGGCGACCCGCGCCATTCGCGCCGAATCGAACCGCAACAGCGCCACCCCGATCCTGGCGGTGAGCGCTGACGTCCTGCCTCAGCACGTGGAAGCCTGCCGCGCCGCGGGCATGAACGATCACGTCGCCAAGCCGGTCGATCTCCGTGACCTGATGGTCAAGATTTCCCACTATGTGAGGGTCTAGGCGACCCCGGCCCGGCGGAGGTGGGCCCTGAGCACTTCCACCTCGACCGGCTTGGCGAGGATCGGATTCGAGCGAAGATCCTCGCGAATTCCCGAGGCGCCGTAGGCCGTCAGGAACAGGAACGGAAGACCGCGGCTGGTCAAGATCTCGGCGGCTTTGAACGAGGTGCCGCCCACGAGGCCCACGTCGAGGATGGCGAAATCGAAGCTCTGCTCGGTCGCCAGCCGTTCGGCCTCCATGGGCGTGGAGGCCGGACCGATCACCTCGCAACCCACGCCGGCAAGGATGTCCGTAAGGAAGAGACCAACCAGCAGGTCGTCTTCCACAAGAAGGACACTTCGAAAGTCACCAGGCATGCAATGGAGTCCCGTGGAGTCGCAACGCGGCGGCCAGACCGCTCCGGACCCGCGGGGTCAATGCCGCGCCGAAGCAATCAAGCCCCCCTCAACAGGTTGACATGATTTGGCCGTCCGAACGAGCCCAGGCCGGCGATCACGCGCTGACGCGGGCAAGCCAGTTCCGAGACCGTTGGTCAGGCCGGCGCCAGGGCCTTCGCTGTCCGCTTCATCCGCGCCCAGCCGGCCTGATAGCGCGGCGCGAGCCAGCGATTGAGCTGAAGCTGGGCGCCCTCCTGCCAGGAATAGCGGCCGCGGGCGGCGTAGCGGGAGCGCAGGCCGAGCTGAACGGCGGTGTCGACATGGATGTCCTGCACGGTGATGGCGGCCATGGTCTGCTGGATCGCGGCGAGCTTCTGTTCGAAACCCGGCTGCTCCATCGCCCCTGGCGCGAACAGCAGGCCGAAGTCCATCTCATGGCTCTCCGGGCCATCGGGCCGCAGGATGAAGTACATGATCAGGTCGCAGGTGAATCCCAGCGACAGGGACGGCGGGGCGTTGGCGAACATCACCCGCCCGCGCTCTTCCTCGGTCAGCCCGGGGAAGATCGGCATCAGCGCCTTCTGGGTGGGGTTGAAGCTCGCGTCGCGGTGCAGGGTCCCATTGAACCGGTAGTAGCCGCCGGTATCGGCGGGCAACTCCGGGAACCGGGCCAGTTCGCTCGGCACGAAGTCGTGGAGCGGTCCCTTGTGCAGCTTGTTGGCGTGATAGCCGTCGTTGTTGTTCTCCAGCATGATCTTCCAGTTGCAGGCGTACCGCTCGCCCTTGCCGGGCGTCGGTCCCTGGGCGGAGGCCAGGTCCCAGTGGGCGACCACCTGGGCGATCGAGGACAGGCGCGGGGCCAGGGGCGCGGCCTCGGCGTCGAAGTTGACGAAGACGAAGCCCAGCCAGATTTCCAACTTCAGCGGCGGCAGCCGGACATCGGCGGCGCTGAAGTTGCAGCTGCGGTCCATATCCGGCGCGCCCATCAGGCGTCCGTCCAGGGCATAGGTCCATTTGTGATAGGGACAGACCAGGGTCCCCGCGCGCCCGCGGCCCTCGGCGACCAGCATCGCGCGGTGCTGGCACACCGCCGAGAGGGCCCTCAGCACCCCGTCGTGGCCGCGCACGATCACCAAGGGCTCACCGACAACCTGGGTGGTGAAATAGTCGCCAGGCTTGGCCGCCCAGTCCTCGCGGCCGACGCAAAGCCACTCATGGGCGAACACCGCCTCCTTTTCGAACTCGAAGAAGGCCGGATCGGTGTAGCAGGCCGGCGGCAGGGTCCGCGCGCGCTCCAGCTCCAGCATCGAGCTGTCCAGGCTGGCGAAGAAGTCGTCGCTGAGGACTGTATGGCTCATCAACCCTGTCCTTGGGAATTCGCGGCCATCGCGGCCGCCTTGGCGATGAGCCGGGCATCGCGCCTCACGCCCGGCGCCGGCAAGCCCCTTGGCCGGCGAGACGCCGGTCTCCGCGCCGAACGCCTCCGATCTAGGCGACCTGCCCCCGCTCGCGCGTCATTCCAGACCCAAAGCCCGAAACCTGGCCCTCATCGGCGTACTGGCCGGTGACCCGTTCGTCGGCCGCCCCGACACTCGCCCCATGCAACGTCGCTGGCTTGTCCTGATCGCGGTCTCGCTGATGTTCTTCTTCATCAGCAGCACGACCTTCATGTCGTTGGGCGTGCTGCTGTTCGCCATGTCGCGCGACCTGCACTGGACCCAGACCCAGGCGGGCGGCGGCTTCACCGTGCTGGGCCTGGCCTGTTGCCTGTCCAGCCTGGTTCCCATGGCCCTGGTCAGCCGCATCGGCTCGCGTTGGACCATGCTGCTGGGCGGGCTGATGCTGGCTGCCGGGTTTTTCCTGGCCTTCCTGACCCACGGCCTGATGCTGTTCCTGCTGGCGATGGCGCTGCTCGGCGTCGGTTTCAGCCTGAGCGCCAACATTCCAGGCGTCTATCTGCTGGCGCGCTGGTTCCCCGCCCGGTCGGGGCGGGTCATCGGGGTCTATCTGATGTTCGGCGCCTTTGGCGGCGTGGCCGGGCCGCCGCTGGCCCAGGCGGTGATGGCGTCGGCCGGCTGGCGCGTCTGGTGGCTGACACTCGCGCTGGCGGCGGCCGCCATGGGCCTCATGTGCCTGCTGCTGATCCGCGACGGCGACGCCGCCCCCGCCGACGCGGGCGACGCGGGCGGCCCCGCCGCCGATCCGTTGGACTGGCGCTATCGGGAGGCGGTGCTCACGCCCCAGTTCGTCATCCTGGCCGCGGGCATGGTGATCACAGAGGCCTGCGTCACCGTGGTGCATAGCGCCGCGGTGATCCATTTCTCCCGCCTGGGGATTTCGCCCGCGTTCGCGGCCGCGATGTTGGGCCTGCAGGCCTTCATGGCGACGGCGGCGAAGGGGCTTTCCGGCGCGCTCGGCGAGCGCGTCAGCCTCAGGCTGCTGCTGGCGGCGGGATTGGTGGTCCAGGCGCTGGGCGTGATGCTGCTGGCGCGAGCCAACTCGCCGATCTTGGCCTATGCCTTCGCCTTCGCGTTCGGGGCGGGATGGGGGACGGCCTACCTGACCATCACCGTCCTGCTGATCACCTATTTCGGCGCGCGCACGGGCAGTGCGGTGCTGTCGTTGGTCTGGCTGCTGACAGCGTTCGCGTCCCTGGGCCCGGCGGGGGCGGGCATGATCGCCGACCGTTTCGGAAGCTACGGCCCGGCGTTCGACATCGGCGGCGTCCTGTTGCTGCCGATCGCCGCCGCGACGCTGCTGATGCGGCCGCCCCAGCGAAAAGCCGAGGCGCTCGCGCCCTCGCTGGCCGAGCCGCTGGTCGCCGATCCGCTCTAGATCACGGTGGCCACCGCCGGCTCCAGCCTATCGACGGCGAATTCGTACCGGTCGCCGACGTTCGGAAAGGTCGTGTCGACGAAGCTGCCGGTCATGATCCACTGGCCCGGCTGCAACGGCTGGCCGCGCCGCGCCAGGTGGGCGCCGAGCCAGGCCACGATGGCCAGCGGATCGCCGCCGGCGTCCTCGCTCACCGCCTCCTGGCGCACAGCGCCATTGATCGTCAGCACCCCTTTTCGTCCGATCAGCCGGCCGTAATCCCGGGCCGGCGCCGGCGGCCCCAGCACCACGCCCATGTTCCAGATGTTGTCGGCGATCATCGAGGCCGCCTCCATCCGCGACCAGTCGGCGTTGCGGTCGTCGCTGATTTCGAACGCCGCGGCGACGCTCTCCAGCCGCCCGGCCGCCCGATCGAGATCGACCGGATCGGTCTCCGGGAACGCCTCGCCGACCCGAACGGCGATCTCGCCCTCAAGGCCAAGATGAACATAATCGGCCCGCCGCAAAACGGCGCCCGACGTATGCCAACGCCGCGCCAGGATCGCGCCCGCCCCCGGCTCGGCGATCCCGGCCAGGGCCTGGATCGGCTTGGTGGTGAAACCGATCTTCCAGCCGACGATCCGGCCCTCGCCCGCCGCGCTCCAGTGGGCGGCGAGCCGGTCCTGGACCGCATAGGCGAAGCCGAAGTCGCCGCTCCGCGGCTCGGGCAGCGGCGCATAGGGCGCGCGCGCCCGGTGTCCCGCCGCGATTTTCGCCGCCGTTGCATCCACCGTGTCCGCCATTCCGCCTCCAGGCCGTTCTCAGGCGGCGACCATAGGCGGCGTCGGCGCGGGAGAAACGGCCAGGGAAACCGACCCGGCCTGAATCCGCCCGCCCGCCCACGGTGCGCGCCGCCGCTGCCCAAGCCTTGGTCAGCGGCTAATGCCCATTGAGCGGCGCGATCGTCAGCGAGGTGTCGGATGCGGCCAGGCGTTCCCTCTACCGCCGGGGACATGCCGGCGCACGCGATGGGGACGCCGCGCCCTAAAACAGCACCCGCGGGTTCATGATCCGCTTGGGGTCGAGCGCGCGGCGAATAGCCCGTTGGGCCTCCACCTCGACCGGCGACTTGTAGTGCAGGGCTTCGGCGGTCTTCATCATCCCCAGGCCGTGCTCGGCGCGGATCGAGCCGCCGAGCGAGACCACCAGGTCGTGCACCAAGGTGGCCGCCTCGTCGCGGCGGGCGGCGTGGACGGCCGGGTCGCCGCCGGGGGCGGGCAGGACGTCGTAGTGGACATTGCCGTCGCCGACATGGCCGAAGGCGACCACGCGCACCTCCGGCCAGCGCCGGGCGATCGCGGCCGTCGACTCCTCGATGAAGCCGGCGATGCGGGACACCGGCACCGAGACGTCGTGCTTCCAGGCTGTGGCTTCGCGCTTCTGGGCGCCGGACTGGTTCTCGCGCAGCGCCCAGAAGGCCCTGGCCTGGGCGTCGGTCTGGGCGATGGCGGCGTCCTGGATCAACCCATCCTCGAAGGCGTGGGCCAGCAAACGCTCCATCGCCGCCTCGGCCGAGCCGGGCTCGCCGCTGGCGGTCTCGATCAGCACATACCAGGGGTGTTCGTCCGCGAGCGGCTCGCGCTGATCGGGAATGTGTTTGATCACCAGCCCCATTCCAGCCCGGCTGATCAGCTCGAACGCCTCCAGCGCCCCGCCGGTCTCGTCCCGCGCCCGCATCAGCAGGCTGACCGCGTCGGCGGGAGTCTTCAACCCCACGAAGGCCACGGCCCGCGACGGCAGCAGCGGCCGCAGCTTCAGGCTGGCGGCGGTGATCACGCCAAGGGTGCCCTCGGCGCCGATCAGCAGCTGTTTCAGGTCGTAGCCGGTGTTGTCCTTGCGCAGGCGCTTCAGCCCGTTCCAGATCTCGCCGTTGGGCAGCACCGCCTCCAGGCCCAGCACCTGCTCGCGCATATTGCCGTAGCGCAGCACCTGGGTGCCCCCGGCGTTGGTCGAGATGTTGCCGCCGATGGTCGCGCTGCCTTCCGACGCCAGGCCGAGCGGGAACAGCCGGCCGGCGTTGGCGGCGGCCTCGCGAACCGCGGCCAGGGTGACGCCGGCCTCGGCGACGATGACGTCGTCGGCGGTGTCGAGATCGCGGATGGCGTTCATCCGCTCCAGGCTGAGCAGGATCTCTCCTTGCGGGATCTGGCCGCCAACCAGGCCGGTATTGCCGCCCTGGGGGGTGATGGCGACGCCGCTTTCGGCGCACAGGCCGACGATGGCCGACACCTCGGCGGTGGTGCGCGGCAGGGTCAACAGCGGCGTGGTCCCGGTCCAGCGATCGCGCGATTCCGTCAGCTTCACCGCCAGCTTGTCCGGATCGTCGCTCCAGCCGCCGGGCCCGAGCACGGCCTTGAGCTTGGCGATGAAGTCGGCGGGCACGGGGATGGTCATGGACGGAGTTTAGCCTTTGGGAGGCGGCGCGGCCAGTATATACTCCGATCTATACGGAGCCGTGGCCATGAGCCTGTTCATTCGCAATCCCGAGGTCGAGCGCGACGCGCGGGAGCTCGCGCGGCTGCAGGGCAAGACGCTGACCGAAGTCGTCGGTGACACGCTCAAGGCGGCGCTGGAAGCAGAGCGCGCAAAGCCGCGCCGGCGGCCGACCGTGGCAGAAATAATGGCGGCGACGGATGAGTTCAGGCGCAAAGCCGGGTTGGACAAGGTCAAGCTCAACGTGACTAAGGCCGACTTCGACGCGCTTTGGGAAATTCCAGGATTCGATCCGGAAAACCCGCTTTCGTGATCGTTGCGGACGCTTCAGCGCTGGTCGCCATCAGTGAAAGCGAGAGAGACGCCCCGAAGTTCGCGGCGGCGCTCGAAAGCAACGAGACCGTTATTGCGTCCATCAACTATGTCGAGACCGGCATCATTCTGATCAGCCGCGGCAGGCTCGTCAGCCAAGCCGATCTCGATCAATGGCTTGACCGCATTGGTGTTTCAATTGTGCGAGGAGAGGCCCTCGGCGCGTTGGCGATGGCTGCCTATCGCCGGTTCGGCCGAGGATATCACCCGGCCAAACTCAATCTCGGCGACTGTTTCGCCTACGCCCTGGCCAAGTCGCTCGACGCGCCGTTGCTTTACAAGGGCGACGACTTCGCCCTCACCGACGTGAAGTCGGCGCTCTAACCCACAAACCCCGCCGCGCGACGCAGCCGATCGTTGATCGCTTCGCCAAGACCATGATCGGGGATCGGCGCAACCGCGATGCCGCTGGGCTTGCGCCGGTCGGCGGCGCGCAGGAAGGTGAAAAGGTTGGCCGCGGCTTCGGCCAGGTCGCCGTCCGGGCTGAGGTTGAAGCGGGCGTCACCGGCGATCTCGCCGAAACCGATCAGCACCTCGCCCTCACCCGCCGCCCGCGCATTCAGGCGCACCGGCGCATCCGGCGCGTAGTGCAGGGTGAGCCGGCCCGGCGAGCGGCCGGCTTCGGCGTCGGCCTGGGCGAGTGGGCCGATCACCGCCTCGATCTGCGCGCGCGTGACCGAGCCGGGCCGCAATAGTCGCGGGGGGCCGTCAAGCAAGCCGACAACCGTCGACTCCAGTCCCACCGTGCAAGCCCCGCCATCCAGCGCCGCGCCGACCGCGAAGCCGGTCTCCTCAACCGCATCGGCGAAATTGGTCGGGCTGGGCCGCCCCGAACGGTTGGCCGAGGGCGCCACGACGGGCCCGCCGAACGCCGCCAGCACGGCCTGGGCCAGGGGGTGAGCCGGCGCACGGATGGCGACGCTGTCCAGGCCCGCGCGCGCCAGGTCGCAGACGGCGCAATCGGGCCGGGAGTGCGCGACGATGGTCAGCGGCCCCGGCCAGAAGGCGTCGATCAGGGCTTCGGCGCGCGTGTCCAGCACCGCCAGCGCCCGAGCCGCCGCACGGCCGGTCACATGGGCGATCAGGGGATTGAAGCGCGGCCGGCCCTTGGCCTCGAAGATGGCCGCGACCGCGCGTGGGTCGGCGGCGTCGGCGGCGAGGCCGTAGACGGTCTCGGTCGGCAGAATGACGAGCCCGCCGCCGCGCAGGACCTCGGCCGCCTGCTCGGGCGTGGCGGGTGTCAGTGCGCCCGGTGCGCGGTCAGGGCGACGTTCACCGTCACCTTGGTGTCGACCACCTCGCCCGTCTTCCACTGACCCTGTCCCACGCCGAAGGTGGTGCGGTTCAGGACGACCGCGCCGTTCATCCTGGCCGTATCACCGGCGATGGCCAGGGTGAAGGGCAGCGCGACCGGCCGGCTGACGCCGCGGAGGGTCAGATCGCCATCGGCTTCATAGCGGCCGCCGCCGAGATCGCGGAAGGATCGGGAGACGAAGGTGGCTTTGGCGAACTTGCCGGCGGCGAACCAGTCGTCGGTCGGCAGGGCGCTATCGCGGTCGCTGTCGCCTGTGGCGGCCGAGCCGACGTCCACGTTGACCACCACCTTGGAGGCGGCCAGCGCCTTGGGATCGAAAGCGATCTGGGCGGTCCAGCGCTTGAATGTCCCAGTGAAGGCCGAACCGTTCATGGCGCCCGTAAAGGTGAGCTTGGAAGACGGATCGACCGACCAGGACGCGGGGGCGGCCAGCGACGGCTGGCCGATCAGGACGACGCCGGCCACAGCCGCCGCCAGAGCGCGTCGTGTAAAGCTTGAGGGATTCACGCCATCTTCCTTTTCAAGAACGGAACCATCCGCGCGACCACGTCGTCACGGCTGATGAACTGGTGCTTCAGGGCGCCGGCGACATGCAGGACAATCAAGGCGTAGGCCAGCTTGCCCAACAGGCCGTGCGCGGCTTCGAAGGTGTGCTCGGCGGCCTTGGCCTGGTCGGCCGGGAGGCCGGCCAGGGGCCCGATCGCCGGCCAGGGCAGCGCGAACAGCTTGATCGGCAGGATGTGGTGCAGGGGGCTGGCCGAGCGCATGGCCCAGCCGGTCAGCGGCAGGCCGATCATGATGACATAGAAGCCGACGTGCACCGCGATCGCCAGCCAGCGCTCCCAGCCGACGACATAGGCCGGCAGCGGCGGCGGCGGCACGGCCAGGCGCCAGCCGAGCCTGACCAGGCTCAGAACCAGCACGGAAAGACCGAGCGACTGGTGCAGCGCGATCATGGGCAGCTTGGCCATGCCGTGCAGGGTGTTGAAATACCAGGCGATGCCGATGTTGCCGAGGATCAGCAGGGCGATCATCCAATGCAGGGTGATCGCCACCGCGCTGTAACGGTCTTTCAAGGCGGCCATGAACGCTCCCCTCGCCGGCGCTGTCCGGCCAAGCCTATTTGTGGACGAACTCGGCCTCGATCAACAGCCGCACGTCATCGCCGACCAGACTTTCCCACGACGTCAGGCCGAAGTCGGACCGTTTGACGTCGGCGGTGGCCGAAAATCCCATGCGATGGCCGCCAAGGCCAAGGAAGGCGGGGCTCGTGCCGTTGAAGGTCACGTCCAGGGTCACCGGACGCGTCACACCGTTGAGCGTCAACTGTCCCGGCAGCAGGCCATGCCCCGGTCCGGTCTGCTGTACCCCGGCGGAGGTAAAGGTCGCCTGGGGAAAGCGATCCGCGCCAAGGAACTGGCGGGCGAACTGCTTGCCGATGGCCGCGTCGCCGACGTCAAGCGAGTCGGCGTCGATGGTCACCTGGATCTGCGACGCCTCCGGCTTGCCCGGATCGTAGTCGTAGCGGGCGTCGAAGCGGTCGAACCGCATGGTGTAGAAGGACAGGCCCATGT
>Ga0302196_10000349_pt1 | contig 45466 bp, 32 predicted proteins | sample II_Bog_N1_3_FD_198794 | JGI IMG/M metagenome (GOLD analysis project Ga0302196, IMG submission 198794) | Peat permafrost microbial communities from Stordalen Mire near Abisko, Sweden - II_Bog_N1_3 | ecosystem: Environmental > Terrestrial > Soil > Wetlands > Peat | place: Sweden: Abisko... | reverse complement strand
GATGGTCGCGACCTGGCCGCTGGGCGACGACATCGGGATCGCGCTCGCGGCCGGGATCGCGTTCCGCGAGGACGTGGTCAAGGGCGGAGGAGAGGACGACGACGACGCGCTGCTCGGCCGGTGCGTCCGAGCGCTCGCGGGCGCCGCGGCGCGCACGGGCGTCGTGACGGGCAAGGGGCGGCTCGCGGCGTGGCTCGCGGAGGGCGTCGCGTCCACGGTGGAGCACGCCCTGGGCGACGTGCTCTCGGCCCTCGGCCGGACGTCGCTCGCGGCCGACCGCATGGTGCTCGGGCAGGTCGTGGGAAGGCAAGGCAAGCGGGACACCCTCCTCAGCCGGCTCGCCGAGGAGTGCGCCGCGTCGAGCACGCCGGTCCCCGTCGCCCTGGTCGAGCTTGCCTGGAAGGACGCGCGCGTTTCCGACGAGACCCTCCGCCAGCTCGGCGCGCGCGTGCGCCCCCTCGCGAAGCTCGAGGCGGCCCCCGAGCACGAGGTCGACCTCGATCCACGCGCGCGCCCGCTCGACGTGCTCGAGAGCGTGGGAAGCGCGCTCGTCGGCAAGGCTCCCCTGTCCCCTCGGGCGGCGCTCGCCCTCGTCGCGCTCGAGCCCCGCCGGGTGCGCTACGTCCTCTCGGCGCTGCCGCAATGGAAGGGCGTCCTCGCGGGAGTGAACGTCGCGCGCGTGCTGCGCGCCCATGCAGGCGCCCTCAGCGCCGCGGGACCGAGCGCTGCAACGTCCCCGCGGCGGCCCTCGGGCGCGGCGGCAGCCACGTGGACCCAGCGAAGGCTCGACGAGGCGGAGCTTGCGGTAGCGCTTGCCATCGGCGATCTCGGGGCGACCGACTCGGTGGCTCGGCTCCTCTCCGGGCAGGACCTGGTCGTCTCGGGGACGGCGCTCGCCGCGGGCATGGAGGCGCGGGCCGCCATCGAGGGGGCGAAGGCGCTCGAGCCCCTGGTCGAGCTGCTCGCGCGGATGAGGTCGCAGGACGCGGCGCTGCTCGCTGCGTGGCTGATCGTGGAGACGCTCGATCGGCCGCGCAGCGCCGCGGCCATCGCGGCTGCACTCGACGCACCGTGGGCGGTGTCCTCACGGGGCACGACACGCGCCGGCGCGGGCCCCGCGTCGGCGCGATCCATGGTCGCGCACGGCATCGCCGAGGCGCTGGCGACGCTCGAACGCCGCTCTCCAGGCCGCCTCGCCGAGGTGACGCCGCAGACGCCGCGGGGCCGCGCCGCGCTCGTCAGCGGCATCGCGCGCGCGTACCGGGCTCTTGGTGGAATGAGCGTCACCGAGACCTGATTCGCTTACGCGAGCCCGAGGTGCTAGACGCAAAGCGCAGGGCGCGGACGCTTTTGTCGATCAAGACGGCGTCCCCCACCCATTTACGATCCGGGCGTTCCTTCGCCCTTCGCTTTCCACTTAGGAGGCTTCATGCGCAGTCGAGTCCTTGGCTACGGCACACTGGCGACGTTTGTTCTTCTGGCGCTTGGGGGTTGCAGCAGCACGAGTAGCGGGTCGTCCCACACGGATTCTGGGGTGGGCTCGGACAGCGCTACCGCAGATTCGAGCGCGGCCGACAGCGGGACCACGGATTCGGGCGAGGATACGACCGGCTCCGAAGACGCGAGCCTGGACTCCGGCTTGCTCGACTCGGGAACCGAGGACACAGGCTTTGACTCGGGAACCGAGGACACAGGCTTCGACTCAGGAGCGGAAGACTCCGGCTTGCTCGATTCGGGAGCCGAGGACTCCGGCGCCCTGGACTCCGCCCCTGCCGATTCGTCGCCGCCCCAGGACTCGTCGCCAGCCGATACCTCCGTCGCGGACACCAGCGTCCCTTCGGACACCGGAACCGTCGTCGAGACCGGCACACCCGACGCTCCGCCTGCCACCTTCGCGGTCGGAGGCACGGTAACGGGCCTCACCGGCACGCTCGTTCTCCTCGACAACGGGGGCGACAGCCTCTCCGTCACGGCGAGCGGCAGCTTCACCTTCGCCACCAAGGTCGCGACCAACGCGGCCTACGCGGTGACGGTCGGCACCCAGCCGAGCGGCCAGACCTGCACGGTGACGGGCGGCTCCGGGACCGTGGCGGCGGCCAACGTCACGAGCGTCGCCGTGGCGTGCGTGCCGAACAGCTACACCGTCGGCGGCATGCTGACGGGGCTCGTCGCGGGCGACACCGTGGTCCTCCAGGACAACGGCGGTGACCCGCTCTCGCTGACCGCCAACGGCGCCTTCACCTTCACGACCCCCGTGACGAGTGGACAGGCCTACGCGGTGACGGTGCTCACCCAGCCCGGGAGCCCGACGGAGAGCTGCGTGGTCAGCGCCGGCACCGGTACCATCAACGGCGGCAACGCCAGCTCCGTCGTCGTGAACTGCACGCCCGCCACCTTCACCGTCGGCGGGACGATCGCGGGTCTTGCGGGCGGCGACTCGCTCGCCCTCACCGACAACGGGGGCGACACGCTCTTCGTGACGTCGAACGGCGCCTTCGCCTTTGCGACGCCGGTTGCCGCGGGGAGCGCCTACGCGGTGGCCATCGCGGCCAACCCCGCGACGCCTACCCCGCAGGTCTGCAAGGTCACGAACGGCGCGGGCACCGTGGCAGCAGCCAACGTCACGAGCGTCTCGGTCACCTGCACCACGAGCACCTCGTGCAACCAGATCCACACGAGCTTCCCGTCGCTCCCGAGCGGCTCCTACAACATCGCGGCAGGCGGTAGCGCGTTCGGCGTCTACTGCGACATGACGGACAACGGCGGAGGCTGGACGCTCGTGGCCAAGCTGAGCGGCCTGAACGACGCGGCGCTCCAGACCTGGTCGTACGACCAACCCATCTGGACGAACAACACGACGCTCAACCCCTCGTCGACGGACATCTCGGAGACCGAGGCGAAGTTTCTCTCGTACTCGACGGTGCCGTTCACGAACATCCTCGGCGTGATGGCGGGGGCGAGCCCGCTCGTGATTCCCGTGGCCGACACGACGTCCTTCCAGCACCTGATGTCCGGCGGCACCGTGACGACGACGCTCGGACGGCAGTCGTGGTTGAACCTCACAACGCCCACCGCTACGCCGCAGCTCAACTGCAACGCGGAGGGCATCAACCAGACCGCGGGAGCAGCGCACGCCCGCGTTCGCATCGGTCTTCTGACGAACGGCGCGGCCAACTGCACTGCCCCTGGCTCGGCGACGGGCTTCGGCATCGAGACTGCCGTATGCGGTGACGCGTTTGGCCCGGCGGCGGGCAGCGCGGGTGGCTCCGGTTGCGCAGGCGGCGGCGCCGACGTGCTGGACTTCGGCTACCTGTACGTGCGGTAGCTACGTCGCGGCCCGTCGCGGGCTCCCGCGGTGGGTCGCGGACGAGGACTCTGCTCGCGACGGGGGTCCAGGGGGGGCCTGACCTGGCGGGGCCCCCTCTTTTCCCCGGAAAACACCGCCTCCAACTGCCCTGCGTGAAACTTTCCACGCAGGGTGTCCAGCGGCCTCGGCGGCACGGCGGTTGCGATGCCATGGGCCATGGCACCGCTAGCCCACCCCGGAACCAACTCGAAGATTCCCACCTGCCTCCGGGCCCTGGGAGCGGGATGGCTGATGGCGGCAGCGGTCAGCGGCTGCTCGGCACCGCCCGACGGGCTCCCCCAGGAGCACGTCGGCACGACGTCGGCGGCCCTGAGCGGCAACGACGCGGTGACCCGCGGCGCGCTGTGGGTCGCGGCGGAGGTCCCGTACTGCCAGAGCCCGAACGGCCAGCCGGACCCTGACAACTCGTGCGCCTCGGTCTGCGAGCGCCCGTCGAACCCCGAGTGGGATCCCTACCGGTCGGACTGTTCGGGCTTCGTGTCGTGGGCCTGGAACCTCCCCGCCCCCGGTCGAACGACCGACGACTTTGCCCCCGCCGTGACCGACATCACGCAGGTCATCGACGGCATGAGCCTCCTGCCGGGCGACGCCCTCAACATCCCCGGCGACCACATCATCCTCTTCGTGTCGTGGGTGGTCACGGGGCAGAGCGCCATCTTCTACGAGGAGCCGGGCTGCAGCGCGAACCCTCCGTACGCCCACCAGTTCACGTCGAACGTCGAGATCAGCGGGTCGTCCGTGTCGGTCGACTACGAGGGCTCGACGTTCACGGCCATCCGCTACACGGCGCTGAACGGCACCGTCAACGCGGGAGCGCCTGACGCCGGGGCGGCGCCGGGCGAGGACGCGGGCACGCCGTGCTTCGTTCCGACGCTCAACGCGTCCGGCGAGTGCATGCTGACGTCCGCCTGCGCCGCTCTCCCCAACCACGTGTCGACGGCGGGGTACTGCCCGGGCGCCGATGACATCGAGTGCTGCACGTCGACGCTGCCCCCGAGCGAAGATGCCGGCGAGCCTAGCGCTGCGGACTCGGGCGCACCGGTCGCGCCCGCCGGCGACTCGGGGAGCCCGACGTCGACGCCGGCGGAAGACTCCGGAGCGGCTGCACCGACCAACACCGCCACCGACAGCGGCACGGTTACGACGCCGACGGCCACGAAGCCTGTCGCGACGTCGTCCGGTGAAGAAGACTCCGGAACCGAGGGTCAAGTGTGGGTAACGCCGGCCAAGGGTTGCTCGACCGCGCCGGGCGAGACGCCGCAAGGCTGGGGAGGCTTCGGCTTCGGTCTCGCGGGTCTCGCGCTCGTCAGCGCGCGGCGGCGGCGTCGCGCGTAGTCGCCTCCGTTCACGGCGCGTCGAACAGGCGGAGCTGACGCGGGCCTTGCTCGCCGTGGCAGAGCCCCACGTAGCCGCAACGGATCGCCTGGCACCGGGGGAGCTCCACGCGTGGAAACGACTCGCTCCACCGCGCAAGGACCAGACGCGCTGCGAGCGACGCGAGCTGGTCGCGTAGCGCAGCGGGGCCGGCGGACTTGCGCCACGAGGGCTCCGCCGCGTCGCCCCCCAGGAACAGGAGGCCCGCACGCACGGCGGTGGCTCCAGGCACGAGCTCTTGCGCGGCGAGCGTGTAGGCGTCGAGCTGGAGCGCGTAGGGCTCGGCGCTCGCCACCCGCGCTCGCTTGTAGTCCACGACGTCCACCGAGCCATCGGGCCACGCGACGAGCAGATCGATCGTCCCGCGGAGCACGAGCGTGCGCGCGGGAGCCGCGCTTGCGTCGTCCAGGCGGAGCACGAACGCCAGCTCGCGCCGAACCTCCGCGCCGTCGAGCGATACGCGCCTGGCGTACGGACCGCGGAGAAACCGCGCGACACGCTCGACGATCTCGGTGTGCTGCGGCTGGTCCTTGGCGAGGCCGATGCGCACGAGGAGGGCGCTTGCCTGCTCCGACGAGTCCTCCTGCCCGAAGAGCGACGAGTCGATTCGCTCGAGGACCCGGTGGGCGAGCGTCCCGAGGGCGCGAGCATCGAGGTGCAGCGCGTGCCGGGGCGGAGCGGCGTGCGCGCGCCGGGGCGCGGACGGCTGGGAAGGCGCTGGCGCCGCGTCCGTGTGCTCGGGCAGGTCGAGCAGCGCCGCGAGCTGGAACCGTCGCGGGCAGTGGTGAAAGTCCTGGAGCGCCGTGGTCGCGATCGGCAGCGAGCGCCACGCCGGACGCCACCCGGTCGCCAGGTCGACGCGCGGCGCAGGCTCCCACGACTCCTCCGTCGCGATCGGCGCTCGCGCGTCGAGCGGTCCCGCAGCGGGGAGCGGCACGTCCACGACAAGGAGCTCCGCCCGTGCGCACGAGGCATCGTCTGCCGCGAGCTCGAGCAGCGCGCCCGCGGTCGTCCGGCGGTAGGCGTCCGTCGGCCCGGCGCTCGGCACGCGCCGGTTGCCCACGAAGAACATCGCCTCCGACGCCCTCGTCGCCGCCACGTACGCGAGCCTCACGCGCTCGGCGTAGTCGCGACGCTGTGCCCGCGCGCGGGCGGTCGCGTACGACGGTGGCTCGTGAACGAAGCCCTCGTCGTCGGCGTAGCGAACGGAGAGCCGACCCGAGACCGCCAGAGGCCCTTCGCCGGCGCTCGCACCCGCGGCGATCCCGGCCGTGAGCTCGACGGCGATGGGCCCGCGGCTGTCGGACCGCATCTGCGCGCCCACCTCGGGCAGAAACACGATGGGAAAGTCGAGCCCCTTGCTCGCGTGAACGGTCAGCAGCCGGACGGCGTCGTCCTCCTCGGAGAACGTCGCCGCCTCGGCTTCTGCAGTCTCCCGATCGGCCGCGCGATTGAGCTTGTCGAGGAAGGCGCGCGCGCCCTGTGCCCGCTCCGCGATGGCGATGAGCTTGTGGACGTTGGCGACACGCTGCTCGCCGCGCGGGAGCTGGATGAGCACCTCTTCGAGGTCGAGCGCACGCACGGCCTCGCGCAGGATGCCGGCCGCCCCGAGACGGTCGGAGACGGCCCGCAGACGCTCCACCACGGTGCGCAGCGCCGCGAGCGGCGCGCGGTCCTCGGGGCGGATGAACCCGCGCCGCTCACCGCGCTCCCAGTCTTTGAGCTCCTGGAGCCCCCGGTGCTGCGCGGTCAGCCCGAGGAGCGACTCGTCCCGGACCCCCGCCCACGGCCCGCGCAGCACCTCGAGCAGCGCGAGCTTGTCGCCCGGGTTGCACACGAGCGCGAGGATGGCCGCCAGATCCCGCACCTCGCGCGCCGCATAGAAGCCCTTCCCCGCGACCACGTAGGGCACCCCCGCGCGCGCGAGCGCGAACGCCGTCGCGTCGAGGGTGTCGTGGCGCAAGGCGAGCACCGCGATGTCGGCCCAGCGGGGAGCATGGCCCCGGACCGTCGGCTTGCCGTCGCGGAGGATGGCCACGATGCGCTCGGCCATGGCCCCCGCCTCGTCCAGCCGAAGCGAGGTCGCGCCCGGCCCCCGCACCGGGACGCGGAGCCAGACCGTCCGCTTGACCGTCGCCGGCCCGCCCGGCGTCGCCAGGGAAGCAGGCTCGGACGAGGGGGGCGGAAGGAGATCCTCGGTGGCGGGGACGTAGTCGATCTCGAAGAGCTCGGCCGGGGTGCTCTCGGGCCGCAGGCGAACGCTGCTGTACGCATTCGCGAACGAGAGGAGCTCGGGCCTGCCGCGCCGGTTGTGCCGGAGCGCGACGAAGTCGGCCGTGGGCTCTTCCGGCTCCCATACCGAGCCGGCGGTGATCCCGAGCGCTTCCCTCGCACGGCCACCGGCGAGCCCCACGCAGAGCTCGGCGAACACCGCGACGTCTGCACCCCGGAAGCCGTAGATGGACTGCTTGCGATCGCCCACGACGAGGAGGCCGCGAGGCCGGACGCGGGAGAGAGGAGCGATCGTGCCGGGCCGGCGGGCCCCGGGCTCCCGCTCCCACAGGAGCTGCACGAGATCCCGCTGGAGCCTGGAGGTGTCCTGGAACTCGTCGACGAGGAGCGCGTCGACGCCGGCGCCCACCTGCGCGGCCACGTCGGGGCGATCGCGGAGGAGGTCCCGGGCGGCGCGCAGGACGTCGCCGAAGCCGAGGATTCCCTCGCGGAGGGCCTCGCGCCGGATGGCTTGCTCGGACTCCACGAGCAGCGCCCACGCCACGTCCGCGCAGGGGGCGATCTTTGCCCGGGAGCGCCATAGCTGCGCAAACGCGCGGCCCTTCTCGCCGATGGATGCGCCCGGCAGCTCGCTCCGGAACGCGAAGAAGGCCTCTGCTGCGGGGCTCTTCGTGCCTCGGGCAGCGACACTGCAAAGCGCGGTCACCGCAGGGACGACGTCCGCCGGCGCCCCCGACGCGTGGGCGGCAAGGAGAGCCGCGGCCGCGGGGCCGAGAGCGCGGTCCCCCTCGAGCGACCGCGCGTGCTCGAGGAGCACCTGCATCTTCGCGTCGATGCGCTGCGCGTCGCCATCGTCGCACGCGAGCTCCGCCGCGCCGCGGCCGTCCTCCGCGAGGCGATCGAGGAGCGACACGATGTGAAAGGCTAGCCTGTCGGCGCCTCCCGCGGCCTGCGCCAGTGAAGCGAGCGACTCGTCGCCCGTGTCGGCGCGAGCGCCGAGGACCCGTTCGACCGCGTCCTGGGCGCGCTCGCGGCTCAACGCTTCGTCCGCGAACTCGAACCCGGGCGCCAGGCCGAGCTCGAGCGCGTGGGCGCGTACGAGCGACGTCGCGTAGCCGTGAAGAGTCCCGACCTCGGCGCGCCCGACGCCGTCGAGAGCGCGGCGCGCGCGCTCGGCGATCTCGTCGTCGTTCCACCGCGCCACCCCGGCGCGGTCGCACGCGAGCAAGATGTTCCCGCGGTAGGCGGCCTCTGCGTCGTGGTTGACCAGGCGCCCGAGCTCCATCGTCAATCGAGCCTGGATCTCGGCGGCCGCCTTGCGCGAGAACGTGGTCGCGACGAGGCGTACAGGGTCGACAGGCGCACGCAGCGCGGCGCCTTCGGAGCAGGAGCCCATCATGAGGTGGACGAGGACGCCGACGAGCGAGTGGGTCTTTCCCGTCCCAGCGCTCGCCACGACGACGAGGTTCCGCGCGAAGGAGTAGAGGGTGGCCGCGTCGTCCGTCACCTGCACCACGTCACGCACGCGCTTTGGCGAGGAAGACGAAGTGCCGGAGCTTCGCGCCGATGCGCGCCGGGACGCTCAGCACCTCCACCTCGGCTCCGTTTCTCTCGAGCCTTCGCTGGTAGCGCGCGTTCGGTCCCGACGACCAGACGGCGAGCACTCCCTTCGGGCGTAGCGCGGCGAGGCAGGCGCGTATCCCCCATTCGCCGTAGAGGCGCTGGTTCTTCGCCTGCGTCAGGCCGTGCGGTCCGTTGTCGACGTCGAGCAAGATCACGTCGAACGCGCCCGGCGACCGCTTCAGCTCGTCGAACACGTCGCCGACGACGACGTGGCAGCGGGGATCGGCGAGAGGATGGTTGGCCAGGCCCCCGAGGTACCGGCGGTTCCAGTCGACGAGCTCGGGCATGAGCTCGAGGACCGTGACGTCCGTATCGGTCGACACCCTGTCGAGGACCGCGCGCGCCGTGTACCCCAGGCCCAGGCCACCCACGAGCACCGTCCTTGGATTCGACACTCGCGCGAGGGCGACCTCGGCGAGACTCTCCTCGGAGTCGTGCATCCGGTTGGACATGAGGACGAGCGCCCCCACGCGAATCACCCATCCGTCGCCGTGGCGCCCGAGCACGAACTCGGTGCCGTCGGCGATGCGCGTGCGCTCGACGGTGGCCCAGTCGAGCATCGAGTACGGTTCCGGCTCGGGCATGAAGGGCTAGTAACCTAGCCAGGTCGCGGCCGGAAGAGGAGCCCGCTGGCAGCCTCAGCCTCTGGCCGACGACTTGCAGAGGCCCCCGGCATGGAGCCCGCCCTCGCCAACCTTTGCCAGTGCCTCGACGAGTTCGCGGGCGTATCCGACGCCATCCGTGAGGCAGAGCACGTTCCCGGCGCCTCCGAAAGGATCACGGAGCTCCTCGAGCGCTCGGAGACGCTGCGGGCCCGCCTCGCGAAGGCGAATGCGGCGGCTGCCGGGTGCAACGTGCCGCCCGGCTCTCGCGGCGCCGCAATCCTGGCGACCGTCCGGTCGTGCAAATCGCGGATCGTCGCGGGCGATCAGGCAAGAGAGCGGATCGTCTCGTTCCGCGACACGGTGAACGGAGCGGGCACCGCGTTCGCCATGCACGTCATCGCGAACCTCCCGCCCATCGCGGCGTGGCCCTCGGCGGCCCGGCTTCGCGGCGCGTTTCAGGGGAGGCCCGCGGTGATCGTCGGCGCCGGCCCCTCGCTCGACAAGAACATCGAGGTGCTTCACCGCTTCAAGGGCAAGGCCGTCATCATCGCGGTCAGCCACTCGCTCCTCGCGCTCGAGCGCGCGGGCATCGTGCCGGACATCGCGATTGCCATCGACCCGGCGGACATCATGCACCACTTCGCCGGCGCGTCGGTCGACAAGCTCGGCGCCCTCTTGCTCGCGACATCGTTCGATCCGCGCGGTTTCGACCTTCCGGCGCGGCGTTTCCTCACCGTCGGGGCCAACGCCGGCCTCGACACCTGGGCCTACCGCGGGCTCGAAGAGGACATCTTCATCCCCACGGGAGGCTCGGTCGCGAACACCGCGTTCTCGCTGCTCCACCTCTGGGGATGCAATCCGATCATCCTCGTCGGGCAGGACCTCTCCTTCCCCGACGGCAGGTATTACGCGTCGACGACGTGCGATGGGGACGCGATGTTCGAGGTCTCCCCGGACGGCACGAAGGGCCGGGTGACGAGCCGTGGGGAAGCCTCGCAGAAGCTCTACGGCCCCGGGACCACCCACAACGTCCGCCGTGTCCCCGGCTACCATGGCGGCGAGGTCGTCACGGACTTCGGCTTCCACATGGCGTGGAAGTGGTTCGTCGATGCCACCAAGAACCTGGACGGCCGCGTAACTCTCCTCAACTGCACGGAGGGTGGCGCTCGCATCGAGGGAATGGAGCACGTCAAGCTCGAAGAGGCCGTGACGCGGTACGCCACGACCGCATTCTCGGTCGAACAGGTCCTCGACAAGGCCGTGTGGGGCATCGATCGCGCCGCGCGGAAGCGCCTCGTTCTCAGGCGGGTCAAGGAGATGCGCACGGCCGTGGAGCGATGCTTGGCCCAAGGCAAGAAGTGCAAGGCCCTTGCCGAGCGAGCGAAGCGGCGCCCCGAGCTGCTCGCGCAGCTGGGTCAGGCCGAGGCCAAGCTGACGAGCGCGCTCGAGAGCATCGAGTTCGTCGCTACGGCGGTCCAGCGGGAGATACGGGCCGCCCTCGCGCTGGGCAAGGACGCCGGCTCCTCGGCCAAGGGGCTCGACGCGTCGCTCCGGATGTACGAGGTCATCACCGACGTAGTGCTCAAGACGGGGCCCCTCCTGGCGGTCGCGGAGCTGAAGCTGACGTCAGGCCTTTGACACCGCCAGCGCCATGACGGCCCGCGAGCCCCCGCCGGCGGTCCGCATGTGGCACACTCTCGGCAACGATGGCCACCGTCCCGGAGAACGCGACGTGATGCGGACCATCTGCGTGGCGACGGCGACGCGGGCCGAATATGGGCTCCTCCGGTGGCTCATGGACGAGGTCCGTCAGACCGACGGGCTCACGCTCCAGTGCATCGCCACCGGGACCCACCTCTCGGCGGAGCACGGGCTCACCTACCGGGAGATCGAGCACGACGGGTTCGCCATCGATGCCAAGGTCGACATGGCGCTCGGGGCCGGCACGCCTCTGTCCGTCGTCCTGTCGATGGCCCGGTGCATGAGCGGCGTCGGCGAGGCGCTCGACCGACTCCGGCCGGACGTGCTCGTCGTGCTCGGCGATCGCTACGAGCTGCTGCCCATCGCGAGCGCCGCCACCGCGCTCGGGGTGCCGATCGCTCATGTCTCCGGCGGCGACGTCACCGAAGGCGCCATCGACAACCAGGTGCGCCACGCCGTGACGAAGCTCGCTCACCTGCACTTCCCGGGGACCTCGGAGTCGGCGGCACGCATCGTCCAGATGGGGGAGGACCCCGCGCGGGTCTTCGCGGTGGGGGAGCCGGGGCTCGACAGCTTCGTGCGCCTTGCTCCCGTGCCGCGGAGCGAGCTGGCGGCCAGCCTCCAGCTCGACGAGGCGTCCCGGTGGGTCGTGTTCACCTACCACCCGGAGACGCTGGGAGCGGGAATGGACACCGACGCCGCGCGGGTGCGCGCCGCGCTCGACGCGCTGGCCGCAGCGCCCGACGTACAGACCGTGATGACGTACCCGAACGCCGATCCGGGCGGCCTCGCGATCGCCGCGATCCTCGAGGAGCGGCACGCGAGCGACCCTTCGAGGTTCAAGCTCCACAAGAGCCTCGGCCACGAGCGGTTCGTCGCCCTCTTGCGCGAAGCGTGGGCGATGGTCGGCAACTCGTCGGCGGGGATCGTGGAGGCTCCTCTGCTCCGGCTTCCCGTCGTGAACATCGGGGCGCGGCAGCGGGGCCGCATCACCCCCGCGAACGTCCTGACGATCGAAGGCACCCCGGCGTCGATCCGCGACGCGCTTCTTGCGATCGACGCTCCGGCGTTCCGCGACGCGCTCCGGACCTGCCAGCAACCTTACGGCGACGGCTCGGCCTCACGGAGGATCCGCGACGTCCTCGCCACCGTGCCGCTCGATGGACTCCTCCGGAAGCCTTTCCATGCGACCGATCGGAGGTGAGCTCGAGATCGCCGCTGGCCGGCTCGGCGCTCCTTCAAAGGAGCGGCCGCGCTTGCCCGCGTCGGGCCGCGGGGCCCTCTTCCAGATCCTGCGGCACACCGCGTCGGGTCGAGGAGAGGGAAGCGTCGCGCTACCGGACTACGTCTGCGCGAGCGTCATCGACGCGGTCGTGGCGGCGGGATTCACTCCGTCCTTCTACCGTGTGGCCGACGACCTCCATGCCGAGCGCGCGAGCCTCCGCGCCGCGCTCGATGCGTCTCCCGTCGCGGCTCTCTTCGTGTCCTACTTCGGCCTCGTCGACCTGACGGCAGATCTCGCCTTCGCCCGCGAGACGAATCCCGGGGCGGCGCTGCTGAAGGACGATGTGCACGCGCCGCTCGACGTCGCCCATCTGCGCGGCGCCGACTACGCGTTCACGAGCCTCCGGAAGGCGCTGCCCGTGCCCGACGGCGCGCTCGTGACGCCGCCCTTCGCGATGATCCTCGACGATCAGCCCGCTTCGGCCTTCGCCCTCGCGAAGCTCGCGGGAGGGCTCGCCAAGGATGCGAGGCGCTTCGAGCCCGCAGAGGACAGCTCGTTTCTCGCGCTCTTGCGCCAGGGCGAAGAGCTCCTCGACGGCGACGGTGCGTACCGGGCAGCGATGAGCTGGATGAGCGCCTCGCTACTCGAGGGCATCGACCGCGACGCCGTCGCCGCCCGGAGGCGGCGCAACTTCGTGGACCTCGCGGCGAGGATCGAGCCCCTCGGCCTCCGTCCTATCGTGCCGCTGGCCGAGGGCTCCGTGCCGCTCTTTCTGCCCGTGCGCCTCGCGGGCCGCGACGCCGTGCGCCAGGAGCTCGCGGGCGAGGGCATCTTCTGCCCCGCGCACTGGCCGGCGCCGGCGGGCGCCCTGGGGGTCGCGAGCGCCGCGCGGCTCTACGAGAGCGAGCTCTCCCTCGTCATCGACCAGCGGTACGACGCGGCCGACATGGAGCGCATCGCCGCGGTGCTCGTGCGCTCCGGGGCGAAGGCCGCGTAGTACACCGGGTCAGCGCGCATCGCCGCGCGCGATGCGCTCGGCGAAGGCGAAGTCGGCCTCCACGTCGATGTCGACCGAGCAGCGGGCGTCCATCACGTACGCGAAGGTGTCCGGCCCGAGGAAGCCGGCCTGCGCGCGTAGGTAGTCCGTGCGGGCGATGTAGATGGCGCCGTTCGGGAGCACGAAGCGCTCGCCGCGGCCGAGCGGCGGCACGAGCGCCTCGTCCGCCAGGGCGGGCGCGACGTGCCCGCTCGAAGCGAGGCGGTACGTCCACGTGGGCGACTTGCATTCGGAGACGCTTACGATGGCGCGGGCGGGCGCCTCGAGGGCCGCCATGGCCTCCGCGACGTGCTGCGCCGTGCGAAGGGGGGACGTGGGCTGGAGGAGGAGCACGACCTCGGGGCGGTATCCCTCGCCGAGGGCGAGCTCGTCCAGCACGTGGACCACGACGTCGATCGAGGAGGCGCCGTCCGTCGCGAGCGCAGCGGGTCGGAGGAACGGTACCTCCGCCCCATGCTCCCGGCTGATCGACGCGATGTCCTCCGCGTCGGTCGACACGACGACGCGGCCGACGCAGCCGCTCTCGCGCGCGGCTCGAAGCGTGTGGACGAGGAGCGGCTCGCCGAGAAACGGCCGGAGGTTCTTGCCCGGCATGCGCTTCGAGCCCCCGCGCGCCGTGACGATGCACAGGACCTCGGCGGGCGGGACCTTCACGGCTCGAGCAGCTCGTCGGCCGCGTAGTCGCGGTTCGCGACCTTGCCCACCCACTCGTCGATCCGCATGGCGGAGATGCCCGTGCCCGGGCGCTTCGCCGTGAGGTGCGCCGCGGTGAGCGTCTCGCCCTTCTTGATGGGCAACGCGGCCACGATGCTCCTCCGGGCGACGTCCCTGTTCTTCCGCTCAGACGGCGCCGGGAGCTTCCGGGCGTGCCCGAGGGCGAGCTCGACGGCGCGCACGCCCTTGATCATCTCGCGGAGCTCGGCCGGCTCGAGCGACGCTGCGTGGTCGGGGCCCGGGAGATTTCGGTCCATCGTGAAGTGCTTCTCGACGACCGACGCGCCGAGCGCCACGGCGCCGATGCACACGGCGATGCCCGGCGTGTGATCGGAGTAGCCCACCGGCAGGCCGAACGCCTGGTGCAGCGTGGTCATCGCGCGGAGGTTCACGTCGGCGTAGGGCGCCGGGTACTCGGTCGTGCAGTGAAGGAGCGTCACCTTCGCGGCGACGGCGCTCTGCCCTTCGGAGGACAGGAGCGCCTCGGCCGGCGCCAACGTTTGGCCGGCGGCCTCGAGGTATCCGCTCGCGAGCACCGCGAGCGCCGCCTCGACCTCGCCCAGCGTGCTCATGCCGGTCGACAGGATGATGGGCAGGCCCGAGCTCGCCGCCTTCTTGAGGAGGCGGGGGTTCGTGATCTCGCCCGACGGGAGCTTCAGCCGCGGCACGCCCAGCTCGAGCAGGAGCGCGAGGCTCGGCAGATCGAAGGGCGTCGAGAGAAAGAGGATGCCCTGCTCCTTGCACCGAAGGACGAGCTTTCGGTGCTGGTCGCCATCCAGCTCGAGCTTCTTGATCATCTCGAACTGCGACTCGCCGTCGCCCGTGGCCTTCTTCTGGTACTCGGCCTTCGCGGCGCTCTTCACGACGACGCCCGCCGTCGTGAACGTCTGGAACTTCACGGCGTCGGCGCCCGCTTCCTTCGCCGCGTCGATCAGCCGGAAGGCGAGGTCGAGCGACCCGTTGTGGTTGACGCCGGCCTCCGCGATGACGAACGCTCTCTTCATTCTGGCGGTGCAGCGTACACGATCGGCGCTATCGTGCCCGGTCCATGGGCGCGGCGACGTGATGGATCGGGCAGGCTGGCAGGACGCCCTCGCGGGCATGCCGCCCGAGCAGCGCGACGTGTACTTCTTGCCGGCGTTCCACGCGCTCGACGAGAGGGAGGGCTCGGCGTTCGCGTTCGTCTTCGAGCGCGGGTCGCACAGGATGATCGTGCCCGGGCTCCGGACCGCCATCCCCGGTACGAGCGCGTTCGATCTCCAGACGCCCAACGGCTACGGCGGCCCGCTCCTGTCGGAGGGCGCGCCTGCCGAGCTCGCCGGGGAGGCGTGGAAGGCATGGCAGGTGGCCGCCGCGGAAGATGGCATCGTGGCCGCGTTCTTTCGCCTCCATCCGCTGCTCGGCAACAGGCGATGGCTTCCCGAGGACGCGCGCATCCTCGTCGACAGGAAGACGGTCTACGTCGATCTGAGCCGCGGGCTCGAGCCCGCCTGGAAGTCCGCCGAGTCCCGGCACCGCAACATGGTGAACCGGGCGCGCAAGGAGGGCGTCGTCGTACGCTGGAACGAGCCCGAGGACTGGCGCGCGTTCGAGGCACTCTACGAGGCGGCGATGGTCCGCTTGAAGGCGGAGGGCCGGCTTCGCTTCGATCCCGCCTACTTCGGCCGGCTTCGCGCCATCGAGGGCACGGAGCTCGCGTGCACGCGCGACCCGGGCGGCCTCGTCGCCGGGCACGTTTTTCTGTGGGGCCCGGTGTGGGGGCACTACCATCTCGCCGCACGCCGTGACGACTCGCCGAACTTCACGATGAACCTCCTCATGCAAGCCGGGCTCGAGCGCGCCGCGGCACGGGGCCTGCGCGGGCTGCACCTCGGCGGCGGAGCGTCCACGTCGGCCGACGACGGCGTGCTCCGGTTCAAGCGGTCGCTCGGGGGCACGCTCCTCGATTTCGAGGTCGCGCTCGTCGTCGCGGACCTCGCCCGGTACGACGCGCTAGTCTCCGACTGGACGCGCAAGGAGGGCAGGCCGCCGTCCTGGCTCCTCGGCTACCGGCAGCCACGAGGGAACGAATGATCACGGACACGGCGTTCAAGGACTGCATGATCTCGCCGAGCGCGACCCTTCGCGAGGCGATGGAGTCGCTCGAGCTGTCGGGCGTCGAGGTGTGCCTCGTCGTGGACGAGAACCGGAAGCTCTTGGGGACCTTGACCGACGGAGACATCCGGCGCGGCCTCCTCGTGGGCCACGGGCTCGACGCGGTGAGCCGGGGGTTCATGCACCCGAGGTTCAGCTCCGTCGTCCCGGCGGCGAGCCGCACCGAGGTCCTCGAGCTGATGCAGGCGCGCCGCATCTCCGCCGTGCCCATCGTCTCGGAGGGCGGCCGCCTCGAGGGGCTCCACACGTTGCACGGGATCCTCGGCACGGCGGAGCGGACGAACTGGGCCGTCATCATGGCGGGCGGCAAGGGGACGCGCCTCGCTCCCCTCACCACGTCCGTCCCGAAGCCGATGATACGCGTCGCCGGCCGGCCCATCCTGGAGCGCATCGTGCTCAACCTCCTGGGCTTCGGCATCCGCCGCATCTTCCTCTCCATCAACCACCTGGGGCATCTGGTCGAGGAGCACTTCGGCGACGGCAAGCGGTTCGGCTGCCGCATCGAGTACCTGCGCGAGGACCGGCCGCTCGGGACGGGCGGGGCGCTCTCGCTCTTGCCCGCCCTCGAAGCCCCGGTGCTCGTGATGAACGGCGATCTCGTCACGCAGGCGAACCTCGGCAGGATGCTCGAGGCCCACGTGGAGGGAGGACAGAAGGCGACCGTCGCTACCCGCCGCTACCTCCACGTCGTGCCCTTCGGGTGCATGGAGATGGACGGGGATCGCATCGTGCGCATCGAGGAGAAGCCCACGCTGACGCGCCCGATCAACGCAGGAATCTACGTCTTCGACCCCTCCGTCGTTCTTCGCATCCCGAAGGCGCAAGAAATCGGGATTCCGACCGTACTGGAGGAGTGCCTCGCGCGCGGGGAGACCGTCCGCGGGTACGAGGTGGACGAGGACTGGATCGACGTCGGCCAGCACGAGCAGCTGAGCCGCGCGCGAGGGGAGACCTGAAGTGACGGATCTGGCGGGCAAGGTCGTCCTGGTGACGGGCGCGGACGGGTTCATCGGCAGCCACCTGGTCGAGGCGCTCGTGCGCGCGAAGGCGAAGGTGCGCGCGTTCTGCCTCTACAACTCGCAGGGCTCCTGGGGCTGGCTCGACAAGAGCCCGGAGCAGGTGCGGTCCGCCATCGACGTGCGCCTCGGCGACATCCGCGACGCGCGCTTCGTCGAGGAGGCGTGCCAGGGCGTCGAGATCGTGTTCCACCTCGCGGCGCTCATCGCGATCCCCTACTCGTACCAGGCGACCGAGTCCTTCGTGGACACCAACGTCAAGGGCACCCTCAACGTCCTCGAGGCGGTGCGCCGGCGCGGCGTCGGGCGCATGGTGCACACGTCGACGAGCGAGGTCTACGGCACGCCCGAGAAGCTCCCCATCGTCGAGACCCACCCGCTCTCCGCGCAGTCGCCGTACGCGGCCACCAAGATCGCGGCCGACCAGCTCGCGCTCTCGTACCACAAGAGCTTCGGCACCCCGGTCACGGTCCTCCGGCCGTTCAACACCTTCGGTCCGCGGCAGTCGGCGCGCGCGGTGATCCCGGCGCTCCTCTACCAGCTCATCACGGGCAAGAAGGAGGTAGAGCTCGGCCGCCTCGACACCCGGCGCGACTTCACCTTCGTGCACGACACCGTCCGCGGCTTCCTCGCGGCCGCGCGCGCGGTCGGCGTCGAAGGGGAGACCGTCCAGCTCGGCACCGGATCCGCGGTCTCGGTGCAGGAGCTGTTCGACCTGGCCTGCAGCGTCGTCGGCGTCCGGGACGTCGTCATCAAGACGGACCCGCGGCGCCTGCGGCCGGACGCGAGCGAGGTACTGGTCCTCCTGTCCGATCCGTCGAAGGCCAAGGCGAGGCTCGGGTGGGCCCCGGAGGTCACGTTCGCGGCGGGGATCGAGGAGACCGTGCGCTGGCTGCGGGAGAACCAGGACGCGTTCAAGGAGTCGCTCCACCTCTGAGGGCCGGGCCTTCGGCGGTAAAGGTCAACGATGGAAGCGGACGTCATCCTGAACGAAGTGAAGGATCCCCAGGGGGGCTGTGGGGATCCTTCGCTTCGCTCAGGATGACATCGTTTGCATACGCTCACCGATCGGTCTCGTCCTCGTGGGCGCCGGTGATGGCGAAGCGCGGCTTTCGGCAGCCGCCGTCGAACGCGCACAGGTCGCACTCGTGAGGGCTCAGGGGCACCGGCGCGAGGCGGCCCGCGCGCACGGCAAGGACGAACATCATGGCCCTCGCCGCGAACGGCGCGAGCCCGCCCTCCGCGGTGGTCGCGCGGTTCCAGGCCTCGGCATACTTCTCGGGCTTCTGCGGTCCGAGAGGCAAGGGACCTTTCACGCGCGTCGGCAGGTAGAACCCGGTTGACTCGCGCGCCTGGTAGTTGCGGGCCGCGGCCTCTGCATAGACGGGGAGCTGGAAGTAGCGCTCGCCCAGGCCCTTGGCGCCGCGCTCGGCGGCCGACTCGCTAAGCTTGTAGTCGACGACCCGCACCCTGGCCTTGCCGTGCGCCACGTCGACGCGATCCATCGATCCCTTCAGGGCGAGCAGGGACTCCTCCCGCGCGAGCCGCACGGCCTCCCAGCTTCCGCTCTTGCCGTCGCCGAAGGCCTGCTCGGCCGCCACGAAGTCCCACTCCTCGTCCGCGAGGCTCCACTCGACCACGCGGCCCACCTCGCGCCGCGCCTCGTCGAGCGCGAGCCGGCGAAGTCCCGAGGAGGCGGCCTCTCGCTCCAGGAAACCGTCGGCCGCGTCGAGCGCCAGGGCGCGGATGCGGGCGGCGTCCCGGGGCCGCGCGGGCCAGAGCGCCTTGCTCGCGTTGAACGCGGCCGCGAGCGCGCCGTGCACGATCGACCCCTGCTCCCGCGCGTCGGGCGCGTCCGCGCTGGGGCGCCACTCGCGCGCCCCCAGGATCTGCGCGGCGTAGCCCTGGAACGCGCAGCCCGCGAAGCGCTCGAGCGCGGTGACGGCCATCGGCGCCGCGCCGCCGCCGGTCTCCTCCACGAGCACCCGGTGCATCGAGGCGTCGGGCGCAATCATGCCCACCTCGGGCGCCTCGCCCAGGGAAGCCTGGCCGCCGAAGAACGCTTCGCGCGCGCGCTCGACCTCCGCGCGGCGCGAGGCCGCGGGGGCCAGGAGGGACGCGCGCTCGGGTCGGAGGTGGATCTCCCGGAGCCTCGACTGGCGCGCCGTGAGCGGCCGCTCGCGCACGGGCGAGGTACGGCACGACGCCTTCGCGGCCCCGCCGCGCTCGAGCCACAGCGCGAGGGTCGCAGGCGCGAGGATCGTCCCGGACTCGTCGCGCGTCCGGTAGACGAGCGTGATGCGCTCCGCCGCCGAGGCCGCGAGCGCCAGCTCCGCGAGATCCCGCACGCTGCGCGTCGCGCTGCTCGGGATGCGCGCGTCGAGCTCGCGCAGGCGCGCCTCGAACGCGGGCGAGAAGAACGCAGGGAGCGACGTGTGCGCCGGGACGACGCCCTCGTTGAGGTCGGCCACGACGAGCAGATCGAGCGGCTCGCCGGCGATCTCGGCGGCGCGCACGAGCCGGACGGCGCCCGCGCGACCCGGGGCCGGAGGCGCGTCGCCGTGCTCCAGCATCCTCGTGAGCTCGCACTGGAAGGTCTCCCCCGTCGCGGGCACGTCCGCGAGACCGAGCTGCTCGGTCGCTGCCTCGTAGGCGCCCATGGCCGTCATCAGGGCCTCCCACGCGTGCGCGTCGCGCGCAATGGCGACGAGCTCGGCGTGATCGATCCCCGTCGCCACGCCATCGCGGCCGAGCAGCGCCCGCGCTCCCGTCGCCGCGCGGCCCGCGAGGCCCAGGAGAGACCAGAGCGCCCGCGCCGAGGCCACGTGCTCGGCGCGCGTCGTCCCAGCCGCGGCCCGCGCGAGGAGCGCGCCTGCGTACCGCGCAACCGCCGCCAGCCCGCGCCCCTCCCCGCGCGCCGTCTCCCAGGCGCGCACGGTCTCCTCGAGCGCGGAGACGGGATCCTCGGCGCTGGCGCTCGGCGTCGCTTCAAGCGCGCGCGCGACCCGCGCCAGCGTCGCGCGCGCCTCGAGGTCCTCGGTGAGGCCGCTGAGCGCCCGCGCGTCCAGGTAGCCCGAGCGCAGGAGGGCCGCGACGTCGGCGCGCGCGAGGCCGCGATCGGCGACCTCCAGGGCCTCGAGCGCGAAGGAGACCAGGCGCGACGCGAGCGGCGACCGGCCGCGTGGATCGTGCAGGGCTACGCCGACCTCGGCCAGCGCGCGGCGGATGGGCGAGGCCGTCTCGTCCGTGAGGCCCGGGAGGGCGATCGCGATGCGCTCCGGGGCGTGCCCCTCGAGGAGCGCGGCGTGGACGGCCTCCGCCACGGCCCACGCCTGCACCTCGGCGTCCGCCGCCTGCTTCACCGAGACGCGCGCGAGCACCTGGGCGGACGGCGGGTCCGAGAACCGGAGGTCCCCGAGGCGCGCCTCGATGGGGCTCGTCGCGGGCGCGTCGTCCAGGGCGGCCGCGAGCTGCTCCACGAGCCGATCGAGCACGCTGCTCGTGCGCGACGGGTCGATCGCCGCGCCCTCGGCCTCGAACGTCGGCACCTCGATCAGCGCGCGGCCGCCCAGGGGGGAGAGCACCTCGTCGAGGGCGCGCCAGAGGGCGAGCTCCGCGGGCTGCCACGCGACGCAGAAGCGCGCCGTGAGGCGCGTCGCGCGCACCGCGGCCGCGACCCGCGCCGGGTCCGACGCGCGTATGGCGGAGACGAGCACGTCGTTCAGGGCGCGCCCGTCGAACCCGCCGAGCCGCTCGAGCGCCCGGTCTAGCTCCGCGATCGCCGCGACGAGCACGGCCGCGCGCGCGTTCTTCTCCTGCCGCGCGAGCTGCTCCAGCGCGAGGACGCAGCCCGTCTGGCGCACGACGAGGATGGCCTCGTCGACCGCGTCGACCGTTCGCTGCCACGGACGCGCCCCTCGCCCCGCGACCGCCCCGAGGAACGAGCGCGGGCGCGCGAGCGCGCGCAGCACCTGCCCGAGCGCGAGCCGCGCGACGTCGGGCGCCACGGCCGTCCGCTCGGGCGCGAGCTCCGCCAGGAGGCGCGCCTGCAGCGTCGCGAGCGTCTCGAACGTCACCGGCCCGGACGCCAGCCTCTCGACGTGCCGCTCGCTCGGGACGATGAAGCGTTCGGTCACTCCAGTTTCCCGAAGACCGGCGCAGCCGACGTGACGGCCGCCGGGGCGGGCGGCGCGGACACGCGTGCCGGGATGGAGAGCACCTCGTCGAGCGAGCCCTTGTCGTAGAGGAACGCGTAGGCCGCCTCGCTCGCGAGCACCCGCTTGATGTAGCCGCGCGTCTCGTCCCAGGGGATCTCCTCGACCCAGAGGTCGAAGTCCTCGGCGGGGCGCGCGGCGACCCACCGGCCGACGGCGCCCGCGCCCCCGTTGTAGGCGGCGATCGCGAGGGCGCGGTTCGCGAAGGACGCGCGCAGGCCGGCGAGGAGCTTCGTGCCGAGGGCGATCGAGACCTCCGGCCGCTTCAGCGCGTCCTCGTTCCAGCCGTAGGGCGTGCCCGAGGCGACGCCCCGCGCCGTCGGGACGATGAGCTGCATGAGGCCGTAGGCGTTCGCGGGGCTCTTCACCTCGGGGTAGAAGTCCGACTCCTCGCGCATGATGGCCCACGCGAGCGAGCGCGGGATCCCGTTGGCCGTGGTCTCGCGCGCGACGAACGTGTCGAAGGCGGGCGGGAACGCGACCTCCCACATCGGGCGCCAGCGGCCGGCCGGGTAGTGCGTGAGGTGATCGGAGACGCGCGCGCGCGCGAACGCGTGGCCGAGCTCGGGCGCCCCGGCGCGGTCGTAGAGCTGGCCGAGGGCCCACACGAGCTCCGCGTCGGCGCCGTCGTTCGTCAGACCGGCGGCCGCCATCTCGCGGCGGGCGCCCTCGAGGTCCCCCACCTCGAGGAGCGCAAGCCCCAGGCCGAACGCCTTCGAGCGGAGCTCCGGGTGATCGCGGGTGAAGAAGGTGCCGGGCTCTTCACGGGCCACGGCCGCGTCGAGCAGGCGGTGCGCGGAGGCGGCGTCGGCCTCGGCGAGCCGGGCGAAGGCCTGCGTCATGTAGAACGCGAGCGGGCAGCTCTCCACGATCTTCGCGTAGCGCGCCTTCGCGTCGGCCGCGTCGCCGGTGGCGGCGGACGCGCGGGCACGGAAGTACGCCGCGCGACCCTCCGTGGCCCAGTGCCGGTCGTCCGGGAAGAGCGACGTGATGCGATCGAGTACGGGCTTGGCGCCCTCCCAGTCCCCCTTCGTCATCCGGAGGAGCGCCACGCGGAAGAGGGCCTCTCCGCGCATGTCCCCCTCGGGGTAGTCGTCGGGCAAGGCGAGGAGCATCGACGTGTAGCGCGACTCGTCGCCCTGCTGGAGCGCAACGAGCGCCCCCTGGAGGCGCGCGTCGTCCGCGAGGCGGTGCCTGGGAAAGAGCTGCTCGACCTTCGTGAGGCGGTCGGCCGCGTCATCGGTGCGCTTGGCGCCCGCGCTCGCCTTGCCGCCGTAGTAGAGCGCCGTCACGAGGGCGTCCTCGCCCGCGCACCGCGTGATGGCGTCGCCCCAGGCGTCGGCCGTGTTCACCTTCGGCATGTGCGTGCTCGCCTGGGCGCGCGTCACCGCGGCGCTGCACGCGACGCTCTTGTCGGGCGCGGCGAGCAGCGGCGTCGCGAGGGCGAAGGCCTTCGCCGAGTCTCCCGCGTCGAGCCATGCCCTTGCCTGCCGGGCCCGCTCGGACGGATCGAGCTCCGCAGCCTTCGGCGAGCCCTTGCGGCCGGGCTTCGGCGGCGTGAGCAGCGCGATGGCGCGCGCGCGCGTGGCCTCCGCGCCCGAGCTCTCGGCGATCTTCGGCGCCTCGACCATGACCCGCGTGGCCAGATCCCTCGCCTCCGCGGCGTGCGAGGCGGGATCGCCGTCCACGCCGTCGAGCAGGGCGCTCGCGATCTTGAGCGCGGTGTCGACCCAGGGGGCCTTGGGGTTCGCCGCGTGCGCGCGCCACAGCTTGAGGGCGCCCGCGCGGTCGCCGTCCGCGGCGAGCGCGTCGGCCACGACGAGGCTCGCCTCGTCCCGGAGCGCGAGATCGGCCGGGACGGACACCGCGCGGTGCGACGCTAAGGTGAGTTGCCCGAGCTTCACGTAGACCTGCGCCCCGCGGAGCGACGCGTAGCCGGCGAGCCTGCACTCGAGCTTCGGCACCGTCAGCCCGGCGACGCGGTCGAAGCCGGTCGCGGCGGGGCCCAGGTCCCCGGCGGCCAGGTGGAGGCGCGCGGAGGCGTACGTCCACGCGCAGTCTTCTGCCGGCGTCAGCGGAGTCGCCGGCGCGATGGGGCGCGCGGCGTCGAGCGCGAGGGCCGCTGCCGACCAGTCGTGCACGAGCGCGTTGCCGCGCGCCAGGGAGAGGCGCGCGTCGTCCAGCACGACGTGCAGGGCGGGCGGCTCGAACGGCCCCGCGAAGCCTCCGTCGACGACGACGGGGCCTGGGCTCGCCGTCCCGGAGGGCGCGGGCGGCGGCGGCGAGATCATCGGCTCCGCGCTGGGGCCGCGGCACGCGGACAGCGCCACCACGACGGGCACGAGGCCGAGCCAGGCGCTTCTCATGGCGCCTTCGGCCGCCACGCTTCGGCGCCCGCCTCTTCCTCCTTGGCCTCTTCCTTCTGCCGCTCCTGGGACGACCATCGCGCGCGATCCTTCTCCACGACGCCTGCCTCGGCGCTCCTCTGGGCGAGCGCGCCTTGCGCGGCGCCTTCCTTGGCGCGCGCCTCGAGCTCGTGCGCGCTGGCCTGCGCGAGCGCGCGCTCCCGCTGCCCCTGCTCTTCCTTCGCGCGGGCCTCCCACGCGTCCACGCGCATGAGATCCCGCGCCGTCAGCTCTCCCCGCTCGAGCGCGCGCCGCTCGGCCTCGCGCACCGCGCGCGCCTGCGCCTCGCCGCGCTGCCGCTCGGCCTCGGCCGCCTCGACGCGCTTGGCAGCAGCTTCTCTGACCCCGATGGCCACGGCGAGCTCACGCTTGGCGTCGTCCGTCTTGCCCGCGCGCACGCGGGCGAGGGGCTCGAGGGGGTACTTCTTCGCGGGCATTGTGTCGGGGGAGTCTATACCAGGGGTGCTCTTTCCGTCGCGGGCGCCTCGGACTGAAGTCGGGTCAGCGATGCTGGATACCGGGAGGATGAGGCCGTCTCAACCCCCGCACCCCGGCATGAATGGCATGAATGCCGGGGCATTGGTCTCAGTTTCCTTGAGTTCTCTAGGGCTGCCGTTGTCGCGCGGCCCCCCTCCCAGCCTCCCCCCGACAATCCGGGTCGAGGAGTCGAGCGCCCGCATCCGACCAGCAGTCCGCGCGACTCCTCCCCCCGGCGCATGCTCGCGCCGGCAGATCCCTGGGGGGGAGGCCGGGAGGGGGGCCACGCGTGCGAGATGAGACCAATGGTCAGCATTCATGCCGGGGTGCCCGAGGAAACGTACCCGCTCTACTCCGCGGCCCACTCCTGCAAGGACTTCACGAGCAGCCTCGAGTCCCCCCGCGAGGCCTCCATCGCGTCGCACGCGGCGAGGCCGGCTGCGATGGTCGTGAAGTAGGGGAGGTTCGCGAGCAGGGTCTGCCGGCGGAGCGAGTAGCTGTCCCGGACGGCCCGCGAGCCCTGCGTCGTGTTGATGACGACCGCGAGCGTGCCGCCGCGGATGGCGTCGACCACGTCGGGGGTGCCCTCGCCCACCTTGTTGATGAGGGTCACGGGGACGTGCGCCCGCTGGAGCGCCGCCGCGGTCCCCTTGGTCGCCACGATCTCGTAGCCGAGGGCCCGGAGGCGGCGGCCGATGTGCGTGGCCACCGGCTTGTCCTCGTCGCGCACGCTGATGAACACGCTGCGGCGCGAGGAGGGCGGCGCGATCTCGAGGCCGGACGCGAGCATGGCCTTGCCGAACGCCCGCGCGAACGTGTCGGCGATGCCCATGACCTCGCCCGTCGACCGCATCTCGGGGCCGAGCATCGTGTCGACCCCCGGGAACTTCTGGAACGGAAAGACGCTCTCCTTCACCGACACGTGGCGCGGCACGTGCGCGTCCTGGAGGCCCAGGGAGTCGAGCGTCTCGCCCACCATGAGCTTGGCGGCGATCTTCGCGAGCGGCCTGCCCGTCGCCTTCGAGACGAACGGGACCGTGCGGCTCGCGCGCGGGTTCACCTCGAGGATGTAGACCTCCCCGCCCTTCACCGCGAACTGCACGTTCATGAGGCCGACCACGCCGAGCTCGAGGGCGAGCATCCGCGTCTGCTCCTCGATGGAGAGGACGATCTCCGTGCTGAGCGAGTGCGGCGGCAGGACGGACGACGAGTCGCCCGAGTGCACCCCGGCCTCCTCGATGTGCTGCATGACGCCGCCGATGACCGCCCGCTTGCCGTCCGCGATGCAGTCGACGTCGACCTCGATGGCGTCCTTCAGGAACTCGTCGACCAGGATGGTCTGCGTGCCCGCGTCGCGCGCGGCCTCGACGGCCAGGTGGACGTAGGCCTCGAGCTCGCGGCGCGTGTAGGCGATCATCATCGCGCGGCCGCCGAGGACGTAGCTCGGGCGGACGAGGACCGGGTATCCGATGCGCTCCGCGATGGCGAAGGCCTCCTCCGGGCCGTGGGCGATGCCGCTCTTCGGGCGCTTCAGGGCGAGCTTCGTCAGCACCTCGTCGAAGCGGCCGCGGTCCTCCGCGCGATCGATCGCGTCGGCGCTCGTGCCGAGCAGGTGGACGCCACGCTGCTCGAGGGCCAGGGCGAGCTTCAGCGGCGTCTGGCCGCCGAACTGGACGATGACGCCGTCCGGCTTCTCCTCGTCGCAGATGGCGAGCACGTCCTCGAGCGTGAGCGGCTCGAAGTAGAGCCGGTCGGAGGTGTCGTAGTCGGTCGACACCGTCTCCGGGTTGCAGTTGACCATCACCGTTACGTACCCGAGCTCGCGCAGGGCCTGGACGGCGTGGACGCAGCAGTAGTCGAACTCGATCCCCTGGCCGATGCGGTTGGGGCCGCCTCCGAGGATGACGACGCGCTTCTTGCCCGCGCCGGGCTTCGCGCCCGACTCGCTCTCGCTCTCGTAGGTCGAGTAGAGGTAGGGCGTGTGCGCGACGAACTCGGCGGCGCACGTGTCGACCCGCGCGTAGACGGGGCGGATGTCGTCGCGCAGGCGCGCGGCACGGACGTCGTCCTCGCAGGCGCCCGTCATCTTGGCGATCTGCCGGTCGGAGAAGCCGAGGCGCTTGGCGCGCAGAAGCTCGGCGGGCCCCGTCTCCCCCTTGGTGAGCCGCACCTCCTGGTCGACGATGCGACGGATGTGCGCCAGAAACCACGGATCGATGCTCGTCCGCGTCGCGAGCTCCTCGTCCGTCATGCCCACGCGCATCGCGTCGACCACGTAGAAGAGCCGCTCGGCCGTCGGCACGCTGACGAGCTGCTCGAGCGCCGTCCGCACCTCGGCCGTCGTGGCCGGCGGGAGGTGGCTCGGGGGCTCCGCCTCGAAGGCTTCCATCCCGAGGTCGCGCGCCTTCTTCGGCTGGGCGAGGAGGCGGTAGTCGACGCGATCCCGCAGAGACGCCAGGCCGTCCTTCGACGTCTCGAGCGAGCGGGCGGCCTTCTGGAGGGCCTCGCAGAAGGTGCGGCCGATGCTCATCACCTCGCCGACGCTCTTCATCTGCGGCCCGAGCGTCGTGTCGGCGCCCGGGAACTTCTCGAAGGCGAAGCGCGGCCACTTCACGACCACGTAGTCGATGGCCGGCTCGAAGGCGGCGCTGGTCTTGGTGATGTCGTTCTGGAGCTCGTCCAGGCGGTAGCCGACGGCGAGCTTGGCGGCGATCTTCGCGATGGGGTAGCCGGTCGCCTTCGAGGCGAGCGCGGAGGAGCGCGACACGCGCGGGTTCATCTCGATGACGTAGACGCGGCCGTCGGTGGGCGAGACGGCGAACTGGACGTTTGCCCCGCCGGTCTCGACGCCGATCTCGGTCATGACGGCGCTCGCCGCGTCGCGCAGGCGCTGGTACTCGCGGTCGGTGAGCGTCATCGCGGGGGCGACGGTGATGGAGTCGCCCGTGTGGACGCCCATGGGGTCGAGGTTCTCGATCGAGCAGACGACGATGAAGTTGTCCGCGCCGTCCCGCATGACCTCGAGCTCGAACTCCTTCCAGCCGAGGACGCTCTCCTCGATGAGGACCTCGTGCGTGGGCGACTGCGCGAGCGCCCAGGCGACCTTGGCGTCGAGCTCGCTCGCCTCGCGGGCGATGCCGCCGCCGCTGCCGCCGAGCGTGAACGACGGGCGGAGGATGGCGGGGAAGCCGATGGTCTTGACGATCTCGCGCGCCTCCTCGATCGAGTGCGCCGCGCCGGACCGGGGGCACTCGAGGCCGATCTTCGCCATCGCCGCCTTGAAGAGCGCGCGATCCTCGGCCTTGGCGATGGACTCGGGCCGCGCGCCCAGCATCTCGATGCCGAGCCTGGCCAGGACGCCCTCCTCGTGGAGCTTCAGCGCGACGTTGAGCGCGGTCTGCCCGCCGAGCGTCGGCAGGATGGCGTCGGGCCGCTCACGCTCGAGGATGGCAGCGAGCGTCTTCCACTCGATGGGCTCGATGTAGGTCCGGGACGCGAGGTCCGGGTCCGTCATGATGGTGGCCGGGTTGGAGTTCACGAGGACGACCTCGTACCCCTCCTCGCGGAGCGCCTTGGCCCCCTGCGTCCCGGAATAGTCGAACTCGCACGCCTGCCCGATGACGATGGGCCCGGCGCCGATGATCAGGATCTTGTGGAGGTCGGCACGGCGAGGCATCGCACCTCGGCGACTTAGCAGCCCGGCGCGTGGGAGGCTACAGGGAGGTGGTCGAGAGGCCCGCGCGGTCCTGACGAAAGACCCGCTGGTCTTCCCGAAAGAGCCTTCGACTCTAGTGAAAGGCCCCTTCGTTGAGCAGAACGGTCCATTCGTTGAGCAGAACGGCCCTTTCGTTGAGCAGAACGGCCCTTTCGTTGAACAGAACGGCCTTTTCGTTGAACAGAACGGCCTTTTCGTTGAGCAGAGCGGCCCTTTCGTTGAGCAGAACGGTCCATTCGTTGAACAGAACGACCCATTCGCCGAGCAGAACGGCCCTTTCGTTGAGCAGAACGGTCCATTCGTTGAGCAGAACGGCCCTTTCCTTGAACAGAACGGTCCATTCGTTGAACAGAACGGTCCATTCGTTGAAGAGAACGCTCGGTTCTCCAATCAAGATGGCCGGCTCTGCAATCAAGACGGCCGGTTCTGCAACCAAGGCGGCCCGTTCTGCAAACACGGCGCCCCGCCCGGCCAACGGGACACCCCGCCTCACGATCAGGTTCGTCCGCTTCCAGACACGAAAGGAAAGGTCCTCGCTCTAGACGGATGGGACGCCGCGCTCGACGTGCCGGAAGAAGGGCAAGAGCGCCGTCACGGAGTGCCCGCTGCCCCCGTCGCCATGCTCAGAGCGCCTTCTCCAGGCGGTCGCAGACGGTGCGCAGCGCCATGACGCGCGCGTAGTACTTGTCGTTCGCGGGAACGAGCGTCCACGGGGCCTCCTCGGTGCTGGTCCGGTCGATCATGTCGCAGACCGCGACCTCGTAGTCGCCCCACTTCTTCCTGTTCCTCCAGTCTTCGTCGGTGATCTTGAAGCGCTTGAAGCCCGTCTTCTCGCGCTCCTTGAAGCGCCGGAGCTGCTCCTCCTGGCTCACGGCGAGCCAGAACTTCACGACGATGGTGCCGTCCGCCGCCAGCTGCGCCTCGAAGTCGTTGATCTCGGTGTACGCGCGCATCCAGTCGTCGGGCCTGGCGAACCCCTCGACGCGCTCCACCAGCACGCGGCCGTACCAGGAGCGGTCGAAGATGGCGAAGCGGCCGCGGCGGGGCACGTGCCTCCAGAAGCGCCAGAGGTAGGGCTGCGCGCGCTCCTCCTCGGTGGGCGCCGCGATCGGGATGATGTGGTAGGTGCGTGCGTCGAGCGCCCCGGTGATGCGCCGGATGGCTCCGCCCTTGCCCGCGGCGTCGTTGCCTTCGAAAACGAGGGCGACCCCGTGCTTGCCGCCGCCCGGGTGGCGCGAGAGCTGGTTCAGCCGGGCCTGGAGGGCGAGCAGCTCCTTCTCGTACTTGGGCTTCGCGATCTTCTTCGTGAGGTCCAGGCTGCGGAGGATGTCGAGCTTGTCGACCCGCGGGCTCACGACGAGCGCCTCGCGGCCGGCCTTGGGCGCTGCGGCCCTGGACGCCGCCGGCTCTGCGGCGTCGCGATCGAGCCGCTCGCGGATGGCCTTGAGCAGGACGTTGCCCACGGTGAGCGTCCGGTAGCGGGCGTCGGCTCCCTCGACGATGATCCACGGCGCCTCGGCGGTGCTCGTCTGGCGCAGCGCCCGCTCGGAGATGCTGCGGAACGCGTCGTAGCGCTTCACGTTCTTCCAGTCGTTCTTCGTGACGCGCCAGGCGGTGTTCGGGTCGCTCTCGAGCGTCTCGAAGCGCTTCTTCTGGGCCGCCTTGGACAGGTGCAGCCACAGCTTGACGATGAGCGCCCCCTCGTCGACGAGCATCCGCTCGAACCGGAGCGTCTGCTCGAGCGACTCGTCGAACGCGGCGCGCTTCGTCCTGGCGTAGACGCGCGCGACGATGGGCTCGGTGTACCAGGAGCCGAAGAAGATCCCGAGCTTGCCCTTCGGCGGCAGCTCCCGCCAGAACCGCCACATGGGCGGGCGCTCCCGCTGCTCCTCCGAGGGCATCCCCATCGCGTGCGTCTGGATGTGGCGTGGATCCATCCACTCGTTGAGGAGGTTCACGGTCTCCCCCTTGCCCGCCCCGTCCACACCGCCGACGAGCAGGATGATCGGGAAGGCCTTCTTCTCGACGGCCTCGTACTGCGCGTCGAGCAGGGCCTCCCGCAGGGCGGGCGCCTTCCTGGAGAAGGTTGCCTTGTCGATCTTGTGACCCAGCTCGGCGGACTCGAACATCGTCCGAGATTACACGATGGCCGGCCGCCGCCGCGCCCCCCACGGGAGACGGGCTCGCACGCCTCACTGCGGCACTGGCGGGGGCGTCGGGATGTCGATCGTGACGTCCGTGGTGACCCCCGCGCCCGACCAGCCGTCCGTGAACGAGAGGCTCGCCGGGAGCATGGTCCCCACGCCGGTGGCCGTGTCGATGAGGACCATGCGCGGGGGCTCCGGACGCGTCTCGCTCGCGACGGCCCGCGCGAAGCCGAGGACCGTGCCCTGCCATGCCCCGAGGCCGAAGATCTTCTGAAAGCCCGTGCCGCTCCCCGGGCCGCTCGCGCCGGCTCCGTAGACGCCTTTGAGCAGCGACGCGGCGCGCGTCCCGCTCGTGTACGCCGCGCGGAGGGCCGCCATGTCGATGCCCGCGAGAAAGTCGTACGGCGCGCTCGCCGGGTAGCACGACGACTCGCCGCTCGTGGCGATGCACGACCGGATCGTGGCGAGGCCGGTCGGCTGGCCGTTCGCGTCCGTGTAGAAGACGACGTCCCCCGAGAGACCGAAGGTGCGCCCGGGGTTCTGCGGGTCCGGACCGAAGCTCCCGAGGTCCTGCGTGACCCCCGAGTCCGGATCGATCGACCAGAGCTCGCCCGTCGCGTCTCCCCCGACGAGCACCTCGCCCGGGCCGAGGGCCCCGGCGGGCGCGAAGGCGAGCGCGTAGAAGTACGTGCCGGGCGGGGCGGCGATGCGCGCGACCGGCGTGAGGAGGACCACGGCGTCCTCGCCCGGCGCCGCGGGCAGCGTCGCCTCGTAGACGACGCTCTCCGTGTTCACGAAGACGACCCCCGCGGCGTTCACCGCGAGATCCGTCACCGCCTGGTAGGCGGCGTCGGGCAGGCCCGCGAAGACGCCGAGCGGCGCGAGCGCGAACGAACGCGGGTCGACCGAGTAGAGCGCGGTGTCGGTGTGCGCGTAGATCGTCGTCGTCGTCGTCACGACGCTGGCCTCGGGCAGGGACGCGTCGAGCACCTGCGGCCCGAACGCGGCGTCCTCCGGCGGGGCCCCGCCCGTGTCGTCACGCGCGGACGCGGCGGCCGGCGGCGGGGCGATGGGAGGCGGACCTCCCGCCTCGGCCGGCGCCGAGAAGCCCGGGTCTTGCGAAGGGCGGGAGCACGCGAGCCACGAGAGCGTGACCGCGAGGAGAACGAGAGACGAGAAGAACGTGGCTCGCATGGGATTCCTGTGGCGCCGGGGAAGAGCGGACGCATGGGCCGCTTCAGCAGGGGCCGTGCCGGAGCGCGCGCCCAGTGAGCTCGCGGATTTGCGCGCGCGGCCTCCTGTCCAGGCCAGCCGGCGGCCTGTCCCGGGCCACCTGAAATTTGGCCCTCCGCCGACGCGTCCGTAGCGTGCAGCCCATGACCGAGGCTGCCGCCACTGGTTTCTCTTCTCCCAGCGCCGCGCCCTTGCCCCGCGTGTTCGGCCGGCTCCTGCTCCTGAAGCTCCTGGCGCGTGGAGGGATGGGCGACGTCTACCTCGCCGCCAGCACGGGCATCGAGGGGGCCGAGCGGGCGTGCGTCGTGAAGACCGTCCGCCGCGACCACATCCACGACGGCTCGTTCTTGGCGCGCTTCCTCGACGAGGCACGCGTCCAGGCGCAGCTCAATCACCCCGGCGTGGCCCAGGTGCTCGAGGCGGCGACCGACGAGAACGGCGAGCCGTTCACCGTGGTCGAGTACGTCGAGGGCCGATCGCTCTCGGACATCCGCCAGCGCTCGATCCAGCTCGGCTCGCGCATCGGGTGGGCCGAGGCGGTCGCCATGGGCATCGAGATGGCGCAGGCGCTCGCGCACGTGCACGAGCGGTCGGGCGCCGACGGCACGCCGCTCGGCATCGTGCACCGCGACCTCTCTCCCCAGAACGTGATGATCGGCTACGCGGGCGAGGTGAAGCTCATCGACTTCGGCACCGCGCGCGGCCACAACCGGAAGTGCCACACGGTGGCGGGCGTCGTATTCGCCAAGCCGGGCTACGTGGCGCCCGAGGTCGCGCGTCAGCAGGTCGGCGACGGGCGGATCGACGTCTACGCGCTCGGCATCATGCTGTGGGAGCTCTGCAAGGGCACCCGGTTCTTGACGGGCGACGCGCAGAAGCACCTGGAGGACGCCGCGGCCGGCAAGATCGTCATCCCCAAGGTCGCCGCGTCCATCGGGGCGCCGCTCCTGCTCGACGAGATCATCGAGAAGCTCACCGCCAACGACCCCGACGAGCGCTACGCGAGCGCGGGGCTCGCGGTCCACGATCTGGCGCGCCTCCTGTCCGAGGCGCCGATCGTGAAGGGCAGCGAGCGTGGCGTGCGGGCGCGCGTGAGCATGCTGATGCGGACCCTCTGGCCGCACGAGCCGGCCCGGTCGCGCGCCGACTTCGCGCGCCTGCTCAAGGACGCGCGCTCGCTCATCGGCGACGTGCACACGCCGCCCTCCGGCAAGGCGCAGGAGATCGCGCTCGCGCACATGAGCGACGACCCCTCGATGCTGAGCGGCACGCCATACCGCCTCGCGCGCAAGATCGGCGAGGGCGCGAGCGGCGTCGTGTTCGAGGCGGAGCACGTGGAGCTCGGTCGCAAGGTCGCCCTCAAGGTGCTCGCCGCGGGGCACGCCTCGGCGACCGACGCGATCGACCGGTTCCGCCGCGAGGCGCGCGCCGTCGCGAAGCTCTCGCACCCGAACCTCGTGCAGCTCTACGACTTCGGCAAATCGCTCGACGGGCGCGTCTTCCTCGCGATGGAGCTGCTCAGCGGGGAGACCCTCGATCGCCGCATCAAGCGGCTGGGAGGCATGGACTGGCGCGAGGCGTGCGAGCTCGGCGTCGAGGTCTGCAAGGCGCTCGAGGCGGCGCACGGCGCAGGCCTCGTCCACCGCGACTTGAAGCCCGCGAACCTGTTCTTGACCGATAAGGGCGGCCTCAAGCTGCTCGACTTCGGCGTCGCGATGGCGCTCGCGGACGTCGTGACCGACGCGTCCGAGAAGCGGCAGAAGGGCTTCGCCATCTTCGGGACGCCCGAGTACATGGCGCCCGAGCAGGTGGCCGGCGAGGCCGTCGACGGCCGGTGCGACCTCTACGCGGTCGGGTGCGTGCTCTACGAGCTCGTGACCGGAACGCGCGTGTTCGAGGGGACCTCGCCCGTCGTCATCATGGGCAAGCAGATGCGCGAGATCCCGGACGCCCCGCGGCAGCGCGCGCCCGCCCGCGCGATCCCCGACGAGATGGACGCGGTCATCCTGCGCGCCCTCGCGAAGGCGCCGGAGGAGAGGTACGCGAGCGCGAAGGAGCTGCGCGAGGCGCTCCTCGAGATGCTGGCCTTGCCGGCGAAGCGGCGCGCGCGCGTGCGCTGGGTCGCCGCGAGCGTCATCGGCGGCGCGACGCTGCTCGCCGCCATCGGTGCGGGCCTCCGGCTCCTGCCGAGCGGAGAGGGCGAGCGGGCCATGCGGATGGCCACGCCGCTCATGCACTCGATGGCCGAGCTCGCGACGCCGACGGAGGACCCTCCTGCGGCGCCCGTGGCCGCCGCAGCACCCGAGCCCCCGCCTCCGGCAGCGGCCGAGGAGCCCGCGATCCCCGCGCCTCCTCTACCCACGGCGCCCGTCGTGGCCGTGGCCAACACGAACCCGCCGGCGCCACCCGTCGCCATCCCCGCGCCCGCTCCTCTTCCCGCTCCCGCGCCTTCGCCCGCTCCCGCCGCCGAGCGACCCGCGACCGCGACCGCGCAGGCCGCACCGGCGGAGCAAGAGCCACAAAAGGACGCCCGGGCGGCGCACGCCGTTAGCGCCGACACCCGGCACCAGACGCTCCTCCAGGCCCGCGACGCGGCCAAGGAGCACATGAGCGACGCCCACGCGCTGAAGGCCTGGACGCTCGCCGCGTTCGACGCCGGCCGCACGCGCGAGGCACGCCACGCCGCCGAGGCGTGGACCCTCCACGACGACACCCCCGAGCCGCGCATCTACCTCGCGAAGATCCTGGACGCGAGCGGCCGCCGGGCCGACGCGGAGGCGGTCCTCGAGGAGGTGCTCCAGACGCACCCCGACTCGAACGAGGCTCGCCGCCTCCACGCGAAGCTCGGCATCCCGCTCCCGCCCGCCGACACGGCCTCGCGCCGCTCGCAGGTCGCGCGTCGCTGACGAGACGCGGGCCCTTCGCGGCTAGCGTTCGCTCACTCGAGGCCCTCCATCAGCGAGCGCTCGCCCCGGGTGCGCAGGCGCGCGGCCAGGATGGTGCGCTGGCCGGGCGTCAAGAGCGGCAGCATCGCCGCGAGCGAGTCGACCACGTGGGTGGCCCACATGCGGGCGACGTTGCCGGCGTCCGTGCCGATGTTGAGGGACGCCGCGTCGAACGTGTCGCCCGGGAACGAGCGCGCCAGCGCCGTGAGCGAGCGGTTCATGTTCAGCTCCTCCTGCCGGATCGTCGGCAGGTACATGCGCATGACCGAGTGCTCGGCGATGCCGAGCGTCTCCTCTTGCTCGGCCGAGAGCCCGAGCGTGGCGGCCAGGCCGTCGATGGGCCGGCTGGCCCGACCCTCGAACTGCCGCACGTCACGCCTCACCTCGGCCTTGATGCGCATCGCGTCGACCAGGTCCCTCCTCTGCTCCTGGTCGAGCAGCTCGTGAGCCTGGTCGAGCGCGGCCTGCACCTGGGGGATCGAGCCGGCCGCGCTCTCGGTGATGAGCTCGATGTCGGCGTCCGCGAGCCCGCGGTCGAGCTGCCCGCTGGCCACGCCCACCGCGAGATCGTCGAGCAGCCGGTCCATCGCGTCGCGCGTCGGCGCGGTGGCGTTGCGGAGGTCGTTCTCGATGGCCTGGAGTGCGGCGCGCTGACGAGGCCGCAGATCGAGCTCGCCGAAGCTCTCGACGAAGAGCCCCGGGAAGCCTCGGAGCCGCGCGTTCGCGTCCTGGCGCACCTGGGGCCGCACTTGACTCTGCTCCATGCCGGGCTCCTGCCCCTCGGCCCAGGGCCGCTGCATCTCGTTCTCGGGCTCCTCGGGGGCGGCCTCGGTCGGGGGCGGCGGGGCTTCGGGATAAACGGACGCGGCGGTCGTCTCCGGGGGCGGAGTCTGCCGTGCCCCGCAACCGGCCGTGAATGACGGAACGATGGCCGAGCCGAGAACCAGGGCAACGCTGGAAGCCAGCGTTCGCGTCGTGCTTCGCATGGGTGAGCCTCCGCCGTCCGTGAGCTGCACGCGCCGCGCCGGCTCGCGCCGCGCGGCCGCTTTCACGTGAGGCCGCTTGGTGTCACTATGGGCAGGTGCGAAGTGTTCGGCTGGCCCTCGCGGCGTGCTTGCTAACCGCGTGCTCGGCGAGCTCGGCAGCTCCGGGCGACACCTCGCGCGACGGCGGCGGCGCGGACACCGACCCGGGAGCATCCACGGACACCGGGACGGTCACGAGCACCTCCGACACCGGCAGCGCGAACGGCGGCGACTCCGCCGAGGGCGAAGAGCCGACGCGCATGCTGTCCGCCCCCGAGCAGGGGATCGCCACGTATTACGCCGCGGACGGCACGGGCAACTGCTCGTTCGACGCGACGCCGAACGATCTGATGGTCGCGGCGATGGATGCCCCGGAGTACGACAACTCCGCGGTCTGCGGCGAGTGTGTACAGCTCACGGGACCCAACGCGACCATCACGGTCCGCATCGTGGACCAGTGCCCCGGGTGCGAGATGGGCCACCTCGACCTCAGCCAGCAGGCGTTCGCGATGATCGCCGACGTGTCGCTCGGCCGGGTTCCCATCACGTGGAACGTGGTCACCTGCGACGTGACGGGGCCCATCGCGTACCGCTTCAAGGAGGGCAGCTCCCAGTACTGGACCGCGATCCAGGTCCGCAACGCGAGGCTCCCCATCGCCAAGCTCGAGTGGATGAGCGGCGGGAGCTGGGTGGCCGTGGCTCGCCAGTCGTACAACTACTTCGTCATCGCGAGCGGCGTCGGGACGACCGGCCCCTTCCAGGTGCGCGTCACGGCGAGCGACGGCCAGGAGCTCGTGGACACGCTCCCCGCCGTCGTGGCGGCCACCGTGGTCAACGGGGCCGGGCAGTTTCACTGAGCCATCGCGATGTGCCGCACGCGGTCGTGCGGCACACCACGCAAGCCGACCACCTACTTATGGTCCCCACCCTCCTCGCCTGCTGCCTGGCCGGCGGAGTAGGCCTGGATGGCGGCCTGGGAGAGCTTCACGACGGTGGCGGGCTGCGGGGCCGCAGCCTGGGCGGACGAGGCGCCTCCAGACGACGCGACGGCTGCAGACGCCGCGGCACCGTGGGCACCGTGGGCATGGTGGGCATGGTGGGCATTCACTTGCATGGGGAACCTCCTTGGAGGCGGAGCCGACGGGCCCGCCACGTGAAGGAGGACGGCTGCCCGCGCCGATCCTTGAGCGAACGCTCGCTCTTCCCTCTCAGGGAGGCGCGCAGGCGCTCTGGGGGCGCTTGTCGATCTCGAGGACCCGCTTCTTCGCGTCCGCGCCGATCTTCTCGCGCAGGAAGTGGGCCTCGCAGGCCTGGAACGCGAGCTTGGCGTTCGTGCAGTCGTGCATGGCGTCGTACGCCTCGCCCATGCCGAAGAGCGTCTTGCCGAGGACGTTGGACTTGGGAAACTGCTTGAGCACCCGGTTGAACTCGCCGAGGGCGGACGACGGCCGCCCGTCCTGGAGGTCCGCGTCACCCATCAGGTAGGAGACGTCGTCGGCCTTGTCGTCGGTCGGGTAGCGGTTCACGTACTCGTGCCCGAGCGTGCGAACGAGGCCCCAGTCCTTCTGGCCGTACGCCGACTCGAAGGCGGAGAAGTGCGCGACCTTGTCGGCCGGGATGACCACGGGCGGCGGCGCCGGCGTCGGCTGCACGGCCTGCGCGCGGGCGAGCATGTCGATCCGCGCGTCGAGCTCCGTGCGCGACGAGCTGACCGTGTGCGACAGCTCCTCGGCCGCGTGCGCGACCTCGTCGACCCGGCCGGCGAGCTGGTTCATGCGCGCCTTCTCGCTCATGAGATCGGAGCCGTTGTCGGCGTTGGCGCGGAGCGCGTTGTCCAGTCGGTCACGCGTGGCGTCCAGATCGGCGCGCAACGAGGCGATGTCCGCGGTCGTCCGCTTCACCTTCTCCGCCATCTTCGCGTTCTCCGCGACGAGGGCGTCCTGATCGCGCTGCAGGGCGACGACGCCGCACCCGGTCGAGGCGAACGCGAGGACCGCCATGCTCACCAGGACCGCGCGCCTCATCGGACCTCGATGTCGACGCGCCTGTCGGCGGCCATGGAGGCGTCGTCCGTGCCGACCGCGTCGAGCTTCCCGCGCGACGACGTCGACACGCGAGCCGCCGGCACGCCCAGGCTGATGAGGATGCCCTTCACCGTCTCCGCGCGCTGGGCGCCGAGGCTCATGTTGAACTCGTTCTCGCCCCGCGCGTCGCAGTGCCCCGTCAGGATGACGCGCGCGCTCTTCAAGGACCCCGTCGACAGGCACCCGGCGAGGCGCTCGATGACCTGACGCGCCTGACCCTGGAGGTCCGGCGAGTCGAAGTCGAACTTGGGCGCGTCGAAGCTCGTGCAGCCGGGCCCGCCCTGGGGCGGCAGGACGCAGTGGCCGTTCTCGCAGTGCGCCGAGCCGGTGCAGAGGTGATCGTCGTCGCACTCGACGGGCGGCAAGGACGCCGCCGGAGCCTCGTGGCACTTGTGGTCGCCCCCGCAGCTGCCGCTCGCGCACGCGTGCGCGCCGTCGCAAAAGCCCTCGGGCAGCGAGCAAGCGCCGTCCTTGCAGACCTTGCCCTTGTCGCAGCCGCTGTCGTCGCGGCACTGCGCGCACATGCCGCGGACGCACACGCCTTTGTGCGTCTCGTCGTTGCACTGGTCGTCCTTCTCGCAGTTCGGGTAGCGCGGGCCGCCGCAGGCCAGCGGCAGCGCGAGCGACACCGCGACCAGGACAAGAGCCCTGAGGACGAGCTTTCGGAGGCTGAGCATGCGCCTGCATGGTTAGGCCGGTTTCGAACCCTTTGTCCAGCGCCGACGGAGAAGGTGCGCCCCCTGGCCGAGCTTGCGCGCTGGGTCAGCTTGTCATCCGGGGTGGCCTCGCGTACTGACAGAGTTGGCAATCCGCATCCCATGGCGACGGCACACAGTGGAAGCCCAACCTCGGAGATGCTCCCGATGTCGACGGGCTCGCCGTACCGCACCATCATGCGGCTCGCGCTGCCGACGATCATCGCGATGCTCTCCCAGAGCGTGGTCAACGAGATCGACGTGGTCTTCTTCTCGCGGCTCCCCTGCCCCGAGTCGTCGAACGGCCAGGCGGCGCTCTTGCCCTCGCTCATCGTCATGTGGGCCTTCGGAGGCTCGCTCTCCGCGGTCAGCGTCGGTACCCAGGCGCTGACGGCCCGCCGCTACGCCGAGCGGCAGAGGGACGACGCCGGCGCCGTGCTCGCGAACGCCGCGTGGTTCTGCCTGCTCGCGGGCCTCGCCTTCACCGTCCTCGGTCTCCTCCTTCTGCCGACCATCTTCGGCCTGATGCTGAAGGTCCCCGAGGTGCGCTCGATCGCGCTCGGCTACTCGCGCTGGCGCATGATGGGCGTCGTGTCGATGGCGATGACGATGGCCATCAAGGCGTTCTTCGACGGCATCGGCAAGACGCACGTGCACCTCGTCGCCGCGGTCGCGATGAACGTGGTCAACGTGTTTCTCTGCTGGGTCTTCATCTTCGGCAACCTGGGCGCGCCCCGGATGGGCGTCATGGGCGCCGGGATGAGCGCGTTCATCGCGACCTGGATCGGGCTCTTCATCATGATCGTGTACGCGAGCCTCTACCGGGCCGAGTACAGGCCGCTCCAGTGGTCGAAGATCTCGCGCAAGCTCACCTGGTCGATCCTCAAGCTCTCGATCCCCGGAGGGCTGGCGACGCTCCTCATGATGCTGGGCTTCGGCATGTTCTCCTCGATCGTCGGCAAGCTCGACGCGGCGGACGCCGACGCCGCCGTGAAGGTCGCCGGCAACTGCGGGGTGGAGGCCGTGAACGGCGCGGCGACGACGGACATCGTCGAGATCCTGAAGCTCACCTTCACCGCCTGCATCGCCTTCGGCACGGCGACGGCCACGCTCGTCGGCCAGTCGCTCGGCGCCAAGCGGCCGGACGACGCCGAGAGGTTCGGCTGGGCGAGCGTCCGGCTCGGGCTCGTCATCTTCGGGGTCATCGGCCTGTGCGAGGGGGTGTTCTTCACGCACCCGATCGTCAACTTCATCAGCCGCTCGGACGCCGTCCGGGCGGCGGCGCTCGTGCCGATGCGCATCATGGGCATCGTCACCCCGGTCGTCGCGGTCGCGATGATCCTGACGGAGGCCCTCTTCGGCGCCGGTAACCCCCGCTTCGTCGCGACCGCGCAGTTCGTGCTCGTCTTCGCGTGCCTCGTGCCGCTCGCGTACGTGCTCGGGGTCATCTTCCACATGGGGCTCGTCGGGATCTGGACGGCGGCGTGCGTGTACTGCACCCTCGCGGCCATCGCGATGACGTGGAAGTTCCGCCAGGGGAAGTGGAAGGCGATCAAGCTGTAGCCCCCGAGGCGCCCGCACGCGCCGTCGGCGGCCGCGCGCGGGGGGCCCACGCGATCCGCGGGTGGTTCACCCGGTTACCAGCGGCAACGTCCCACATCGCGGGCCTGCCATCCCCCGTGTTCTTGCGCCTTTCGCCTTCGCACCAAGGGCTTCGGCACTTTCCGGTCGTGCGCAAACGGTCGAGCGAGCCGTGCACCTCCGCTCGAATTTTCCGAAGGTGCTCCATCGCTGATGCTGGTGCCGTTCTTGCTGAGTGCCACAGTCGGTATGACGAAGACACGCCTCCGCGCACTTGCAGTGGTCGTCGCCTTTGCGGCGGCGGCCTGTGCGACGCCCGCCCGGCACGGCGCGGAGGGGGCATCGGCGGCGAGCGTCGCGACGACGGCGGCCTTCGCGGCGTCGTGCAGCGCGAGCGATCGGCGCGCCCCCGACGCGCGGGCGGTCCTTGCTCTCTTCAGCCTGCTCGCGCTCTTCGGCGCGTTCCGACGAAGGCAGAACAGCCACACGTGGTCCGACGAAGGCGTCGGCGAGGCTCCGGAAGCGAACGACGACTGAGCCAGGAGTGCGCGCCAGCTCTCCTGCGACTGCAATTGTTCGTGAGCACTGGCTGCTTTCGACCAATGCCATTTTTAAAGTCGTGATTCGCCCCCCGCACGCGCTTGACACGACGCATTCGAACGGCGAGAGGTGGCGCCGCGCTGAGCCTGATCCGGCTCGCGAGCAGAGGTCACCATGCTCCACCGCTGCACCAGGCTCGTCGCTACCGCCATCGCCCTTTCGACCGTATCGGGGATAGGCGCTCTCGTCGCTTGCTCTCCCGATCGTGGGATGTCCGCCTCGTCGTCGGCGGCCGAGACGACCGCGGGCAACAAGGGCCGCACGCCCTGGTTCTCGCCGCCGCCCTGGGCGACCGCGGCCAACGTGCTCGGGGCGATGCCCTCGGGCGAGGCGATGGAGGTGCAGGTCCACCTGCGCTCGCAGGACGACGCGGCCGCGGCGGCGGAGCTCGCTGCCGTGAGCGATCCGGGGCGAACGACTTCGTCATCTGGAACGCGATGGCCACGCAGGCAGGCGTGCAGGGCGTCGGTCTCTTCTTCTCCTCGGGCGACAGCGGAGACGAGGCGGCGAACCTCGGGTTTCCGTCGCCGGACTTCCCCGCCTCGCTCCCGAGCGTCACCGCCGTGGGCGGCACGTCGCTCGCCCTCGGGCAGACGGGGCAGGCTCTCTGGGAGGTCGGATGGGAGACGGGCGTGAGCCGACTCGAGGCGCCGGCCGTCGACGCGGGAGCCGACGCCGCAGACGACGCGGGCGCCACGGACGGAGGAGCCCTCGTGTGGACCCCGGGCGCCCCGGGATCGTTCGTCTTCGGGGCCGGAGGCGGCACGAGCTCCGTGTACGAGCAGCCTGCCTACCAGGTCGGCATCGTGCCCACCGCGCTGGCCAACCTCCCGGGCGCCCCCGCCCGCGTCGTCCCGGACGTCGCGATGCTCGCGGACCCGATGACCGGCTTCCTGATCGGCCAGACCAGCCGAGCCGGCAGCTACGGCGAGTCGGTGATCGGAGGGACGAGCCTTGCTTGCCCCCTGTTCACGGCGACGGTCGCACTCGCGCAGCAGAACGCGGGGCGCTCCTTCGGGTTCGCGAACCCCCTCCTCTACCAGGCCTCGGTCCAGGGGGCGTTCCGCGACATCCAGCCGGGAGCCTCTCCCCAGGCGGTGGCCGTGCCCGGAGGGGTCGTGACGACGTTCGGGTACCCGAACCTGGCCATCCAGACGGCCGTTGGTTATGACAACGTGACCGGCCTGGGGGTGCCTAACGGCGCGACATTCTTGGAATCTGTCCGGTAGAGCCAGAGGACGAGGCGACGATGTAGTTGCCACGGCTCGGGTACGCGCTACAAAGCGGCCCATGATCACACCGGGGGAAGTCGAGAGCACTCGCCAGGAGTACGCGGACGCCCAGGCCCTCGCCGACGAGGCTTTTGCGGCCCTCCTGGAGCACCGGAAGCCCTCCGATCTGCGATCGAAGGGGGACACCGCGGCGCTCGATCTGTGGGTCCGGCGCCGGGAAGTGGCCGACGCGCTGGCCATCCGCTACTTCCACGTCACGCGCCGGTTCGGGGACGTCCCCCGCGAGACGCGCTCCGTCCCGTCGAAGGACGATGACGCAGCCCGGTGTACCGTCTGAGTCGTTCTACACGTCACACTTGGCCGTAGAGTTGTATACTCCGCGGCCCTAACGAGGCCCTCCCATGAAACTTCGTCTGCTTTCCACTCCTCTCGCACTCCTCACCGCGCTTGCCGCCTTCGGCTGCAGCTCCTCCTCGACCAAGGCGCCCGCAGGTGGCGACTCCGGCACCACCCCGACGGAGGCCGGAACGGACTCCGGCAAGTCGGATGGCTCCGTCGACACCGGCGGCGGCGGCTCGGACGCTGAGAGCGACGCAGCGCCGCTCCCGAAGCCGACGGGCACCCTGCTCGTGGGGACGGACAGCGGACAGCTCATCGGAGTGACCTCCGACAACTACGTCATCTACGAAGAGGCCAACGCAACCGGAACGAGCGGATCCATCTTTGCCGTTCCGACGGCGGGCGGGACGCCCAAGCTCGTCGCCGCCCTGACGACGACCAGCTTCTTCGCGACGGTCCAGGGGGCTCTCGTCCTCGTGTGGCCCGGTCTCTCGACGAACGGCGTCGGTCCGGTCTCCTCGTGGACGTCCACCGGCGGAATCCACAGCATCACGACGGCCTCGTACTACGCGCAGTTCGGCGTGAGCTCGGATGGAACGCACCTCGTCTACACCGCGAACGTGCCCGACAGCGCCAAGACGGGCGACGTGGTCGTGGCCAACATCGACGGCACGGACCCGAAGACGCTCCTGACGGGGATCTCCCTCCAGGGCGCGTGCACCCCGCTCATGGGCTTCGAGGGAACGGGCAGCGGCACCTACTTCCTCGCTTCGTACTGCCCCACGGCGACGGGCGATGCCGGGACGGATGCCGGCTCGGCAGACGGCGGCACGGCAGGCGCGACCCTCTCCAACTGGACGGGCGCGAGCTGGACGGAGACGGACATGGCGACCAACCTGCCGCTCCTCACGGGCGTCTGCGGGGCGGCCCCCACGGCTTGTGCCCTCTGGTCGACGGACAAGTCTGCGACCAAGGCCGTCGTCACGACGGCCGCGAACGAGCTCGAGGCCCTTCCGCTGCCGTCCGGCGCGGCAATCTCCGTCGACGACGTCGGCGCGCAGACGCAGTTCGGCGTCCTCCGCAGCGACGGTAGCGGCGTCATCTACGCGACGGCCGGGGGCTTGCTCAAGCAGTCTCCCCTCCCGGCGGCGGCCCCGGCCACCCTCGTGACCACGGGCACGACGCCCGTGACCATCCTGCAGGTCTCCCCGGACAGCAACTACGTCATGTACTCCACCGCGGTGGACACCTCGAACGGCTTCGAGAACCTCTACCTCGCGTCGACGAAGACGGCGGGCACGCCCGTCACGCTGTCCTCCACGATGACGGCGCTGACCACGGGCGTCGACTTCACGACCGACTCGAGCCACGCGCTCTACTACACGGACGGCGCCTCGCTCACGAACCCGAACGGAGGAGCCTCGCCTGGCACCGTCGGTACGCTGACCTCGATCCCGGTGGCCGGCGGATCGCCGACCGCGCTTGGACCGATGGTGTGGGACGGCTTCGTCGGCGCCGGTACCACCGTCATCTTCCAGGGCAACTTCATCCCGAGCGCCACCTCGGGAGACGGCATCGCGGACATCCTCGTCGCGGACGTGTCGAGCTCCAAGGCGGCGACGACCATCGTGCAGGCATCCGACGTCATCGCCTCCCTCGGGGACGACGGGTTCGTGCTGACGGCCGACAAGAGCAAGCTCATCTACAGCTTCAGCATCGATCAGTCGGCCTCGGCCGACGCCGGTGTCGACGCGGGTCCGGACCTCAACGGCATCTACATCATCGCCGTTCCGTGAGACGCAGCACCTGAAGCGACGTCGTGAGTGACGAGAGCGCGAGCGGGACAGGCGGCGAGTACCGCGACTGTCCCAGCGCCGAGCTTCTCGTAGAGTTCGCGCGGGGCGGGACCGGATTGCCGGCCGCCACGCGCGAAGTCATTTCTACGCATGCACGTGGATGCGAGGAGTGTGGGCAGGTCCTCGCCGCGTTCACGCGAGGGCCCGCAGCGGCCTCGGGACGGGGCAGCGGAACGCTCAAGCTGGCCCCCGGCGATCCGCGGCTTGCGCCGTCCGGCGCACACGCCACGGCGGCTGCTCCCGGCATACGAACCGGCGACGTGCTGGCCGGCAAGTACCGCGTCGAGCGCGTGATCGGCCTGGGAGGGATGGGGGTCGTCGTCGCGGCGACCCACCTGCAGCTCGGTCAGCAGGTGGCGCTCAAGCTGATGCTGCCGCACGCGTTCCAGTCGCCCGACGCGACCGCGCGGTTCCTGCGCGAAGCGCGCGCGGCCGCACAGATACAGGGCGAGCACGTCGCGAGCGTGAGGGACATAGGAACGCTCGAGAGCGGCGCCCCCTTCATCGTGATGGAGCTGCTCCGCGGACAGGATCTCTCGGACGTCCTGAAGACCCGGGGAGGGCTGCCGCCCGAAGAGGCGATCGACTACGTTTTGCAAGCGTGCGAGGCGCTCGCGGAGGCGCACGGCACTGGCATCGTCCACCGCGATCTGAAGCCTGCGAACCTTTTTCTGGCCGAACGGCCCGATGGGTCCACCACCATCAAGGTGCTCGACTTCGGGATTTCCAAGTCGAGGGACAGCGTCGACGATCCGAACCTGACCCACAGCAAGTCGGTCATGGGAACGCCGCGCTACATGTCGCCCGAGCAGATGCGCAGCACCAAGTCGGTCGGGCCGCCGACGGACGTGTGGGCGCTCGGGTGCATCCTCTACGAGCTGCTCTCGGCGCGGCCGGCCTTCGACGGCGAGACGACCCAGGGGATCGCCATCGCGATCGCGCAGGACCCCGCGCCGAGCGTGCGCGAGACGCGTCCCGAGGTGCCCCCCGGCCTCGAGCAGGTCCTCTACCGGTGCCTCGAGAAGGATCCCGCCCGGCGCATTGGATCCATCGCCGAGCTCGCGCAAAAGCTCGCTCCCTTCGCCTCCCCCGCCGCAGGGGTCTCGCTCGAGCGCATCGCGAGGCTCGCGAAGCGATCCGAACGCGCGCCAGGGCAGTCGATTGCGTTCGCGGCCACCGTCGCGTCCGCGCCCCCGCCTCCGCACGTGGCGATGACCGACCCGGGCTTCGCTCGCTCCAACCCCGAGGCGGCGCTGCCGAAGAGCCGGGTGCCGCTCGCGCTGATCCTCGGTGGGGCGACCGTGATCGGCCTAGCAGGCGCGGTCTTGATCCTGCCGATGCTCCAACCGCGCGGGCCCGCGTCTGGCGGGGCGACGACGTCGCGGTCGGACCCGACTTCGTCGGTCACCACGGCGAGCGCAGCCCCGGCGGCCGCGGCGCCGGGCATGGCACCCAGCGCCCCCGCATCGACCACGACGAGCCCTGGCTGGACGCCGGTGGCGACTCCGAGCGTCGCGTCGGCCTCGCAGCCGAGCGCCCGCGCACCCGCCGCCAGGCCAACGAGGCCGGCCAAGCCTACGAGGCCTGCATCGACCACGGCGCCCGTCACCGACACCAGCGCGAACGAGCTCCTCGACAGGAAGTAGCATCGCCCTGGAGGCTTTCGTCTTCGGTCCCGATGCCTTCGCCCACCGAGCGAACGCGTGCCGGCTTCGAACGGGTGCCTTCGTTCGTCGAGCGAGGGGCTTCGTTCGCCGAGCGAGGGGCTTCGCTCGTCGAGCGAGGGGCTTCGCTCGTCGAGCGAGGGGCTTCGTTCGTCGAGCGAGGGGCTTCGTTCGCCGAGCGAGGGG
>Ga0302196_10000348_pt1 | contig 45527 bp, 32 predicted proteins | sample II_Bog_N1_3_FD_198794 | JGI IMG/M metagenome (GOLD analysis project Ga0302196, IMG submission 198794) | Peat permafrost microbial communities from Stordalen Mire near Abisko, Sweden - II_Bog_N1_3 | ecosystem: Environmental > Terrestrial > Soil > Wetlands > Peat | place: Sweden: Abisko... | reverse complement strand
GATATAGACTGGCGAATCAGGGCCAGCATCGAGTGCTGGGTGTTCTTGCCGGTCCGCCAGTCGTTTAGCACACGGCCGCACATCGAGGTCAGTCCGAGCACCTCGTCCATCCCTCTATAGGCAAGCAGACCGGCATCAGAAGAGATTTTGGCGCCATGGAATTCCAGCGCCAGACGCCGGTCGAAACTCAGTCCTATATGTTCGTTTTTGGTCGCACCCTTCGGATTGTAGGACTTTTCAGCCTCGAAGTCGGTTATGCCGTTCATGGGTAAGATCTTAAGCGGTTCCATGGGGAGCATTCTTAATGCCAATCTGGGAAATCCGGGATAGCACCTTGCAGCCGGGAACATAGCTGCAAACGATTGGGGCAGATCGAGTCCTCCCCTCGTCCGTGACTCACTGGTGAATGGCCTTCAAGGAGCTTCAATTCCTTGACGAATTCATTTCCGTATCTACCGTATATACGCATGACAACGGGGACCGCCAAAGTATTCAAATCCGGGAACTCCCAGGCAGTGCGTTTGCCGAAGGCGTTCAGGCTCTCATCCAAGACCGTCACACTGGTGAAGACGGCGGATGGATTCACCGTTAGCGACCCAACGGCACACGCCCGCCGATTGAAGGCGTTTCTAGCTCTTGCTGGTAGCTGTCCCGATTTTCCTGAGATTCCTGCCAACGACGCCCCTAACTTTCGACGTGATTGGGAATGATCTACCTTCCCGATACCAACGTCTTTTCGGCGTATCTTTCGGGCAGATCCAAACCACTGACCGATAGAATGGCTTTAGCATTCGCGACCGGGGAATTGCGGCTGTCTGTGATGGTGTTGGCCGAACTAGAATTTGGTGCTGAGAAGGCGCGCCAAAAACTAGGCGAGACCAAGTTTTTCCGTAGAGTGGAACAGCTTAGGAAACAGCTCGACCTCGAGCCTATCGGCAGCTCGTTTCCGCAATGCTACGCAACCGTTCGGACGGCTCTTGAGGCCGAGGGCAAGAAAATCGGCGATAGAGACACGATCATTGCGGCCCATGCCCTTTCGATTGGCGCAACTATGGTGACCGCAAATATCGGTGAGTTCTCGCGTGTACCTGGAATCAAAGTGGAAAATTGGGAGCGGGAGTCTGCGAGCACCTAAGGTGCAGACCCAGCCAACTCTGTTACTAGGCCAATTCGCTAAGGCTATTTCGATATCGTTTAACGATACCCTTGGCCGCTGCCATTTGCTTCCGGAGCACAATCTTACGGGCTTTTACTTTTGATGTGCTTTTCGAGGTAGCCACTGGATAACGACAATGTATGCCGAGTTGGGGTCAATCAAGAATCGATTACCTTCTTCTCAATGCCGCGAAAATCCCGCCACGAATCCCAAAAACATCCCTCGCGACGCGAAACAAACGCGAAACAGAAACTTCCGTCATAGTGACGGGATGGACCCTGATCGGGTCCACCAATTTATTTATCAACAAAAAGTGACGTAATGCTTTGTGGGCGGCTCCCGCCGTTTTTCGCCAATGCCCCACCCGATGGGGTCGATTGCGGACCGAGATGCTACGGCGAGAGCACGATCTTGCCGCGGACAGTTCCGCCGTCGACAAGCCGGTAGATTTCCGGGCCCCGCTCCAGGGCCTCGACCTGCACCTCGGGTGCCGGCAATTCCTTGCTTTCGAATGCTGGCACGAGGTCGCGCAGAACCTGGGCTGCCTCGGAGAAGCCCCATTTCAACGAGTCGACCCCGATCAGGCGCGACTCATTGTGGTAAAAATCCACCAAGTTGAAGGTCACGCGGGGCGTTCCCGCCGAGGCGATGGACACCTGCCGGCCGCGGCGGGCCACCGCGCCCAGGCACGCCTCAAACAGGGCGCCGCCGACGGTGTCAAAGACGACGTCGGCACCCGCGCCCGATGTGAGGGCGCGGCATCCTTCTGCCAGGCCCGTTGATTCAAGGTCGATCCACGCCTCCACCGGCAGGGAGCCGGCGCGGGCAAGGTCGGCTTTTTTCCTTACAACCCCAATTACCCGCGCCCCAATCCGGCGGGCAAGGCGGGCGGCAGCGCTCCCAACGGCGCCGTTGGTGCCCAGGACAAGGACCGTCTCTCCGCGGCGGAGCTGCGCACCGAGCACGATGGCTGCGGAGGCCGTCAGGTAGGGAAGACCGATGCCGGCCGCCTGCTCAAAGGTGAGTCCTCTCGGGATCGCGACGGCGGCCTCCCGGGGGACCGCAAGGAACTCCGCATGGCTGCCGTCCCGGCCAAATCCAAGGTCGCCCCCGGTCCCAAATACGCCGCGGCCCATCCAATCGGCGGGTCCCTGCACGACCACCCCGGCAAAATCCCGCCCCGGCGTCCTGGGGAGCGTCGTTTCGTGCATCCGTCCGAGAACGTTCTTGGGGTCGCTTGGGTTTACGGCGGCAGCCTCAACCTTGACTAGCAACTCGGAACCCGTCGTGACAGGAACGGCGACGTCCGCGACACCTAGAAAATCGAGGGAGCCGGTCCTGGAGAAACGCAGCGCGCGCATGCACGGAGTCAGCCTAGAACGCGCGCTCGGGTCAAACACGGGCCGCCTGACGTGGCCCCGGTCCGTCTCCGAGCAGGCGTGCCACCATTTGCAAATCGCGCCTCTTTGCATGTGTTCATCCCTGTCCGAATGGATAGAATAATTTCATGAGTAAACCCACGCTCGGCGGCCAATTCACGTTTCCTGGCACCTCATTGAAGGTCCACCGCATGGGGTACGGTGCGATGCAGCTGACCGGCCCCGGCATTTGGGGGCCGCCCAGGGACCCGGAGGGTGCGGTCGCGCTCCTTCGCGAGGCCGTCGCAGCTGGCGTGGATCACATCGACACGAGCGACTTCTACGGGCCGCACGTCACCAACCAGATTATCCGGAAGGCGTTGCACCCCTACCCTGCGGGGCTGGTGATCGTCACCAAGCTCGGGGCCCGCCGCCCGCCTGACCGGTCATGGCAACGGGCGATCTCACCGGAGGACCTGATCGCCGGCGTCCATGACAACCTCCGCAACCTGGGCCTGGACGCGCTCGACATCGTCAACTACCGGACGATGGGGTCGGGGAACGGCCCCGCCGAGGGGTCCATCGCCGAGCAGGTGGCCGTATTGGCCGACCTCCGGAAAAAGGGGCTCATCCGGCACTTCGGCGTGAGCAACGTGACGGCGGCACAGGTCGCCGAGGCCAGGACGATCACTGAGATCGTATGCGTGCAGAACAATTACAACCTCGCCCACCGCCATGACGACACATTGGTCGGCGACCTGACCCGGCAGGGCATCGCGTACGTGCCGTATTTCCCGCTTGGCGGGTTTACCCCGCTGCAGTCGGCAACACTCTCCTCGGTCGCCGAGGGTCTCGGGGCCAAGCCGATGCAGGTCGCGCTGGCGTGGCTGCTTCACCGGTCGCCCAACATCCTTCTAATCCCCGGCACGTCTTCCGCGGCCCACCTCCGCGAGAACCTGGCCGCGGCAGAGCTGACGCTGTCAGAGCAGACGCTGGCCGAGCTGGACGGGATCGCCGCAGAGGCGGGGCCGGCGCGGCACTGACTGGGGCAATGCCGCTCTCCGGCCCTCCCTGGGGGCCCCTTGGGGCCCGGCGCTCTAAGGCGGGGACCGCGGTGCCGGCGCGGCGCGCGACGTGACGTAGGCCGCAATCGCAATCATGTCGTCGCCCGTCAGGTTCGCGACCACCGGCAGCATGAGGGGCGAGGATTTCCCCCTCCGAGTGCCCTGTTGGAAGTCGTAGAGCTGGCGCACCAGGTAGCTTGGGGACCTTCCGGCGATTCCCGGCACGTCGACCAGGCCCATGAGGTCGACGCCGTGGCAGGTGGAGCACGCGAGCGTCTTGCCTGGTACGATCTTGCCGTCGACAACGCTCGCCCCGCCGGTGGCCACCAGGAACTCCCCGCGCTTGACGCTCCCGACCGGAGCGTAGGCAATGAAGCCCGAGCGCGGGTTGCGCAGGCCCTCCGACTGGCCCTTGTTCTCCGGCACCTCGATGATGCGCCCTGCTATAGGCTCCGTGAAAGCGGCCTCGGTCGGGATGAAGAGGTTACCCTCGATCCGTGTCCTGGGCACAAGGTCCGTCTCGACGACGCGCGTCCACGGCGTCCATTTCATCGACGCGAAATAGGCCGCGGCTTCCTTCATCTCGTCCTCTGTCATGGCTTTGGCCAGGCCGGCCATTATGGGCGTGTTGGGCTTGCGCGGGTCGGCCGACGTGCGGAGGTCGTTTCTGAAGTCCTCCAGCTGGCGAAGGAAATAGGCCTCGGGCTGGCCCACGACAGGCGCGTTCTCGGGGCGGCCTTTCCCCGTGGGAAGGTGGCAGAAGGCGCAGCCCCATGAAGTCGCCCCCAGTTTGGCCGGCCCGTGAAGCAGCACGGGTGTCATCGGGGGATGGTCTCCCGGAAACCAGTCCGCGACGGTGCCCCCATCGCGGACGTCGATTTCCGAGAAGGCCGCACTGCTCCCGTCGACGTGGCGCAGGCGCGTCTGCTCAAGGGCCATCTCGTTTGGGCGAAGGGCTCTCGAGGTCGGGGGCGGGGTCTGCGACCTCGGCTTGTCGCTCGGCAGGGGCGGCGTTGAATACCCATAGGCCCAGAGGGGTTCCCGCTCCCCCGTTGCGCGTGCCTGCACGGCCCCCAGGCCAAAACAAACAATTAACAGGAGGTACGCTCCGCCTGCCCGGATCATGCCGCTGCGCTTCCCATCGGGCGGTGGCCCAATACCGTGTTCCCGCGCGCGCAAGCGCCGCGGGAGTTGTCGGCCGGAGACAGGCTGCGATCCATTGGAGGAGAAACCCCAAGTAACTGGGCCGAGTCAACAGCGGAGGCAAAGGTGAAGCCTCTTCCCCGGGGATCTTGCCCCGAAAGAACCCCGGGCTGCCAGGTGCCGGGGGCGTGCCGCCCGGCGAGCCGATTGACGGCCCGCGTGTTTTTGTCTCCGCTTGGCTGTCCCAACCCATGAACCCCCCTGCGGCATCCCTCCGGTCTCCATGATGTTTCGCGACAAGCATGTGCTGATCACGGGCGGCTCGAGCGGGATTGGCCTGGCTCTTGCGAGGCGCCTGGCGGGGCGAGGGGCCCGGTTGAGCCTCGTCGCACGGGACGAGGCGAAGCTTTCGGCGGCCCGGCAGGCGGTGACCGCGGGCGCTCCCGGGGCCGTTGTTTCGGTGGCCTCGGCCGACGTCTCGCGCGAGGCGGACCTCCTGGCGGCGGTCCTGGCCCTGGAGAAGGCCAATGGGCCCGTCGACATCCTCGTCACCTCCGCCGGCGTGGCGCGGCCCGGGTACTTCGAGGAGGTGCCGGTCGCGGATTTTGAGAGGTCGATGGCCGTCAATTATTTTGGCACCCTGTACGCCCTTAAGGCCGTGGTGCCCGGCATGAAGAGCCGCGGGAGCGGTTCTGTTGTCCTCATTTCGTCGGGAGCGGGCCTTGTCGGCCTTTTCGGATATACCGCCTATGCACCCGCCAAGTTCGCCGTGCGGGGCCTGGCGGAGGCCCTTCGCGCGGAGCTTAAGCCCGCGGGCGTCCGCGTCACCCTCGTTTATCCCCCGGACACCGACACCCCCCAGCTCGCCGCCGAGAACCTGACGAAACCGATTGAGACTAAGGCACTCACGGCGGAAGCAGGGCTCTGGTCGGCCGATGCCGTGGCCCGGGTGACCCTTGAGGGCATGGAGCGGGGAAGCTTCGTCGTGACCCCCGGCTTCCCGCTTACGGCGCTCAACCTGCTCCATGGCCTGCTGGCGCCCTTCTTTTGCTGGTGGTTTGACCGGGTGGCGGCCAGGGCCCGCAGGGGCCGTTAGAAGCAGCGCCCGGACACCGCAAATTACGCCATACAATTGTCAGCGGATGCGGAGCCCGGCCGGGGTATCAGGGTTACTTTCCATCAAAGCAAGGAAAGCAGTCTCTAACCCCAGGAGGTGAAAAATGTCCGCGATCAAATTGCACGATAGGTTCTTCCATCGTTTGCCGAAGCAGGAGAACCAGGGAATAGCCGACGACGAGATTCTGCAGCGCCGCCAGCGACGTGTCAGGAACGTGATCCTGATCTGCTGGGCGGTGATCCTGGTCAAGAGCGTGGCGGTCGTCTGGGCGGTGGGCCATTACAAGCTACCGTTCAACCCGCTCTGGGTGATTGGGCCGACGTTCACCTTTGCCGCGCTCGCCACGATTGTTTTCGTAGCCTGGAAGGACGAGTGAGCCCGGGGCGCGGGCCGAGCGCACGCGCTCCCGCGCGAGCGGTGCCGCCGAGTCCTTTTTCTGCTGGCGGCAGCGGACCCGTGGGCATATAAATCCCCCCGCGGGGGGAGCATGCGGACGGCTTCCCCCAGGACCCCATACCCCGACGGGTTTAAGCGAACCCAAACGACAGAAAGGAAAGGAGGGGCATATGCCCTCGCACACGTACCTAGACAAAGGTCTGACCATCTTTCAGACCCGATTCCAGGAGCCGATGGCTCCTTCAATAAACCCCGCGGCTTTGGATGCGCCGCCGTTCATCACGATCTCGCGCGAGGCCTGTGCCGGGGCGACGACCCTCGGCCAGGTCCTGCTGCCGATGCTCGACGGGGGCTTCGGCGAGGAGGGCCGAAGCTGGATGCTGCTCGACAGGAACCTCCTCAACTACGCCCTCTCGTCGCACCAGCTGCCCGAGCGGCTGGCTGACGTGCTGCCCGAGGACCGAGTTCCGGAGATCAAGGCCATCATCGGGGAACTCGTCGGGCTCCACCCGCCGATCTGGGAGCTGGAGCAGCAGATCGGCGAGACGATCAGGCAGCTGGCCCGCTCCGGGAGAGTGATCTTCGTCGGGCGGGCGGCCCACATGATCACCCTGTCGCTGCCCGGGGGATTCCACGTGAGGCTGGTCGCGGGCAAGGAGACGCGGGTCAGGCGCATGATGGAGCTCAGGAACTGCGACCAGGGCACGGCGCGGGATATCGTGGAAACGACGGACCTCGCCCGGCGGCGCTTCGTGAAGACGAACTTCGGGGCCGACATCGAGGACCCGCACACCTACGACCTGATGATAAGCACCGAGCGGTTGTCACCAAAGGCCGCGGCGGCGATCGTGATGGAGGGCCTTAGGCAGCGGAGGTGCGCGCGGTAGGCCCTCGAAACCGGCGCCGGCGCCCTTTGCCCCGCAGGCTCGTTGACACTCCTCCCAATGAGGAGTTCAACGACGCTGCACCTATGCAAACAGAGACCCCATCCATAGCCTCACTCGACCGCAGAGATTTCATCAAGGTCGCGGGCGGAGCCGCCCTTCTGGCCGCCCTGCCCGCGGAGCTTAAGGCCGCGGCCGGAGGTCCGCAGGCGCCCGTGACGCTCGCCTTTGTCGGCTGCGCGCACATCCACACCCCGGGCTTCATAAAGCTCCTCAACGCCGACGGGCCGAGTGTCCGGGTGAAGTACGTCTGGGACTACGATCAGGCGCGCGCGGCGAAGCGCGCCGGCGAGCTTAATGCGGCAATTGTGTCGGACCTCGTGCAAATCTGGACCGACCCCGAGGTGAAGGGGGTCGTCATTTGCTCGGAGACCAACAGGCACCGGGACCTCGTGCTGGCCGCCGCGGCCGCCGGCAAGCATATCTACGCCGAGAAGCCTCTCGGCATCACGGCAGCGGAGAGCGACGAGATGGCCGACGCCATCACCAAGGCGAACGTGTTGTTCACCACGGGCTACTTCATGCGCACGAGCCCCCAGATCCTTTTTCTCAGGGAGCAGGTGGCGCGCGGGGCGTTCGGAAAAATAACCCGCATCTCCGGATCAAACTGCCACAATGGCTCGCTCGGCGGCTGGTTTGACGCGAAGCCCGACGCGCCCTGGGAAAACTGGCGCTGGATGGCGGACCCGAAGGTCGCGGGGATCGGCGGCTTCGGCGACCTCGGCACGCACATGCTCGACGTCATGATGTGGCTCTGCGGCGACGTCGTGAAGATTTCGGCCGAGACCCGCGTCGTGACCGGCCGGTACGGCGACTGTGACGAGGCCGGCGAAGCCCTCCTGTGCTTCAAGTCGGGAGTCATCGGCAGCCTGGCCGCAAGCTGGGTCGACATCTCGGACCCGGTCACCTTGCAGATCAGGGGCACCGAGGGAAACGCCTCCATCGTGAGGGGCGACCTTTACTTCAATTGCCCGAAGGTAAAGGGGGCCGACGGGAAGGGCCCCTGGACGGACCTCCCGGCGGGCCCGGTGGCCCCGCTTCAGCAGTTCGTGAACGCCGTGGCGGGCCAGGCCGGGATGCCCCTGGTGCCGGTGAGGGAGGCCGCGGCCCGCGTGGCCGTGATGGAGGCTGCCTACCGGTCGGCGCGGACCGGGGCGACCGTAACGCTTTCCTGAAAACGCGAAAGACCCGCGGCCGGACAGCCGGCCGCGGGCCTTTGCACCCAACCCGAGGTCACTTCACCTCGTAAATCTCTGCCAGCCCGACGCCCGTTGCGCCTCCGGTCCCGCTCACCTCGGCCGTGTAGGCCCCCGGGGGGAGGGTCACCAGCATCGCGGCGTCCGCGGAATTTGAACCAAGCGAGAATGCGCCGACCTGGCTGAACGCCTGCGACAGGGAGGCGCCGCCGCCCCACCCGCTGTTCGACTCCAGGGTGTTGTTGTCGGAGTCGTAGAGAACAAGCTGCGGGGTGGCGAGCGAGCCGGTGACGCCAAACTGGCTCAGGGTGGGCCCTATTCCGCGGATCAGGACCGTTTCGGGGGTGTTCCCGGAGATCACGAATCCGGCGATCAGGATGTTGCTCGCGGTTCCCACGTTGGCCCGGGCCGAGATGTTGATCAGGCGCGTGGTCGGTGTGCCCGTGTCCGCATCATAGATCTCCGCCAGGCCCACCCCGGTCGTGTTGGAGAGGCCGCTCAGCTGGGCCGTGTAGCTCCCCGCCCCGAGCGGCTGAAGGAGGGCCGCATCATCGGAGGCCGCCGGCAGGGCGAACGCCCCGACCTGGACAAAGGCATTCGTCAGCGTGGACCCGCCTCCCCAGATGCTGTTGATGGCGAGCGTCGAGCCGGCGGAGCTTATGAGCGCCAGGTGCGACTGCGCCAGGGCCTGGGTCACCCCGAACTGGGCCAGGGTCGGCCCCACGCCGCGAAGCAGGACCTGCTTGGTTCCGGTCCCGTTCAGGACGAACCCGGCGATCAGGATGTTGCCGCCGGTCCCGACCGTTGAGCGGGCGGAGAGGTTGATGATCCGGCTCGGATCGGAGGCGGTGGACTTCTCCATCACGCCGCCGGTCCCCACGAGTATGAACGAGTCGTCCCCGAGGACGACGCCGTCCAGTCGGGCGAGGGTTCCGGAGTTCTGGCTCGACCAGGTGACCCCCTCGTCGCCCGACGTGAGGATCGTGCCCGAGAATCCAATGGCGACAAAGGTCCCGTCGCCGTAGCCCACGTGCACGAGCACCGTGTTGGTCGGGGAGACCTGCTGCAGCCAGAGGACCCCGTCCGGCGATGTGAAGATGCCGCCGTTGGTGCCGACGGCCACGAACCCGCGCGCGCCGTAGGCCACCCCGTAGAGGTCGTCGGAGGAGCCCAGCTTCTGGGCAGCCCACTTGGTACCGTCGCTCGAGGTCTCGACGGTGCCGGCGAGCCCGACCGCCACAAAGGTGCCGTTGCCGTAGGCGACCGCGTTGAGGTTCTGGGTCGTGCCGGTGGTCTGCGATGCCCAGGTCGCGGCATTTGAGGGCGAAGTCACACAGGTGCCACCGTAGCCGACGGCGACGAGGGAACCGTTGCCGTACGCCACCCCGGTCAGGATGTTGGTCGTACCGGAGGCCTGGAGGCTGCCGGTATAGGTGCCGGTCCCATAACTGACGATCGCCCCGCCATTGCCCACCGCCACCAGGGTGTTGGCCCCCGGGACGTTCACCACCGAGTTCAGCTGGCCCCAGGTCTGGCCCGGGGGCCCGTTGCTGGCGGAGGCCTTCCACGCCGTGCCGTCCTTCGAGTAATAGGCGGTGCCGTCAAGCCCCACGGTCAGGAAGTTGGTGCCGTCGAACGCCACCGCGATGTAGCTCGTTCCGGTAGGCAGCGGGGTCGTCGATGTCCAGCTGTTGAATCCGTAGGTCGAGTCGTGGGAGAACGTCGCCGTGAGCGATGCGGCCGCGACCGTGGTCCCGACCGAGTTGGTCACGGCGACCGTGTAGAGGCCCTGGCTGGTGAGCGTCACGGGAGGCGTCGTGTAGGTCGACGAGGTGGCCCCCGAGATCGCGGCGCCATTGAAGCTCCACTGGTAGGTCATCAGCGTCGCGCTGCTCGCGTTGACCGAGAACGTGACCGGGTTCCCCACACCGATGGCCTGGGTCCGCGGAGGCGTCCCTATTGCGGGAGCCCCGCTCGCGATGCCCTTGCGAAGCGTGTTGCTCGACGAGTCGCTGATGTAAACCTGACCGGAGGCATCGACGGCGATGCCCTGGATGGCTCCAAAGCGGGCGGTGCTGCCGGTTCCATTGCCATAATTGGCGACCTGGGGCGCTCCGGCGAGCGTCACCACGGTTCCCGTGGGAGATACGATACGAACCGTGTTGTTCTGGGTGTCGGCGACATAGATATTGCCCAGGCCGTCCGCAGCCACGCCGGCTGGATAGTTGAACCGGGCCGCCGAGCCGGTGCCGTCGGCGCTGCCCGAAAGGGACGGGGAGCCTGCCAGCGTCGAAACCGATCCCGACGGGCTGACCTTGCGGATGGTCTGGTTGACCGCGTCGGCCACGTACAGGTTGCCCGAAAGGTCGATCGCGAGGCCCTCGGGATAGTTGAACCCGGCCGCAGCCCCGGTGCCGTCGGCGCTTCCGGCCAAAATGGGCGTGCCCGCCAGGGTCGTGACGACGCCCGCGGGGGTGACCATGCGAATCACCTGGTTGTTCGTGTCGGCCACGTAGATGTTGCCGTTCGCGTCCGTTGCAACACCCCAAGGCTGGTTGAACCTCGCGGCCCCACCCGTGCCGTCGGCGTAGCCGGGCGACCCGGCGGCGCCCGCGAGGGTTGTCACGGCCCCCGCCGGAGTGATCTTCCGAAGGGTGGCATTGCCGGAATCAACCACGTAAACGTTGCCCGAAGCGTCAACGGCGGCGCCCAGGGGGTAACGGAAGCTCGCGCCGGGGCCGGTGCCATCCGTGCTGCCGACCACTCCGGGAGTGCCCGCTAGCGTGGTGACGACTCCCGCGGGCGTCACCTTGCGCACCGTGCAGTTGTAGGTGTCCACCACGTAGATGTTGCCGGCGCTATCGACGGCGACCCCCTGGGGATCCGAGAACTCGGCAGCCATGCCCGTGCCGTCGGAAGACCCCCTTGTATACGGGTCACCCGCCAGCGTCGTGATCTGGAGGCTCTGGGCCCGGGCTGCGGCCACAGAGAGGATGAGGGCGCAGCATGCCAGGAGATGCCGGGGTGCGTTGCTGATTGAGGCCGTGATTTTCATGTTTCTGGAGCCTTAGGCCCGCTCTGGGGCTGTCGGCTTGGGTTTTGGGAAGTGGGGAGGTTGAGCAGGCGTGTTGGCGGCGCTCCGCTAGGGCGCGGCCCGCCGTCGCTACATGATGACAGCCCGAGTTGTGAAACCCGCTACCCGCGGCCGATATTTATATCGTTCCTGGGCCGAGAGGCCGATTTCAGCGCGGTCCGCTGCGGGCTCGCCCATTGTAGACTGGGCAATAGGACACTATAATATGGATTGTATAGAATGTCTGCGCATCGGCTGCCTTCGCCCGTGGGCAGGATATGCGGGGCCGCCCTTGCCGCCGATCTTTCCGGCGCCGCAAAGAGGCCATTGCCAATCGCCCCGCGGCGTGATCCGTTTGGGGGTTTTCCCCAACACCCAATCCTATGGCCCAATACGGTTACTTTGACGACGCGAAGCAAGAGTTCGTGATTACCCGCCCGGACACCCCCCTCCCCTGGCTCAACATGCTCGGGCAGGACGAGTTCTACGGCCTGTGCACCCAGACCGCCGGCGGATACTCCTTCTGGAAGGACGCCCGCCTGAGGCGCCTGACGCGCTACCGTTACAACAACAACCCGATGGATAATGACGGGCGCTTCCTCTACGTGAAGCAGGGAAAGACCGTCTGGAACCCGGGCTGGAAGCCCGTGCGGACCAAGCTCGACGCCTATGAGTGCCGGCACGGGCTCGGATACACAAGGATCACCGGCCGCAAGGACGGGGTCGAGGTCGAGCAGCTCATGTTCGTCCCTCCGAATGAGAACCTCGAGGTGTGGAAGGTGACCGTCCGGAACAAGACGAGGAAGCCCCAGAAGCTGACCCTGTTCAGTTTTGTCGAGTTCTGCTTCTTCGAGGCGCTAAACGACATGACGAACTACCAGCGCACCTACTCGATCGGCGAGGTCGAGATCGAGGGGAGCGCGATCTACCACAAGACCGAGTACCGCGAGCGCCGCAACCACTACACCCTCTTTGGCTGCACGCGAAAGATCGACGGATTCGACACCTCGCGCGACGCCTTCGTGGGCGTTCACAACGGCCTCCACGACCCGAAGGCCGTGCTCGCGGGCAAGTGCTCGAACAGCCACGCCTACGGCTGGAACCCGGTCGGGGCGCACCAGATCAACCTGACCCTTAAGCCCGGCCAGGAGGAGACCTTTGCCTACATCCTCGCCTACGTCGAGCAGGGGGACCTCCCGAAGTTCGACGCGCCGTTTGTGATGAACAAGGCGAAGGGCCGGGAGATCCTCGCCAAGTACTCCGAGACGGCGGCCGTCGACGCCGCGTTCGCGGCGCTCAAGAGCCGCTGGGAGGACCTCCTGTCGATCTACCGCACGCCCGACGCCCCGAACGAGCACCTGCGGCGCATGGTCAACACGTGGAACCAGGTCCAGTGTATGGCCACGTTCAACCTCTCGCGCGCCGCGTCCGGCTACGAGACGGGAATCGGCCGCGGGATGGGCTACCGCGACTCGGCCCAGGACCTCCTGGGCTTCGTCCACATGCTGCCCGCCAGGGCGCGCCAGCGCATCCTGGACATCGCCTCCACGCAGCTCTCGGACGGCACCTGCTACCACCAGTACCAGCCGCTCACCAAGAAGGGAAACGCCGACATCGGCGGCGGGTTCAACGACGACCCGCTCTGGCTGATCCTTGCGACCTGCGCCTACATCCGGGAGACCGGCGACCAGTCCATACTCGCGGAGCCCTGCGGCTACGCCGACAAGCCCGGCTCGAAGGACAGCCTCCACGACCACCTGGAGATTTCCATAGCCTACACGCTAAAGAACCGGGGGCCCCACCGGCTGCCGCTCATCGGGCACGCGGACTGGAACGACTGCCTAAACCTGAACTGTTTCTCCAAGGAGCCGAACGAGTCCTTCCAGGTGACAGGTGACATCGCAGGCTCGAATGCGGAGAGCGTGATGATCGCCGGGCTCTTCCTCTATGCGAGCAGGGATCTGTCCGCCCTTTACCGCTCCCTCGGGAAGAACGATGACGCCGCCCGCGTGGACGGGCACTACGCCGACATGCTGGAGACCGTGGAGTCGCAGGCATGGGACGGCGCCTGGTACAAGCGGGCCTTCGATGCCGCCGGCAAGCCGGTCGGTTCAAAGGAGTGCGAGGAGGGCAAGGTGTTCATCGAGAGCCAGGCCTGGTGCGTCCTCGGCGGCGCCGGCGAGGGCAACGGCCGGGCCAAGAAGGCGCTCCAGGCGGTCGACAAGTACCTCTACACGCCCCAGTTCGGGTGCGCGCTGCAATACCCGCCCTACTCGACCTACCACCTGGAGCTCGGCGAGGTCTCCAGCTACCCGCCGGGCTACAAGGAGAATGCGGGCGTCTTCTCCCACAACAACACATGGATCCACATCGGCTGGACCCTCTTTGGCGAGGGCGAGAAGGCCCTCGAGTACTACCTGAGCGTGTGCCCGTCCGCCAAGAAGGACCACGACGTGTACCGCTCCGAGCCCTATGTCTACGCGCAAATGACGGCCTCGCAGTTTTCCCCGACCCCGGGCGAGGCGAAGAACTCCTGGCTGACCGGAACCGGCGCCTGGTCGCTTGTCACGGCGCAGCAGTACATCCTCGGCGTCCAGCCCGACTATACCGGCCTTAAGATCGACCCGTGCATCCCGAGGAAGTGGAAGGGCTACACCGTCCAGCGCAAGTTCCGCGGCGTCACCTACACGATCAAGGTCTCAAACCCCAAGGGCAGGTCAAAGGGCGTGAAGTCGCTCGTCGTGGACGGCCAGAAGATCGCGGGCAACCACGTTCCCCTGCCGAAGGACGGGCGCAAGGAAGTCTCGGTGGCGGTGGTCCTGGGGTCCTAGGACCCCGAACCCCCGCCCGCAGGCGCTCCCGGGGTTTCGCCCCGGCGCGGCGCGGGCCTACTCGACGGGGCGCATCTGGATCGTGTCGACAACCTTCTCGCCGGCGAGGACGTTGGTCACCACCACGATCCAGTCGCCCGTGGCGACCCAGGCGCGCCTAAGCAGGTACGCAAAGGCGTCGCGGATCGTCTTCTCGGGCTCGGCGGAGAACTCCATCAAGAAGGGCTCGACACCCCAGAGCAAGAGGAGGCGCCTGAAGACCTTGGGGTCGTCCGTGAACGCGTAGATCGGGCACCGCCAGGCGCGCAGGGCCGACAGGGTATGGGGAAGGGACCCGTTGCGGGTGAAGACCACGATCCCGGCCTCGCCGATCTCGGAGGCCAGGAGGACCGTCGAGCGCAGCAGGCGGTCCTTGTGGCTCTTTAGCGGGAGGTTCACGTTGTAGCCCTTGGCGGCGCTCTGCTCGATCCGGTTTGCGACCCGCTTCATGAACTGGACGCATTCCAGCGGGTAGCGCCCCGTCGTGGTCTCGCCCGAGAGCATGATCGCGTCCGCGGTGGACCATACGGCGCCGGCGATGTCGCTCACCTCGGCCCGGGTCGGCACCGGGGACGTGATCATCGACTCAAGCAGGTGCGTGGCCACGATCACGGGCTTCCTCAGCCGGATGCAGGTTTCGACGGCCCGCTTCTGGATCAGGGGAAGGTCCTCCATCGGCACCTCGATGCCCAGGTCGCCACGGGCCACCATGATGCCGTCGGCCGCGACCACGATCTCGTCGAGGTTCGCCAGGCCCGACTGGTCCTCGATCTTTGCGATGATCTGCGCGTCGCACTTAAGGTCCGAGAGGGTGCGGCGCAGGATGTCGATGTCGTCCGCCTCGCGAACGAAGGAAAGGGCGAAAAAGTCAATGTGCTCCTCCACCCCGACCGCGATGTCGGCCCTGTCCTTGGCCGTGAGCGCGGGAAGCCGCACGCGGATGCCCGGCAGGTTCACGTGGCGCCTGCTGGTAAGGCGAGCGGGCACGACAACCCGGCATCGGACGCGCGCCGGGGAGGTCTCCACGACCTCGAGCCTTATCAGCCCGCTGTCGAGAAGCACATGGCTGCCCACCTCGACGTCGCGCCCAAGGCCGGGGTAGTTGACGCTCACGGCCGGGACGCGCCCCATGGCCGTTCCGGGCTCGGGAAGCAGGTCGATCAGGCCCCCCTTGATCAGGTCCAGGGGCTCGGCAAGGTCCCCCGTACGGATCTCCGGGCCCTTGATGTCCATCATGAGCGCGATGTGCCGGCCGGTCCGGCTGCAGACGCCGCGGATCCTTCCTATCATGGAACGGGTCCACGCATGGTCCGCGTGAGCCATGTTGAGCCTGCAGACGTCGACCCCGGCTGCAATCAGCTGCTCAAGCATCGCCTCGTCCGAGGACGACGGCCCCAGCGTAAAGATGATCTTGGTAAGGCGATAGGCGTCCTTGGGCTGGGCGATGGGGGTCTGGCTCACCCCTGTTGGCTAGCACGCCGGATGCCATCGGGCCAGCCGTTTGGCCGCCCGAGGCGCCATTCTTGAAGAAGTAACACGGGCCCGGGGGCCGGCCCCTGCCCCCGCCAGCACGAATCTTGCTACCTTTGAACTCGAAACACGCCCCTAAACACTCAAGCTAATGGCCGCATCAGTTTTCTTTTTTGGGGGTTTGCCCCATATTGGTAGCACCCCTCCCCGAACAGCCACACCCTTAGGAAACGATTTATGAGCCATCCCGCCCAAGGTTCCGCGCCCTCGACGACCCGGCATCCTGAATCGCACGTGAAGCCGAAATACCCGGGCATACGCGTGACCTGCAACGGAAACCAGCTCGTCACCCAGTACGTCGAGACGCGCATCACCGAGGGGGGCGTCTTCTACCCCATCACGCCGTCGACGGAGGGCGGGGAGATCTACCAGCAGTCGTTCGCCCAGGGTGAGCTTAACGTGTGGGGCCAGCAGAAGGTCGCCGTCGAGACCGAGGGCGAGCACGCCGCGCAGGGCGGCGCCACGGCCTTCGCCGTCACCGGCAGGCGCACCGTGAACTTCACCTCCGGCCAGGGGCTCGTCTACGCGATGGAGCAGTACTACCACGCCCCGGGCAAGCTCTCGACCATGGTGCTTGAGGTGGGTGCGCGCGCCCTGACCAAGCACGCCCTGAACGTGCACTGCGGCCACGACGACTTCTACGCGGCCCTCGACACGGGATGGATCATGCTGATGGCGAAGGACGCCCAGCAGGCGGCGGACCAGGCGATCATCCTGCGCCGGGTTTGCGAACTGGCGCTCAATCCCGGGATGAACATCCAGGACGGCATGCTCACGACCCACTCCGAGCGCACGTACCTGGCGCCCGAGGCCGAGTTCCTGCGCGAATACCTGGGCGCGCCCGACGACCTGATCGACTGCCCCACCCCGGCCCAGCGCGAGCTTTTTGGGCCCCGCCGCCGCAGGCTCCCGGAGATGATGGACCTGAAGAACCCGCTCCTGCTCGGCCCCGTCGAGAACCAGGAGCACCACATGAACGGCGTCGTGGCGCGCCGCAACAATTTCAATGAGCCGATCCTCGGCTTCCTGGAGGCGGCCTCCAAGGACTTTGGTCGCCTGACAGGCCGCCACTACGGGCTGGTGACCGAGTACCGGGCCGAGGACGCGGACACGGTCTTCGTTTCGCTCGGATGTGCTGCCGAGAACATCGACGCCGCGTGCGACTATCTGAGGGAGCACCGCAACGCGAAGGTGGGCTCAATCCATGTGAACGTGATCCGCCCTTTCCCGGAAGCCGCGGTCGTGGACGCCCTCCGGGGAAAGAAGAACGTGATCATCCTCGAGCGGACGGACGAGGGGCTGGCCGGGGACAACCCGCTTGCCCGCGACATCCGCGTGGCGCTCGGCAAGGCCAACGAGGTGTCCAAGTTCGGAGGCGCGCTTCCGGCCCTAACGCCGGCGGAGACCCCGCGCCTGTTCCGCGGAGCCTACGGGATCGGCTCCCGCGACTTCCGGCCCGAGCACGCGCTCGGGGCCTACGAGTTTGCGATCGGAACGACCCGGCGAGCCGACGGCGCCGGCGCCGCAGAGGGCGAGACGTTCTTTGTGCTCGGCGTCCAGCATCCCTACGCCGTGATCAGCAAGGATACGCCCTCGCTGCTGCCGGAGGGGGCCATAGCGGTCCGGTTCCACTCGATCGGCGGCTGGGGCATGATCACAACCGGGAAGAACCTGGGATCGATCATCGGCGACTTCGGGAAGTTCATCTCCGAGCAGAACCCGGCCTACGACAGCGACGGGCAGCTCCTGGAGAAGATCAACGTGATGGCCAACCCCAAGTACGGCTCGGAGAAGAAGGGGGCGCCGACGAACTACTACCTCACGGTGGCGCCCGAGCGTATCAAGGTAAACTGCGAGCTGAACCACGTGGATGTTGTCCTGTGCTGCGATCCCAAGGCCTTCACCCACACGAACCCGCTCGAGGGCCTGAAAAAGGGCGGATCCCTGGTATGGGAGTCGAGCGAGTCCCCGGAGGTCGCCTGGCAGAGGGTCCCTGCGGCGCACCGGCAGTTTGTCATAGAGAACAACATCCGGGTCTTCATCCTGCCCGGCTTTGACATCGCGCGCAAGGCGACCTCCCAGGCGGAGCTCCAGCTGCGCATGCAGGGCAACTCCTTCCTGGGCGCCTTTTTCCGGGTGTCCCCCTTCCTGAAGACCTTTGGCATTTCCGAGGAGCAGTTCCAGAAGGTGGTGCGCAAGCAGTACGAGAAGAAGTTCGGCCGCTTCGGGGACGCCGTCGTCGCCTCGAACATGACGGTCATGACGGAGGGGTTTACCCGGGTGCAGGAGATCAAGATCGGCAGGCCGGAGGAGCCCGACCGCTCCTCGATGCGCAACCCCCCGCTCGCACCCCAGGGCACGCACACCTTTGTGCCTACTGCCGGCTGCGGCTCCACCGGCTGCGGCGGGATATCGATGCCCACCGAGCAGCCCGCGCGGGCCCCGTTCCAGACCCTTGCCAAGTTTGACTCCGAGTTTAGGAGCGGACTCGGCTACCACCAGCCCTCCGGCGCCCTGGCCTCCGTGGGCCTCATGGCGGCGGGGACCGGCGCCACGCAGTCGAAGTACGTGGCGCGGCGCGAGACGCCGGTGTACATCGCCGAGAACTGCACCCAGTGCATGGAGTGCATCACCGCCTGCCCCGACACGGCCCTGCCGAACATGGCGCAGGATGTCTCCACGGTCCTGAAGACGGCGATCAATAACTATGTCACCGACCCGGCCGAACGCCGCAAGTTCGGGGCCGAGCTCGCCGGGCTTGAGCAGCGTGCGCGGGCGCGGATGAACGAGGCGGTGAAGACCCGCGCCAAGGTCCCCTTCAAGGACATCATCCGCGACGAGGTGAACACCCTTTCCGGCCCGTCTGAAAAGGCGAAGGCCGAGCTTTCCGGGATCATCGACATCCTCCCCCTGGCCTATGGAAACGTGCCGGCGATCTTCCGCTCCCTCGAGCAGAAGACGCCGGGAGCCGGGGGGCTTTTCTCAATCTTCGTGTCCGACCTCTGCAAGGGGTGCGGCGAGTGCGTGCAGGTCTGCGGCGACCACGACGCCCTCCGGATGACGCGGGAGACGGAGGACCTGAACGCCGCGCTCACGACTGCGCAGGTCTTTTCGCGCCTCCTGCCCGACACGCCCCAGAAGTTCCTCGGGCTCTACAACGACCAGGACGCGGCGGGTTCGCGCGAGGCTGCGCTTCGAAACCACCTGATGGTGCGACGCAACTATGAGGCCTTGGTATCCGGGGACGGCGCGTGCGCCGGCTGCGGCGAGAAGAGCATCCTCCGCTCGGTGGCGAGCGTGACGGAGGCCTACATGCGCCCCATTTACCATCGGAAGGCAGACCGCATCAGGGGCAAGGCCGACAGGCTCGAGAAGGAGGGGGCTGCGAAGCTCGCGGCGCTCAAGGAGCGCAGCGAGTCCGAGTACCAGCTCTACCGCCGGTCCTTCGCCCACGCCATCGTTGGCCTTGGGGGCGAGGACGCGGCCGACACGGCCAAGCGCATCGCCGGCTATGAGGCGGAGCACGGGCCGATCACGGACGAGCACCTTGTCGGGGGCCTCGTCTCCGTTCTCAGGCAGGACGCCTTCAACCACAAGGAACTCCAGGCGATCGACGGGCGCCGGGCGAACGGAATGTCGGTCATGATGATGGGGGCAAGCACCGGCTGCAACACGGTCTACGGCTCCACCCCCCCGTCCAACCCCCACGCCTATCCCTGGATGAACTCCCTCTTCCAGGACGGGGCCACGATATCATGGCTCATGGCCGAGTCGGTGATCCTTAACCATGCCCGCCGCTCCGTCGTGCCGGAGCGCCTGGGCGACGCCCTCCTCGATCGCTCGGAGGGGGTTTCCTCCGAGGCGGAGTACTTCACGCTCACCCACCTAGACGACGCGCTCATGACGGAGCAGGAGATACGCGAGCTGCCGAAGGTGTGGGTAATAGGCGGCGACGGGGCCCTGGGGGACATCGGCTTCCAGAACGTGTCCAAGGTGGTCCTGCAGAACCGGCCCAATGTAAAGATGCTCATGCTCGACACGCAGGTGTATTCCAACACCGGCGGGCAGAACTCGGACTCCTCGACGATGCTTGGAGGCTACGACATGAACCAGTTCGGCGTGGCCTCGCAGGGAAAGCTGATCGAGAAGAAGAACGTGGCCGAGGCCTTCACGAGCGGGCACGGCTCGCCGTTCGTCGCACAGGTGTCCATGGCCAACGCGGCAAAGCTCTACAGGGCGATGCTCGAGGGCCTCGAGTACCGCGGCACGGCGTTCTTCCAGGCCTACACGACCTGCCAGCCCGAGCACGGTGTCGCCGACAACATGAGCGCCGACCAGGCCAAGATGGTCCGGGACGCCCGGGGGATGCCCGAGTTCGTCTTCAACCCGCGCAAGGGCGAGACGTCCCAGGAGGCGTTCGACCTGAAGGGCAACCCGAGCATCGACCGGGACTGGTGGAGGACAAAGTTTTCAACGACGGGAGAGGAGTACAACTTCTCGGTCGCGCATTGGGCGATCACCGAGGCTCGCTTTCGCAAGCACGTGAAGGCCATCAAGGAGGCCGACGCCGCGAAGCTGACCCACCTGGACGACATGCTTTACTTCGTCACCCAGGACGACGTGATCCACCGGAGGGTGTTCGACCCGAAGCATCGGAGCTTCGTCACGAACTTCGGCTGCTACATCAAGGCCGAGGAGCACGGGAAGATGAACTACTACGCGGTGTCGCGCCAGATGGTGCTCTTTGCCGTGGAGCGCCGCAAGGCGTGGCGGATGCTCCAGAGCAAGGCCGGCGTCGCCAACAAGGACTACCTTGCCCAGAAGAGCTTTGTCGCAAAGGTCGACAAGGGCGAGATCCCGATCGGCGACGCCAAGGCCAGGGCGCGCGAGTTGCTTGCCGCCGAACTGGCGGCGGTAAAGTGACCTTGAGACCCTAGGCGCGCCGCACGGCCAGCCTAGGGCTTGAGGGTCCGGCCGTAGATCCGCCACTCGTACGCGCCAAGGTCGGCGTCCGGGAGGGTGCCCTTCAATTCCGTCGCTGCCTTAGCCGACGTGAGGAGGACCGCGAATTCGGCGGCGTTGCCCAGGTTTATCGATGACTGCTGGGGCCTGTTGGAAAGGTTCACGACAGTGAGGATCTCCTCGGTGGCGCTGTGCCTGAGGACGGTGACCACGTCCCCCGGGGCGGAGTTCTGGAGCCAGACGAGCGTCCCCCCCGAGAGCGCGGGATGCTCGTGCCGGAGCGCGCAGAGCTTGGTGTAGGTCCCCCGGAACGACTCCCGGCCCTTCGGGTACCAGAACACGGGCAGTTTCTCAAAGAGTGCGGGATCCGAGGATTCCGACGAATCCCCCACCTCCATGCCGTTGTAGATCAAGGGAATGCCGTCCAGGGTGAACATGAGGGCGCTGGCTGCGAGGGCACCGTTGTACCCGTAGCGGCAGACGGCCCGGATCTCGTCGTGGTCGTCGCTCATGTACATGTGCAGCGCCCCCTTCGGGAAGGGCTGCTGCTCGGCGGTCTCCCAGGTATGGCCGATCTCGGTGGCCGGGGCGCCGCCCATCATCACCTTGTTGAGCGTGGCGAGCATGGGCCATCCGTAGTCGCAGCTGAATGCATTCTCGAGGAGCTCGGGCTTCTCCGACTCGGCAAGCATGAAGAAGCCGGGGTGCACCCCCTCGAGGGCCCTGCTTGCGTCCTCCCAGAAGTCCGTAGGAACGTCCGCGGCGTCGTCGCACCGGTAGCCATCGAGCTTAAATTCGCGGGCCCAGTACACGAGCATGTCGCGCATGTATTTGCGGGTGTCGGGGTTGTTGTAGTTGAGTCCCGCGACGTCCTCCCATTCCGGATGGGGCGGGATGACGTGGCCTGCGGCGTCCTGCTTGTAGAAGGCCGTGTTGGACATCATGACGCTGTCCCAGGCCGTGTGGTTGGCCACGATGTCGATTATGACCTTCATCCCCCTCTGGTGGGCGGACTCGACGAGGCGCCGAAAGTCATCCTTGGTGCCGTAGTCGGGGTTCACGCCGTAGTAGTCGCGAACGGCATAGGGGCTGCCGATCGAGCCCTTCGCCCTCAGGTGGCCGATCGGGTGGATCGGCATGAGCCAGAGGATATCGACGCCAAGCGCCTTCAGCTCGTCCAGCCGGGCCGTGATTCCCGCGAAGTCGCCTGTCGGCGAGAATTGCCTCGGGAAGATCTCATAGATGACCGATTGCTTGACCCAGTCGGGAGTGGCGCGTGCGACGGTGCCCGATGGCAGGCTCTGGGAGGGCTCCGACCTGAGGCCGGTGAGCCCGGCTGCGACCAAGAGGAGCGCGAGTCGGCCTAGGGAGATGGGGTTTTTCATGGCATTTTGGGCAAGCAAGTTGGTGGAGCTCCCGATAGTCGGGAACCTCCGCGACGGCCAGCTTGGCTCCTCAGCCCCGATTCTCGAGAATCAACCCCGGGAAGAATCCTCGAAATCCTACGCCAAAACCTAGGTGCGGGACGGCGGCACCTCCCTCGGGCGGACGCCGCCCCACTGGACAGTTGCCTTCATATAGGGGCTGTATTTATAGCACCCGGCCGTCATCCCCACAAACCCACGCCTCGACCGCGTCATTTGGCGGCAGGCAAAGCCCCCTCCCACGATGAACTCCCTTAGAACAACCGTTGTATTCATGGCCGCCCTGTTTTGCGCCGGCGGCCTCCGTGGCGAGGGCGCCGCAAAGCTCCTCCTTTTCGACCCCACCCTCAGCAAGACGCAGATCGCCTTCACATTCGGGGGCGACATTTGGATCGTCGCGCGGTCCGGGGGCGAGGCGCACCGCCTTGTGACCTCGGCCTGGCAGCCGCTCTTCTCCCCCGACGGCACCAAGGTGGCCTTCACCAAGGGGGTCGACGGCAACACGGATGTCTATGTCGTCGACGCGGCGGGGGGCGTTCCGACAAGGCTCACCTATCATCCCGATGCCGACGTCGCCCTGGGCTGGACCCCCGACGGCACCCGCGTCCTTTTCGGCTCGAACCGGGTGACATTTCGCGACCTTCCGCAGCTGTTCACCGTTCCCCTATCGGGTGGACTGCCCCAGGAACTCCCGCTCCCCTCGGGCACCTCCGCGAGCTTTTCTCCCGACGGGACGCACCTGGCCTACGTGCCGATCACCCAATCGGAGCCGGACTGGAAGATGTACCGGGGCGGACAGACCACCCCGATCTGGATCGCCGACCTTGCCGATTCCAGCGTGACTAAGATTCCCCGCGACAATTCCACCGACAGGTACCCCATGTGGTCCGGCGACAAGGTGTATTTCCTCTCCGACAGGGAAGGCCGCTACACGCTCTATTCCTACGACACGAAGGCGGCCAAGGTGAGCAAGCTGCTCGACAATGACGGGTTCGACATCCGTTCGGCCAACGCGGGTCCCGGGGGGATCGTCTACTCCCAGTTCGGCTCGCTCCACATCTACGACTTTGAGTCGGGCAAGGCCCACAAGGTGGACGTGCACATCGCCGCCGACCTTCCCCACCTTAGGCCGCACTTCGAGAAGGTGAAACCTGAGCAGATCCTTTCAGCGGACATATCTCCCACGGGAAAGCGGGCGGTCTTTGAGGCCCATGGGGATATCTTCTCCGTTCCCGCCGAGAAGGGCGACGTGCGCAACCTGACACGGAGCACCGGCGTTGCCGACCGCGATCCGGCCTGGTCGCCCGACGGCAAGTCGATCGCCTACTTCTCCGACGCCACGGGCGAATATGAGCTCTACGTGCGATCCCAGGACGGCCTCAGCCCCGCCCAGATGATAGATCTCGGGAAGCCCGGGTCCTTCTTTTATTCGCCGCGGTGGTCCCCCGACAGCACCAAGATCCTCTACACGGACAAGCGCCTCAAGCTTTGGTACGTAGGGGTCACAGCCGGCACCCCGGTGCCGGTCGACGAGGACCCATTGACCGGATGGGGCTCCAACATGGATCCCGCCTGGTCGGCAGATGGCATGTGGATCACCTACACCAAGGTTCTGGGGAACCACCTGCACGCGGTGTTCATTTATTCGCTGGCGGACAAGAGCATCCACCAGGTTACGGACGGGATGTCCGACGCGGCCTCGCCCCGGTTCGATCGAAACGGGAAGTACCTCTATTTCACGACGAGCACCCAGCGTGCGCTCGCGGCCACGTGGATAGACATGTCCGGGTTCAACCACCCGATGCTCGCGAATGTCTACGCGGCGGTGCTGAGGAAGGACCTGCCCTCGCCGCTGGCCCCGGAAAGCGACGAGGAGGATGCCTCCAAGGATGCCGACTCGGCCTCGAAGGACAAGGCCCCCGCAAAGGATGTCGCTCCGCCCGACGTGTTCTCGGTGGCACCGCAGGCGCCGACCCCGGCCCCGGCCGCCCCTGCGGCTACCCCCTCAAAGGCTGCCGCAGCGCCGGCCCCCGAAGAGTCCAAGAAGGACGCCTCCAAGCCGAAGACCGAGCCCGTGCTCATCGACTTTGACGGGCTCGACCAGCGCATCGTCGCGATGCCGCTGGCAACGGCCAACTACGCCGACCTGCAAACCGGCAAGGACGGCGTCCTTTTCGTGTTCACAGGTCCCAGCTTCCGGGACGTGGGTTCGCACGACGAATGGAAGGCGGACGTCTCCAAGTTCGACCTGAAGACCCGCAAGACGGAGCCCGTGGCCGCGGGAATTTCCGGATGGGCCCTCTCGGCCAACGGAGAGAAGCTCCTGATCGCAAAGGACCACAAGTGGATCATTCAGGACGCGGAGAAGATGACGGAGAACGGCAAGGGCGTGCTTCCCACCGAGAACCTTGAGGTCTACGTCGATCCACAATCGGACTGGCGGCAGATGTACCACGAGGTCTGGCGAATCGAGAGGGATTTCTTCTACGACCCGGGATACCACGGGCTCGACATCGCCGCCGCCGAGAAACTCTACGAGCCCTATGTTGCGGGAATCGCCAGCCGCGAGGACTTGAACACCCTGTTCCGAGAGATGACGGGCTGGATGGTCGTCGGCCACATGTACATCTGGGGAGGCGACCACGGCGATGGGCCCCACGTCACGGTGGGCCTGCTGGGCGCCGACTACGCCGTCGAGAACGGCCACTACCGTCTCGCCCACATCTACAAGGGCGAGAACTGGAACCCGGAGCTGCAGGCCCCGCTCACGCGACCCGGGGTAAAGGTGAAGGAGGGCGACTACCTGTTCTCCGTCAACGGGCGCTCGCTCGCGGGCTCCGACGAGGTGTTCAGCCTGTTTCAGGAGACCGCGGGAAAGCAGACCGTGATCCGCGTGGGGTCAAAGCCGGACGGCAGCGACGCCCATGACGAGACCGTGGTCCCCATCGATTCCGAGAGGAACCTGCGCTACCGCTCGTGGATCGAGGGCAACCGCAAGAAGGTCGAGGAGCTCTCGAACGGCAGGCTCGGGTACGTCCACATACCCGACACCGGCGGCGAGGGCTTCACCAGCTTCAACCGCTACTACTTTGCCGAGGTGGACAAGCAGGGCGCCATCCTCGATGAGCGCTTCAACCACGGCGGGGCCATTGCCGACTACATGGTGGACGGGCTCAACAGGCCGATACGCATGCTCGTGGCCCGGCGCGAGGGCAAGGACCTCACGGAACCCGACGAGGCCATCCAGGGGCCCAAGGTCATGCTCATTAACGAGAATTCCGGCTCGGGCGGCGACGCCCTGCCCTGGATGTTCAGGACCAACAAGGCTGGCATCCTGGTGGGCAAGCGCACGTGGGGGGGCCTCGTGGGCATAGGCGGCTATCCCCAGCTGATCGACGGAGGCTCAGTCACAGCGCCCCGCGCCGCCATCTACGGCACGCACGGAGAGTGGGAGGTGGAGAATCATGGCGTCGCGCCCGACGTCGAGGTCGACATGGACCCAAAGCTCGTCCGCGAGGGGCACGACCCGCAGCTTGAGAAGGCGGTCGCCATTGCGCTCGAGGAATTGGCGAAGAACCCGCCCCCGAAGTATCCCCGCCCGCCCTATCCGAATTACCACCAGAAGCTTCCCGTGGATTCGCCGGACCGCTGAGGTGCGCAGGCGGCCCAAACAGGGGCAGGGAGGCGACCGGTAGGCCCCTCTTGGCCCCTGCCCGCTCGAGGCCCTTACGGGCCGGCGGCGCTTACCTTGTAGAGCATCACGTCGTGCGGAGCGACGGTGACGGGGATCTCCTTTTCAAAAACGCCGACATCCTTCTGGCGCCACAGGTCCCTGAACAGCCTTTTGCCCTCCATGTCCAGGTGATCGAACTTTGCGATGACCGTGTGCGGGACGTCGCCGCGATTGAAGAACCCGAGCGCGATGCTTCCGTCGTCCAGGGGCTTGAGGTAGACGTCGACCGCCCCGATGGTCCCGGCCCTGTGGGCGGACACCCCGAGCGTGTCCTGGTCCAGCGCAAGGACCTCGTCGTTGGAAAGGAGGTTGAGCGTGAACGCATCGATATGCTCAAGGTCGCAGCCGATCAGGAGCGGGGCCGAAAGAAGGCACCAGAGGCTTATGTGGGTGTACTGCTCCGCCGGTGTAAGGTGCGTGTCATGGAGCTTGGGCCCCCAGCCGACGCGTCCCACCACCAGCATGTCGGGGTCGTTCCAGCCGCCAGGTCCGCCAAAGCGAACCCACGGGTCCTGGCTAAATCCGATCTGCGACACGGAGTTTTGCCACGGGCCGGGAGTCTCCCAGGTGTCCCAGATGTCGCCTGTCGTGCGCCATGCCTGGGCCCACTTGGAGAGTTCGGTCATGGCATAGATCGGGGCCGCGTTGGAGAGGCTCAGCAGGATGTCCCGGCCGGTCGCCCTCAGCGCGAGGGACATCTGGCGGGTGTGCTCGACGTCATTGGGGTTCCAGTCGTATTTGAGGTAATCGAAGCCCCAGTCCGCCCATTGGGCAGCGTCATTGGCGGCGAACTCGTACCGGCCGATGCGCTTGTTGGCGTCATAGTCCTTTATGTGCTGCCAGGAGCCATCGGCAGAGTCGCTGGAGCCGCCGGGGAAGCCCGCATAGGAGGTTATCCAGGGCGTCGAATAGATCCCGGCCTTTAGTCCCAGGGAGTGGATCTCGTCGCAGAGGGCCTTCATGTCCGGGAATTTCTCGTTGCCCAGGAGAGCGTGATGGGCCCCCCCGCGCAGTCCCTGCCAGGTGTCGTCTATGTTCACGTAGGTCCAGCCATGGTCGGCAAGGCCAGCCGCCACCAGGGCATGCGCGGAACGAAGGATCTTCTCTTGGTCGACGGAATCTGCCCAGCAGTTGTAGCTGTTCCAGCCGAGCGGCGGGGTGAGCGCGATCCTGTCGCCCACAACGATGCGGAACCGCCTGGACGCGGACCCCAGTGCGTTTGTTGCGTGAACGACAGCCGTGTAATCAGCGCGGTCGGCGAGCTTTCCGGTGATCCTACCGGTTGCCGCGTCAAGCACCAGTCCCGCGGGGAGGCCATCCGCCGCGTAGGCGATCGGGCGCACCCCGGTGACGGGAATCGTGTACAGGAACGGTGCACCGGGTCGCACCCCGAAGATTGCGGGGCCGTTAATCCTCGGCGAGGCGGGCGCCGCCGGCGTCAGGATATCTGGTGTATCGGCGGACCGCATCGTTACCGCCGGCAACAGGATCGTCGCGGCGAGAAGGGAGCAAAGGCGCAGGAGGGAGCGGGTGTGCATGGTTCTTGGGGGGGGTGATCGGGGTCTTTCCAGGCAGCGGCCTCGGGGCCACTCCACGGTTAGGTGTATCGAACGGTTTTGGCCACAGGGGAACGTCCGCGGGCTTTCACAAGGGTTGCCGCCCTATGGTCCCCTTGAGTCCCAGCAGGTGGGGGTCGCCCTTCACGGATTCCAGCTCGGCCTTTGCGCGGCGAAGGCTGTCCTGTATCCCGAGCTTCTTGGCGACCTCGGCGTAGCGCGGCTCGTCCAGGAACTGCTCAAGGGAGCCCACGTGCCGCTGCCATAGGTCCTCGTCGACCCGCTGCTTGGCCCGGAGGCGTTCGGCGTACCATGCGCTAGCGAGCAGCTGGTCGCGGCCAAAGAGGGCCCGGACCTCGGGGGACCCCAGGGCGTGCCCGTCAAAGTGCCCGTACACCATGATGTGCAGGAGCGCGCGCAACGGCGGGCACGCAAGGTCTATGCCGCCGTCCTTGAAGTAGCTCTCCGCCACCCGGCGGTGGGTCGCCACGATGTTGTCGACGCCGTCCGCGAAGATATCCTTGTCCTGGAGCTCCGGCCGGAGCATCTCGTCGCTAAAGACCGTGTGCGGGTGCGTGAACACCCTGCCGAAGTAGATGCGGACGAACCGCGAGGTGATCCGGTAGCCGAGGCGGCTTGCATGAACGGTGCGGCCTGCGTGCTCAAAGTCGGAGATGCGCTCAAGGCAGCCGTCGGCAATCAGGTTCTTTGCGTCCCGCTCGACGGCGGTCATGCGCGAGAGGACCTCGGGCACCAGCAGGCTGACGTCGTGGTCGATCCTTACCTTGGGGCCCAGGTAACCCGCGCAGGTCACGAGCACGTCGTGCTCGGTGAGGACAAGCGACACGAGGGCGGCGTTAAGGTCGATGATCGGAGGAAGCGCGTTGAACGGGCCCTTGGTGAGCGCCCCCTCGGAGCCCGCGCCCGTGGTCGACGGGGACTTCCCCGTCATGGAGCTGATGAACTCCATGAAGAGCTCGGGGAGCTCGAGGTAGTGGATCGGGTTGAAGACGCACAGGGGCCTGATGCTGCCCTCCGGGGGGTTGTTGCGCCTGCCAGGGACCACGAGGTTTACCGGCGTGAGGACCGGGTCTTTCGGCGAGAGCTTCCGCCTGAGCCTGAGGCAGAGCTGGGCCAGGAGGGCCCCCCGGGGATTGGAGACATCAGGGCGCGTCTGGAGGTAGCGCGGGTTCTTCGAGGGCTTCCCTCCCACCAGCCGCGGGTGGGCCGATGACACGAAAAAGCGCGGAAACCCCTCGTCTCCGGCATCAGCGGACTCCCGGATCAGCCGCCGCATCGGCTCGGTGAAGGCGGAGTAGCCGATCGCGTCCTCCATGAGGCTGCGCGCGTCGGCCGAGGTGAGCGGCTCGTAGTTGGAGATGAAGTTACCGGGAAGCGCCATGTCGGCCTCCGTCTGCCTGTCGTATCCCCGGTGGATCGCATCGTCGGGGCGCTGAAAGAGCCGGGCCTCGCAGTTCTCGACATACTTGAGCGAGGGCCCGCCGGGAGCACCGGGCACCACCACGGAGGCGGTGATGTCGTCCTCCATCTGGACCTTGGCCGCGGGGTGGAAATCGTGCCTGAGGCCGAAAACCCGCCACGAGCCGTCGGACTCGAAGCCCACGCGCAGCGTGTTGACCAAGAGGGTGCGGTTGTCGAGCTTGAGCTCGTACCCCGAGCGGCCGTTCACCTTGTCCACGGAGAAATGGCTGCGCCAGTCCTCGCCCCACGCGGGCTGGTAGTAGCGCTTGACCACAAGAACGAGCTCCTTGACGTGTTGGGCAACCGAGTCGAGCCAGGCGTTGTGGGACTCGTTAAACTCCGCCCGCGAGGGGGTCAGGAGCTTGATCACGCTGCCCAGGGAGCGCTGGGGGCTAAGGATGGGGCGCCGGTCCTGGCCGTTTAGGGCCGGGTCCAGGAACCGGTTGCCAAAGTCGCGTGTCAGGATCTCCGCCACGGCGTTCAGGTCGCTCGTTAGGTCGGCGATGAAGACATGGCCCGGCAGGATCGCGTCGGAGATCGCCTTTGAGATCTCCGACTTTCCGCCGCCCGACACCGTCGAGGGCTTGTGGCAAAGTGAGCCCTCGGCGAGCGTCCCCACGAGTCGCCACTGCCCGGGCTCGCCTCGGACGGGCTCCATGTGGACCCGGTATCCGCTCGGCCTCACATAGGTCTTGCCCGCGAGAAGCTTAAGGGTTCGCTCCTTCTTGTCCTTGGCGACCCAGGTGATGGACTGGGCCCGCATGTTGAAGCGGCTCGACTCCGGAACAAGGATGAGGTCGCTCACCCTCAGGTGGACCGCGTGGCCCTCGGGCCTGGCCTCCCACTCGTCGGGCTCCCGGGAGAGCACCTCCTCGATCATGTAGACCCCGGGCTCGGCGTAGGCCGAGAAATCATCGCCCAGGTCGTAGCTCGGGAACACGAGCGCCCCCCCAGAATGCTCCTCCTCGGCCGAGCCGTAGAGGTTGGCCGCGAAGCTAATCTGGGTTTTGACCTCCTTCTTGCAGTAGCCGTAATAGTTGTCGGCAAGGATCGTGACCATCACCCCGCGGGCGTCGCGGGCGCAGAGCTTGAACGCGGAGCCGTTGTTGTAGAGCTCCGTCTCCGACTTCCAGCACATCCCGTCCCGGCGCTCGCGCGGCGTCGCCAGTTCCCAGGGCGGCAGGCCCGCAATGTGCTTGGGGACTGTCACCAGGTGCGGTGCCAGCACCACGCAGCCGGTGTGGCCGGACCAGCCGTCAATGTCGAGGGCGGCGTCATTCTCCGGCAGGTACGGATCGCCGGCGTTTCCGAAAATCGTTTCGATGAAGTCGAGGTTTGATACCAGCGAGCCCGGGGCGAAGAAGCGCATCTCCATCCGCTTGGCGCTGTTGTGCCCCGGCACGGCCGGGACGACCAGCGGGCGGATGAGGAGCGAGACCATGGCCTCGGCCTCCTGGGGCCTGCCCGCGGTGTAGGGAAGGCACAGGAGCTCGCGTGAGGGCCGCAGCGCCAGGTCGAGCAGGCGAGCAAAGACGGGCTTCGGCACGGCGAGCTTGTCGTCGGGAATGGGCAGCCCCCCCTCGGCGATGTGGAACACCCCCTGGGTGGTCCTGCGGTCGTTCGCCGGGTTGTGCAGGACCCCGTTTCGCAGGCGGTAGCTCTTTACCAGCGGAGATATGAACTCGTCGCCATCGGCCGGCAGAGACATCTGGCGCGCCAGGCCGAGCTGGTCCAGGACGAAGGTGCGCGCCGGCAGGCGCGGTGCCGGTCCGACACTTGCAAGGTAGCCGTCGAGGAACCGCTGGATCCGCTCGTCCACGGGGCAATGGCGGTCGGCGAGGCGGCGGGTCACCTCGCGGTAGCGCGCGAAGATGGGGGCGGTAAGCTTCATCCAGGCGGCATCCCCGTCCTCGACCTGGGGGCAGTCCAAGAGCGACAGTCGCAGGTTAATGGCGTGGCGGATCTGCTCGAGGGCGGCCAACGACTGTTTCATGGATAATTACACGGTTGGCGCGGCTCTGCCGGAAGTCGAGTAAACGAAGCCATCCAGAAGGTTACGGAGAAAAGGCAAGCGAGGCCCACTGCAATCGCTGCGGCAATTGGCTGATGGGCAGCACGAACGATTTAGTAGTTTTTCTCTCGGCTGCCCCGCGTCGCGCAACTATCTGAAGGGGACGATGGCCGACATTCCCCCAGGCGCCTTTGCCTCGTGCCCCGCCCCGCTTCCGCACCGGACCGAGATAACGGTGGGCCACGGGGGCGGCGGGCGCCTCACGCAGGACCTGATCGACCGGATCTTCAGGCCTGGGTTCTCAAACCCCTCCCTTGATGCGCAACATGACGGAGCGCTACTTCGGACTCCGGACGGGCGCCGCCTGGCGTTTACGACCGATTCCCATGTCGTTAGCCCCCTCTTTTTTCCCGGCGGCGACATCGGAAAGATCGCCGTGAACGGGACGGTGAACGACCTGTGCATGTGCGGCGCCCGGCCGCTTTGGCTTAGCGCGGGCTTCATCCTCGAGGAGGGCTTCCCCATCGCCACGCTTGAGCGCGTGGTCTCCAGCATGAGGGATGCCGCCACCATAGCCGGGGTGTCGATTGTCACGGGGGACACGAAGGTCGTCGAGCGCGGCAAGGGCGACGGGCTCTACGTCACAACCGCCGGCGTGGGCGTGATCGAGACGGAGTTGACGGTCTCCCCGGCGAGCATTCGCGCCGGCGACGCGGTGATCCTCAGCGGCGATATCGGCCGACACGGAATGGCCATCATGGCGACCCGCGCGGGCCTCGCCTTCGAAAGCGCGATCGAAAGCGACTGCGCGCCGCTCGCCGCGGCCGTGCACGCGCTCTTGGAGGCCGGGATCGAGGTTCACTGCATGCGGGACCTTACCCGCGGGGGGCTTGCGACTGCGTTGGTCGAGCTCGCGGAGAGCGCCAAACTGGCGGTCGCGATCGACGGGGCGAGGGTCCCCGTCTCCGAACTCGTTGGAGGCGCCTGCGAGATCCTGGGTCTTGACCCGCTGTACGTGGCCAATGAGGGCCGGTTTGTTTGCATCGTGCCGCCGGCCCAGGCGCAGAAGGCGGCCGACATTATTAGCGCCACGGCTCCCGGCGGCCCCGCCGTCGTGATTGGTTCGGTGAAGGCCGGACCGGCGGGCCAGGTCACCCAGAGGAGCGTGATCGGCTCGGAGCGGATCGTGGACAGGATCAGCGGGGAGCAGCTTCCCAGGATCTGCTGAGGGCCGTCCGGGAGCCTGGCTCCTCAGTGCGGGTGGCTGTGCTGGAGCACGTGGGGGCGCTCCAGGCCGTGCGCCAACATGAGCGGCTCGTCGTTTAGAAGGGTGCGTGTCGACCCGTCGGCGACCACCCTTCCCCGGTCAAGGATTACCGAGCGCGGGCAGAGCTCAACGACAAGCTCGAGGTCGTGCGTCGCGATGAGCTTTGTTGCGGGTATCGCCGTCAGGAGCGCCATCAGCTCCCTGCGCCCGCGCGGATCGAGACCGCTTGTCGGCTCGTCAAGGACCAGGATCCCAGGCGAGCAGGCCAGCACGCCCGCAAGGCATGCCCTTCGCTTCTCGCCGGTGCTCAGGTGGTGCGGCGGCCGCCCCGACAGGTCCGACAAGCCCACCTGCGCCAGGGCCTCGCGGACGCGCTTCTCCACGTCATCGGCGGACAGGCCGAGTTGCCCGGGCCCGAATGCCACGTCCTCGCTCACCGTGCTGCAGAAAAGCTGGTCGTCAGGATCCTGGAAGAGGAGACCGGCCCTGCGCCTGACCGCCGAGACGGTCTGGGGCGTGACCGCGCTGCCCTCGATCAGGACCGCCCCGTTGTCCGTCGGCAGCCTCTCGGGCAGGATGCCGTTCAAGTGACGAAGGAGCGTCGACTTGCCGGATCCGTTTGGCCCCAGCAGGCCGACGCATTCGCCCTCCGCCACGCAAAAGCTCACGTCGCAGAGCGCCAGCGTGCCGTCTGGGTAGCGAAAATTGAGCGATCGGATATCTATGGAGGCATTCACGACTTCCACCCCCGTGCGCACATGGCGTCATACACGCGCTCGGCCCTCTCGGAAGCCCGCACGAAGAGTTGCCCCACCACGCTGGCCGCGGTTACCCACGCATGGCGCCGGCTTCTCGTAAACGTCCGGGCAGTCCTTGCCCGGCCCATGCGGGCCGACTCGTCCGCCAGCACGAACAGGTAGCGGTGCATCAGGGCAAGGGTTGTGAGCAGAAGGTTTGGAACCCGGGCGGCCCTGAGCACGCCGAGGAGCTCGCTGATGCTCGTTGTCTGGGAAAGCACGATCACGGTGGCCAGGCATACGGTGCTGCGGGCCGCCAGCACCCTCCAGTCGGTTCCGTGCGAGCCGAGGGCGGCGGCAAGCGCCGCACCCGCCACGAATGGAGAGAGCATGGCGAGCCGCCGCAGGAACTGGCGCAGCGGGACCCGTGCCTCGACGAGCGCAACGGCGACCAGGGCGGCCTCTGTGGCAAACCACAAGGGGTGCGAGGCCGGGGTCAGTGTGGCTGTCAGCACCAGCGCGATGGCACCCACCACCTTGACGGCGGGGGAAAGGCCCGATGTTCGGCTGGCTCCCACGGCCTTCAAACGTGGGAGGACTTTCGGGAGCTGTCCTCCCGGACGACGAGGCGGCTTAGGGCGACGGCCAGGCAGAATGCAACCAGGGTGCCGATGGCACCGGCGGCGGCCGTGGCGAATCCTGGAGAGGCAAGCCCGGGCACCCTGTAGTTCTGGAGGGGTGCGGCGGCCGAGGGCGCGAGCGCCCGGGCTCCGAAGCCCAGTTTCCCGGCGACCGCCTCAAGGCCGTCCGGCCAGGGACACGCGAAAGGCGCGACGAAAAGCGCCACCCCGAGCGACGCCAGCAGGCCAAGGACGACAAAGCTCCGCGCCCGCCCTGAGGCCTGAACCTGCGTGACCGGTCCCATCAGGTCGGGCCGCGTGCGGCTGACGGCCAGGAGCACCAGGGCGCTTATCAGGCCCTCTCCCACCCCGATTAGCATGTGCACCCCCGCCATGGCCGGCAGGGCCACGGACCAGGCTACGGTGCCCGACCACGCAAGCTGGCCGGCGCAGGAGACCGAGGCGAGCACCGCCGAGCACCATCCGGCAAAGGCCATCGCTGCCACCCGCCCGCGGACGCCCGGCACTAGCCTTTGACCGATGCGGTAGACCGCAAACCCGCTCAGCGTCGCCACGAGCCCCATGTTGAAGACATTCGCGCCGAGCGAGAGGATGCCGCCGTCGGCAAAGAGGAAGCACTGGACGATCAGCACCGTGGCTAGGACAACGACTGCGGCGCTTGGCCCCAGCAGGGCCGCCACGAGCGCGGCCCCCACCAGGTGCCCAGAGGTCCCGCCGGCAACGGGGAAATTCACCATCTGTGCCGCAAACAGGAACGCGGCCGAGAGCCCGAGCAGCGGCACCCTGCGGGGCGCCAGCTCGATGCGGACCTGGCGGAGGGCGTAGGCCACGCCGGCCGTCGAGAGCGCCGTGGTGGCGAGGGCGGTCTTGGCATCAAGGAAGCCGTCTGGGATGTGCATGGGGCAGGAATCCTAGCGTGCTGCGACGGCCTCGGCGGACCGGCTGCGGTAGCGGTAGTAGGCGGCGCACGCGCCCTCGCTCGAGACCATGGGTGCCCCGAGTGGACGCTCGGGATTGCACCGCGTGCCAAAGGCGGGGCAGTCGTGGGGCTTCTTTACTCCCCTCATGATCTCGCCGCTGATGCACTCCCCAGCGAGGTTTCCCTTTGATGCCGAAAGGATGAAGCGGGTGTTGGCGTCGAAGGAGGCGTATCGCTCCCGAACGGAGAGCCCGCTTTGAGGGATAACGCCGATTCCCCGCCAGTCGCGGTCGGAGACCTGGAACACCTGCTCAACGACCTTGCGCGCGTGGAGGTTGCCCTCGGGTCTCACGGCTCGAGAGTAGGCGTTCTCCACCTCGGCCCTGCCCGACTCCAGCTGCCTCACGCAAAGGAGAATGCCCTCGAGGATGTCGACCGGTTCAAAGCCGGTGATGATGATGGGCGCACGATAGGCGCGCGTAATCGGGCCGTATTCGCCGATCCCCATGATGGTGCATACATGGCCCGCCGCCAAGAATCCCTGCACCCGGTTGTCGGGCGATCCGAGTATCGCGCGCATCGCCGGCGGGACCAGCACGTGCGAGGTGAGGATGGAGAAGTTCTTGAGGCCTTCCCGCTCAGCGAGCAGGACCGACATGGCGTTGGCCGGCGCCGTGGTTTCAAATCCCACGGCGAAGAATACGACCTGCTTGGACGGGTTCTCCCGCGCCAGCGTTACCGCGTCCAGGGGCGAATAGACGACCCGGACGTCGCCGCCGCGCGCCTTCGCGGTGAGCAGGTCGACCGTGTTTCCCGGGACGCGAAGCATGTCGCCAAAAGAGCACAGGACGACGCCCTGCATGACCGCCAGCTCCACGGCGTGGTCGATAAGCTCGGCGCTCGTGACACAGACCGGGCACCCTGGGCCGTGGACGAGCGTGATGCCTCGTGGAAGGAGCTCGTCCAGGCCAAACTTCACGATCGCATGGGTCTGGCCGCCGCAGATCTCCATGATGGTCCATGGCTTGGTGGTCGCCTCCGCGATCGCCCCCGACAGCTTCCGCACGATCGCGGCGTCCCGGTACTCGTCCACGTACTTCATGGCCCAGGCGCCCCCTGTCCCGCCGGCTCGAGTCCGTCCAACTCGCCCATCTGTCGGAGGTACTCGTAGGTCTCCTCGGCGTCCTTCTGGTCCACGATGCTGATGGCGACCCCGACATGCACGAGGACGTAATCACCGACCTTGGCCTCAGGCGCGCAGGCGAGGCTCACGTTCTTGATGACCCCTGCAAAGCTCACGCGCGCGTACCGCAGCAGAGGGTCCTCACCCTGGATGGAGATCACTTTTCCCGGTACGGCGAGGCACATGGTGTTATTGGGGGGTTGATGGGGTGGGCGCGGGTTCGCGTACGTCGGCTTCGGTGGAAGGCGTTTCGACCGTGGTGAGGTTCCAGAGGGCGCCCAGGGCCTGGCCGGCCGCTATTGCGCCGTCGTTGGGAGGCAGGTCGATCGGCGCGAGGACCCTGAAGCCGGCGGCCAGGAGCTTTGACTCTACGAGGCTCCGCAGGAGCGCGTTCTGGAAGCAGCCCCCCGAGAGGGCGACGGTCCCAACGCCCGCGTGGAATGCGACCTCGGCCACGGCCCGTGCGAGCCCCTCGTGGAAGGCGAAGGCGAGACTTGAGGTATCCGGCTGCCCGTGGTTGAGGACCGTTTCAGCCGCGGGCCGCCAGTCAATCTCCCATCCATTTCGACCCGCGCCACGGGCGACATCGAACTGCAGAGGCTGGGTGTACCGGAGGCCGTTTCGGGCCGCGACCTCAACAGCCAAGGGGATTTGGCCTTCAAACGAATTCCAGCGCCCCTGGCCAAGAAGCGCGCCGAAGGCGTCAAACAGCCTTCCGGCACTCGTGCACACGGGCGAGTTCAGGCCAAGGGCAAGCATCGCGTGCAGGGTCGCCGACTCCGCCGGTGTGAAACCGAGCTTCCAGGCTAGGCGGTTGCTCGCCTCGCTTCCCATGGCGGAGGCTATAGAAATGGCGCAGCGCCGGGCGTCGCGGACGGCCGCCTCACCACCCAGGAGGCGGAACGGCCTGATGTGGGCGAACCTCTCGGCGAGCCCCTTCCTCAGCAGGATGAATTCGCCGCCCCAGACGGTGCCGTCTTCCCCGTAGCCCGTGCCGTCCCAAGCGACTCCCAGGACCGAGTCCGCAGGGTGGCCGTGCTCAAGGAGAACGGCAAGGACATGGGCAAGGTGGTGCTGGACCGGCACAAGGCGCAGCCCCGTCCCCTCCGCGTACCGGGTTGACGCGTAGCCGGGGTGCTTGTCGCACGCCACCGCGGCAAACTTGGCGCCACAGAGGCCTCCAAGGGTGTCGATCGTGCGGGTGAAGACCCTATGGGTCGGCGCGCTTCCCAGGTCGCCGATGTGCGGACTCACCACGACCCGGTCGCCCTGGGCGACGGCTATGGTATTCTTCATTTGGGCGCCGACGCACAGGACCGGCTCCTCCAGGGCACCCGGCAGCGTCAGGGGCGCGGGGGCGTAGCCCCGCGCCCTCCGAAGGACGATTGCGGCCCCGGAGTCCGAAAACCGGACAACCGAGTCGTCGACCGGACGGGCGATCTCGCGGTCATGGCCGAGAAAGAGATCCGCAATGCCGCGCAGGCGCGAGAAGGCTTCGGCGTCGTCCGTGCACAGGGGCTCCTCGGAGACATTGGCGCTTGTCGCGACGACAGGCCGATCGACGAGGTTCATCAGGCGAACGTGGAGCGGGGTCGACGGAAGCAGCGCCCCGACCCATGGGTTCCCCGGGCTCACGCTTTGAGCAAGGGCAGGCTGTGCGCGCCTCGGAAGAAGGACAATTGGGCACCGCACGGACGAAAGAAGGGCCTCAGCGGCCGTGGACACGTCCGCCCATAGGCGAAGCGCGGCCGCATCCTTGAACATCACGGCAAGCGGCTTCTCCTCGCGGTGCTTGCGGCGCCGGAGCTCCGCCACAATGGCCTCGTCGGAGGCATCTGCCATCAGGTGGAACCCGCCAACCCCCTTAACCGCCACGATCTTGCCGCCGCAGAGCGCTGCCGCCGCCTGGAGGAGGGCGTCCTCGCCCGTGGCGAGGGCCCGCCCGCCCGCGTCGCTCAGCTGCAGGCGGGGGCCGCATTGGGGGCAAGCGTTGGGTTCCGCGTGGAACCTCCTGTTGCGAGGGTCGCGGTATTCGGCCTCGCAGCGCGGGCACATCTGAAAACAGCGCATCGTCGTTTTGTCCCGGTCGTAGGGAAAGCGCTCGATGATCGAATAGCGCGGGCCGCACTGGGTGCAGTTGACGAACGGGTAGCCGCGTCGGCGGTCGTTCGGGTCCACGAGTTCCCGCAGGCAATCCGCGCACGGGGCAAGATCCACGGGGACCCCGGTCCGCGTCTCGCCGCCCAGGGCCGAGCTCTCAATGATCGAGAACTCGCCGCCAATCGCCGGGTCGCTAGGGCCCGCGTCGACCCATTCGACCGCGGTCACCCGCGCAGCCTCCGGGGCGCGGCTCACGACCTGCTCCGCGAAGCGCTCAAGCGAAACAGGCTCCCCCGCCGCGCGCACAAGGACGCCACTCGAGTCGTTGCGCACCCAGCCGTTTATCCCGAGCTCCGTAGCGAGCCTCAATATGAAGGGTCTGAAGCCCACCCCTTGCACCGTGCCATGGACGCGAAGGAGCATGTCGGACGATGGGAGGGTTTCAGGCATGGCCTCTTTGTACCGTGCTCTCGGACCTAGCGCTGTGCGGCCAAAGCCCTTAGGAAGGCGTACCACTCCGGCACACCCTCTCCCGAGCGGGCGGAGAGTTGGATGATCCGCGCCTGAGGCGCGATTCGTTTTATATTCTGGATGGCAACCTCCCGCTTGAAGCCGAGAGCATCGGCGACGTCGACCTTGGTAAGGAGGACCAGGTTTGCCGACTTGAAGATCGGCGGATATTTGAGGGGCTTGTCCTCACCTTCAGTGGTAGAGAGCAAGACCACCCTGACCTGTTCGCCCAGGTCAAAGGAAGCCGGACAAACCAGGTTGCCCACGTTCTCGATGAAGAGGATCTTCACGCCACTCAGGTCGATCGACTGCGCGGCCCGCGCGACCATTCCGGCGTCCAGGTGGCAGACAGTGCCCGTCGTAATCTGAGCGACTGGTGCGTGAGGCCGCCTCAGGCGGTTGCCGTCGTTGTCGGTCTCCAAATCACCCACCAGCACGGCGCATTTCGTCTCGGGCGCAAACTCGTCGAGCGTTCGCTCGAGCAGCGTGGTTTTCCCCGCACCAGGGGAGGAGACAAGGTTCAGCGCCGCCAGCCCGCGCCCCAAAAAGTAACCCCTGTTCCGCTCAGCCAGGATATCATTCTTCTCTAGGAGGGGAATACGGAGGTCGAGCGAGCGCACGGCGACCTCGCCATCGGGGCTTGCCGCTAGGGCCGCGCTGATCTCGGCCGAGAGGGGCGCGGACAGCGAGTTGGTCGGTCGCAGGGCCGCGCCGCTCAAAGGGTGTACGCCGTAGCCCTCGCGGGCGTCTGTGGTGGTTTCTGTGGTCTCCGAGTTCATGGCAGTGACGGGGTTCGTTTCATGAGAATTCAAGGCGCCCAAGCTCGATCTCGCGGCCTCGCCTGATGTCGCCGCAAAAATCACCGCAAATCGGGCATGTGAAGATGAATCCGCGATCCTGCCCCGCGAATTCCTTCTGGCAGCTCCGGCAGAAGACCGCGGCGGGGACCGACTCGATGTCAAAGGTGGCGCCCTCGGCTTTTGTGCCCCGGGAGACGACATCGAAGGCAAATCTTAGGGACTCCGGGTCAACCCCGGAAAGGGTGCCGATGCGCAGCACGACACGCTCCACCCGTCGCGCGTGCTTTTCGTCGGCGAAGCGCTGCACCAAGGCCAGCGCCGATTCCATCATGCCCAGTTCGTGCATGATCATAGTTTGAAATCACGCCCCCGGTGGAGCGTCGAGAGCAACGCTGGGATTTGGCAAATACTGCATACAAGTGCGCAAGAAGTGCGGAGTTTGGCGCAACGCGTTTTCGTAGAGTGGTTATCAGACCAGTTAAGGAATCTTATCACCCCAATCCCCTCCGCACTCCCGCGGTAACCTTCGTTTATGGAAAATATTGCCGAGCCCATCGCCCCAGCCGATAGGGACCAGACAACGATATATGAGCAGCTCACGTCGCGTGGCGTTTCGCGCCGCGACTTCCTTAAATTCTGCGGTTGGATGAGCGCCTGCATGGGCCTTGGCCCAGAGGGCCTTGCCCAGGTAGCCAAGGCCCTTGAGACAAAGAAGCGGATTCCCGTTGTCTGGCTTCATTTCCAGGAGTGCACCTGCTGCAGCGAATCCTTCCTGCGGTCCTCCCACCCCATCGTTGCCGACATACTCCTGGACAAGATATCCCTCGACTACACCGAGGTGCTGTGCGCCGCCGCGGGTCACCAGGCCGAGGCGTGCCTTCAGGACACGATCAAGAAATACAAGGGCGAGTACCTGCTGTGCTGCGAGGGCTCGATACCCACGGCGGCCGAGGGCGCCTACTGCTGCATCGGGGGCCGCTCCGCCGCCGACATCCTCAATGAGGTCGCGGCCGGTGCCAAGGCCGTGATCGCATGGGGCAACTGCGCTTGCTCGGGTTGTGTCCAGGCCGCCAAGCCCAATCCCACATCGGCGATGCCCATCCACAAGGTCCTTGCAGGGAAGCCGATCATCAACGTTCAGGGCTGCCCGCCCATCGCGGAAGTGATGGCGGGGGTGCTCGTGCACCTTCTGACCTTCGACCGCATCCCGCAGCTCGACTCGCTCGGCAGGCCGAAGGAGTTCTACTCGCGCCGCGTGCACGACACCTGCTACCGCCGTCCCAATTACGACGCGGGTCTCTTCGTCGAATCCTTCGACGACGACAACGCCCGCAAGGGTTACTGCCTTTACAAGATGGGGTGCAGGGGCCCGACCACGTACAACTCCTGCGGGACAATACGCTGGAACGGGGGCGTCAGCTTCCCGATCCAGTCCGGGCACGGCTGCATTGGATGCTCTGAGGCGAACTTCTGGGACAACGGGCCGTTCTATGAGCGCCTCGCAAGCTTCCCTGGGTTCGGTATTGAAACGACGGCCGACAAGATTGGCCTTGCCGTCGGCGCGGTGACGGTTGCCGGCGCCGCGGCGCACGCGGTCCTCACGAATATACGCAAGCACCACGAAATCGGCGAGCAGCCGGGCGAATCGGCCGCGGACGCCCCACCCCCTGCGGCTGAGCAGGACAAGAAAGGAGGGAAATAGCCATGAGCGACCGAATCGTAGTGGACCCAATCACCCGCATCGAGGGGCACCTCCGTATCGAGGCCGAGGTCAAGGACGGCTTCATCACCGATGCCTGGAGCGCGGGCACGATGGTCCGTGGGCTTGAAATCATCCTGAAGGGCCGCGATCCGCGCGACGCCTGGGCATTCTGCGAGCGCGTCTGCGGTGTCTGCACGACCGTGCATGCGCTCGCCTCCGTCAGGGCCGTAGAGGATGCGATTGGCGTCGCCGTTCCCCCCAACGCGGAGCTCATCAGGAATATCATGTTCTGCACGCAGTACATGCAGGACCACGTGGTGCATTTCTACCACCTGCACGCACTCGACTGGGTGGACGTCGTGAGCGCCCTCAAGGCCGACCCGGCCGAGGCCTCGCGGATTGCGCAGAGCATCTCCAAGTGGCCCAAGAGCTCCCCGGGTTACTTCAGCGACCTGCAGAAGAGGCTCACGAAGTTCGTGGAGAGCGGCCAGCTGGGCATCTTCGCCAACGGATACTGGGGCCACCCAGCCTACAAGCTGCCGCCCGCCGTCAACCTGATCGGTGTGGCCCACTACTTGGAAGCGCTCGAGTGGCAGAAGGAGATCGTGAAGGTGCATACGATCTTCGGTGGCAAGAATCCCCACCCGAACTACCTCGTGGGAGGCGTCCCCTGCGCCATCAACATCGAGGAGGCAAATGCGATCAACTCGGAGCGCCTGGCCATGGTTGCCAGTCTCCTCGCGCAGGCCAAACAATTCGTCGAGCAGGTGTACCTGCCCGACCTTCTGGCGATCGCACCGTCGTACCTTGACTGGGCGGCGATTGGCGGCGGCGTGAAAAACTACCTCTGCTACGGAGACCTCCCGACGAACGGATTCGCAGACGTGGCCCGCTTCAAGTTCGCGCGCGGCGCCATCCTCGACAGGGACTTGAGCCACGTGCTCGAGGTCGACCCGAGGGACCCGGCTGGGATCCAGGAGTTTGTCGACCACTCGTGGTATTCATACCAGGGTGCCGACGGGCTGCACCCTTGGGAGGGGCAGACAACCTTCAACTACACGGGCCCCAATCCGCCGTACGAGCACCTCAACGTCGACGGTAAGTACTCGTGGCTCAAGACGCCTCGTTGGAAGGGGCACGCCATGGAGGTGGGACCCCTCTCGCGGATGCTGGTCGGCTACGCCTCTGGCAACGCTGAGGTAAAGGATGCCGTTACCGAGGCCCTTGCGGCGCTCAACGCGCCGCCGGCGGTCCTCTTCTCCACCCTCGGTCGCACCGCGGCGCGCGGTATCGAGACCAAGTTGATAGCACGATGGAGCCAAGAGTTCTTCGACCAGCTCATCGCCAACATCAAGAACGGCGACACGCGGACATTCACCAAGGAGAAGTGGGAGCGGTCCTCGTGGCCCACCTCGTGCAAGGGCGTCGGGCCGAGCGAGGCGCCGCGCGGCGCTCTGGCGCATTGGATCGTCATCAAGGACCAGCGGATCGAGAACTACCAGTTGGTGGTCCCTAGCACCTGGAACGCCTCGCCCCGGGACGCCAAGGGCGAACGCTCCCCGTATGAGGCCTCCCTCATCGGCACCCCCGTGGCGGATGCCAAGCTGCCACTCGAGATACTGAGGACAATCCACTCCTTTGATCCCTGCCTCGCCTGTGCCGTCCATCTCTACGACGACAAGGGCGCGACGCTGCAGCGGGTCTCGACATCCCCCGCAGTCTAACCGGAGCCTGCCATGAGCTCGCACGCCCCTTCCGCCAGCCACCACGAGTTCCAGCGCATCTACGTGTGGGAGCTCCCGGTCCGTTTCTACCACTGGCTAAACGCCCTCTGCATTGTCGTGCTCACCGCCACGGGTTTCGTCATAGCTAACCCTCCGGCGATAAACACGGCGAGCGAGGCCTCCTTTAGCTATTGGTTTGGAACGGTCCGCTTCATCCACTTCGCCGCCGCCTACGTCTTCGTGTTTAACTTCGCGTTCCGCATCTACTGGGGCTTTGTCGGCAACCAGTACTCGGACTGGAAGAACTTCCTGCCCCTGCGCTATGCCCAATTCCGCGAGGTCATCAACGTTCTCCGGGTCGACGTCCTTCAGTCGTCCAACAAGACGCTCGTCGCCGTGGGGCACAACGCCCTGGCCTACCTGACGTACTTCGTCATGTTCCTCGTCTTCCTGTTCCAGGTTGCGAGCGGTTTTGCGCTCTACGCGAAGATGAGCCACTCGTGGTTCCCACAGCTCTTCACGTGGATGCTGCCGTTGTTCGGCGGGGACGCCGGCCTGCGGCAGTGGCACCACCTCGCCACCTGGTTCTTCATCATATTTACGCTGATCCACGTCTACCTCGTGTTCTACCATGACTATGTCGAGGGCAATGGCGTCCTCTCATCAATGGCGGGCGGCTGGAAGTTCCTTCCAGAGAAGGCCGTGGACGGCAAGTCGGTGTTTGCGACCACGGCGCCGGCCAAGGGAGACAAGGCGCCGACCCTCCCACCACGATGAGGGGAACGGACCTAGGCCTCGTTGGCGGATCGGCATCGACCTCCCACCTGGAGCCGCCGAAGGTGCTTGTCGTGGGCGTCGGCAACTTGCTGATGGGCGACGAGGGGGTCGGTATCCACGTCCTTCGCGCGCTCGAGGATGAAGCCTCGCTTCCCGGGGTGCAGCTTTTGGACGGCGGCACGGGCGGGATCAACCTGCTTGAGGCGATCGCCCTGGCGCCTATTGTCGTGATGGTGGATGCGACGCGGGACGGGAGCCCGGCGGGCACCATCACCGAGCTGGAGCCCGCAAGCGTGGCCGACATCCCAAGGGGGCTTTCGGCCCATGACTTTGGCCTTCGCGACCTCTTTGCAGCTGCGGCTCTTCTGGGGCAATTCCCCGACATCCGTCTATTCACGATCTCGGTAGAGACGATCAACCCCATGTGCATGGAGCTATCGCCGCCCGTGGCAGAGGCGGTGCCTATCGTCGTACGAGGGATGCACCGGCTTGCGGAGCGCCTGATAGCATAACTTGGGGGCGCTTTGCACCGGAGCCGATCCAAGAACCCCAAGGATGCTTAGGGGTCGGCTTTGCCCTCGAGGGCACGGGACATGATCGACCCCGGCGTCACGGCGCCGGTGGATTCCACGGAAGCCGGCAAAGCATCGCTCAGAATAGGCAAATATCGCACGAGGTGAACACCTGCTCCTTCTCCGACCTAGCCCGACTGCCCATCGTTCAGCGGTTTGAGGAGGCGTTTCGGGGCGCGATGGGTGTGCCCGTGCGGCTATTCCCGCCAGATGTTCCAACCCAGCGGCTAAGCCTGGGATTCTTCGAAAACCCGCTCTGCACGTTTGTCGGTAGGTCGGCTCAGGTCTGCCAGTGCTGCGTGGTGGCCCAATCGCGCGTCCAGCGCGCCGTGGCAAAGCATCTCGCATTGCAGCAAGTGTCTTGCCAAGCGGGGCTTACGGAGGTCGCGGTTCCGGTGATCGTGGGTCTTCGCCATGTTGCTACGCTCCTGAGCGGTCAGATCTTCCGTCGGGAGCCGACGGAGCGCGACTTCGAGCTATTGGTACAATCGCTGGGAGGGAGCTCCGGCGGACGGGCTTGGTACAACGCCATCAAGACCGCGTATTTCTCTACTCCCGTGCTCACGGCAGATCGATTCAATGCCATGAACCGCATGCTTGTGCTGTTCGCAGCGTTCCTCGCCGAAGTCATAGGCTCCGAGTCGGTTACGGCGACGGAGACTGAGCCCGAGCCGGTTGTAAGCGCAAAAAGATTCGTCCAAGACCGGATGGCCGAGTCACTCGACTTGCAGACCGTCGTTTGCCACCTGGGATTGAGCCGCTCCTATTTTTGCCGCCTCTTCAAACGCTCGACGGGGATGACGCTGTCGGAATACGTGGCTCGGGTGAGGCTGGAACGTGCAAAGGTCATGCTCATAGACCCGTCTTTCCGGATAGGCGAAATCGGTTATTCGGTCGGATACAGGTCGATTCCGCGGTTCAATGGTGCCTTTAAGCTGCACGTCGGCATGACACCGGGTAACTACCGAGATGCATTGATCTTAAATGTGACCGGTGAGTCCTCCCGTCCCTTGCGGGGCTAATAGGCAATATAAGGCAAGAAAAAGACAGGAGATGGTGAGCCCGTTTGGCTGAAGCCGAGTACAAATGATGCATGCAACACAGACTACCCCTGTTAATGGCTGCAAGTTTGGCGCTGGCATCGGCGGTCTGCCTCAAAGCGGCCGGCGACGAGATCGATGCCGCTACGAAGGCTAAAATCGCCGTTTTTGACAAGGGACCGTCATCGATCGACGTGTCCGCCTACCCGGTGGCGGCAAAGGCCAACTACAACACCTTTCGTAGCACCTGTTCGCTTTGCCACACCTTGGCACGGCCAATCAATTGCGATTTCGTGCTGCCTGACGAGTGGTCGCGCTATGTGAAGCGCATGATGTTTAAGCCGAGCTCGAACATCACGCCGGAGAAGGCCAAGAAGATCTACCAATTCCTGGTCTACGACACGACCGTCAGGAAGAAGGACCTCCTCGACAAGGCTCTGGCCGCTGCAACCCCTGAGGACAAAGCGGCTGCCCAGAGCAAGATCGACGAGGTAAAGGCCGTATTCGAGGCCAAGTAGGGAACCAAAAACGTCGCGGTTC
>Ga0302196_10000334_pt1 | contig 46656 bp, 46 predicted proteins | sample II_Bog_N1_3_FD_198794 | JGI IMG/M metagenome (GOLD analysis project Ga0302196, IMG submission 198794) | Peat permafrost microbial communities from Stordalen Mire near Abisko, Sweden - II_Bog_N1_3 | ecosystem: Environmental > Terrestrial > Soil > Wetlands > Peat | place: Sweden: Abisko... | reverse complement strand
TATGGGTAAGATCCTTGACATCGGGTCCATGCCTTGACGCGCCGTCGCCTCGCGCCTTCGACAGAAGATAGAATAGCGCGGTTTTCGCCATCGGCCAAGACTTTGTTCATCTGCAGCGCCCTCACGCCAGCGCCTGATCCAGATCCGCGATCAAGTCCTCGACGTCTTCGAGGCCGATCGACAGGCGCACGACCTCGGGGCCGGCGCCGGCGGCGATCTTCTGCCCGTCGGTGAGCTGGCGGTGGGTGGTCGAGGCCGGATGGATCACCAGCGAGCGGACATCGCCGATGTTGGCGACGTGCGAGAAGAGCTGCAGCTTGCCGACCAGCTTGACGCCGGCCTCGTAGCCGCCTTTGACGCCGAAGGTGAAGACGCCGCCCGCGCCCTTCGGGCAATAGCGTTGCGCCAGCTCGTGATAGCGATTGCCGGGCAGGCCGGCGTAGGACGCCCAGCCGACCGCCGGGTGGCGCGCCAGATGCTCGGCGACGGCGAGCGCGTTGTCGCAATGGCGTTGCATGCGCAGCGACAGGGTCTCGATCCCGGTCAGGATCAAGAAGGCGTTGAACGGAGAGATCGCCGGCCCGAGATCGCGTAGCGACAGCGCGCGGCAGGCGAGGGCGAAGGCGAAATTGCCGAAGGTCTCGGCGAAGGTCAGGCCGTTGTATTCGGGCCGCGGCGCCGACATCATCGGATAGCGGGCGTCGCCGAGCCACTCGAACGAGCCGCAGTCGACGATGATTCCGCCCATCGAGTTGCCGTGGCCGCAGAGGAACTTGGTCGCGCTGTGGACGACGATGTCGGCGCCGTGCTCGATCGGCCGGATGAGATAGGGCGAGGCGAGGGTATTGTCGACGATCAGCGGAACCTTCGCCTGTCTGGCGATCGCCGCGATCGCGCCGATATCGGTGACGACGCCGCCGGGATTGGCGATCGATTCGATGAAGATCGCCTTGGTCTTGTCGGTGACCGCGCCTCTCACCGCGTCGAGGTCGTCGGGATCGGCCCAGCGCACGTTCCAGCCGAAGTTCTTGAAGGCGTGATTGAACTGGTTGATCGAACCGCCGTAGAGCTTGGTCGAGGCGACGAATTCGTCGCCGGGCCGCATCAGCGCATGGAAGACGATCGCCTGCGCCGCGTGGCCGGAAGCAACCGCGAGCGCCGCCGGGGCGCCTTCGAGCGCCGCCATCCGCTCTTCGAGCGCCGCCGTCGTCGGATTGGTGATGCGGGTGTAGATGTTGCCGAACGCCTGCAGGCCGAACAGCGAGGCGGCGTGGTCGACGTCGTCGAACACGAAAGCCGTCGTCTGGTAGATCGGCGTGACCCGCGCGCCGGTGGTCGGATCGGGCCTCGCGCCCGCATGGATCGACAGCGTCGAAAAGCCGGGTTCGTCGGCGGAAGTCATGGCGTCTCCTTCGCGGCCGCCATGGTGGCAAATTCCCGCCGCCGGGGGAAGGCGCGGAAAAGCGCGCTTGCGCCGCCGCCATTGACGCCGCGCCCCCCGCGCCCCACCATCCTCCCCATGTCGCGTCCGCGGCCGAAATTCGAGATCACGCCCGACATCCTGCTCAGGGCCTATTCGATCGGGCTCTTCCCGATGGCGGAGAGCCGCGACGCCGAGGCCCTGTTCTGGGTCGAGCCGGACGCGCGCGGGATCTTTCCGCTCGACGCGCTGAACGTTTCGCGCAGCCTGGCCAAGACGACGCGCGCCGACGGCTTCGAGGTCGTCGCCGACCGCGCCTTCGACGGCGTGATGGAAGCCTGCGCCGATCGCGACAAGACCTGGATCAACGCCGACATTCGCCGCCTCTATGGCGCGCTGTTCGAACTCGGCCGCGCCCATTCGGTCGAGGCCTACCAGGACGGCGCGCTGGTCGGCGGCCTCTATGGCGTCAGTCTCGGCGCGGCCTTCTTCGGCGAGAGCATGTTCCATCGCGCGCGCGACGCTTCGAAAGTGGCGCTCGTCCATCTCGTCGCGCGGCTGAGGCTCGGCGGCTTCAAGCTGCTCGACGCGCAATTCGTCACGCCCCATCTCGCTGCGCTGGGCGCGATCGAAATTGCGCGCGACGCGTATCGGCGGCGGCTCGACGCGGCGATTGCGGCGCCGGCGGATTTCGCCGCCTGGCCGCCGGGCGAGCCGATGCCCGGCGCGCGCGCGCTCGAACTGGCGCTGGGCGGCAACGCCGCGTCCCTTCTCCCCGCTTCGCGGGGAGAAGGTTAGGATGAGGGGCTTGGCGATTGACCGCAGTGGCGCGAATGATCGCCCGGCCCCTCACCCTGCCTCTCCCCGCGAAGCGCACGGCTGTCCGGGGAAGATGTCGCGGGTGAATCAAAGTGTCGCGGCGCATGTCCCGCAAAACAAGGGAACTTGATGAGTTCTCTTGCTATTTTCTGGTTGTCGAGACTCAGAAAACGGTGCGGGACATGCGCTTTACAGCTACCATTTTCAGCCAGCTCGTCGAGCCCCTCGATCGGCGGCGTTTGGCCGCGATCGTCGAACGCCACGACGCCGACGCCTACGACAAGACGTTCGACAGCTGGCGCCATTTGATGGCGCTGATCTTCGCCCAGTTGAGCGGCGCCGACAGTCTGCGTGGGCTGGCGGCGGCCTGGAACGCCAACCCCGACGCCCACTATCACCTCGATTGCGGCGCCGTCGCGCGCTCCACGCTCGCCGACGCCAACGCCCGTCGCCCCGTCGGAGCGTTCGCCGAAGTCTTTTCCATGGTCGCGGCGCTGACCGACCGTTCCACCCGCAACGAGGGGACGAAGCTCCTCCGCCTCATCGACTCCACCCCCATCCCCTTGGGCAAGCTGTTCGCCTGGGCCAAGTTCAATGGCCGCATCCGCGGCATGAAGGCTCATGTCGTCTACGACCCCGGCCGCGATCTGCCGCGCCTCATCGACATCACCCACGCCAACGTCAACGACGCGCAGATCGGCCGAACCGTTGAAGCCGAGCCGGGCCTGACCTATGTCTTCGACAAGGGCTATTGCCACTACGGTTGGTGGAGCGCCGTGCACGCGGCCAAAGCCTTCTTCGTCACCCGGCCCAAGCACAACATGCGTCTGAGGGTCGTGGCGGAGCGGCAAAGCGAGCCTTCGCCCGGCGACGGCTTCGTCGTGACCTCCGACCAAGCGGTCGTCTTCGCCAGCAAGGGCGACTCCAAGCTCGCCATGCCGCTGCGCCGCATCCGCGTCCGCCGCCATCTGGACGGAAAGACAATCAACGTGATCACCAACGACATGACGCGCTCGAGCCTCGAGGTCGCCAAGGCCTACAAACTTCGTTGGCAGATCGAGCTGCTGTTCCGCTGGCTCAAGCAGCATCTGAAGTTGCGAACCTTCATGGGAACCAGCGAAAACGCGGTCAAACTGCAAGTCATCGCCGCGATGATCGCCTACGTCCTGCTGCGCCTGGCCGCCAAGGCCGCCAAGACAAAATTCGATATCTTGCGCTTCACCGAACTCGTCGGCGCCCTCCTCTTTGAGCGCCGACGCCTCGCCGCTATCGACACCCCACCCCCCGCGAATCCCAGCCGCAAACGCAATCGGCTCCACCCCAACCAGTTGGCCTTCCACTATGTGTGAAAATTCCCCGGACAGCCGTGCGCAAGCGGGGCGAGGGGTTAGGGGTGAGGGGTCGGCGCGTCAGCGCCTTGTTTTGGAAACGCGCCTTGCGGCGCGACCCCTCATCCGGCCGCGCTGCGCGCGTCCACCTTCTCCCGCAAGGGGAGAAGGACAATGATCCGCCTCGCGCCGCGCTACGCCGAGCTGGCGACGACGACGAATTTTTCGTTCCTGCGCGGCGCGTCGCATCCCGAGGAGCTGGTCGCGCGAGCCGCCGAACTCGGGCTTTCGGGGATCGGAATCGCCGACCGCAACACGCTTGCCGGCGTCGTGCGCGCGCACGTCTTCGCGCGCGAGAACCGCGAGGCGCTCGGCGCGTTGCGCGTCGTCACGGGAACGCGGCTCGCCTTCGTCGACGGCGCGCCGGACGTGATCGTCTACCCGCAGGACCGCGCCGCCTACGGACGGCTCAGCCGGCTGCTCAGCCAGGGCAATCTGCGCGCGCCGAAAGGCGAATGCCATCTGCGTTTCGACGAACTGTTAGAGCGCGCCGAGGGGCTGCAGGCGATCGCGCTTCCCCTCATTCGGCGCTCGGACGAGCCCTTATCCGGCCGCGCTGCGCGCGTCCACCTTCTCCCGCAAGCGGGAGAAGGGAGCGTCCCCCGCGCGCGGGAGAAGGGTTGGGGCGAGGGGAAGCGCCTCACGCAACTGCGCGAAGCGTTCGCCGGCCGACTGTGGATCGGCGCTTGTCCGACTTACGGCCTCGACATGCGCGGCGGGCTCGCCGAGCGCGCGGCGCTGGCGCGAAAACTCGGCGCGCCGCTGATCGTGGTCAACGACGTCCTCATGCACGTTTCCGAGCGGCGCGCCCTCGCCGACGTCGTCGCCTGCATCCGCGAGAAGACGACGCTCGCGGCAGCCGGGCTGCTGACCCAGGCCAACGCCGAGCGCCATCTCAAAGGGCCGGAGGAAATGGCGCGACTGCTTGTCGAGGCGCCGGGCGCGGTCGAGGAGACGATCCGCTTCCTCGACGGGATCGCCTTCAGCCTCGACGAGCTCGCCTACGGCTATCCCGAGGAGCTGCGCGAGGGCTACGCGACGCCGCAGCAGGCGCTCGAAGCTTTCGCCGAATCGGGGGCGCGGGCGCGCTATCCTGAGGGCGTCCCCGACCGCGTGCGCTCCGCGCTCGACCACGAACTCGCGCTGATCGCCCAGCTCGGTTACGCGCCCTATTTCCTCACCGTGCACGACATCGTCCGCTTCGCCCGCGCGAAGGACATCCTCTGCCAGGGGCGCGGCTCGGCGGCCAATTCGACCGTCTGCTATTGTCTCGGGATCACCGAGGTCGATCCGTCGCGCTTCGACCTGCTGTTCGAGCGCTTCGTCTCGCCCGAGCGCGGCGAGCCGCCGGACATCGACGTCGATTTCGAGCACGAGCGGCGCGAGGAGGTGATCCAGTATATCTATCAGCGTTACGGCCGCGAGCGGGCGGGGCTGGCCAGCGCGGTCGCGACCTATCGCGCCCGTTCGGCGATCCGCGAGACCGCCAAGGTCTTCGGCCTGTCCGACGACGCGATCGTCGCGCTCAACAACACCGTCTGGGGTCAGAGCTCGGCGCCGATCGGCGAAGAGCGCGCGCGCTCGGCTGGGCTCGACCCGGGCGAGCCGACGCTCGCGCTGATGCTGAAGCTCGCGGGCGAGCTGGTTGGTTTCCCGCGCCACTTGACCCAGCACAGCGGCGGCTTCGTCATCGCCCGCGACCGGCTCGACGAGATCGCGCCGATCATGAACGCAGCGATGGAGGACCGCACGATCGTCGAATGGGACAAGGACGATCTCGACGCGCTCGGCATCCTCAAGATCGACGTGCTGGCGCTCGGCATGCTGACCGCAATGAGCAAGAGCCTCAAGCTGCTCGAAGCCCATTACGGCGAGCGGCTGACCCTCGCTTCGATCCCGTCGGAGGAGCCTCAAGTCTACGCAATGATCCAGCGCGCCGACACGGTCGGCGTGTTCCAGATCGAGAGCCGCGCGCAGATGTCGATGCTGCCGCGACTCAAGCCGGCGAATTTCTACGACCTCGTCATCGAAGTGGCGATCGTCCGCCCCGGGCCGATCCAGGGCGACATGGTCCATCCCTACCTGCGCCGCCGCCAGGGGCTCGAGCCGACGATCTATCCGTCGAAAGAGCTCGAAGCGGTGCTCGGCAAGACGCTCGGCGTGCCTTTGTTCCAGGAACAGGCGATGAAGATCGCCATCGTCGCCGCCGGCTTCACCCCCGCCGAGGCCGACAAGCTGCGCCGCGCGATGGCGACCTTCCGCCGCGCCGGCACGATCCAGACTTTTCAGGTGAAGATGGTCGAGGGCATGGTCGCGCGCGGCTACGAACGCGAATTCGCCGAGCGCTGCTTCCGTCAGATCGAGGGCTTCGGCGAATACGGCTTCCCCGAGAGCCACGCGGCGAGCTTCGCGCTGATCGTCTATGCCTCGTGCTGGATGAAGTGCCGCTATCCCGACGTGTTCGCCGCGGCGATGCTCAACGCCCAGCCGCTCGGCTTCTACGCCCCCGCACAATTGGTGCGCGACGCGCGCGAGCACGGCGTCGAGGTGCGCGAGGTCGACGTCAACCTGTCCGACTGGGACTGCACGCTGGAAAAATTCCCTTCCCCCCTTGCGGGGGAAGGTGGCGGCCGCAGGCCGCCGGATGAGGGGTCGGCGCGTGAGCGCCTTGAGGCGCGCCTTGCGACGCGATCCCGCAACGCCTCGCTTCCGCGCGCCTCGCGGCGCGACCCCTCATCCGGCCACGCTTCGCCTGGCCACCTTCCCCCGCAAGGGGGGAAGGAGGATCGCCTGCACCCCCGCCACGCCGCCATGGCGGCGGAAATCCGCGCAACGCATGCGGTGAGGCTCGGCTTGCTGCAGATCGCCGGCGTCAAGGAGAACGAGATGAAGCAGCTCGTCGCGCGGCGCGGAGCGGGTTACGATTCGGCGCGCGACCTTTGGCTGCGCTCGGGCCTCGAGCCGGCGGTTCTGGAGCGGCTCGCCGACGCCGACGCGTTCCGCTCGCTCGGCCTCGACCGCCGCGAGGCCTTGTGGGCGGTGCGCGGCCTCGGCCGGGTCGGCGACCAGGACGACCTGCCGCTGTTCGCGCTGAGCCGCCCCGAACGCGACGCCGAGCCCGACGCGAAGCTGCCGCCGATGCTGCTCGGCGCCCATGTCGTCGAGGACTATCGCCGCCTGTCGCTGTCGCTCAAAGCCCATCCGGTCGCCTTCATGCGCGCGCGGCTCGACGCGCGCGGCGTCAGGCGCAGCGAGACGCTGGCGACGCTGAAGACCGGCGACCGCGTCGCCGTCGCCGGACTGGTGCTGGTGCGCCAGCGGCCGGGCACCGCGCAGGGGGTGATCTTCATGACGCTGGAGGACGAGACAGGCGTCGCCAATCTGATCGTCTGGCCGAAGGCGTTCGAGCGGCTACGCGCCACCGTGATCGGCGCGCGCTTCGTCGTCGCCACCGGCAAACTGCAGAACGAATCCGGCGTCGTCCACCTGATCGTCGAGCGGATGGAGGACCTGACGCCAATGCTAGGCCTCCTGTCGCGCGAAGATCCCGAGGCCGCTCCCTCCGGCTTCGCCGAAGCGCCGCCGCCCGCATCGCCGCGCCGCCAGGGCGACCGATTCGCCCAGACCCAGCTCTTCTACGACCCGCGCCTGCCGCCGACGCCAGAGCAGCGGGAGGCGGCGCGCGCCCTGCCGACGGGGCGGAGCTTTCATTGAAGCCGATCCACGATGATCGCCGGAAAACGTCCTCGCCGTGAGGAGCCTGCGCAGCAGACGTCTCGAACGGCGAGGACGTCTGGCGTCGACTGCCGGGCGCTCCTCTGAACGAGGCGGCTCGGGTTTGGCGACGGACTCAATTATGAAGCGGTTTGGCTTAGGCTACGTCGTCGGGCGCCGGCGCGCGCTTGTCGCCGACGATCATCGCCCGCACGAGATTCTCGCGATGGCGCAGGCTCGCCAGCGCGACGCCGGCGAGATGGACGAGGACGAGCAGCGCCAGGCCGTGCGCGATCCAGGAATGCAGACGCTGCGCGCTCAGCGAGCCCCAGAACGCGTCGGTCGTCAGCGCGTAGCCGCTCGCAACCGTCGCAGCGATCGCGACGAGCAGCGCGACGATCATCGCCCCGCCGGCCGGATTGTGGCCGACGAAACGCGCCTCGGAACCGCGAACGACCCCGCAAAGATAGGCGAAGACGACGCGCGGCGCGCGCACGAACTGGGCGAAGCGCGCGTAACCGCCGCCGACGAACCCCCAGACGACGCGCGCCAGCGCCATCGCGCCGGCGACGTAACCGGCCCAGGCGTGCAAGTCCTGCCAAACTTGCGCGCTGAGCCAGCAGACGCCGAAGCTCACGACGAGCGACCAGTGGAACGCCCGTACGAACGGATCCCAGACGCGTATCACCGTCGCCTCCACGCCGCCCGGAGTCGCTGCAACGCGATCAGTTCTCGCCGGCTTCGGGGTTGTCGAGCTTCTCGAGCGTCTGGGCATTGTAGGCCATGTTGACGCGCTTGCCGCCCTTGTCGGTCGCGTAAACTTCGTAGCAGCCGCTCTCGATCTTGATCTGCTTGACCGTGAAGCCCTCGGTCTGCAACTGCGATTCCAGCGCCGACTTGGGCTGCCACGCAGACTTCGGGCCGGCGGCGCATTTGCCGGCGGCGTAAGCGGGGCTGATGGCGAGGCCGACGACGGCGAGGGCGGCGAACGTGAACATGGTCTTCATTCGGGACTCCGAGAGGTTGATGACAAGCGGCGCGTCGCGCCGTCGCCTCTCGATTTCCCGTTTCAACCTGGCCGAAGTGCGGCCGCCAGGTTACGGTTTCTCAAAGTGCGTCACGCGTTCTTCGACGCGCGCGCCAGTTCGTCGACGATCGCCTTGAGCCGCACCGCCTCTATGCCCGCCGCCTCGCGCGCTTCGGCGATCAGCCGCAGATTGTTGGCGGTCGAGGTGGCCTTCCAGCCTTCGTCGAGCGCGGCGAGGGCGTCGCCCAGCGCCTCCTCGGCGCCGTCCCAGTCGCCTTCGATCGCCGCCAGTTCGATCAGCGTCGCGTGATCCCAATAGTCGGCGCCTTGCGACTGGCGATGTCGCACGGCGTAGCGTGCGACGCCGGCGATCTCTCTGGCGGCGCGGTCGCGCGGATCGGCGATGGTCATCAGCGTCGCGGCGTTGACGCCGGGATAGGCGTCGCGCCAGTCTGTCTCGAAGCCCTGCCTGTAAGCGGCGATGGCCTTGCGCAAATGGCCGCGCGCCTCGATCTCGCGTCCTGCTTTGCGCGCCTTGTCCCAGCGGTCCTTGTGGATGCGGCCAAGCAGGCCGCAGGTCTCGCTCGACGGGCCGCGTTCCTCGATCATCTCCACCAGGATCGCTTCGGCTTCGCGGTCCCGGCCGAGGCGATTGAGCGCCATCGCCCATTGCTCGCGCACCAGCACGGTGCGCTGCAACGCGCGGTCGAGCCGGCCGCAAAGATCGACCACGCGCTCCCACTCCGACAGCGCGCGATAGGAGAGCAGCAGGTCGACCGCGACGCCGGCCTCGACCGTGTCGATGTCGCCGAGCCCGTCGCGCACCGCGTCGAGCGCCGCGACGCCGCCCGCGCGCGCGTCGGCGAGCTGCTTTTTCAGCACTTCGGCATAGGCGACCTGGGTGCGAAAGACGTCGGTCTTCAGCCGGTCGATCGGCGCCGCCTGGTAGCCCTCGAGCAACTGAAACAGCGGCGAGTCCATCGCGCGATGGCCGCGCGCCTCGATCAACCGCTCGGTCAGCGCCTTGGTTGCGCCCGCCGCGTCGGCCGGCGCCCCGTCGTCGCCGAGCGCATAGGGCAGCGCGCGCAAGGGGCCGACGTCGAAGGGCAGGGGCGAGCCGAGCGCCATGGTCAGCACGGTCGTCTCTGGCCGCGCCGCATGGCGGATGCCGAGCTCGTAATAGACGTTGGCGTTGAGGATGGTGAGATCGGCGATGGCGAATTCGCTGAGGAGAATGCGCTCGTACATCAGCTTGTGGATGAAGCCGGCGCCTTTCTCCTCGTCGGCGCGCACGACGGCGAGACCAGCCGCCTCGACCGCCGGGGCGATCACCACGGCGTAGATGCGGTCGAAATCGACCATCCTCCCGCTCGGATCGGGCTTGCGGCCGAACGGCATGATGACGAAGCAGACGGCGCGATGGTCCATGGTTTCGCCCCTGGCGGGTCACGATCCTAGACCGGCGCCGTGGCGGCTGGGTAGCGGGCTTCGGTTTGCCTTCGTCGGCCGTGCTTGCTAGCCAAGCGCCGTCCCCGGATCGGAACCGCCTTGGCTTACGTCCAACTTGCCTTTCTTTCGCTGCTGTGGGGCTTTTCGTTCCTGCTGATCAAGATCGCGTCCCAGTCGTTCGACTGGATCGGCTATGCCTGCGGCCGCGCCGGCGTCGCCGCGCTGGCGCTCGCCGCGATCGCGCTGGCGCGCCGCCTCCGTTGGCCGCGATCGGCCAAGGTTTGGGGACAGATGGCGGCGATGTCGCTGACCGGCCAGGTCGGCCCGTTCCTGCTGTTCGGCGTCGCCGCCCATTTGATCACCAGCGCCGACATGGCGCTGATGATGGGTTCGGCGCCGATTTTCACGTTCGTGCTGGCGCGGATGTTCGGCCTCGGCGAGGTGTGGAACGCGCGCGCCGCCGCCGGCCTGGCGCTGGGGCTGCTCGGCGTCGCCCTGTCGCTCGGCTCGCCTTTCGCCAGCGGCGGCGAGGCGCACGCGGGACTTGGCCGCGCCCTCGCTCTCGTGGGCGCTTTCGGCTACGCCGGCGGCGCGCTGCTGTCGCGGCCGGTTTCGCGCGCGGTCGGCGCGGCGATGGCGGCGACCGGTTCGATGGCGATCTCCGGCGCGCTGCTCGCTGCGGCCGAACTTGTCGTCGGAGGGGCGCCGTCGCTCGCCGAATTGGCGGCCAAGCCGGCGGGGCCAGTCGCCGCGCTGATTGCGCTCGGCCTGTTCAACACCGGCCTCGCCTATTTCGTCTATTTCCGCCTGATCGAAACGGCCGGCGCGACCTTCGCCGCGCTCAACAACTACGTCGTTCCCTGCATCGGCGTCATCGCCGGCGCGCTGGCGCTTGGCGAGCCGGTCCGACCCGCGGCTTGGCTGGGCCTCGTTTGCGTGCTGGTCAGCGTCGCACTGACCGGATCAGCGGCCGGCGCGGCGCAAAAAATTGCGATCCCGGCGAAAAGCGAAGCGACAGGATAGGGATTGCGGTCAGCGGAGCGCGCGCGGGTCGATGCGGACCGCGGCAGGGGCGGGCGCGACCGCGCCGGCGGCGCGCGTCCGGCGGCGGCGGCCGCGCGGTTCGTCGTCGGATTCGTCGAACTGCATCACCGCGGCGGCGGCGACGACGCCGCCGAAGGTGAAGGCGAAAGCCGCGCATAGCATGGCCGAGCCGACAAAGGCGATGTTGGAGCGCCACAGCAGCGATCGAAGCCCGAAAATGTCGAAGGCGAGCAACAGCGAGGCGCAGAAAACGCCGATCGCCATGCCGAACGCCCAGTTTAGGACCATCGCCCGCGCCAGGCGATGGCGCTCGCCCCAGCGCCGCCAGGGGTCGATCACGTGATGCGCCGCGCTCCGCATGCCCGCCTTTCCGGCGGTTTCCCGCCCGTCGTCGACGAACCCAATTTAGGGAGATTCGCGCCGCAGTCCAGCGGCCTGGCGCCCTAACGCCTCGGCGGCGCGCCTTTGCGCGCGTCGACGGGCCGCGTCGCGATCCAGATGACATGACGGGCGCCGCCGCGGGCGCCGCGGGCGCGCGCGGCGACTTCCTCGGTCAGAAAGCCCGCGTCGCGGAGCCGCCGGGTGAATTTCCGGTCGGGGCCCGACGACCAGACGGCGAGCACGCCGCCAGGCGTCAGCGCGGCGCGGGCGGCCGCGAGGCCGCGCGCGTCATAGAGCCGATCGTTGGCCAGCCGGGTGAAGCCCTCCGGGCCGTTATCGACGTCGAGCAGGATTGCGTCGTAGGCCGCGCCGCCTACGTCGATGAGCTTGGCGACGTCGGCCAGTTCGAGGCGCACGCGCGGGTCGCCGAGCGAGCCGGCGAAGATTTCCGCCATTTCGCTCTCCGCCCATTGCGCGACCGCGGGAATGAGTTCGGCGACATCGACGCGCGCGTCGGCGCCGAGGGCGGCGAGCGCGGCCCGCAAGGTGAAGCCCATGCCCAAGCCGCCGACGAGGACGCTCGGCCGGGCGCGTTCGCGGATTCTTGCGCAGGCGAGCGCGGCGAGCGCTTCCTCCGAACCGCTGATGCGGCTGTTCATCAGCTCCTTGACGCCCAGGCGGATCGAGAATTCGGCGCCGCGCCGCATCAACCGCACTTCGCCGCCGCCGGGAACCGGCGCCTTGCCGAGCTGGACCCACGGGATCATCGATCGTCCTCTCGCGGCCTGAGCGCGTCGGCGAGCCGCGCCGTCGCCGAACCGGGCCGAAGCGGCTTTGGCTGGCTTTCGTGCGGCGCCCAGCCGGTCAACCAGACCGTCTCGAAGGTCGCGCGCAACCGTCCGCCGGCGTCGGCGAAGCGCTCGGCGTAGATCTCCGCCGTGCGCGCCAAAACGGCGCGTTGGAGCGGCTTTCGGCTGCGCTCGACCAGGGCGTTCGCCGCGCCGAAAGCGCGCAGGTCGTGCATCAGCGCGAGCATGTCGGCGTAGCGCGCCACGACCGTGTCGACATCGACCACCGGCAGCGCGAAGCCGGCGCGCTGAAGCAGTCCGCCGAGCGCGCGCGCGTCGGCGAAGGGCGCGACCCGCGGAGAGACGCCGCCAGCGACCTCGCTTTCGGCGATCGTCAGGCTCTGACGCAGCTCCGTCAGCGTGTCGCCGCCGGCGAGCGCGGCGATCAGCAGCCCGTCGGGCCGCAGCGCGCGGCGGATCTGGATCAACGCGCCGGGCAGATCGTTGACGTGGTGCAGCGCCATCAGCGAGACGACCAGGTCGACGCTCGCCTCGGCGAGCGGCAGCCGCTCGGCGTCGCCGACGAGGACGGCGAAGTCGCCCGATCCGGCGCTGGCGGCGGTCGGCGCCAGGCGCAAGGTCGCGCCGCCGCCGGGGCGGCCGGCCAGCGCGGCGGCCGCATGCGGGCCGGGCGCGCCGACGTCGACGGCGAACGCGAATGCGCGCTTGACCAGGAGAAGCCGATCGGCAAGCTCGTCGGCCGCGCGGCGGAGCAGAAAATCGGCGCCGGGGCGGTCGGCAGCGCGCCGCCAGGCGCGATCGAGACGCACGGCGAGGAGAGCGCGGTCGAAGATTTCGGGCGGCGCGGAAACGGACACGGGCGGAGTTATCGCGCGTCGCGCGGACGAGCGCAAAGCGCATCCCCGGCGCCGCCGGCGCGGCGAAATCGCCGTTCCCACGACAGCGAATTCCTGCTTTACTCCCCCCATGAGCCTGTCGCAGGCCGGAGCCGAGGCGTCGCCGCGCGGGCGGATCGGCCAGTTTTTCACCGCATTCGGCCGCGCCGCGCTCGACGCGCTCTACCCGCCGACCTGCCTGGCCTGCCGCGCCGCCACCGGCGCCCGCGGCGGACTATGCCCGGACTGCTGGCGGGCGATGCGCTTCATCGAGCGGCCGTTCTGCGACCGGCTCGGCACGCCGTTCGAACAGGACCTCGGCGAAGGGCTGCTCTCTCCGCAGGCGATCGCTGATCCGCCGGCGTTCCGCCGCGCGCGCGCGGTGGCGCGGTTCGAGGACGGGCCGGCGCGCCGGCTGGTCCATCGGCTGAAATACTCCGACCGCGGCGATTTGGCGAAGCCGCTCGGCGCATGGATGGCGCGGGCGGGGACCGACGTGCTCGCCGACGCCGACGCCATCGTGCCGGTGCCGCTCCATCCGCTGAGACTGTGGCGACGGCGATTCAACCAGGCGGCGGCGCTCGCTCAGGCCGTGGCGGCGGCGAGCGGCAGGCGATTCGAGCCGCAGTGGCTCGTACGGGTCAAATCCACCCGCAGCCAGGTCGGGCTGAGCCGCGAGCAGCGCGCCGCCAACATGCAGGGAGCGTTTCGCGCCGCCCCCGGAGCGCCGCTGGCCGGCATGCGGATCGTCCTGGTCGACGACGTGGTGACGTCTGGCGCGACCGCCAACGCCGCCGCTCGCGCGCTGCTGAGGGCGGGCGCGGTCGACGTCGACCTGCTCGTCTTCGCCCGGGTTGTGAGCGGGGCGTGACAGCCCATATATTGTCTCGGGATCGGCGATTGCGCCGGACGGGGTCGAGATCTTGCCGCCGATCGTCATCTACACGAAGTCATTCTGCCCCTATTGCCACGCCGCCAAGGATCTGTTGCGGCGAAAAGGGGCGGCGTTCGAAGAGATCAGCGTCGACGGCGACCGCGCCGCGCAGGCGGCGATGGCCGTCAAGGCGGGCGGTCGGTCGACCGTGCCGCAGGTCTTTATCGGCGCCGCCCACGTCGGCGGCTGCGACGACCTCTACGACCTGGAAAGCGCCGGGCGGCTGGACTCGCTGCTGGCGGGCTGAACGATGATCAAATACGCCCTCGCTTGCGAGAAGGGGCACGATTTCGAAAGCTGGTTCCCCGACGCCGCAGCTTACGACCTGCAGGCGCGGCGGAGCCTGATCGTCTGTCCCGAATGCGGATCGAGCAAGGTCGCCAAGGCGATCATGGCGCCGGCGATCGTGGGCGCAGCGCGGGCGAATGCGGCGCCTGGGGAAGTCGCGCTGCTCGATCGGCGCCGGCGCGCGCTGCGCGATGCGGTCACGGCCCTGCATCGCGAGATCGAGGCCAACACCGACGACGTCGGAGGCAAGTTCGCCGAGATCGCGCGGTCGATGCACGCCGGCGATACGCCGGAGCGCGCAATCCGCGGCCGGGCGAGCGGAGCGGAGGTTGAAGCGTTGCTGGAGGAGGGCGTCGACGTGCTGCCGATGCCCGTCCCGCCCGACGAGTTCAACTGACGAGCGCGCGCGTCACTCGCCGTCGAGGCGGAATTCGGAGGCCTCGATCACGGTCATGCCGATCATCGTGCGCGCCGAGATGCGGAACGGCATCAGCACATGCGCGCCGGCGACCGGCGCCAACCACACTTCGAGGTCCTTGTTGTCGGCCATGAACTTGGTCGCCGGGCGGTCGCGCCGCTGGCCGGCGATCGGCGTGTAGCGCACCGCACAGACCGCGACCGGCCCCTTGTAGCCCTTGGTCGAGACCTCGCGTTGCCCGACATAGGTCAGATCGACGTCGAACCGCGTGTAGCCGTCAAACACCGGAATCTTGCGATCGCACGAATCCGGCCCGACCAGCGGACCCTTGGCGGGGACCGGCATGACGACGGCGCCGACCGGGTCGACCACGCCCTGCTCGTCCTTTTCGGTCAGCGGCACGCGGTCGGGCTTCTCATCGAACGGCGGCGTGATGTCGACGTCCTTCACCGCATTGGCGGAAAGCGACATCCGAATCGTGCGCGTCATGCTCGCGTTGGAGGCGATCGTCGCGAAGGTGGCGGGGACGACGCGATTGTTGACGATCGCGCCCTGGCCGCTCGAAGCGCCGCGGGCGCGCGAGAACCAATAGGCGAGGCCGGTGATCTTGGCGCGAGCGTCGATCGCATAGCTTGTCGGCGTCAGATTGGCGTCAAGATTGGCGACGCCGATCTGCAGGCCGACCAGCGAGACGTTGTAGGTCGCATGAAGCATCTCGGCGCGCGCGTCGACGGACCCGCACGACCACGCCGCCGCGACGAACGCCGCGCCGCGCGAAAAGCGCACAAGCCATTGCGGCGCCGACATGCAATCCCTCGCTCCAGGCAGGCGATTCTGGTTAGCATGGATGCCGAGAAATTCCGACATGAAAATGGCGAAGCCGGCTTTTCCCGCGGCTCCGCGAGCGGGAGACGATTCTTTCCGAGGCCTGTCGAGGGGGCCTTGCGGCGCGGGCGCGGCTGGACGTAACCTCGTCGCCATGGTCGAGACGGTCATATCCATTCGTGGCGCGCGGTTCGGCGACGAGGCGGGCATCGCGCGCGTCCACGACGAGGCCTGGCGCGAGGCTTATCGCGGGGTCATCCCCGGGCGCGAGCTCGAGCGGATGATCACCCGCCGCGGCCCTGCGTGGTGGCGGCGCGCCATCTCCGGCGGGACGCGCCTCATCGTACTCGACTTCGCCGATATGGTCGCCGGCTACGCCAGCTACGGCCGCAACCGCATGCCGTCGCTGGCCTACAGCGGCGAGATTTTTGAGCTCTATCTCGCTCCGGAATATCAAGGCGGCGGCCTCGGCCGACGCATGTTCGAGGCCGCGCAGCGCGATCTCGCCGCGCACGGCTATCCGACCTTCGTCGTGTGGGCGCTGGCCGGAAACGACCGTGCGGTCGGCTTCTATCGGCGCCTCGGCGGGCGTATCGTGCGCCGGGCGCCGGAACAGTTCGGCGCCGACACGCGCGAACGCGTCGCGTTCGGGTTCGATTGAACCGCAGGTTGCGGCCGCGCCGCGCCTGAAGACTGGGCCGCGCTTTCTCCTCTCGATCTCGGAGCAACTTCCCCGTGAACCTGCAAGCGGTGTCGATCGGCGAGAACGCGCCGGCGGAAGTCAACGTCGTCATCGAAGTGCCGATCGGCGGCGAGCCGATCAAGTACGAGATGGACAAGGCGAGCGGCGCGCTGAAGGTCGACAGGTTCCTCTATACGTCGATGCGCTACCCCGGCAATTACGGCTTCATCCCGCACACGCTGTCGGACGACGGTGACCCGTGCGACGTCATCGTCGCCAACACCCGCGCGATCGTGCCGGGCGCGTTCATGAGCTGCCGCATCGTCGGCGTGCTGCTGATGGAGGACGAAGCCGGCGGCGACGAAAAGCTGCTCGCTGTGCCGTCGGCCAAGCTCACCCAGCGCTACGCAAAGGTGCAGAATTTCACCGACCTGCCCGACATCACCCTCAAGCAGATCGAGCACTTCTTCGCCCACTACAAGGATCTCGAGCCGGGCAAATGGGTCAAGATTGTCCGCTGGGGCGACGCCGAAGAAGCGCGCCGCCTGGTCAGGGAAGGGGTCGCCCGCGCCGCGGCGCAGTCGAAAGCGTAAGGAGGCGCCGTCGGCCGAGGGCGGCCGCTGGTTCACCCGCGCGCCAGCCGCTCCATCGCGTCGAGGAAGTCGGCGAGGAAGCGCGGCGCTTCGACCTCGATGGCGACGTCGACGTTGGGCGGACGACCCCAGACGCCGCGCCAGTCGGCGACGGTCATGCCGCTCGTCAGCGTTCCCGTCGTCTCGACTTCGACCGTCGCCCTCTGGGTGACGATCAGCGACGGGTCGATCGCGGCTGCGACCGCGAGCGGGTCGTGCAGAGTGAAGACGCGCGCGCCGGTGTGTTTCTCCATCGTATCGAAATAGTGACGCGATGAATCGTGGAGGAAGCGCAGAAGCGCGGGGCCGTGCGGCAGGCCGGAGCAACGGCGCTCGAGGTGGTCGAGGTCGGCGGGGCGCAGTTGCGCCTGTCGCGTCACGTCGAGTCCGACGGCGACGAGCGGCGCCGCTCCGTCGGCGGCGAAGGCGCGGAACACGATGCGCGCCGCTTCCGGGTCGTGCCAGATGTTGAACTCCGCCGCCGGCGTGACGTTGCCGCCCTCGCGATAGGCGCCGCCCATCAGCACCAGTCGCCCCAGCAGGCGCGGCAGGGCCGGTTCGCGCAGCAGCGCCGCTGCGATGTTGGTCAGCGGCCCGGTGGCGACCAGCGTCAGCGCGCCGGGCTCGACGCTCGCCGCGGCGAGGATCGCGTCAATCGCATGCATTGGCGCCGGTTTCGCCGCGGGCTCGGGCAGTTCGGCGTAACCCAGGCCGCTCGGCCCGTGGAACAGCCTTGCGTCATTTTGCGCCCGCAGCATCGGCGCCGCGCAGCCCGGCCAAACCGGCACCTCGGCGCGCCGGGCGAGCGCCAGCACGGCGCTGGTGTTGCGCGTCGCGCTGGCGAGATCGACGTTGCCGACGACGGTCGAGACGCCGACCAGTCGCGCGCGCGGACTGGCGCAGGCGTAAAGGAGCGCGAAAGCGTCGTCGATGCCGGTGTCGACGTCGATGACGAGCCGCGTCGCGCGTGCGGGCATGGCGTCAGCCTCCCGATGGTGCGGACGCGACAGTTTCCGCCGGCCCCGACTCGACGTCAACCTCGAGGCGAGGCGACGGCGGCGGAAAAAACCCCCGCCGCTCCCGGCCGATCCAGCGCCACAGCAATTGCAGCGAAACCGCGGCGAGCCCGCAGGCGAGGCCGATCCACAGACCGCGGCCGGCGAGCGGGGTGAAGAAGGCGAGGCCGATCCCGATCGGCGCGCCGATCGCCCAATAACCGACGACCGCCATCGCCGCCGGCCACCGCGAATCGTGGACGCCGCGCAGCATGTTGGCGAGCGCCGCCTGCGCGCCGTCGAAAAGCTGGAACAGGGCCGCGATCTGCAGAAACGACAGCGTCTGGGCGACGATTTTGTCGAGGTCGGCCGTGTCGTGGGCGAGAAACGGGGCGATCAGCAGGCGCGGAAAGGCGAGCATCGCCGTCGCCGACAGCGCGACATAGCCCATCGTGACGGCGAGCGCGGTCCAGCCGGCGCGCGACACGGCGCGTTCGTCGCGCGCGCCGTAGGCGTGGCCGACGCGCACGCTCGCCGCCTGGCCGAGGCCGAGCGGGACCATGAAGGCGACCGAAGCGATCTGCAGCGCGATCGCGTGCGCTTCGAGCGCGTGCGGACCGATCAGCCCCATCGCCAGGCCCGCGCCGCTGAAAATACCGACCTCCGCCGCAATCGTCGCGCCGATCGGCAGGCCGAGCCGCCAAAGCGATACAAAGGCGGCGCGATCAAAATGCGGCCGCGCGGCGAACAGCCGGTAGCGTCGCAGATGCGGATCGACGAACGACCAGCCGACGAGAATCAGCATCATCACGGTCTGCGACAGGCTCGTCGCCAGGCCCGAACCGACGACGCCCAGCGCCGGCAGGCCGAGCTTGCCGAAGACGAGGAGGTAATTCGCGCCGGCGTTAAAGACGACGGCGATCAGCCCGGCGATCAGAGTCGGCGCGACCCGGTCGAGCGCGGCGAAAGCGCAGCGCGTGGAGAAATAGAGCAGAGCGGGAGCGAGCGCCCATTGCAGCGCATGCATATAGCGGGCCGCATCGGCCGCGAGGTCGGCCGGTTCGCCGATCGCGCGCAGGATCGGTTCGGTGGCCCACAACAGGACCCAGGCGGGTCCGGCGAGCAGCAACGCGCTGCCGAGCGTCTGATGAAGAGCGGCGCGCAGGCCCGCCGTATCCTTGCGGTCGGCGCCGACCAGGCTGGCGGCGAGCGGCGCGAGCGCGCCGACGACGCCGATGCAGAACAGCAAAAGCGTCGTGTATATCGATTGGCCGAGCGCGCCCGCGGCGAGCGCGCGCGGCGACAGCCAGCCGAGCATCATCACGTCGGTCGTCGTCATCAGGTTGACGGCGATATTGGCGAGCACGATCGGCCCGCTCAGCGCGAGCGTGGCGGAAATCTCGCGCATGAGCCAGCGGCGCGGCGCAATGTTGAGTTGGGCAGGGCTCGACATCGGTGTGGCGTCGCTGCAGCGGAGCGCCGGCCGCGCTCAGGCAAGGACCATGCGCGCCGCCGCCGCCATGGCGCGGCCGAGGATCGCGTGCTGGTCGGACTCGTGGTGGACGCCGTCGCGATCGGAGCAGACGACGAATGCGCCGGCGTCGACGAAGCCGACATTGTTGCGCTCGGCGACGACGCGATAGCGCTCGGCGAGTTGTTTCGACTTCTCCGTTCCGCCCGTGAACATCTCGGCGAACTCGCTTAGCCGCCCAAGCGGCGGCGGCGAGACGAGGATGATCGCGGGCGGCGCGCCGTTCGGGCCGACCGGCTCGGCGCGGGCGATCTGGATCAGCCGCTCGGCGCCGTTGGCGATGTCGCCCGGCGAAGCGGAGAAGCGCAGCTTAAGATCGTTGCAGCCGAGCGCAATGATCAGGAGATCGATCGGCGCGTGGCTGCGCAGGCACGGCGGCAGGTAGTCGGCGCCGCGCCGGTCGGGCTCGATCGGATCGTCGAACACGGTGGTGCGCCCGTTGAGACCTTCCTCGATCACCCGCCAGGCGGGGCCGAGCTCGCGCTGCATCACGCCGGTCCAGCGGACGTCGGGCGGAAACCGCACGCCTACGCCGGGCTCGTAACCCCAGGTGTTGGAATCGCCGAAGGCGACGACGACAGTCATGGCTCGCTCGATCCGGCCTCGCGCCGTCTCTAGGCTCGGCCCGGATCGCGGTCAACGGCGGGTGTCGCCGCTCCGGGGTTGGGGCTCGTGAGATTGGGAAAGCGTATAGGCGGCGCCGCTTTCCCGCCAAAGGCTGAGGGCAAATCTCGGGGGGTCCGCCGCCTGAGGAGCGCGCATTGAAGCCTTCCGCCATTCTTTTCGCCGCCGCCGTCTTTGCCGCGGCCGCGAGCGCCGTCGCCGCGCCGCGGCTGAGGCCGATCATGCGCGACTGGAAGGCCCAGGCTGGCCAGGCCGAGCGGATGCTGACCGGCGCCGTCCCCTACGACGAGCCCGCGCTGCGGCGGATCCTGACCGGGATGATCGGAGACGCGCGCGACGTCGAAGCGGGGATTTCCGGTTCAGGCGCCCAGGCGCTCGACGCCAAGAACCGCTTCTCACGGTTCGAGGCCGACGCCGCCGCGACGCTGCAGACGGCCGCGGCGCCGGGCGGCGCCAGCGCGCGCTTCCAGCGGGTCGCCGGCGATTGCCGCTCCTGCCACGACGCGCTGCGTAACTGACGGCGCGAAAGCGCGACCGCCCGATCTCCCTTGAAGAGAGCCCCGAGGACCCATGACCATCGCCCGATCCCACCTCACGCGCGCGCTGCATCTCGCGGTTCTGCTGACGGTCGTCGAACAATTGCTGACCAGCCAGATCATGGAGCGCCCTCTGCCCGGCGAAACGCCCGATTGGCCGTTCGCCCTGCATCAGCAGGTCGGCCTCGTCGGTCTCGGCGTTTTGTCGCTGTTCTGGCTGTGGACGCTGATGCGCGACCAGCGCGAGACGCCCCTGCAGCGGCTTTTCCCGTGGTTCTCGCGCGAGGCGCTCGGCCAGGTGTTTGGCGAAGTCCGCGCCATCGCTCGATCGCTCGCGCGCGGCGAGGCGCCGCCGCTGCATCTCGACGCGCTGGCGAGCGCCGTGCATGGCCTCGGTCTGCTGCTTGCGACCTTCCTGGCGATGAGCGGCGCCGCATGGTTCGCCCTCTTTACCGGTACGTCCTACGGGCGTATGGCGCTCAAGGCGCATGCGTTGGCCGGGAAAGTCATGTGGGTCTATTTGATCGCGCACGCCTTAGCTGCCGTTGCGCATGAGGCGCTGGGCGATCGGGTCTTCTCCCGCATGTTCTGGGTCCGGCGGCGACGCCGAAGCGGAGCGTGGCCGGCGGAATGAAAGTCCTGATCGTCGAAGACGACGCCGAAGGCGCGGCTTTTCTCGCCCACGGCATCGCTGAGCGCGGCCACGAAGCCGACGTCGCGCGCAATGGCCGCGACGGGCTGGTGATGGCGACCGGCCCGCAGCGCTACGATGTCGTCATCGTCGACCGCATGCTGCCGGAGCTCGACGGGCTGTCGCTGGTCAAGGCGATGCGCGCCGCCGGGTCGGCGATTCCGACGCTGTTTCTTACCTCGCTTTCCGGCATTGACGATCGGGTCGAAGGTCTCGAGGCTGGCGGCGACGACTATCTCGTCAAGCCGTTCGCCTTCTCCGAACTGATGGCGCGGCTCGCCGCGCTGGCGCGACGACCGACGCTCGGCGCCGAGCCGACCGTGCTCGCCGTCGGCGACCTCGAGATGGACCTCATCCGTCGCACGGTGAAGCGCGGCGGCCACGAGATCGACCTGCAGCCGCGCGAGTTCCAGCTTCTGGAATTCCTGATGCGCAGCGAAGGGCGGGTGGTGACGCGCAGCATGCTGCTCGAAAAGGTGTGGGCGTTCCATTTCGATCCGCAAACGAATATCGTCGAGACGCACATCAGCCGTTTGCGGGCGAAGGTGGATCGCGGTCAGGCGACGCCCCTCATCCTCACTCTGCGCGGCGCCGGGTACATGCTGCGTGCTTCGAACTAGGCTCTTCCGCACTTCGAGTTTTCGCCTCGCGGCGATCTATCTCGGCCTGTTCACGCTGTCGGTGCTCTTTCTCGGCGCGGTCGTCTACCTCGTCGTCCACAGCCAGATCAGCGCGGAAATCGACCAGGACGTCGAGGGTGAAAGCGCCGCGCTGCTGAAGGAATACTCGGCGCACGGCGAGTCCGGGCTGAAGGCGACGATCGCCGGACGCGCCGGGGTGGTCAATTCATTCGCCTATGGCCTGGTCGACGCCTCAGGCAAGCTGACGGCCGGCGAACTCGTTCCGCCGCCCGGCGCGGTCGGCTGGGTCACTCTGCGCGAGCCGGAGAACGACGAACCGGGCGAGAGCGCGGTCGACGTGCGCGCGCGGGTCGCGAGGCTCGACGACGGCGGCGCGCTGGTGGTCGCCGACGAGTGGCGCAGCGCGCCCGGCCCGATGCGTGCGCTGCTGTCCGCTTTCGCATGGGCGCTGGCCGCGACGCTGGCGCTCGGCGCGATCGGCGGCGTGCTGCTGAGCTCCCAGGCCCTGAAGCGCATCGAAGCGATGCGCAGCGCGGCGCAGGCGATTGTCGCCGGCGATTGGCGGCGACGCATTCCCGAGACGGGCGGCGACGACGAACTCGACCATCTGGCGCGCACCTTCAATCTGATGTTCGACCGCATCGAGTCGCTGCTCGAGGCGCACAAGGCGGTCGGCGCGGCGGTCGCGCACGATCTGCGCCGGCCGCTGACGCGCATGGCGCAACGGCTCGAAACGCAGCTCGCGCGCGAGTCGGCGCGCCCCGATACCGCCGCCGCGCTCGAGGCGGCGATCGCTGACATCCACGCCGTTCTCGCGACCTTCAACGCCATCCTGCGCATCGGCCAGATCGAGTCGGGCGCGCGGCGCGCTGGGTTCCGGCCGGTCGACCTCGCCGCAACGGCGCGCGAGGTGGTCGAAGCGTTCCAGCCCGCCGCGGAGGAGGAGGGCAAGACGCTGACGGCGGCGCTCGACGAAGCGCTGCCGCTGGCGGGCGACCGCGAGTTGCTGACGCAGATGGTCGCCAACCTGGTCGACAATGCGCTGCGCCACACGCCCGCGGGCACGCATATCGTCGTCGCCAGCGCGCGGCACGGCGGGGGCGGACGGCTGGCGGTGGCCGATGACGGGCCTGGCGCGCCGGAAGCCGAACGCCGGCGCATCTTCGAGCGCTTCTATCGCCTTGACGCCGCGCGTTCGACGCCCGGCGACGGGCTCGGCCTCAGCTTGGTGGCGGCGATCGCCGAGTTGCATGGCATGGCCTATGCCGCAGAGGACAACGCGCCGGGCCTCAGAATGGTCGTCGAGCTGCCGAAGCCGGCGGGCCCGCCGAGCGCGGCCTGACGCGAACCGTCACGGCCTCACAACCGGCGCAATCGGCGGGGCCAATTCGCCCTCGGGGAGAGAAAGCGACGACCGTGCTGCCCGCCGACGAGGATTACGCGCGCGCGCTGCTGGCGCTGTTCGCCGACGCCGGAATGCGCTCGGGCGAAAGCCTTCCCGCAGGCCGCGCCGGCCACGATTTTCTCGAACGCAATTTCGGCCGCGCCGCCGACTATCAGGCGGCGGTCGCTGAGGCGGTCGCGCGCGGTTGGGTCCAGCTTGCCCTCGATCGGCTGCGGCTGACGCCGGCCGGCTACGCGGAGCTGTAGAGGCGCGGCGGTTTTTAGTTGACAACCGCTATAGATTGACAGAACTATAGGGGAGGAATCCATTATTAACGCCTAGTCGGCGTGTTATAGAGGCCTACGCCTCGCCAATCCCGCGACGGCGGCTGGGCCGGGTCGCGTCAAAACGTCGGAGCCGATCATGTCGCAAGCGCCGCAGAAGCCGGAAACCCTCGCCCTGCACGCCGGATGGCGCGCCGATCCGACCACCGGCGCGGTCGCCGTGCCGATCTACCAGACGACCTCGTACCAGTTCCAGAACGCCGATCACGCGGCGAACCTGTTCGCGCTCAAGGAACTCGGCAACATCTACACGCGCATCATGAACCCGACCAACGACGTGCTCGAGAAGCGCGTCGCGGCGCTCGAGGGCGGCGTCGCCGCGCTGGCGGTGTCGAGCGGCCAGGCGGCGAGCGCGTTGTCGCTGCAGAACGTCGCCCGCGTCGGCGACAATGTCGTCTCTTCGACCGACCTCTATGGCGGGACCTGGAACCTGTTCGCCAATACGCTGAAGGACCAGGGAATCGAAGTCCGTTTCGTCGATCCGGCCGATCCGGAGAACTTCCGCCGCGCGACCGACGCCAAGACGCGCGCCTATTACGCCGAGACGCTGCCGAACCCGAAACTGACCGTATTCCCGATCGCCGAAGTGGCGGCGATTGGCCGGCCGCTCGGCATCCCGCTGATCGTCGACAACACCGCCGCGCCGCTGCTCGCCCGTCCGTTCGACCACGGCGCGGCGGTCGTGGTCTATTCGTCGACCAAGTATCTCGGCGGTCACGGCACCTCGATCGGCGGCCTGATCGTCGACAGCGGCAATTTCCCCTGGGGCGATTTCCCCGAGCGTCAGCCGGCGCTCAACACGCCCGATGCGTCCTATCACGGCGCGGTGTGGAGCGAGGCCGTCAAGCCGCTCGGGCCGATCGCCTATGTTCTCAAGGCGCGCGTGACGCTGCTGCGCGATATCGGCTCGGCGTTGTCGCCGTTCAACGCCTTCCTCACCCTGCAGGGGATCGAGACGCTGGCTTTGCGCATCGAGCGCCACAGCAAGAACGCCGAGGCGGTCGCGCAATGGCTCGCCAAGCGGCCGGAGGTCGTCAAGGTGATCTATCCCTCGCTGCAGAGCGGCAAGGCGATTGAGAGGGCGCAGAAATATCTCAAGGGCGGCTTCGGCGGCCTCGTCGGTTTCGAACTCGCCGGCGGGCATGCGGCAGGGCGGCGGTTCATCGACGCGCTGCAACTGTTCTACCACGTCGCCAACATTGGCGATGCGCGCTCGCTCGCCATTCATCCGGCGTCGACCACACACTCGCAGCTTTCGCCCGCGGACCAGCTCGCCACCGGCGTGACCGAAGGTTACGTGCGCCTGTCGATTGGCATCGAGCACATCGACGACATTCTCGGCGACCTCGATCATGCGTTGAAGGCGGCGGGCGTGGCGAAGATCGCCGCGGAGTAGGGCGCGCTTTACCCGAGGCGTCTCGGCGGCCATGGCTAACGCCTTGGCCGCGGCGAAGGCGACGACGAGACGGCGGAGGACAACCATCGCTACGCCGGCGTGATGCGGACGGCCGGTTTGGCGTCACCTGCGTCGCCGCAACCGGTGAAACGGTGAATTTGCGGCCCGCTCAGGAACTCGGCGTTAGGCACGAACCCGCGCGCTCAAGCGGTTTGACCTAGCGTTAAGCAAACGCGCCTAGCGTCGCCGCCCATGCCGCGAACTCGATCGAACAATTCCGCGTCGAGCCTCGAAAGCGAGGGAACCTGGGGGCAAGGGGAGCTTTACGAGCTTCTTGTCCTGATGGTCGTAGGGGCTTGCGTCTGGTTCATCGGCGTCGGGCAGGGCGTCTTCGATCGCGTCGGCCGCTACATCATTCAGCACGAGCTGTTGAACCTCGTGATGCTGACCGCCTGCCTGGGCGTCGGCGCCGTCGTCGCCACCATCCGCAAGTCGATTCTGCTGCGCAGGGCGATCGCGGCGCGGATGGCCGCCGAAGCGCTGGCGGAAAAGAGCGCCCGGCACGACGCGCTGACCGGGCTGCCCAATCGCCGATTGTTCGGCGAGACGCTCGAATCCGCTCTCTCGCGCTGCTCGGCGCACGAGACCTTCGCCGTCCTGCTGATCGACCTCGATCGGTTCAAGCCGGTTAATGACTTGCATGGCCACGCGGCGGGCAACGCCGTTCTGTGCGCGGTCGCCGATCGTCTGCGCGGTCTCATGCCCCGCGGAGGCGTGGCCGCCCGTGTCGGCGGCGACGAATTCGTCGTTCTGGTTCCCTTTTTTCAGGATCGCGACGCGCTCGTGACCTTGGTGCAACGGATCAACGCGGCGGTGCGAGAGCCGGTCCCTTGGAATCACGGGCAGGTCGAAGTCGACTCGACCATCGGGGTCGCTTTCGCGACGCCGGGGGACCACGATCCCGACGCGCTGCTGCATGCCGCCGATGTCGCGATGTACCAGGGCAAACGCGAGGGGCGCGGAACGTTTCGCTTCTTTCATTCCGAGATGGACGTCGCGCTCAGGGCGCGCGCGCGGCTCGAATCCGACCTGCGCGCGGCGATCAACCGCGGCGAGGTCAGGCCTTTCTACCAGCCGATCGTCTCCTTGCCCGAACGCGACCTCGTTGGTTTCGAGGCGCTCGCGCGCTGGGACAGTCCCGAACACGGATCCGTCCCGCCGGACGTATTCATTTCCGTGGCGGAGGAGACGGGAATGATCTGCGATCTCACCTGCAGGATCCTGCGCGAGGCTTGCTCCGACGCGCGAGGCTGGCCGCCGAATCTGCAGCTCTCGGTCAACATATCGGCGACGCAGCTGCGTGATCCGCGGTTGGCTGCGGCGCTGCTGGCGATCCTTACCGAGACCGGCTTTCCCTCGGGCCGGCTCGAGGTCGAGATCGCCGAGACCGCATTGCTCAGCGATCTCGAGGCAGCGCGCGCCGCGCTGACCTCGCTGCAGAATCTCGGCGTCAAGATCGCGTTGGACGATTTCGGCGCCGGCTATTCCAACCTCCGTCATCTGCGCGAGCAGCGCTTCAACAAGATCAAGATCGATAAGAGCTACCTCGCCAATGTCGAGCAAGGCGGCGAACGAGCCAAGCTGGCCGACGCGATGATGCAAATCGGCGCGAGCCTGAGCCTCCAGACGACCGCCGAGGGCATCGAAAGCGACGCCAACCTCGACTGGCTCTCCAACCAGGGCTGCGACTTCGCCCAGGGCTACCTGTTCGGCAGCGCCATGTCGAAGGACGAAGCCGACAAGTTCATTCAATCTGGCAAGGCCGCGTCGTCGCCGCCGGAGGCCCACGCCGCCTGAGCGCGGCGCCGGCTTCTACGCTTTCAGCGCCTCCGCGGCGCGCGCCAGCTTGCAAAACCCGGCGACATCGATCTCCTCCGCGCGGCGGGTCGGATCGAGGCCGGCCACGGAGAGCAGGGCCGCCAGATCGACGCCCTGAGCGGCGGAGAAAGCCTTCAGCGACTGGCGCAGCATCTTGCGGCGCTGACCGAAGGCGGCCTGCGTCGCCGCCGACAACAGGCGCGCGTCGCACGGTTCGGGTCTTTCGCGCGGGATCAGCTCGACGACGCTCGAGGTGACTTTCGGCGGCGGCGTGAAGGCGGCCGGCGGCACATCGAACAGCAGCTGCGCCCGCGCGCGCCAGCCCGCCAGCACGGCGAGGCGGCCGTAGTCGGCGCGCTCGGCAGGCGTCGCGACGATTCTGAGCGCGACCTCGCGTTGGAACATCAGCGTCAGGCGCTGGTAAAATGGCGGCCAAGGCTCGGCCTCGAGCCAGCGCGTCAGCAGGACGGTCGCGATGTTGTAGGGCAGGTTGGCGCAGATGCGGATCGGCGCGCCTTCCGCGGCGGCGACGAGCGTCTCCGGCGCGACCGTCAGCGCGTCGCCGGCGATGATCTGCAGGCGGCCCGGCCAATGTGCGGCGATGTCGACCAGCGCCGCGAGGCAGCGTTCGTCGCGCTCGATCGCAATCACCTTTCGTGCGCCGTGGGCGAGCAGCGCCCGTGTCAGGCCCCCGGGGCCGGGGCCGACCTCGACCACGGCGACGCCTTCTAGCGGACCGCTCGCGCGGGCGATGCGGCCTGTCAGGTTGAGATCGAACAGGAAGTTCTGCCCGAGCGACTTCTTCGCCGCCAGTCCGTGCGCGGCGACGACCTCGCGCAGCGGCGGCAGGCCGTCGGCGGCGAGGCTCATGGCGCGAGACGCGCGGCGAGCCTCAGCGCGGCGATCAGGCTCGTCGGGCTGGCGACGCCTTGGCCTGCGATGTCGAACGCCGTACCGTGATCGGGCGAGGTGCGGACGAACGGCAGACCGAGGGTGACGTTGACGCCGCTGTCGAAGGCGAGCGTCTTGGCCGGGATCAGGCCCTGGTCGTGATACATGGTCAGCGCGACGTCGTAGCGCGCGCGCGCCGCAGCGTGGAACATCGTGTCGGCGGGCAGCGGGCCGACGACGTCGAGGCCTTCGCCGCGCAGCGCTTCGATCGCCGGAGCGATTGTATCGATCTCCTCGCGGCCCATCGCGCCGCCCTCGCCGGCGTGCGGATTCAGGCCGGCGAAGGCGAGCCGCGGCCGCGCGACGCCGAAGCGGCTGTTCATGTCGGCGGCGACGATCCGCGCCGTCGAGACGATGAGGTCGCGGGTCAGCATCCGCGGGACGTCGTCGAGCGCGACATGGATGGTGATCGGCACGACCGCGAGCGCTTCCGACCAGATCATCATCACCGGCTGCGCCGCGCCGCCCCAGTCGCGTTTGGCCAACGCGCCGAGGAATTCGGTGTGGCCGGGAAACTTGAAGCCGGCGGCGTAGAGCGTCGCCTTGGCGATCGGATTGGTGACGACAGCGCGCGCCGCGCCCGACTTCACATAGCCGACCGCGCGTTCGATCGACTCGATCGTCGCTGCGGCGAAGGCGGGACTGGGCGCGCCGGGCGCCGCGTCAGCTCGCGCGGCGAGCGGCGCGACCGGCAACGCGCGCGGGAACGCCGCCGCGGCTTCCGCGGGCGTGGCCTCGGCGAGCGGAACGGCGAGATCGAGCCGGCGTGCGAGACCGGCGAGCGCGGCGGGGTCGGCGAGAACGAAGAAGGCCGGTGACGCGGAACTGCGCGCCAGCCAGGCGCGCAACACGAGCTCGGGGCCGACGCCGGCAGGATCGCCCATCGTCACGGCGAGCGGCGAGCGCTGTGGGCTGTCGATCATCGCGGCCCCGCGGGAATGGATGGACGCCGGCCTATTGCTGATTGTTGGGGGCGTCGCCGGAACCATGCAACCCGATCGCGCCGCCGACATCTCCCAGCGTGCGCAAGGTGAGCTGAACGAGCAAAGTCTGATCGTGAACGGCGGACGTACTGGGGTAGATCGGATCGCTGTTCGTCGACGAGTAGCGCACCTTCAGGGTCGTGCAGGTGTCGCCGTAGGTGAGCCCGACTGCGTAGGTCGGCGCGTAGAAGCGCGGCGTCGTCTGGGTCGGCTGGTCGTAATAGTGACGCGACAGGTCGAACAGCACGGAACCGTCGACGGTCCAGGTCTTGTCGAGTTTGTAGGACGCGTTGGTCAGCAGGCCTTCGCGATTGAAGATGTAGCCGAGATCGGGCTGCGCGTCGTAGCGACCGTAATCGATGCCGGTGGTGAAGCCGCCGAAGGACGCGTTGGCGATCACGTCGAGGCGCTTGAGAGCGAAGTCGTCGCTGTCGAACTGCTGTTTGCTGGTCAGCGAAAAATTCGACGAGAACGGCGCGATCGTCTCGCCGAGGACGTAGTTCGAGTACTTCTTGTCGAGGCCGGACTCGAGGCCGGTGTTGGCGGCGTCGGGCATCGCGTAGGAGTTCTGCCCGGCGAGCTGGATCGACTCGCCGCCGACGATGTTGGCGTGGCCGCCGTTGGCGAAATTGGCGGTGTACTGCAGGCCGTAGTTGAGGCGCGTGCCGCCCTCGATGCGGTCGTAGCCGGAGTACTTGTCCCAGGCGAACAGGTTGGTCTCGTCGAACACCAGGCTCTGGGCGTCCTCGTTCGGCTGCAGCTTGGGGATCACTTCGTCGGGGCGCACGATCAGCTGGGCGATCGGTTCGAGCACCTGCTGGCCGAAGGCCGAGTAGGACACCAGCGGGTAACGATATTCGAGCCCCACCCCAGGCATCGCGCGCGAGTTGGAGCCGCTCTGTTCGCCGCCGAAATAGCTGGTCTGGCCCGAGTTGTAAACGGAGCTGCCGCCAGGGCCGTAACTGTAGACGCCGGCGGTATTGAGCGCCGTCATCTCGCCGTCGACCCGCGCGAAGACGAACGGCGTCCAGCTCTCGCCGAGCGGGTCGATGAACTTGCGCTGCCACGAGACTTGTTCCGACACGCGCGCATAATCGCCGGCGATGCCCCGCAGCAAACAATCGTTGCCAGGCGAATAGGAGCCCTGAGTGGTTGCGCCGCCGGTGCGGTAACCCCCGGCGACGCTACTGCCGGCAATGGTCTCGCACACATCATACAGGTGGTACGTCTCGTCGAGCGTGTCGGCCATCGACGACTGGTAGGCGGCCTCCTGGCGCGCGACGTTGGCGGCGTTGAGGTCGATCTTGATCTCGCCGCCGAGCCCGCCGGTCGCCTCAGGCGAAACTGCGATCGTCTTGTTGTAGTCGAGGACCGCGGCGACCGGCTGCTGGGTCTGCTCGGCCGACGCGGTCGTGCTCTCGAAGCGATAGGCGCTGAGATCGAAGAAGCCGCGGTCGGCCTGGCCGCGCAGATAGACTGAGGAAACGACATCCTGCAGGTAGTAGCGGCCTGGGTCGACGTACTTGATCTTGTAGTCGTTGAGGTAGAACGGGTCGGACATCGCGGTAATGTCCCAACCCCACTTCCATTTGTCGTTGATGAAGAACTCGCCCTGCGACTCCAGCGAGCCGCGATAGCGGCGGTCGCCCGAATCGTACGGATAGACGGGAAACAGCGCCGGATCTTCCTGGAAGACTCCGGTGACGCGGACATTGTACTGACCGTTGTCGAGCCGCTGACGCCATTCGGCGTCGAGGAACGGGCCCTGCGAGGTGAAATAGGTCGGGGTCAGCGTCAGATCGTAGCTTGGCGCAAGATCGAGGAAGTACGGTATGCCGACGCCGACCCCGAGGTAGCTCGATCGCATGAAGCTCGGCGCGAGCAGGCCGCTCTGGCGGGTGACGGTCGGATCGGGAGCGGAGAAATAGGGGATGTAGGCGACCGGCACGCCGGCGACTTCGAGCCACGCATCCTCGTAATAGACAACGTGGGTCTGTTGGTTCTCGATGATCTTCGCGGCGCGGATCTGCCACAGCGGCGGCCGCTCGGGGTGGAGCTTGCACGGCTCGCAGGCGGTGTAGACGCCGTGATTGAACACCGTCACCGAACCGGCCGAGCGTTCGACCCGTGGCGAAGTGAAGCGGGTGCGATCGACCCCCACCGATTCGACGCCTTCGGCGAAGCCGGCGGCGAAATCGTCGGTGAGATCGAATTGCTTGGCGTAGGTGACGTTGCCCTTTTCGTCGGTCAGTTTGGCGTGGCCCTCGGCGAAGAGGCGCTTGGTCACGCGGTTGTAGACGACCCGGTCCGCCTGTAGGACGCGATGTTTGTAATAGAGCTCGACGCCGCCGACCGCAGAGACCGTGTTGTGGTCCTTGTCGTAGACGAGCTCGTTGGCTTCGAGCACCAGCTTGTCCGGGTTGCGCGCCGCCGCCCCCTGAGTCGCCGCCGACTGGGCGCAGGCGGCTCCCGCCGCGAGGACCAGGGCCAGCCCCAACGCGAGGCGCGCCAGCGCGCCGCCGCGGCGGCGCCCGCCAGCGTCGGCCGGGCTGACGGACCGGCCCATCAACCGTCCTCCTGGTGCAGAAGCACGTAAACCCCAAACAAGCAGCCGACGACGGCCGGCGACCACCCCGCGACGGCCGCGCTGAACATTCCGGCCGCGCCCAAATCGTTGACCAATTTGGTCGCAACATAAAGCACGAAGCCGGCCGCAACGCCACCAGAAACCATCTTTTGCACGCCGCCCATTCGGAAAAATCTTAATGAAAAGCAAGCGGCCACGACGACCATCGCCACCAGCATCAGCGGCTGCGCAAGAAGCTCTTGATATCTCAGCCGATAGCCCGCCGGATCGAGGCCCGCGCGGCGCATCTGTTCGGCCAGTTGCGGCAGCTCCCAGAACGACACGGTTTCCGGCGCCACGAAGGCCTGGGCGATGTCGGCGCGGGTGAGGGTGGTGGCGAGCAGATAGGTTCCGGTCGACAGGGTGTCGAACCCCGGCGTCACGACTTTGGCGTCGGTCAGGCGCCAGTAGCCGTCCTCGAGCGAACCGGTGTCGGCGTCGATGCGCTCGGCGAAAGCGCCGTCGCGATCGAAGCTGAAGACCTGGACGTGGACCAAGGTCGCCGCGCGCTCGTCGCGTCCGTCGGCGTGCAGCACGGATTCTCCGTCGACGCTCTTCTGGCGGAGCCAGACGCCGGCTTTGGGGCTGGCCGCCGCGCCGACGAACAGCTTGGCCTCGATGCGGTCGGCCTGGCGCTTCATCGTCGTCGACACCGGATTGTACATGCAAGTGACGGCGACGCCGATCGCCGCCGCGACGAAGACCGGCGGAGCGAGGAATTGCCACACCGACACGCCCGCCGACCGCGCCACCACCAGTTCGAGCCGGCGCGACAGGTTGAGGAAGGCGATCATCGCGCCGAACAGCACAGCGAAAGGCAGCGCCTGCTCGGCGACGATCGGCGTGTGCAGCAGCGACAGCCACGCCATCAGCGGCGCGACTGCGCCGGGCGTCTCGCCCGCGCGCCGCAGCGTCTCAACGACGTCGATCGCATAGATCAGCAGGAACACGCCCGCGAACACGCCCGCGATCGTCTTGAAGAAGCGCCAGGCGAAATAGCGCCCGAGCGTGCCGGCGATCATGATCGCCTCGCCGCAATGCGTTGACGCCAGAGGGTGAACGCGCGCTTCACCGGTCCGCCGCAGATCGAATCGAGACAGAGGGCGCTCGCGCCGATCGGCAGCGCCCAGGCGGCGATCGCCGCGCGCGGGTCGCTCACCGCGAGCGAAGTGACGGCGACGCCGAGCATTCGCAGCGCGACGAACGCCAGCACGGCGGTCGCGATCGCGACGCCGCGGCCCTGGCGGGTCGTCCGCGCTTCGCCGAGCGCCGCGAAGCCGATCAGTCCGGCGGCGAAGGCGTAGAACGGGCTGGCCAAGCGATCGGTCAGCTCGCCACGGAACCGCCCCGCCATCCGTTTGTCCTGCTCGTCGCTGCTCTTGTCGATCTTCAGGAGTTCCGCGGTAGAGAGCTCGCGCGGCCGCTTGACGGCGTCGCCATTGTGCATGAACTGCGACAGGTCGATCGCGTAGTCGTCGAAGGTGACGATCGCCGAATCGCCGGACTGCTCGGGACGCTGGTAGGTTCCCTTCGACAGCACGAGATAGGTCTGGCCGTCCCGGGTGACGGTCTTGCCGATCTCGGAAATGTAGGTGGTGATGTGGGCGGGATCGCGGCGGTCCTGCATGAACACGCCGCGCAGCGAACCGTCGGGGCCGCGCTCGCGAAAATGGAAGATGAAACCCGAGGTCAGCTCGTTGAAGGCGCCCGCCCGCGCGAAATTGGCGATGAAATCGGCGCGCACGAACGCCGAAAGGGTTTCGATCGCGTCGAAGCTCCACGGCATCACTTCGACAGAGAGCGTCGCCACCAGCGCGAACACCATGGCGGACAACAGAAGGAAGGGCCGTAGCAGCCGGGCTGGCGAGACGCCCGCTGCGCTCATCACGACGAGTTCGCTGTCGCCGTTGAGCTGGTTGAGGCAGTAGAGCACGCCGACGAACAGCGCTACTGGCGCGATGATCGCCACCAGCGAGGGGGTCGTCAGCCCGGTGAGGCCGAGGAACACCAGCAGCGACTGCCCCTTGTTGGTGAGCAGATCGATCTGGCGCAGCGCCTGGGTGACCCAAACGATCCCGGTCAGCGCCGCCAGCCCCGCCAGGAACGCGTAAGCGGCGGTGCGGAAGACGTATCGTTCGATTCGCAACATCCGTCGGTCGAATTCCCGCGGGCCGATCGGCCAAAGGCGCGGCCCGGCCGCTTGCCTCGGCAGCGCTAGCGCGCCCGGTCGCGTCTGGCAAGGCGCGCGAGCGGCCGGAGAACGGTGCGCGGCCCAGGCCGTGTTGACGCGGGCGCGAAACCCCACGATGACTGCTTCCGCCGGCGCCGCCGAGACCGAGGAGCAGCATGTCCGAATTCGTCAAGATCGCCTTTGGCCCGCTCGCCGCCCCCAAGGGCGGAACCTACGTCGTCTTCGTCGGAGCGGATCTCGAGCCGGCCGCGCGGGTCGCGGCGCTGATCGGCGCCGCGGCTCAGCGCCTCGATTCGGCGGCCAGGGCGGTCCGCTTCCGCGGTAAGTCCTCGACGGCGATGGACATTGTCGAGGCGCCGGGGCTCGACGGCGTGCGTCTGCTGGTTGTCGGCGTCGCGCCCGGCAAGGACGGCAAGCCGGTCGATTTCGTCAATCTGGGCGGCTACGTCTTCGGCAAGCTCGGCGCGGCGAAGAAGGTCGCCGTGGCGTTCGTCGCTCCGGAGGGCGAATGGGAGCCGGCGCAAGCAGCCGAGTTCGCGCTCGGTCTGCGCCTGCGCGCCTACCGCTTCGATCATTACAAGACCAAGAAGGATAGCGGCGACGACGCAGACGATTCCGCGCCGGCGGTGACGATCGAAACTGACGCGGCCGCGGCGGTTCGCGCCGCCGCCGCGCCGCGCATGGCGGTCGCCGACGGCGTCGAGCTCGCGCGCACCCTCGTCAATGAGCCGCCCAACGTCCTCTACCCGGAATCCTTCGCCGAACGCGCGGCGGCGCTGAAGGCGCACGACGTCGAGGTCGAGATCCTCGACGAGAAGGCGATGGACAAGCTCGGCATGAACGCGCTGCTCGGCGTCGGTCAGGGCTCGAAGCGCGCCAGCCGTCTCGTCGTCATGCGCTGGCGCGGCGCCCACAGCCGCAAGATGAAGCCGCTCGCCTTCGTCGGCAAGGGCGTCTGCTTCGATTCGGGCGGCATCTCGATCAAGCCCGCGGCGAGCATGGAGGACATGAAGGGCGACATGGCGGGCGCAGCGTGCGTCGTCGGGCTGATGCGCACGCTCGCCGCGCGCAAGGCCAAGGTGGACGCGGTCGGCGTGATCGGCCTGGTCGAGAACATGCCGGGCGGCGGCGCGATCCGGCCAAGCGACATCCTCACCTCGATGTCCGGCCAGACGATCGAGATCATCAACACCGACGCGGAAGGCCGCCTGGTACTCGCCGACGCGCTGACCTACGCCCGTGAAAAGTTCAAGCCGCGCTTCATGATCGATCTGGCGACGCTGACCGGCGCGATCCTGGTCGCGCTGGGCCAGGAGCACGCCGGCCTGTTCTCCAACGACGATGAGCTCGCGGCCCGCCTTTCCGCAGCGGGAGCGGCGACTGGCGAGGCGGTGTGGCGCATGCCGCTCGGGGCGGCGTACGACAAGCTGATCGATTCGAAATTCGCCGACATGAAGAACACTGGCGGCCGCAACGCCGGCTCGATCACCGCGGCCCAGTTCCTCAAGCGTTTCGTCGGCGACACGGCGTGGGCGCACCTCGACATCGCCGGCACGGGGATGAGCTCGCCCGCCAACGACATCAATCAATCGTGGGGCTCCGGTTGGGGCGTCAGACTGCTGGATCGACTCGTCGCGGAGTACTACGAGGGCTGAGGTCCACCGGCGGCGGAGGCGATTCGATGCGGGCGAGTTTGGCAAGCGCGCTGGTCGCGGTCGGTCTCGGCCTCGTCTCGGCGCCGGCCGGCGCCGCCGACATCGGCTGCGACGCGTTCATCGACAAGCTGCGCGCCGGGGCGGGCGACCTCGGCGTCGATTTCACCCACGCCCTGGTGGTGTCGCGCGCGCGTTCCGACACCGACGTCTTCGACATCACCACCAAGTCGGAGACCGACGGCGACATGAGCTGTCGCGCCGGCCGTCTGCTGCGCTTCGAGGCGCGCATGGCGATGCCAGCGAGCGCGCGCTCCGCCAGCCAGTTCGAGGCGTTCCAGGCGGCAGTCTTGCGCGCCGCGCTCGGCTGGGAAGCCGGCAAGGCGAAGAGCGCAGTGCGCGCGATGGCGGCGGACGCGCGAGAGTATCTCAAGGCGTCGCGCGAGCGCGGCGACGTCTATATCTCGGGCAAGACCGAGGAGCACGAGCCGGGCGGCGTCAGCCTCGGCCTGATCGTCACCGACACCGACACCGCTTTCATTCTCATCGGCGCCGAACAGGAATAGGGGAGCGCGGATGAGCGAATTCCGCTTTCTCCATCTCGAGCGGCGGCGAATCGACCAGGCCTTGCCCGACCTCGTCGCGGAGGCGCTCGCCGCCGGCCGGCGCGTCGTCGTTCAGGCGGCGACCGAGGAGCGGGTCGAGGCGCTCAACGAGCGGCTGTGGACCTATTCCGACGAGAGCTTCCTGCCGCACGGGACGGCGCGGGACGGCGAGCCGGAGGCGCAGCCGATCTATCTGACGGCGCGCGACGACAATCCCAACGGCGCGCAGTTGCGCATGCTGCTTTCCGGCGTTCCCGCCGCCGCGTTCGTCGAAGCCGGCTACGAGCGCATCGCGCTGCTGTTCGACGGCCGCGACGAGGAGGCGCTCGCCGAGGCGCGGCGTGAATGGACCGGGCTCAAAGCGGCGGGCGTCGCGCCGAGCTACTGGCGTGAGAGCGACGACGGCGGTTGGGCGCGCGCGCGGTAAGGTCGCCGGCTGCGGCGCTTCAGGTCGGCCCACCCGGGCGATCACGGGGAGAAGCGTCAATGGCGCGCGCGACGGCCGACCGGTCCGCCCTGTTGAAGGTCTTGCGCGAGCGATACGTCAGCGCCGGCTCGGAGCGCTGGAACGCTGCGGACTTTCTCTATGAACGCGGCAGCGTGCCGTCGGCGCTGCTCTACGCAGCGATCTTCCTGCCTCAATTCGTCGAAGTCGAAGGAGAGGTGTTCTTCGAGGAACTCGGCGTCCAGCCGCAGGATGGTCGCGCCGGGCTGGCCGAGCGGGTGCGTTTGCGCAGGCGCGAGTCGGCGGAGGCGCTCAAAGTCTTCGTCGACAGCTGCAACTGGCTCGAGGTTCCCTATCTTGTGGGCCAGGACTTCGGCGCCGAGGCCGAAATCACCGTGCTGGCGGGACTCCTGGTCGAGGCCTGGGACGCTCGGCTGCGCGCGCAATATCCTGAGCGGCGTTTTCGCGTCCGCGTCTTGCCGCAACAGGAGACGGGCGGAGCGATCGGAGTCGGCTTCGAGATGGAAGCCTGACGAGCGGCGCCGGACGCAGGGCGCGGCGCGAAAATTGCTTTGTCTCGAACATGGCGCCGGCGACGGCGCAGGATCGGCTTCATCGATGCGTTTCTCGGTTCGGCACCAGACCCGCTATCGCTATTCCAGGCCGGTGCGGCTCGCCGCTCATGTGCTTCGGTTCAATCCGCGCCCGGACGCCGGTCGGCTGCTCACGCGAGCGCTTTCGCTCGAACCGGCGCCGGTCGCGCGCGAAGAGACGCTCGACGCTTTCGGCAATCTCGTCACGCGGGTCGCCTTCGCGGGCGAATCTGACGGTTTCGTCATCGACAGCCGCTTCGAGCTCGAGGTCGTCGCGCCGCCGCCACCCAAAACAGCGCCGCCGCCTTTGCCGTGGCCGGGCGTGCCGGATGGTTCAAGCGCCGTCTATTGCGGCCGCGACGACGTCGAGGAAACCGTGCGCGCGTTTGCGGCGACGCTGGCAGCGCAGTGCGGCGGCGACGCGCTCGCGTTTCTCGACCGTCTCAACGAAAGGTTGTTCGTCGACATTCGCCACGACATCCGCACCGAGGGCGCAGCGCGGCCGGCTGCGGCGACGCTGGCGCTCGGCCACGGCGCTTGCCGCGACGTCACCAATCTCTTCGTCGCCGCCTGCCGCAGCCTCGGCGCGCCGGCGCGCTTCGTCAGCGGCTATCAGGCGCAAGCGGATACGCCGGACGGTCGACGCCACCTCCATGCCTGGCCGGAAGCCTTCGTGCCCGGCGTCGGCTGGCGCGCCTACGATCCGACCCATGGCGTCACGGTCGGCGACGGACATGTCGCGCTCTGCGCTGCGCCCGCGCAGGCGGCGACCATGCCGGTCGAAGGCGGATACTACGGCGCTGCGACATCGACCCTCGACTATCAGGTCGAGATCGAAACCGACGCATCCTGATCGCCGACGTCTTGCGCCCCGCTCGAAGGCGGGAAGGTCCGTCCAGTCCGGTCGAGCTGTCGACCTCTCCAGCGCCTCCCCGCGCAGGACGCCACGGATGTCCGCTACGACCGTTCAGTAGCGATGAACTGGCGGAAGCGCTCCGACTTGGAATTGCTGAACAGCTCTGCTGGCGGCCCTTCGTCCTCGACCAGGCCCTGGTGCAGGAAGATGACGCGGTCGGAAACGTCGCGAGCGAAATTCATTTCGTGGGTAACGATCAGCATCGTTCGCCCCTCGTCGGCGAGAGAGCGCATGACGCGCAGGACTTCGCCGACCAGCTCGGGGTCGAGCGCTGAAGTCGGCTCGTCGAATAGCATGACTTTCGGCCGCATCGCCAGCGCGCGGGCGATCGCCGCGCGCTGCTGCTGCCCGCCGGATAGATGGGTCGGGTAAAAGCTGGCCTTGTCGGAGATGCCGACTTTGGCGAGCAGCGCGTGCGCCTCTTCGACGCATTCGGCGCGCGGCCGCTTCTGTACGTGGACCGGCGCTTCGATCAGGTTCTCGAGGATCGTCATATGCGACCACAGGTTGAAGCTCTGGAACACCATGCCGAGTTCGGAGCGGATGCGGTCGACCTGGCGACGGTCGGCGGGAACCGAGCGTCCGTCGCGCAACTTGCGCATCTGGATCGTTTCGCCCGCCACCGTCACCACGCCTTCGTCGGGCGTATCGAGCAGGTTGATGCAGCGCAGCAGCGTGCTCTTGCCCGAGCCCGACGAGCCGAGAATCGAGATCACGTCGCCTTCGCGGGCGACGAGCGAGACGCCCTTGAGCACCTCGAGCGAGCCGAAGCGCTTGTGCAGTCCCTCGACAGTCAATGCATAGCTGTCGGCTTGGGTGTCGGGCATTGCGCTCCTCTCAGGCGGACCGCGCGCGCAGGTGCGGGGACAGCCACTGTTCGATGAAGATGAAGGCGCGGGCGATCATGTAGTTGACGACGAAGTAGATCGCCCCGGCGATCAGCAGCGGCGTGTAGGTGACGAGCGTGTCGTTGCGGATCTTCAACGCGACGCTCATCACGTCCCAAAGCGTCACCAGCGAAACGAGCGCCGTCGCCTTGACCATCGAGATCACTTCGGTCGAATAGGCCGGCAACGCCTGGCGCAACGCGATCGGGAAGATGATCCGCCGAAACAGCAGGGATTTCGACATGCCGCAGGCGCGCGCCGCCTCGATCTGACCGTTCGGCACGCCGGCGAGCGCGCCGCGGAAGATTTCGCTCTGGTAGGCGGCGGTGCAGAGCGCGCACGACAGCGTCGCACAGTTGAAGGCGTCGCGGAGGAACGGCCAGAAAATGCTCGCGCGCACTGCAGGAAACGAGGACAGGCCGTAATAGACGATGAACAACTGGATCAGCAGCGGCGCGCCGCGGAAGACAAAGATGTAGGCGCGCGCGAACCATTCGAGCGGCCTGATCCCGCCCACGCGCATCCAAGTGACGCCCGCGGCGATGAAGGCGCCGAAGAAGACCGACAGCGCCCAGACCGACAGCGTCACCTGCAGCGCGGCGATCAGGCGCAGGAAAGTGGCCCAGATGAAGGCGATGTCCATGGTCAGTGCGCTTCGCGCCGCATGCCGCGCGTCGCGCGCGCTTCGGCGGATTCAAACACGCGGTCGGATATCGAGGTGAGCGCGAGATAGAGCACGCCGCCGGCGACGTAGAAAGTGAAAGGCTGGTGGGTCGAGCCGGCCGCGACCTGGCTGGTGCGCATCAATTCGGCGAGGCCGGTGACCGAGATCAGCGACGAATCCTTCAGGGCGACCTGCCAAAGGTTGCCGAGTCCGGGCAGGGCGAAGCGCAGCACCTGCGGGCCGATGATGCGGGTGAACATCAGCCAGGGTCCCATGCCGACCGCCCGCGCCGCCTCGAGTTCGCCCTTGGCGATGGCGAGATACGCGCCGCGGAACACCTCGGCCTGGTAGGAACCGGAAATCACCCCTACGGCGAGCGCGCCGGCCGCGAGGCCGGGCACGCCGAGAAAGCCCTCGCCGCCGAGCAGGTGGTAGAGGCCAGTCAGCGCCGCCGAGCTGCCGAAGTAGACGAAATAGACGACCAGCAGCTCCGGCAGCCCGCGGAACAGCGCGGCGTAACCTTCGCCGATCGCGCCGGCGACGCGGACGCCGGAGAGCTTGGCCCAGGCGACCAGAGAGCCGAGCGCCGCCCCGATCGCGAGACCCGCGATCGAGACGAACAGAGTCATCACGGCGCCGTAGAGAAGCGCCGGGCCCCAGCCTCGTTCGCCAAAGCCAAGCGCGGTCGTCCAGGTCACAGGCCGCTTACTTCCTCAATCAGGGCGTCGTGTCGATCTTGAACCACTTCAGAGAGTACTTCTTGATCGAGCCGTCGGCAAAGGCCGCCTTGATCGCCTTGTCGAACTTCGCCGTGAGGTCCGCGTCGGTCTTGCGCAGGCCCATGCCGACGCCGACGCCGAAGTCGCCGCCAGTCAGCATCGGGCCGAACTGGGTGAAGTCCTTCGCGTCGTCCTTGGCGAGCATCGCCACGATCTCGGTCTGGTCGTCGAGCACCGCGTCGATGCGCCCCGACTTCAGGTCGAGGTCGCGCTCGTCGGTGGTCTTGTATTCCTTGATCGTCGCGACATCTTTGAGGTGATCGCCGGCGAACGTCGCGTGCGTCGTCGACACCTGCACGCCAATCGTCTTGCCCTTCATCGCCTCCCGCAGCGCCTTGATCGTGGCGGCGCCGGCCGCTTTGTCCTTGTCGAAGTTGATCAGCTTGCCCGCGCCGGCGAGCTTGGCGAGCGGGCTCGTCTTGGCGGTCGCGAGGGCCGCTGGGACGTCGGCGTAGGGAACGCTGAAGTCGATCTGCTTCTTGCGGTCGTCCGTGATCGACATGCCGTCCATGATCACGTCGAACTTGCCCGCCTCGAGGCCCGGGATCATGCCGTCCCAGTCCTGGGCGATGATCTTGCACTCGACCTTCATGCGCGCGCAGACGTCCATCGCGACGTCCGGCTCGAAGCCGACGATCTTGCCGCTTGGATCGGTCAGGTTGTAGGGCTCGTAGGCGCCCTCCATGCCGATGACCACCGTCTTCCAGTCCTTGGCGCTCGCCGCGCCGGCCAGGACCAGCAGGGAGCAGGCTAACGCCGCCCCGAAAACGCTACGACTTGTCATTTTTGACCCCTCCACGTGCAAAAGCCGGCCTTCGCGCCGGCTTTAGGTCTAACCTTTAGTGAGCGGGAGCGCGCGTTGTAAATCAGGGAGTCGGCCCACGACCCACGTTTGCCTCGCCTGGGACAATCTGCCGCGGCCGGCGTAAGTCGTTGATGCTTCCGTGTGATCTGCGGAATGTGGGGCGCTGCGCGCCTGTCGAGCGCGCCGGATCGGCGCGACCGGCGGCAATGGGCGGGACGAGGCGCGAGCAAAGCCGTCGGCCGTTGGAAATCGCCCCGCAGCGTTCACCCCGCCGCCTCGATCTGCGCCGACAGCTCGAGCCACATCTCCTCGGCGGCGGTCAGCGCGCGTTCGAGTTCGCCGCGTTTGCCGGCGAGATCGGCGATCTTGGCCGCATCGCCCCCGGCGCCGGCCGCGGCGAGGGCTTCGTCGACCCGCCGGATGAGGTTCTCGAAGCGGCGCATCTTCTCCTCGATCGCGACGATTTCCCTGCGCAGCGGCGCGAGATCGCGGCGTGGCCGGGCGGGCTCGCGGGCGGAAGCGGCGCGGGGCGGCGGCTCGCGCCGCGCGCCGTCGGGCGCGCGCTGGGAAAGCACCACGCGGCTGTAATCGGCGACGTCGCCGTCGAAGGCCTTGACCGTGCCGTCGGCGACCAGCCACAGCCGATCGACGCAGGCCTCGAGCAGCCGCCGGTCGTGCGAGACGATCACGCAGGCGCCCTCGTAGGCGTTGATCGCCTCGATCAGCTCGCCGCGGCTGTCGATGTCGAGGTGGTTGGTGGGCTCGTCGAGGATGAGCAGTTGCGGTCCGTCGAAGGCGGCCAGACCCATCAGGAGTCGCGCCTTCTCGCCGCCAGACAGCGAGGCGATCCCGGTGTCAGCGCGCTCGCCGGGAAAGCCCAGCTGCGCCGCGCGGGCGCGGACTTTCGCCTCGCTGGCGGCGGGCATGCGCTCGGCGACGGCCCGATAGGGCGTCGAGCCGAGGTCGAGTTCGTCGACCTGATGCTGGGCGAAGAAGCCGACTTCGAGCTTGTTGGCGCGAACGAGCCGGCCGTCGATCGGCGCGAGCCGGCCGGCGACCAGCTTGGCGAACGTCGACTTGCCGTTGCCGTTGGCGCCGAGCAGGCCGACGCGGTCGTCGTCGGCGAGCGACAGGCTGAGCTTCGACAGCACGGCGCGGCCGTCGTAGCCGACGCTGACCTTCTCCATCGAAACGATCGGCGGGCTCAGCTTCCTGGCGACCGGCGGCCAGCGAAACGGCGCCACGCTCTCGTCGACGGCGGCGGCGATCGGCTCCATTCTCGCCAGCATCTTGAGACGCGATTGGGCTTGGGTCGCCTTGGTGGCGGAGGCGCGGAAGCGGTCGACGAAGCTCTGCAGATGCTTGCGGCGCTCCTCCTGCTTCTTGAGCGCCTTGGCCTGCAGCGTTTGGGTCTCGCGCCGCTGCCGCTCGAAGCTCGAATAGCCGCCGCTCCAGAGACTGAGCTTGCCGCGATCGAGAAACAGGATGTGGTCGACGACGTCGTCGAGCAGATCGCGGTCGTGGCTGATGACCAGCGTTGTCGCCGGACAGGTCTTGAGATAGTCGGCGAGCCACAGCGTTCCTTCGAGGTCGAGGTAGTTGGTCGGCTCGTCAAGCAGCAGCAGGTCCGGGGCCGAAAACAACACCGCGGCGAGGGCGACGCGCATGCGCCAGCCGCCGGAGAACTCATTGAGCGGCCGTCCCTGCGCGCGATCGTCGAAGCCGAGGCCGGCCAGGATGCGCGCCGCGCGCGCCGGCGCCGCGTGGGCGTCGATGTCGACGAGACGGGTCTGGATCTCGGCGATGCGCAGTGGGTCGTCGGCGTGCTCGGCTTCGTCGATCAGCGCGCGGCGCTCCGCGTCGGCGTCCAGCACGAAGTCGATCAGCGTCTGGTCGCCGCCCGGCGCCTCCTGCTCGACCCGGCCGATGCGGGCCCGGCGCGGCAGGCTGATCGCGCCGCTCTCAGGGGCGAGTTCGCCGCAGACGAGGCGGAAGAGGGTGGTCTTTCCGGCGCCGTTGCGGCCGACCAGGCCGACATGCGCGCCCGCCGGCAATGCCGCCGTCGCCTTGTCGATCAGCAGCCGTTCGCCGAGCCGGTAGGTGAGCTCGTTGAGATGCAACATGGCCGGCTTTTCCCTTGCGCCGCCGCCGCTGGCAAGAGGCGACCGGCCAGGCCCCGCCGCACCTCGGGGGAGACGGGGGGCGGTTTGGGCCCGCGCATTGCTTTCGCCGCCCCGGCGGTTATATATGCCCCGCCTTTTCAACCCCTCGTTGAGGCGCGGCCCTGCGCCGCGTCCCGGAGTTTTCGCCTTTGTTCACGACGTCAGCCTTCGCCCAAGCTGCGGGCGGCGCGGCTTCCGCGAGTTCGACCGACATGCTGGTGCAGTTCGCGCCGTTCATTGCGATCTTCGCCATCATGTATTTCCTGATCCTCCGCCCGCAGCAGCGGCGCGCCAAGGACCAGAAGGCGCTGGTGCAGGGCGCGCGCCGCGGCGACGTCGTCGTCACCAGCGGCGGCCTGATCGGCAAGGTCACCAAGTCGACCGACGAGAACGAGGTCGAACTCGAGATCGCGCCCAACGTTCGGGTGCGCCTCGCGCGCTCCGGCATCGCCGACGTGCGGGCGAAAGGCGAGCCGGTCAAGAGCGAGCCGGCCAAGATTGAGTCGGCCAAGGACGCGCCGGCCAAGAAGGACGCCTGACGCGCGCCAGAAGCGCCGAGGAAACCTGATCCTATGCTTCGTCTCGCTCCCTGGAAGGTCGCCTCCATCCTGGCGCTGGTGTTTTTCGCCGCGCTGATGATCGTTCCCAGCTTTCTGCCCGCCGCGACCGTCGATGCGATCGACCGTCGCCTGCCGGGCTTCATTCCCTTCCGCCAGATCGTGCTCGGGCTCGACCTGCAGGGCGGCGCGCATCTGCTGATGGAGGTCGACAGCGCCTCGGTGGTCAAGACCCAGGTCGACCAGCTGCGCGACGACGTGCGGCAGAAGATGCGCGACGGCAAGATTCCGCTCAGCGGCGGCATTTCCGAACTGCCGCGCGGCGTGTTGGTGCGCATCGCCGATCCGGCCGAACGGGCGCACGCGCTCGAGCTCCTGGGTTCGCTCAACCAGCGCGTCGGCGGCGCATTGACCGGCGCGACCGGCCACACGCTCGACATATCCGACAACGGCGACGGCGCAGTCCAGTTGCTGCTCACCGAGGCGGCGACGACGGAAAAGATCCGTCAGGCCGTAACGCAGTCGATCGAAGTGCTCAACCGTCGCCTCAACGCCGCCGGCACCAAGGAGACGGTGGTCGAGCAGCAGGGGCTCGATCGCATCGTCGTCGAAGTGCCGGGCTTGCAGGACACCACCAAGGTCAAGGACCTGCTCGGCGCGACCGCCAAGCTGACCTTCCAGCTCGTCGCCGATCCCGGCGACCCGCCGAGCGAGACCGAGACGCTGCCGCAGGTGCAGGGCGGCACGATCACAGTGCAAAAGCGGATCATGGTCGACGGCGCCGATCTGACCGACGCCCAGCCGAGCTTCGACTCGCGCACCGGCGAGCCTGACGTCACCTTCCGCTTCAACCTGCGCGGCGGACAGCGATTCGGTCTGGTGACATCGGAGAATGTCGGTAAGCTGTTCGCCATCATTCTCGACGGGAAGGTGATCTCGGCGCCGCGCATCCTTGGCGCCATCACCGGCGGCAGCGGTCAGATCACCGGCAATTTCACCGTCGAGCAAGCCGACAACCTCGCCGTGCTGCTGCGCTCGGGCGCGCTGCCGGCCAAACTGACCGTCGTCGAGGAGCGCACGGTCGGTCCGGGCCTCGGCCAGGATTCGATCGACGCCGGCAAGCGTGCGGCGTTGGTCGGCGGCGCGCTGGTCTTCGTCTACATGCTGACGACCTACGGGGTGTTCGGAATCTTCGCCGATCTCGCGCTCGGCGTCCATATCCTGTTCATCTTCGGTTCGATGGCGCTGCTCGGCGCGACGTTGACCTTGCCCGGCATCGCCGGCATCGTCTTCACCATCGGCATGGCGGTCGATTCCAACGTGCTGATCTACGAGCGTATTCGCGAAGAATCGCATCTCGGCCGTTCGGTCGTCTCGGCGCTCGACGCCGGCTTCCGGCGCGCTTTCGCCACCATCGTCGACTCCAACGTGACGATGTTCGTCGCCGCCCTGATCCTCTATCTCTTCGGTTCGGGCGCGGTGCGCGGCTTCGCGGTGTCGCTTGGCCTCGGCATCCTCACCTCGATCATCACCGCAGTGACGATGACGCGCATGATGATCGCGCTGTGGTACCGGCGGACCCGCGCCGTCAAGCTGCCGATCTGAAGCGCGCAGGGAGCCCAAGCGATGAAACTGCTTCGCCTCGCGCCGGAAAACACCAAGTTCGGATTCATGCGGCTGCGCCGCGTGAGCTACCCGCTCTCGGCGGTGCTCTCGATCATCGCGGTGACGATGTTCTTCACCGTCGGCATGAATTTCGGCATCGATTTCCGCGGCGGCACCCAGGTCGAATTGCGCGCCAAGAGCGGAGTCGCCGATTTGGCGAGCCTGCGCGCTAAGGCCGAAGGCCTCGACCTCGGGCCGGTCGAAGCGCAGCGCGTCGGCGCGGAATCCGACGTCACTCTGCGCCTCGACGTGCAGTCGGGAGGGGCGCAGGGCGAGCAGACGGCGATCAACAAGCTGCGCCAGACCTTTGGCGACACCTACGAGTTCCGCAGCGTGGCGACCGTCGGGCCGCGCGTATCGGGCGAGTTGGTGCAAAGCGGCACGCTCGGCGTCGTCGTGGCGATCCTGGCGGTGCTCGCGTACTTGTGGTTCCGTTTCGAATGGCAGTTCGCGGTCGGCGCAATCATCGGCACGATGCACGATCTGCTGCTGACGGTCGGCTTTTTCTCGGTCACCCAACTCGAGTTCAACCAGACTTCGATCGCGGCGATTCTCACCGTCGTCGGCTACTCGCTCAACGAGACGGTCATCGTGCTCGACCGCATCCGCGAGGTGATGCGCAAGTACAAGCGGCTGTCGACCGCAGAGATCGTAGACATGTCGGTCAACGCGGTGTTGCCGCGCACGATCATGACCGCGACGACGGTGTTCCTCGCTCTGCTCGCGCTGTTTTTCCTTGGCGGCCACGTCATCCGCTCGTTCTCGGCGGCGATGATCTGGGGCATTTTCGTCGCCACCTATTCGTCGATCTTCATCTGCTCGCCGATGCTGATCTACCTCGGCGTGCGCGCCGATGCGTTCGACAAGGGCGCCGAAGCCGAGGGGGAGACCGAGCCGCAGCAACCCGCCAAGGCGCAGGTCTGAGCGCGCGCTTGCCTCCACGGGCGCGTCGGGCGAGGGTCTGACGCCATGGCGACGCTTCCGTTCGTTCCCGGCCGCCACGCGATCGAGTCCTACGGGGGCGGCGGCTTCCGCTTCGCCGGCATGAGCCATGTCGGCTCGATCCTGGCGACGCCGCGCGGCGTCTCCGCAGTCGCGGCGACGACCATCGCCGAGGTCGGCGACGAAGCGCTGGCGCCGCTGATCGCCGAACTTGAGGCGACGCCCGGCGCGGTCGAGCTGCTTTTCGTCGGCGCCGGCGCCGCGCCAGCGCGATTGCCGGACGCGCCGGGCGCGCGCCTGCGCGCGTTGGGCGTGCGCTTCGAGACGATGGCGACCGGCCCGGCGACGCGCATCTACAACGTCCTGGTCGAAGAGGGGCGGCGGGTCGCCGCGCTGCTGATCGCGGTCGCATGAGCCCCGATCCGCTCGCCGAGGCCTATGTCCATTGCGGGTGGATTGCGCGCGAGAACGCCCGCGACTTGTGGCTTGCCGCCCTGTTCGCGCCGCA
>Ga0302196_10000332_pt1 | contig 46762 bp, 38 predicted proteins | sample II_Bog_N1_3_FD_198794 | JGI IMG/M metagenome (GOLD analysis project Ga0302196, IMG submission 198794) | Peat permafrost microbial communities from Stordalen Mire near Abisko, Sweden - II_Bog_N1_3 | ecosystem: Environmental > Terrestrial > Soil > Wetlands > Peat | place: Sweden: Abisko... | reverse complement strand
TCCGACGTCGCCGGCACTCGCGTCGCGCTCAATACCCTCTTCGCGCTCGGGCAGACGCTGACCACCGCGGAGACCGCATATATCGGCGCCACTCTTTATCAGAGCGATGTCTTCGTCCCGACCTATCGAAGCGTGACCAACGAGACCACGCCGGTCGAATGGCGCGTGCTCAACGTGAGCCTGGGCTCGAAGTGGCACTTTCCCTATCACCAAGGTGACGTGCGCATCCATCCGCTGCAGACCTCGACGACGACCCAGGTCTTCGACGGCTCCGATGTGATCGCGAGCGCGTCCGACACCTTCGGCCCCAACCCGACGGTGACGCCGGCGGTGAGCGCGGCGAACCGGAATATCTTCACCTATCTCAATGGCCGCGTCGTGAACGACGCGACGGTGCCGGCGAACTACCCGGGCGGCGTCGCGCAGAAGGGCTGGATGCCGATTCAATTCGACGTTTCGCAGGTAGATCCCACGCAGGGATGCGTCGACCAGTACCACGTCGGCGCGGTGGCGGTGGACGCGGGGCTGAACAAGCCGGCTCCCTATGCCGCGATGATTCCAGGGACCGCGAGCAAGACCGTGTGCGATCTGCAGGAAGCGCTCGAGGTCAACCTGGCGCCCACCGATATCGGCGCCGATTATGGCGCGAGCAGCGCCGATCAAACCCAGATCGTCAATGTGCTCACCGACCCGGAGCAGCTCGGCAAGGCGGAGGAGCTGGTGCAGATGGTGCGCGGCTTCTGCTTCGCCACCACGCCCAACCAGCTCGACTCCGACCTGGGCGCGCCGGGCGGCGCGGTCCAGGTCCACCCGACCCTGAGCCAATGCAATGACCCCTCGCAATATGGTGTATCAGCGGGCAATGCCAGCCTGTATGCGCTGGGCGGATTCGTCCATTCCCAAGTCGCCGTCATTCCCGATACCCCTTATGTATCGAATGTCCTGAACAAGGCGCGGCCGACCGTCGCCTATGCAGGCGCGCTCGACGGGCAGCTGCACGCGTTCTATGTGCCGCGCAGCGACGGCGCCGACCTGGGATATACGGGACCGACGACCTATGACTCGCCGCTCAATGCCAGCGCGTCCACCGCGTTCTCGCGGACGCTCTCGCCGTTCACCACCGCCCCGCCCGCGATGACGGAGCTGTGGTCGTTCATCCCGCCAGGGCAGCTGCCTTATCTCTATAGCAACGGAGCCGAGGTCGATTCATCGCCGGTGGTGATCGACGTATATGGCGACTTCAACGGCGACGGCATCCGCAGCTGGCACACCGTCCTGGTGGCCTCGGCCGGCGGCAGCAACCGCGAGCTGTTCGCGCTCGATATCACCAACCCGCTCGCGCCGACGATGCTGTGGGATCTGCAATCGAGCTACAGCACCTCCTTGCCCTACGCACCGGTTCCGCTCACCGACGATGACACCGGGATTGGAACCAACGACGAGGCGTTTGTCTGGCAGAACAATTGCCGCGCCGACGCAGGCGCCAGCTGCTCGCCCGCGACCTATCAGCTCCCGCCCATCAGCGACCCGGGCCGCAGCTTCTCCGGGCCCTACAATTATGTTCATCTGGGCGCGAGCCAGTCGGTCAGCGTCGCGCCGATGCGGCGCAATGGCCAGCCGGTCTTCGGCGTCTTCGTCGCCACCAACGAGCCGGCGGGCAACGGCGTCTATGTCTTCTCCATCGATATCGTCACCGGTCAGAAGCTGTGGGAGTGGCGCAGCCCTTACGACACCAGCAGCATGGCGGCCGGGCAGGCGAGCGGCGTCGGCAATACGCCGCCCGCGGGCGTGACGCTGCTCTCCAAGGCGGGCAACAACCTCATCGACACCGTCTATGTCGGCGACGACACCGGCAACCTCTGGGAGCTCGATGCCGCGTCGGGGCAGAGCCTCACTTCGTATACGGCGGCGCTTGGCTGCGCGAACGGCGGCTGCAACTATTCGCTGAGCAATGCCTATGGATATACGGTCGACGCGGGCCCGCAGCCGATCAGCACGCTCTCTACGCTCTTCTACATCTCGGGCTCGACGCCGACGACCAGCCAGTTCTATCCGTATATCAACCAGACGCTGCTCGCCTATGGAACCGGCGGCACCGATACCGTCTCGGCGCTGCCGAACGTGCCCAACGGCGCCATCCACGTGCTCCCGGTCGGCGCCTCGGGCCGCTATCAGTCGGGCGATGTCACGCCGGCGCTGCAGCCCACGCTGCTCGCCAAGGGCGTCGCGAAGGAGATCTCCGGATATCCGCGCTACCTCACCGGAGGCCAGCGCGTGTTCGGATCGATCGTCGCCACCAATGACGAGCTGTTCTTTGGCGCCACGGCAGGCACGGTCACCGACATCGACAAGCGCGGAGATCCGAACGCGCTCCAGGGCGCGACCTATGGCATCAGCCTCAACGCGGCGGCCTCGGGCTCGAGCACCCTGTCGACCGCGAATCAGATCAGCAGCGGCCACGGCGGCATCGGCGGCACCGTGGCGGTCAGCACCAACACCGCGGGCCAGGTGACCGTGGTCACCGTGACCGCCGGCCAGATCGTGACCACCGTGGTGACCGGCATCAACAACACGGCCGCCGAACACTCCATCAACAACCTCGGCCTGACGCCCACCGGATTGTTGGGTTGGATCATGCGGCGGAGTGGACATGACTATTAGTCGCTCGCGCGGCGCGCCGCGCGGCCTCACGCTCATCGAGGTCATGGTCGCGCTGGCCATCCTCGCCATCGCCATCCTCGGCCTGGTCGGCGGGCTGGTGGTGGCCTCTTCGGCCAACGGCTGGGCGGCGACGCGCACGCAGATGTCTGGCTTTGCCCAGAGCCGGCTCGAGCGGCTGGTCGGCCAGGTGAAAGGAACCATCTGCAGCTCGGTCGCCACCGATATCCAGGGCGCGATCAGCTGCTCGGTGATGGCGACCGCGCCCTCCCCGTTCAATCCCGATGTTCCGGCGGGCACCGGAGGCTGGATGATGGATATCATCGATTGGCCGAGCCTCTCGCCGAGCGGCGGCACGCCCGCGGTCAATGGCGGCGACGATGTGATGTACGGGCCGGTGGTGGTCCTGGGCGACTCCAATGCTGTCGATACCGCGAAGACACTGGCCTTGCGCTCGACGATCGTCGCCGGCTGGGCTGGCGGCTCTTCGTCGGGCGACGGCACTGGCTGCGACAGCACACTGGTGCAGAGCAATCCCGCGGTGCTCTGCCGCGAGATCCACATCGAGCCCTATGACGTGGCCACCGGCAGCACCTCCACGGATGGCGGCGTTCCCACCGCGCATTTGCTGCGTGTCTGGGTGCGCGTCCTGCGCGGGGGGACGACCGACTGGCACATTGGCAGCGTTCTCCTGCAAGAAAACCTGGCCCAACAATGACGCCGATACTTCGCAAGCGCTCCTCGCGCGGATTCACGCTGGTCGAGATCATGGTGGCCGCGGCGCTGCTCATCGTGATGATCGGCGCGACCTTTGGCGCGCTGATCGCGACCAACAACTCTTCGCAGCGCATCTATCGAATCGCGGTGACGCAGGAGATCGCGCGCCAGGGCCTCGATATCCTCGCGGCCGATATCCGCGAGGCCGGTCTGGGCATCGCCGGCGGTTCGGTGAATGCCGCTCCCAACTTTGGCCTGCCGACGGGGGTGCAGATCCAGATCCCGGTGATCTATTCGGGCCCCAATATCACCGTCACGCAGCCCAACCAGACCTCGTCCATCGTCACCAATTCGATCTTCATCCTCAGCGCGGAGGCCAGCACGGTGGGTATGCCGGCCGATACCACGGCCGTCCCCGGCATCCAGGGCGAGGTGGTCGCGGTCACCGGCGCATCACCGCCGCTGCTGCAGGTCGCCTGCGCCCAGCTGAATGGCTCGCTGGTCAATTGTGACGGCAGCGCGAGCCCGATCATCATCGGCTCCTCGCCGCTGCTCATCGGCGACCTCCGCCACGCGGCGGTGGTGACTCCCACGCTGGTGACCAGCGGCGCCTCCGGAACTGAGCTCGTCACCACCCAGGAGGCGCAGTCGGGTGGATTGCCGCAGGTCGATCCGAAGTCTCCCTATGGCATTCCCAGCGGCGCGATCCTCTCCCGCCTGCGGGTGGTGCATTGGTATCTGAAGCAGACCGACCCCTCCGCGCCGCCGCGGCTCTACCGCAGCACGCCGGTCCTCGGCGCCAAGGGAAGCAGCTCGGCGAACCTGGCGACGCTGGGCGCGTTCAGCGACGAGACCACCGACCCGGTCAATGGTGTGCAGGGGAAGGAGATGGGCGCGGGGCCGATTCAATCGCTGCAGATTCGATATATCCTCGACCCCTACGCGACCAATCAGTTCTCCCAATTCCAGATTGCGAATTCGATCAGCCCGGTCGGCACGGCGGACATCGCCAGCAACATTGTTCCGCAGGCGGTGAGCACGCTGCGCGAAGTGCGCATCGAGATCGTCTCGCTGGCGGACCAACCGGACCTCGCCACCAACTTGGGGCAGCTGCAGATCGGCTACACCACGCCTGGGTTTGAAGGCACGTCACCCACCGCAGGCACGGGCGGCGGCGCCGGAGGCGGAAGCGGCGGAGGCAGCGGAGGAGGGACTGCGGCGGTGGTTCCGACCGACCCCTATCCCCGGCGCGCATTCACCGTGCGCGTAACGCCCCGCGCGCTGCAAGGAGCCAGACTATGACCTCGATCTTCCGCAACCGCGCCCAGCGCGGAATGGCCATGGTCGTGGTCCTCTCGATGGTGGTGCTGCTCACGGTCCTGGTGAGCTTCGCCATCACCATCTCGAACCAGGACCGCGGGCAGGCGAGCAAGCAGATCTCCAATGCCGGCATCGACGCGGCGCTCGAGTCGTCACTGCAATATTCGCGCGGTCTCTTCGCGGCGAACTATCTGACCTCCAATCACTGGTCGAACTATCTCTCGCTCGATTACAGCTCCCCCTCGTCGATCTCGTCGCTGGAGACCGCTTATCCGGAGCTGGTGGTGCCGGGCCTGCCGTCGAACTTCAGCTGCGTTGCCTATGCGCGCGACGATATGGACGAGCCGCTGGGAATGAACGACGCGGGCGTGGACAACAACCTGCGCATCTTCGTCGGCGCGCTCTGCACCACGCCGGAGGGAAAGACGGCGGAGATCTCCGCGCCGCTCGAATACAACCCGACGGCGACGACCTATTCGTCGCAGGGCTCCGGCGGCACGCAGGGCATCAACAACTACGCGCGGCAGCAGGGATACCGGTAGAGGGAGCCTCTGCGGCTCTCCTCGTCGAGCGAAGCTCGACCAGCCCCTTCCCTGTTGCGGCGGGATCGGTCCACGCATCGTGCGATCGCGCGTTGGCCGCAGCGAAGGGGCGAGCCCCCAACGAAATGCGGACATAAAAAAGGGCCCGGCGCGAGTTGCGCGGGGCCCTTTTCTCGAGAGCGGCAGGCGCCGCCTTCGCGAAAGCTAGCCGACCTTCTTGACGGCGACCTTCGACTTGCCGACCTGCGGCTTCTCCTCGCCGAAGACGTCCTTCATGGTCACGGCCGGCTGCTTGGCCTTCTCGAGCAGCGCGTTGACCGAGCGGAGCACCTTGGCGCGGGCGCGGCGGGTGATCGCCTTGCCGGCGAGCGCCGCCTCGAGCTGCTTGCGCGAGAAGCCGCGGCCGCTCTTCGGCTTGGCGATGGCCTCGGCTCCGGCCTCCTTCTTCTCGCCCTTCTTCGCCGCGCGGGCGAGCGCCAGCTTGTGGTCCTCTTCGCCGCGCGATTCGATGCGCGTGGAGGCCCAGTAGACCGCTTCCGACTTCAGCTTCTTCGACTCGAGAAACGCTGCCAACGCGGACATCTGCTCTCCTGGAAAAGCGGCTCCGCACAGCGGAGCGGTTCAAGAAAATCATCGGCCGCGCGGGTGAAGGCGCGGCTTGCGGGGGCCCTTGTAACCATAGAGCGGCTGCGATCTCAAGCGGCGCGCCGATGGAAAGCGCGCTCGAGACATCGGATCGACGTCCGACAGGTGGGCGCGGGCGGGCGCATGCCAGGGCGAATTCGTCGAGGGAGATGCAACGCGTGACTAACGCCGCGCGAGCGCGGAGTCAGCCGCAAACGGGAGGGGAGGCTCATCGAACGCGTTCGAGGAGGGAAACCGCAGAGGGTCCCTCAATGGAAATCGCGGCTCGGCAGCGCCAGCGGCATCTCCTGCAGTGCGGGGGCCCACAGGGTATCGGCGATGAGGTGGACCACGCCCGATTCGATCTGCAGCTTGCCGGTGACGCCGAGGAGCGAGGCGGTGCGGGCGAGGAGCTCGTGCTGCTCGAAGACCTGCCGCCAGAGGACCGCGTTGACGAAGCCGGTCTCGTCCTCGAGGGTCATGAAGGTCACGCCCGCCGCGGTGCCCGGGTGCTGGCGGCAGATGACCAGGCCCGCGTAGCGCACGCGCTGGCCGTGGCGCATCGCCGCGACCTGGCGCGCCGAGGGCAGGCGCTGCGCCTCGAACGCCGCGCGCAGGGGCTGGAGCAGGTGGCCGCTGGCGCTGTGCGAGGCGCGCCGGTAGTCCCAGCCGATCTGCTCGAAGGGCGTGAGCGGCCGGAACGCGAGCTTCTCGCTGCCATCCACGTCGAGCGCGAGCGGGATGGGCTGCGCGCGCGCGTGCCCGCGCACCTGCCAAAGCGCCTCGCGGCGGGCGAGCCCGAACGAGTCGAGCGCGCCCGCCTCGGCCAGCGCGGCCAGCTGCTTCTCCGGGAGCGCCGCCGCGCGCACGAAGGCCTCGAGCGTCTGCGCGCCGCCGCTCGCCGCGACGATGCGCGCGCCCTCGGCCTCGCTCAAGCCCTTCACGCAGCGCAGGCCCATCCGCAGCGCGCCCTCCTCCACCGCGCAGTCCCAGCCGCTGCGCCGTGCGTCGACCGGCCGGATCTCCACCCCGTGCCGCCGCGCGTCCTCGACGAGGGTCGACATCGAATAGAAGCCCATCGGCAGCGAGTTGATCAGCGAGCAGGCGAATTCGACCGGATAATGGCGCTTCAAATAGGAGCCGGCATAGCTGATGAGCGCGAAGCTCGCGGCGTGGCTCTCGGGAAATCCATATTCGCCGAAGCCGCAGATCTGCTTGAAGACCCGCTCGGCGAACTCGGGCGTGATTCCTTTTTGTTCCATCCTCGATATCAGCCGCTGCCGGTGCTGCTCGATGCGCCCGCTCTTGCGCCAGGCCGCCATATCGCGCCGCAGCTGATCGGCCTCGCCCGGCGTGTAGTCGGCGGCGACCACCGCGAGCTTCATCACCTGCTCCTGGAAGAGCGGGATCCCCAGCGTCTTCTCCAAGACTGGCACGAGCGACGGGTGCGGATATTCGACCTTCTCCGTCTTGTCCCGGCGGCGCAGGTAGGGATGGACCATCCCGCCGGTGATCGGCCCCGGGCGCACCAGGCTGATTTCAATGACGATGTCGTAATAGTTCTTGGGTTTGAGCCGCGGGAGCATCGACATCTGCGCGCGGCTCTCGATTTGAAAGACACCCACGGTATCGGCCCGGCATATCGCCGCATAGGTCTCCGGATCGTCGGGAGGGATGGTCGCAATCGATAGCTTGCGGCCTCTCTGCTGCTCAATCAGATCGAAGCAGCGGTGCAGGTGCGAGAGCGCGCCCAGGCCGAGCAAGTCGACTTTGAACAGCCCGAGCGTCTCGACATCGTCCTTGTCCCATTGAATGACGGTGCGCCCTTCCATGGTCGCGTTCTCAATCGGCACCAGGTCCGATACCTCCTCGTGACCGAGGAGGAATCCGCCCGGGTGGATCGAGAGGTGGCGCGGGAAGCCCAATATCTCCTGCGATAGTTGCATCAGCTGTTGATAGACCGGCGAGGTGAGGTCGAGCCCCGCCTCCTGCAGGAGCGCGCCGCCGGCCGCGCTGTAGCGCGAGAGCAGCCGGGCCGACCGCTCCAGCTCGGTGGCGGGGATGCCCAGCGCCTTTCCCACGTCGCGGAGGGCCGAACGCGGGCGATAGCTGATCACATTGGCCACCATCGCGGCGCGGGCGCGGCCATACTTCTTGTAAACGTATTGAATGACCTCTTCGCGGCGCTGGTGCTCGATATCCAGGTCGATATCCGGCGGCTCGTGCCGTTCTTTCGAAATGAACCGCTCGAAGAGCAGGCCCATCCGCACCGGATCGACGGCGGTGATGCCCAGGCAGAAGCAGACCGCCGAGTTGGCCGCCGAGCCGCGCCCCTGGCAGAGGATGTCCTGCGCGCGGCAGAACTCGACGATCTCCTTCATGGTCAGAAAGTATCCGCAGTAATCGAGCTCCTCGATGAGCGCGAGCTCCTTCTCCAGCTGCTGCAAGACCTCTGCGGGCGGCTCGCCGGAATATCGGCCCTGCGCGCCGTCGAGCGTCTGCTTGCGCAGCCACTGCGCCGAGCTGGTGCCGTCGGGGAGCGCTTCAGCGGGATATCGATAGCGCAGCTCCGCGAGGGAGAAAGTGCAGCGCGCGGCGATCTCCAGCGTGCGCGCGACGGCGGCCGGGTCGTCGCGGAACAGCTCGGCGAAGGCGTGCGGCGTCTTGAGCGCGTGCTCGGCGTTGGGCTTGAGCAGGCGGCCCGCCTGCTGCACCGAGGTGCCGGCGCGGATGCACGCAAGGATGTCCTGCAGCGGCCGGCGCGAGGGCGCGTGATAGAGCACCTCGGTGGCGGCTGCGATAGGAAGGGCATATTCGCGGGCGCGCGCGCGCAGCTGCGCTTCGGCCTGCGACTCCTCGGCGCGCAAGTGTCGAGTTGCCAGCGCATAGAGCCGGTCGCCGAACGCGTCGCGCAGCGCACCCGCCGGGACGAGATCGCGCGCGGTGGCTCCAGGAGCGGCTTCGCGCACGATCAGCGACTGGTCGCCACCCCACAAGGCAATCAATCCGTCCGCCCGTTCGCACAGCTCGCGCCAGGTGACGAGCGAGCGGCCCTTCTCCGAGCGCAGCCGGCCAGCGGTAATCAGCTGGCATAGGTTCGAATATCCCCGCTTGTTGGCGGCGAGGAGCACCATCGTCGAGTTGTCTTCGAGCGACATCTGCGCGCCGCAGAGGAGCTTCACCCCCAGCTCTTTCGCCTTCTCCCACGCGCGCACGATTCCATAGAGGCCGTCGCGATCGCAGAGCGCGAGCGCGTTCAGGCCCAATCGGTGCGCCTCTTCGATCAGCTCGTCGGGGTGGCTCGCCCCCTCGAGAAACGAGAAGTTGCTCTTGCAGAAGAGCGGCGCATATCCGGTCACCGGGCGCGCTCCATCTCAGGCGACCGCGCCCTGCAGCTGCCAGCAGCGGCGGCGCCGGTCGTAGAAGATCCAGAGCAGCTCGCCCAGCGAGGTCTCGGCAAAGTAGTAGTCGCGCTCGAGCTCGCGCTGCCACCAGCCGCCGGAGAGGCGGTGCGGGCCGTCGAGCTTGACCACGCGGCCACCGGAGAGACCGGTGATCAGCCAGCCGTCCGGCTCGCGCGATTCGCGCGGCGGGAGCGCGAGCGCCTTCGCGTTCACCCGGCGGATGAGCTGGCGTGGAGAGCCGGGGCGCGGCTGGGCGGGCGGCAGCGCGGCGAGCGGCTCCCACGAATAGCGCGCCTCCGGGAGATGGCCCGGCTCGAGCCGCGCGTGCACCACCGCGCTCTCGCCGAACGCCGCGCGCAGCCGCGCGAAGGCGCGCGCCGCCGCCGCCAGATCGCGCTTGGGGGCCTGCGCGTGCATCTCCAGCTGCTCGCGCGTCGCCGGCGCGGCGCGCGCGGTGAGCGAGAGGCGCACCACGCCCGCAGGCAGCGCGAGCGCGTCGAGGCGCAGGTGGAGCAGGTTCACCAGCTGCGCCGCCTCCAGCGTGGGCGCGGCCGGCCGCAGCCGCTCGCAAATCTCCTCCGCGGCCGGGCGCACGCGCGCCCTCTTCGCCGAGGGATCGCGCAGCGATTGGGACGAGTGCAGGCCGAGCTGCAAGAAAAGCTCGCTCGCCGCTTCGCCGCGTGAGGCGAGCTTCGCCAGCAGCGCGTCGAGCAGCTGCTTGGCGAGGAAGGTGAGCCGCGCGCGATCGCTCTCGGCGTCGTCGAGTTCGAGGACGAGCCGCAGCGGCTCCTCGGGCGCGAGCGGCCGCAGGGGCGCCGCCAGCTCGCCCGCCGCCTGCCGCCGCAAACGGTGCGCCTCCGGGCCGAAGCGGCGGAGGATGCCGGCGGCCGGCAAGCGGAGAAACTCGCCCAGGGTCTGCACGCCCAGCTGCTCGAGCGCGGCCAGCGTCTCGGGCGGAAGCCCCGCGCGCGAAAGCGGCACCCGCGCGGCCGCGCGCTCTTCCTCGAGAGGAGAGTCGAAGACCAACGCGCGCTGGCCGCGCAGCGCCTTGGCCACCGCGGCGCAGGCGAATCGTTGGTACCCCACACAAATGGCGCAGAGCAGCTTCGCCTTCTCCAGCGCACTCCGCAGCGCGGCGGCCCAGCTCTCCAGCGATTCGAACAGGTGCAACAGCCCGGAGGCGTCGAGCCAGAAGAGGCCCGGCTCGCCCTCGGCCGGCTCGACGCGCGCGCTGAATTCGCGCAGCGCGAGCAGCAGCTCGCCCGAGCCGCGCGCGATCTCTTCGCCGCTGATCACACCGGTGCAGAGCGACGGCGCGAGCGAGCGCGCGGTACCGGCGCGCATGCCGGCCAGGACCCCGCTGCGCTGCGCGGCCCGGTTGACGGCGAGGATGAGCCCCTGCGGCCGATCGCTCTCGACCAGCGCCACCGGCGACGCGCGCCACTCCGGGTGCGCGCGCAGCAAGAGCTGCAGCGGCAGCGCCGGCACGTCAACGCAGGCCAGCCGGTCCACAGCACTCCTCCTGGTGCGTCCAGCCCGGCGCGCGCCGCTTGTCCTTGAGCGCGCGCAGCTCGCAAACGAAATGGCCCTCGGCGCGGCGGGTGCGCGAGACCTCCGCGCGAAGCGAGACGAGCGAGCTGAGCGACGGCGCCTCGCTCGGCTTGTGCGTGAGGAAGAGCACCGCCGCGCCGTACTTCTGCGCAAGGCCCATCAGGCGCGTGAGCAGCGGCGCCGGCAGCGCGGCCTCGCCCAGCTCGACGACCACCAGGCCGAACGCGCCCGAGCGCAGCAGCTGGTCGGCGGCGCGCCCCATCTCCTGCGCCGCCTCGAGCCGCACCACCGCGAGCGCGGCGAGATCGACGCCGCTCGCCTCCGCGTCGGGAGGGAAGAAGCTGGCGCTGCGCGGACCGATCCACGCCGCCGTCTCGCCCGCCAGCTGCGCCTCGAGCACCAGGCCCATCGCGAACGTCAGCGGCGCGCCCGCGCGCGGCGAGGAGAGCTCGGTGAGCCGGCCGCACAGCTGTGCGTGGCTCCAGGCCTGCGCGGGCGCGCGCGGCGCGGCCTCGCTGTTTTCGAGCTGCGCGGGAACGAGCTGGAGCGCCGGGGTGGCCATCGGGGCTCACTCGATCTCGCGGCGCAGCTCGATCACCTTGCCGAGCAGCACCAGCTCGTTCTGGCGAAAGACGACCGGAGAGAAGTCGGGGTTGGCCGGGTGCAGCTCGGCGCGGCCCGCGCGCAGGCGGAGCGTCTTGACGGTGGCCTCGTCCCCGAGCAGCGCGACGACGATCTCGCCGCTCTCGGCGGTGGCCTGCTGGCGGACGATCACCACGTCACCGTCGAGGATGCCGGCGAGCTTCATGCTCTGGCCGCGCACGCGCAGCGCGAAGAGCTGGCCCGACCGCTTGCGGCCCAGCGCGGCCGCCGGCGCCGAGGCCGACAGCGACGCGGGCAGATACCCTTCGATGTTCTCCGCGGCCAGCACCGGCGCGCCCGCCTGCACGCGGCCGAGCAGCGGCACCCACTGCGGCGGCGCCGGCATCATCTCCGGCAGGCGGATCCCGCGGCCGGTGCGGACCAGCCGCTTCTCTGCGACCAGCGCCTCCAGGTGCTGCTGCGCGCTCTGCACCGCGGAGAAACCGAGCGCGCGCTGCACGTCGCGCACGGTGGGCGGCTCGCCCGAGAGCAGCCGCCGCTGCACGAAGGAGAAGACCTGCTCGCGCGCCGCGCCGGGTTTGCGTTTGGTGTCCATTCGCGATCCATACAGACAACTGTCTGTTTGGATCAAGCGCGGCCGCGCCAGACGCGCTCAGGCGCGCCCTAGAAGCGGTAGACGATGTTCCCGACCGGGCAGGACACCCAGACGTTTACGCCGTCGAAGGCCACCGCGGTCGGCGCGCTTGAAAGCGGGATCGTCGCCAGCGTCGCGCCGTCGCTCGCGCGCAGCTTGCTCACCGTGTTGCCGCCGGTGTTGGCCACCCAGAGGCTTGCGCCGTCGAAGGCGATGCCGCTCGGCTGCGAACCCACGTTGAAGGTGCCCGCGGCGGTGCCGTCGCTCGCGCGCACCCGCGAGACGGTGCCGTCGGTGACGTTGGTGACCCAGAGGTACGCGCCGTCGAAGGCGATGCCGCCGGGGCTCTGGCCCACTGTCACGGTGCTGGTGTTGGTCGGGTCGCTCACGCTCACCCGCTCGAGGGTGGCGCCGCCGTTCTGCGCCACCCAGAGGTTCGCGCCATCGAAGGCGAGCGCGATCGGCTTCTGCCCCACCGAGACGCTGGCGGCCGCGCTGCCGTCGCTGGCGGCGAGCGCGGAGACGAACCCGGAGACGACGTTGCCAATCCAGATCTCCTTGCCGTCGAACGCCATCGCGCCGTTGCCGTTGGAGGAGAAGGTGCCGCCGTCGCTGCCGTCGCTCGCCCGCATGCGCGCGATGTTCGGACCCGAGCCGACCGCGCTGCTGATCCAGAGATAGGTGCCGTCGAAGGCGATGCCGCTCTCCGCGCCGCCGGTGCTGTAGCTGCCGAGGACGGTGGCGTCGCTCGCGCGCACCTTGCTGACCGAGCCGCTCGAGGAGGTGATCCACATGTTCACGCCGTCGAAGGCCATCGCGCCGGGGCCGGTGAGCGCGAGGCTCGAGAGCGTCTGGTTGGTCGCGTACCAGCGCATCTGCGCGACCTGGAGCGGGTTGACGCCGATGGCGGACGCGCCCGCGGGGCCGACGATGCCTTGCGGACCGGCGTCGCCCGCGGGGCCGGGCGCGCCGCTGCACGCGTAGCTCTTGCTGCCGTCGGGCGCGGTGAACTGCGCGCCGCCGTTGGCGCAGGTACCGCTCGAGTCCGCGCTGGCGCTGATCGAGCCACCCGCCGGGCCGTAGGCGAAGAGCACGCCCGCGTCGACCGAGTAGCTGCCGCCGTCGGCGACAGAGATCTGGAAGAGCGCGCTGCCGCTCGCGCCGGTCGCGCCGGGGGCCCCGGTCGCGCCGGGGGCGCCAGGCGCGCCGGGCGAGCCCGCGGCGCCATTGCAGAGGAAGCTCTCGCCGCTCGCGCTGATCAACTCGACGCCGCCCGCCGCGCAGTGGGCGTCGTTGACGGCGAGCGAGAGCGCGCTCACCGACTCGCCGGCCGGGCCTGCGACGAACAGCGCGCCGCCATCGAACGAGACCGAGCCTCCGTCGGCCACCTCGATCGAATAGCTCGCGCTGCCGGCCGGTCCCTGCGGCCCTTGCGGGCCCTGGGGGCCTTGTGGCCCTTGCGGCCCGCTCACCAGGACCATCCCGCCGTCGATGATGACCTGTCCGCCGTCGGCGACGCTCAATTGATAGACGGTATCGCCGGTGGCACCCGTCGCGCCGGTGGCGCCCGTCGCGCCCGTCGCGCCTTGTGGTCCGGGCAGCCCAGAGCCCCCTTGCGGACCTGCGCCACAAGCAGCGACGCACAGCGCGGCCACGGCCAGAGCGAGCTTGCGCATGATCCACCTCGTATCGTTCGCGAGATTTGGGTTCATAGAATTCGATGGTTCCTTACAGCTTGGTAATGCCCTGGCCGGTGCCCACCCAGAGGTTGATTCCGTCGAAGGCCATCGTCCAGGGGCCATTGGCGACCGGATAGGTGCCAATCAGCGCGCCGTCGCTCGCGCGCAGCTTGGTCACGCTGTTGCTGCCGTAGTTGGCGACCCAGACATTCGCGCCGTCGAAGAGCACGGCCAGCGGCGAAGTCCCCACCGGAAAGACGCCGCCGTCGCTCAAGTCGCTGGCGCGGATGCGGTGCACCGTATTGTCGGAGCTGTTGCTGATCCACATATAGGCGCCGTCATAAGCAATGCCGCTGCCGGAGCTCGCCCCGCTGCCCACGGCGATCGTACCGACGTTGTTGCCATTGCTCGCCACCAACCGGTGGACCTGATTGCCGCCGGCGATGGTGGCCCAGATGTCCGTTCCATCAAATGCGAGCTGGTTGGGATTGAACTCGACAGGATAGGTGCCCAGGATCCCTCCGTCGAGCGGATTGAACTTGACGAGGCTGCTCCCGGAACCCCCTCCGATGGCCACCCAGAGATTGGTTCCGTCGGAGGTGATTCCGTCGGCCCATTGCCCCACATATGGCCCGCCCGCGTCGAGCGAGTTGATATCCGCGGCGAGGCTCGCCGACTTGTCGAAGGAGAAGACGTGCGCGCTGCTGGCGACCCACATCCGCGTTCCATCGAAATAGGCGGTCACCGGGTGGGCGGCATAGGACTCGTTGGTGAAATCGATATATCCCGCGTCGGTGGCATCGCTGGGGCGGACGCGGACGACGCAGTCGCAGCCATATCCAGCCACCCAGAGATAGTTTCCATCGAATCCCATCCCGGTCACGCCGCCAGGAATGGCGAGGCTGACGCCCGCTTGATTCACCTCATACCAATGCAGCGTCGCGACCTGGAGAGGATTGAGAACGCGGCCGGGCGCGCCTTGCGGGCCGGTGGCGCCTGTCGCGCCAGCCGCGCCGGAAGCGCCATTGCACGCATAGGTGATGGTCCCATCGGCCGCCGTGAAGGCGGTGCCGCCGCTCGGACAGTTCGGATCGTTGGGGTTCAACAAAGTGGCAGATATCGCGCGCCCCGGCGCGCCCGGCAGGATCTCCACGCCGCCATCGAGGATTCGCATGCCGCCGTCGGCGAGCGTCGCCACATAGAGCGCCGCGCCGTCGGGGCCGCGCGCGCCGGGAGCGCCGGTGGCGCCGGTGGCTCCCGCGCTCCCAGCGAGGCCGGTCAATCCGGTGCAGACAAACGTGATGGTTCCGTCGGCGGCCGCATAGCTGACGCCGCCCGCCGGGCAATCGTGGCTTCCGATGCCGAGCTCCGCGCTCGAGAGCCCTTGTCCAGCCGCGCCCGCCACTGCCGAGACGGAGCCCGATTCAATGAAGCCGCCGTCGAATTCGATTTGATAGGTGGCCACGCCGTCCGGGCCCGCCGGGCCTTGCGGGCCGGCAGGTCCGAGCGCTCCGGGCGCTCCGGCGAGGACCGCCAGCCCTCCGTCGAACGAGAGCTCGCTGGAGAATTGATAGATGGCCACTCCGTCCGCGCCAGCCGCCCCGGTCGGGCCGGTCGCGCCCGCGGGCCCGGCGCGTCCCGCGCCGCCGCGCGAGCCGAGAGGACCTGTGCTTCCACACGCGCAAAGCAGGAGAGTGAGCGCCGCGAATGAACCTCTCATTTCATTCACCTCGTCGAGCCGCTGGTCCCTTCACCATCCTTGCGAAACAAGCGAGATGCAACAGGCACCTTTTCCCACCCGCTCCCTTCGACGGAGCCGCGCAGCCGCCAGTTGGCCGATGTCCGTTGGACACCCATCCGATGCTGGCGGCCGCCGGCGCTGATACCAGCCATGCATGCTTTCTTTCGCCTCGCCGAAGCTCGCCCCGCGCCTCTCCGTGTTCGTGCGCAGCCTGCTTCCCATTCCGCTGGTGCTCGCGCTCACGCTGCTCCTGCGCTGCGGCGGGCCGGGGCCCGCGCTCTCCGAAGGCGGCGAAAACATCGAGAGCAGCGGGCCGCTCACCACGCTGCGTGTGCATTACCCCGCCGGCTCGCACCACCTCTCGATCCGCGGCGACTCCGGCGGTCTGAACTGGTCGGCCGACGCAGCGCTGGACGATGCGGGCGGCGATATCTGGACCTATACGACCCGCGCGGCGGCGGGGGCCTTGCATTGGAAGCCGCTCCTCGACGGCAGCTGGAGCATCGGCCCCAACTACGCCGCGAATGCCGGGGATACCGTCGATGTCTATCCCTGGTTCCAATCGCAGAGCGGCAGCGTCGTGCGGTTCGACAACTGGTGGTCGAACGACCTGCAGAACAGCCGCCCGATTTGGGTCTACACGCCCCCTTCCTATGCCGAGCAGACCGGCGAGCAATATCCGGTCATCTATATGCACGACGGGCAGAATCTATTTGATCCCAACTATGCCTTTGGCGGAACGACCTGGCAGGTCGCGCAGTCGATGGACCAGGGCGCGCTCGACGGGAGCATCCGCGAGGCCATCGTGGTGGGCATCGGCAACACCGACAACCGCATCTGGGAATATACGCCCAACGATAGTTTGACCGGATATACCGGCGGCGGCGCAGCGACCTATCTCTCGTTCATGACCGACGAGCTGATGCCGCAGATCAACCAGGGATATCGGACCAGCACCGACCGGCTCGACACCGCCATCGTCGGTTCGTCGCTGGGCGGGATCGTCTCCGCCTGCGCGGGCCTCTGGCGGCCCGATGTCTTCGGATTGGTCGGGGTGATGTCGCCCTCGACCTGGTGGCACGACGACTGGATCATCGGCGCTGTGCAAGGCACCGCCAGCGCGCCCGTCAAGCCGGCGCGGGTCTATGTCGACAGCGGCGACTCCGGCGACGACGGCGACGGAGATCCTGGCGCCACCGAAGACGATGCGACGCTGACCACGCAGCTATTCCAAGCTTATCAAGGCGTCGGATATATCGACGCCGAGCATGTGATTGGACAGGGCGATACCCACACCGAGTCGGCGTGGGCGCGCAGGTTCCCCGGAGGAATGCAGTTCCTCCTCGGCGGCCGGGCGAATCAATAGCTAATCGATAAATGACAGGTTGCGCGCGATGCGGCCGTCGGCGAGCGGCGCCACCGGAATGCCGGGCGGGCCGGCCGGAATTCCAGACGGCGCGAGCGTGCCAGGCTGCAGCTCATTCGCCAGCGTCGCCAGCGAGCGGGCCAGCTGCTGCAGCGGCTCGGCCGCGACCTCGTAGCGGTTGCGCCGCCCTTCGCGCGCTCGCCGGAGGAATCCGGCGCTCTCCAGCTCATTCACCAGCCGCTGCACCGCCCGCTCGGTGAGGCCCACGCTCTCGGCCACGTCGCGCAGACGCGCCGAGGGATTGCGAGCGACACAAGCGAGCACCTGGGCGTGATTGGTCACGAGGAGATTCATGCCCATATCGGGACATGAATCCACATTCGCGTCCAATTTTTCACCCGCTCTGATTCCAGACAAGGATGTCCGGAAACCACGCAAGTGTGCGCCGCGGCCCGTCTGCGCGAGCGGCGATTTCAAAAACGCTTCTGGCGCGGCCGCTTCGGATGCCGGTCGCCGTTGCCGCTGCAAGCATGGCTGTTGCGCGCCACCGTCTCGCCCGGCGTCACCGCGAACGTAGCGCCTTGGTTCGCCACGCCGAGCGCGGCGACAAACCAGGTCTCGTCGTTGCTCATGCCCGAATCGAGCGTGAAGGTATTGGCGAGAACTCCGCCGAGGAAGATGTTGATGGTCGGGTGCGTCTGACCGCACACGCCCGAGCCGCCGCCGCCGTCGGGCGTCGAGCTGTAGTAATGAACATAGATTTGATACGGCGTATTCGCGGGAGAATCGAACGGCTTCTTCTGCGTGATGTTCTCCGGTCCGTTTCCCCACAAGTCGTCGTGATCGAGCGTCGGGTCGTCGATGCTGATCCCGTCGGGATAGATGCCGCCCGGGTCCTGCTCGCCGCCGCATCCTTGCGTCGTGCAACCCCAGTCCGGGTTGGTGTTGTAATAAGCGGTATCTCGGAAATCGCAGAGTTCGCCGCCCGGCCCGACATAGTGCAGATCGAGGTCGCCGCAGCTCTCGGCCCAGGTGAGCTCGATGTGCACGTCGCCGGTGGAGGCCACATGCACCGTGACTTGCTGTGTGCCGGCGCAGCCGTTGCCATCCGCGGCGCTCAATTCAACGACATAATCACCGGAGACGAGCGTCTGCATCGTCACCACCTCGCCCGTTCCATTGAGCGTGGTGGTCGAGCCGGCCGGCTGCGATACCAGCTGCCAAGTATAGGTCGGCGTCCCCACCACTTGAGAGCCGGCGGCGCTCAGCTGGACGTAATCGAGCGGCTGCACCGGGCCCGGCAATGCGGTCGGATCGAATGATTGATACGGGCCGCCCTGCGAGCTCGAATAGCTCGCGGCGATGCTCGCGGTCGGGCGCGGCTCGACCGAGGTGCCGCAATAGGTGGTGACCCCGGTGCCGGTCAGGCGCACGCGCGTGCGATTGACGCCATAGCTATTCCCGAAATTGAAATCGAGCGCCGCCGCGTCGCTGCGGGCCGCGGTGGGCGCATAGGTCACGCTCGCCTGCAGCTGTCCGCCGGGAGAGAGCGACGCGCCCAGGACCGGCGCGGTGCCAGTGGTGAAGGTGAACTCGCTGCTGGTGGGCGCCACCGGCGTGAAGCTGAACGAGTCGACGGTGATGCCGCCCTGGCCGCAGTTGGACAGCGCGAACGTCTTGTCGCGGCCGGTGCCGATGAGCGTGAGGCCGTAGTCGACCTGCAGCGACGGCTCGACGCAGATGGCGATGCCGGTGGTGGCGAGGTGGAGCACCAGCGGCACCAGCGCGTCGCGGGGATCGTTCGAGGCGACATCGAGCTCGCCCAGCAGCGTGCCGAACTGATCGGGCGTCGCGCTGATGGCGAGGTCGAGGCTGGCGCCCGGCGCGAGCTGGGTGAGCGCGGACGAGGGCAGCACAAACTGCGGCGGGGTGGCCGGGCTCAGCGCGGGCGGCGAGGGGAAGAGCAGCGGCTCGGTGCCGGTGTTGGTGAACCGCAACGTCACGCTCGAGGGAACGTGCAGCTGCCCGCTGCCGAAATCGATGGTCGGGATCGCCGGCGGATGCGCGCCCAAGTCGGTGCACTCGGTGGGATCGACCGCGCCGCTCTCGTCGAGCTGGCAGATCGATAGCGCCGGATAGTCGGTGCTGAGCGCGAGGCCAGTGACCGGCAGCGTGATGTCGATGTTCGAATCGTCCGAGCCGGGATCGATCTCGACGCTGCCCGCCGCGGCGTGGGCCGCCTTCGGGCTCCAGGTCACGGTGAAGCTCGCGCACTCGCCCGCCGCCAGCGTGCTGCTGCTGGCGCGCGGCGCGCCGGCGCAGTCGGTGGTGAAGAGGCCGGCCAGCGAGAGCTCTCCGTTGGGGTCGGTGGCGATCTTCACCGCCGGCATCGCGACCGGCTTGCGGCTCGGGTTGGTGACGCTGACCACGACCGTGCTGGAGAGGCCGACGTTCACCTCGCCGAACGCGAGCGCCGCGGGAGAGACCTCGAGCGCGCCGACGTAGAGGGTGCGATCGTCGACGCAGCCAGCGCTCAGCGCGGCCGACGCGGCGAGGAGTGCCACGGCTGCAAATCGGGAGCTGCGCATCGCTGCCTCGTTTCACTGCGAGCCGCCAGCGTCCGCGAAGACGTGGACAGCCCATCGACTCTCGCTGGACGACATTGTGACGGCGCACGAGCTGGAGGCGCCGTGCCTTCACAGTAGCCACGATGCGCGCACCAGAGCGGTCGGGTGACCGTCCGATGGGGTTTTTGCGACGGCGCGCCCTACGGGCTCTCGACGAAATGGTCGAACACGTCGACGCGCACGACCTGGTAGCTCTGCTTGGCTTCCCCCAGCGCTCGCCGCGCGGCCTCGGCCTGCGGCTCTCGCAGCGAGGCCATCAAGACGATGTCGGTCCCGGTCCGGTGGAGCAGATAAGCGGCGCCGAGCGAGAGGCTCTCCGGCTCGAGCCGGACGGTGACGCGCGCGCCGAGCTTGCGGGGCTTGCGAGTGAGCGCGATGGGGCGGACCGCCTCGCCTTCGCCAGCGAACCAGACGGTCATCTCGAGGCGTCGATCGATGCGAGCGTTCATCGGCGGATTTTCAGCCTCCGGTCGATGAATGGACCGCGCGGAGAAAACCTTCAGCGCGGCCGCGCAAAATAAAGAGGAGCGGCGCCGGACGTTGGTTGGGGGTCGGCACCGCCCCACCCGTTCGGCTGCACCAAGCACGTCGTCTCGCGGGGGCCCCCCTTCAGCTGGCATCCGCGCCGCCGCGCCGCACCTTGAAGTGGCGCGCGAATCCTCCTAGCCTCGTCGGACCCGCCGGCGGTCGCGAGGAGCAGGAGCGGGGAATCGAAGGCGGCCCGGAGGGGCTGCACCCGAGGGGCCGCGAACATGAGCTCGAGCCAGCACACCGCACCGGCCCCGACGACAACGGCGCCGCCCACGACGACCGCGCCGCCGCCCACGACGACCGCGCCACCGCCCACGACGACCGCGCCGCCGCCCACGACGACCGCGCCGCCGCCCACGACCACCGCGCCGCCGCCCACGACGACCGCGCCGCCGTCCACGACCACCGCGCCGCCGCCCACGACGACCTCGCCACCGCCCACGACGACGGCGCCACAGACCACGACGACCGCGCCGCCGCCCACGACCACCGCGCCACAGGCCACGACGACCGCACCGCTGTCCACGACAACGTCGCCGGGCTCGACCACCACGAGCGCGGGCGGCCCCTCGGTCGATTCATTCTCCGGCGCACTCGCAACCGACGACGGCGTCGCGCAGTCGCCCGACTCGCTGCAGGTCATCGTCGGCTCGCAGGTGGTGCTCAGCTGGACCGTGAGCGGCGCGGACGACGGCGTCGAGCTCTCCGAGTCGAACGCGGGCGGCGATCCGCAGACCTTCCCCGCCGGGACGAGCAGCACCAGCGTGACCGCGCAGGACGAGCTGTACGACTACGAGCTGGTCGCGCTCTGCAGCGGCGCGCGCTCCGCCCCCAAGCATGTGCGCATCAGCACGCACGCCGACGGCGAGGTGGTGAGCGCGCACGCGCAGGTCACCGCGGCCGACGGAGATCTGCTCGACGTGGAGTGGACGTTCCAGGACGCGAGCGGAAATCCGCTCGGCGACAACACCTGCACCATCACCGCCGAGAACGGAACCAGCCAGCAGGGCGTCATCACCGGCGGCGTGCTCAAGACGACCGTGCCCGCCGGGCGCCTGGTGATCGAGATCGACGGGCACATCCTCGCGGTGATCGACGCGGAGGCGGACGGCGCGGACGGCAGCACCGACGGCGGCGCGGACGGCAGCGCGGACGGGAACAGCGGGAGCGATTCATGACGGCCACCAAGGGCGCGGTCACGCTGCGCAAGCCGAAGAGCACGCACACGTTCGTCGCGGTCGAGGACAGGCTTCCGGCGGCGCGGCTCGCGCACAAGGCCTATCTCGACGCGCGCAACGAGCTGGTGAAGTGGGGCTCCGACCCCGAAGAGGCGGGCAAGCGCTACGTGCGCGACTGGTGCCGCGGCTTCTCGAAGAATCCGAAGATCGCGAACCTGCTGGATCAGAACAAGATCGAGTCGGAGCAGAACGGCTACGAGGACGAGGAGCGGGCCAGGCACCGCGAGGTCGAGGAGAAGGCGGCCAGGCTGGTCGAGGCGCTCAACGATCCCAAGCTCAAGGCGCAGCTCAAGACGATGGGCGGCGCAGGGCTCGCCGAAGCGGCGGCGCTGGTGCAGGGCCTGGGCGAGTCGATCACCGGCGGCAAGCACATCGAGCGCGAGCTGCCCGAGGGGGGCGGCGAAGGCGTGCTCGCGTGGCTGCTCTCGGCGGAGACCGCGGAGAAGATCGACAAGCGGCTCGATCTCTACGTGAAGAGCCCGTTCGAGCTGACCGAGCCGCTGCTCGACGCGCTCGCGGAGACGGCCGGCACCATCGTTCGTCTCAAGAAGGAGAAGGCGGTTGAGTACGTCGCGACCTTCATCTCCACGCGCTTCCAGGTGCAGGTCGAGGACCTGATCACCCACCAGACCATCACCCTCCGCGGCGGCATGACGTCGGTGAGCGTGACCTCGCGCGAGTTCACCGTCCTCAAGTCGGAGAAGCTGCTCGACAAGGAGGGGGTCGAGCTGTTCAAGGGCAAGATCGAGGTGCTCGGCCGGCTGGTCGCGGCGGTGAACTTCGCCGCCAAGCTCGACGTGATGGCGCACGATCCGTCGCTGAAGAATTCGATCGAGACGCTCGGGGCGCTGGCCGACCTGCTCGACACGTCGAAGACGGTGAGCGAGGCGCTCAAGAGCTTCGTGCGCTCGGGGCGCGAGGTGGCGGCGGACGGCGCGCCCAAGGCGGCCGCGGCGGCGATCGACGTGGCCGACGCGACCGGCGGCGCGGGCCGCACGCTCATCTCGTTCCTCGGCAAGGGGATCGCGGAGAAGGCGACCCCGCTCGCGGTCCTCGCCGGCATGTGCGACGCGGTGACCGGCTCGATGGAGGCCTACGAATCGGTGGAGAACGGCAACTACGCCGACATGCTCGCCAACGTGGGCACCGCGGTGGGCGGCTGCCTGATCGCCGCGGCCGGCGTGCTCGAGCTCAGCGGCGCGGGCGCGGACGCCACCATCGTGGGCGCCCCGGCGGGCATCGTGCTTGGCGCGCTCGGGCTGCTCGTCGGCGTCGCGGGCGCGATCGCCGGCTTCTTCACCGGCCAGTCGGAAGTGCAGGTCTGGGCGAACCACTGCTGCTACGGCCTGCGCTACGCCCAGGACAAGTACGGCGACTGGAACAACAACCTCGAGAAGCAGATCGACGCGCTCGGCGACGCGCTCTACCACGCGAAGGTGAGCGGCACGCTCGCGCAGGACGAGACCGTGCTCCAGATCGAGACGACGGGCATCAGCCGCAGCTCGAAGATGACCTGCTACGTCGGCGCGAGCACGTCGGACTCGGACTATCCGGCGCGGCAAGATGCGCCGCTGCGCGACGATCAGCCCGACTGCGAGATCGAGTTCGGCGAGAGCGAGCAGAAGGACGTGGTGAAGAAGATCAAGCTGACCGTGAAGATGCCCGCGGCGGGCACGTCGGTGAACTGGGAGAAGATCACGCTGCAGATGACGCTCGATCCCGACGGCGACGGCGCCGAGGTGCTCAAGCGCACCGCCGAGATCAAGCAGGGAACGCTAGCGTGGGTTTGGTCCCAGATCTGACGGCAGCGGCGCGAACAGGAAGCGGATGAGGTTCGCGTAGCCGCGCGCGCGATCGGCCAGCTGCGACGGCGCGAGCAGATCGCTCAGCAGCGGATTCTGCGGATAGACGCCGAGCGGACCGAGGCGGTTGTCGTCGCTGGCCTCGAGCACCTCGCCGTAGCTGCTGCCAGGCCGCCACACCAGCAGCGTGAAGACCTTGCGCGGCCAGCGGGTGCGCAGCTGGGCGACCAGCTCGCGGCAGCTGGCGCCTTGAGCGAGGCCCAACGACGCGCGCGCTGCGTCGGTGAACGTCCGCGAGATGTCTGCGCACGAGAGCGTGGTTCCCACGCCGCGCCAGTGCCACGCCCAGCCTTGCGCGCGGCCGAGCACGGTCGCGCTCGCGTCATCGAAGAGCACCTCGACACCGTGCTGCCGCGCCCACGCGGTCACCGCGTCGTGTCCGGCAGCGGCGGCCGGCGGGTGGATCGCCGGAGTGGAGGCGCGGCGGACGGCGTCGCAGAGCGAATCGAGCGCGCCCACGGTGAGCAGCGCCGCGAGCCAGACGACCACCGCGGCGCGCGCGCCGGCCGAGGCGCCCTTCGCGCAGACCGCCGCCGACACCAGCGCGCCGGCGCTGCAGCAGACGAGCGAGAGCAGACCGATCGCGTCGCGGCTGATCAGCCAGCTGTCGACCGCAGAGACGGCGAGCAGGCCGAACAGCGCCAGCCCGGCGGCGAAGAGCCCTCGTTTTGCTGCGGCGCGATCGTTGGCCATCTCGTCCCCAAGCAGCGCGCGCGCCCATTCGCAGGCGCGAAGATCGGCGATGGTTCTGCCCGAGCGGCGCGGGCCGCGTCAACGCGCGCAGCTCTTTCGCGGCCGCTGCGCCGCGCGCAAAAGCTGCGCTCGCCGGCGCCGCGCGAGCCGGGCGAGCGTGGCACGGAACGTGATGATTGAGCGGGCATGCCCAAGCCGATTCCGAAGATCGCGAAGTTCATGACCACGGTCCCGATCTCGCTCGAGAGCCGCGCGAAGCTCACCGAGGCGCACGCGGCGATGCGCGAGAACAAGGTCCGCCACCTCCCCATCGTCGACGACGGCGTGCTCCTGGGCCTGCTCAGCTTGAGCGACCTGCATCTGATCGAGACGCTCAAGGACGTGAACCCGGCCGAGGTCGAGGTGCGCGACGCGATGACGCGAGAGCCGTTCTCCGTCTCGTGCGAGGCGCCCATCGACGAGGTGGCCGACGAGATGGCCGAGCGCAAGATCGGCTCGGCGATCGTCCTCGACGCGGGCCGGGTGGTCGGCATCTTCACCGCGACCGACGCGCTGCGCGCCCTCGCCGACACGGTCCGCACACGCTCGCACGGCTGATGTGCTCTCTCGCGAGGCGCGCATGAGCAGGCCGGCCACCGCGGCTCTCTGCGCGGCGCTCCTCTTCGCCAGCGCCGGTGGCGCGGCCGCCGAGTTGCCCGCCCGCTCCTCCGCAGACGCGCCCGCCGCGGCCGCCGAGGCCGCCCAGCCGCTCTGGTTGCGCGACGGCAGCCCGACGCCGCAGGCGCGCGCGCTGGCCGAGATCCTCCGCACCGCCGACGCGCAGGGGCTCGAGCCCGACGACTACGACGGACCGCTCTGGGGCGAGCGCTTCAGCCAGCTCGCGCAGGCGCACGGCGCGGCGGCGCTCGCGAAGCTCGACGCGGAGCTGAGCGCGAGCGCGCGCCGCTACGTGAAGGACCTCGCGGAGGGGCGCGTCGATCCGCGCGCGCTCCATTGGCAGCTCGGCGAGATGCAGCCGCGGCTCGACGTGCAGAGCGCGATCGAGTCCCTCGCGCAGGCGCCCGATGTCCCGGCCGCGCTGGCGGCGCTCGAGCCCAAGCTGCTCATCTACCGGCGCACGCTGCGCGCGCTGCAGCAGTACCGCGAGGCGGCGTTGCACGACACGGGCGGGCCGCTGCCGGCGTGGAAGAAAGTGATCAGCCCGGGAGACGAGTGGCCCGGCGCCGCGCAGCTCGCGCAGCGGCTGTCGCTCACCGGCGATCTCGCGAGCAGCGCCGCGGCGCAGACGGCGATGCCCGCGCTCTACTCCGAGCCGCTGGTCGCCGCGGTCGAGCAGTTCCAGCGCCGCCACGGGCTCACCGCCGATGGCCGCATCGATCGGCGCACCTGGAAGGCGCTCTCGGTGCCGCTGCGCGCGCGCGCCGTGCAGCTCCAGCTCGCGCTGGAGCGGCTGCGCTGGATCCCGCGCGATCTCGCCGCGCCGCTCCTGGCGGTCAACATCCCCGAGTTCCGCCTGCGCGCGCTCGACGCCAGCGGACACGTGGCGCTGGCGATGAAGGTCGTCGTGGGGCGCGCGTACCAGCACAAGACTCCCGTCTTCAGCGCGAAGGTCGAGTCGGTGCTCTTCCGCCCGCCGTGGAACGTGCCGGCCGACATCGTGCGCAAGGAGCTGGGGCCCGAGTTCAGCGCGCATCCCGAGCGCGCGGAGGCGCAGGGGTTCGAGCTGGTCGACGGAAAAGGCGCGCCCGTGGAGATGAGTCCGGCGGCGCTCGCGCGGGCGGCGAGCGGCGAGCTGCGGCTGCGCCAGCGCGCGGGCCCGCACAGCGCGCTCGGGCTGATCAAGTTCGAGCTGCCCAACCGCTTCGAGGTCTATCTGCATGACACGCCCGCCACCGAGCTGTTCTCGCGAACCCGGCGCGACTTCAGCCACGGCTGCATCCGGCTCGAGGACGCGGCCGCCCTCGCCCGCTGGGTGCTGCGCGACACGCCTGGCTGGACGCCGGAGCGCCAGGCGGCCGCCATGGCCGCCGAGGAGAGCGAGCGGGCCACGCTGGCGCAGCCGCTGCCGGTGCTCATCCTCTACAGCACGGCGGTGGTCGCCGAGGGCGGCGAGGTGCAGTTCTTCGACGACCTCTACCAGCACGACGCGCGGCTGCTGCGCGCGCTGGCGGCGCGCCGGCGCGGGGCCCGGTGAACGCAGCCCGGCCAGAGCGCGCGCCTCGCGCGTAGACCCAAGCTTCGCCTCATCACAGCGGAGCCGAGAGGTTGGAGCGCAATCTTTGCGCACGGCCAGGCCGCTCCCGACGGCGGCGCTCATGGCACATCGCCTGCACAACCGGACGGCATGACGACGGACACCGCACCAGCGCCAGCGGCGTGGAGCGCGCACCGGCCGCACCAGCTGAGCGGTCGGCGCGCGCTGGAGATCGGCGCGGCGCTGCTGGCGATGGGCGCGCTGACCGGCCTCTGGGTGGTGCGCGCGCGCGGCCGGGCGCGCGAGCCGCAGTACGCCTTCGACAAGGTCGCCGTCGCGCGCGGGCCGCTCCAGGCGCGGGTCACCGCGAGCGGGACGGTCAATCCGCTGGTCACGGTGCAGGTCGGCTCGCAGGTCTCCGGGACCATCCAGGAGCTGGGCGCGGACTTCAATTCGGTGGTGCATCGCGGGCAGATGATCGCGCGCATCGACCCGCGGCTCTTCCGCACCGCGGTCGATCAAGCGCGCGCGAACCTGCTCAGCGCGAAGGCGGGCGTCGACAAGGCGGCGGCGCAGCTGGTCGACGCGCAGCGCACGGCCGCGCGGCAGAAGGTCCTGCTCGGCAAGCAGCTGGTCGCGCAGCAGGACTACGACACGGCAGCGACGAACGCGCAGGTCGCGGTGGCGCAGCTGGAGACCGCGCAGGCCGCGGCCGCGCAGGCGCAGGCGGCGCTGGAGCAGGCGCAGCTCAACCTCGACTACACCACCATCGTGGCGCCCATCGACGGCGTGGTGATCACGCGCAACGTCGACATCGGCCAGACCGTGGCCGCGTCGTTCGCGTCGCCCACGCTCTTCCTCATCGGCGAGGACCTGAGAAAGATGGAGGTCGACTCCAACATCCCCGAGGCCGACGTGGGGCGGCTGGCGGCGGGCATGAGCGCGACGTTCACCGTCGACGCCTATCCGGGCGAGACCTTCCGCGGGACCATCCGCGAGGTCCGCAACTCGCCGCAGACGCTGCAGAACGTGGTGACCTACGACGCGGTCATCGACGTCGACAACGCCGCGCGCAAGCTCAAGCCGGGGATGACCGCGAACCTCAGCGTCATCTACGCCGACCGCGCCGAGGTGACCAAGATCGCCAACGCCGCTCTCCGCTTCCGTCCGCCCGCGGGCTGGCTGGGCAAGGAGCGGCCGGCGCCGCTCGCCGACCGAAAGACCGTCTGGGTGATGCGCGGGCTCAAGCCAGAAGCGGTCCCGGTGCGCGTGGGCGTGAGCGACGGCAGCTGGAGCGAGCTGCTCGAGGGCGCGCTCCAACCGGGCGATCTGCTGGTCGTCGAGGCGACCGCCGCGCAGCCCTCGCGCGCCAACTAGAAGCCGCCGATGCCGCCGCTCATCCAGCTCGAGAAGGTCACCAAGATCTACCAGATGGGCGGCGAAGAGCTGCTCGCGCTGCGCGAGGTCTCGCTGCAGATCGAGCACGGGGAGTTCGTCGCGATCATGGGCGCGTCGGGCTCGGGGAAGTCGACGCTGATGAACGTGATCGGCTGCCTCGATCGGCCCACCAGCGGACGCTACCTGCTGGCGGGTGAAGACGTCAGCGGGCTCAAGCGCAACGAGCTGGCGCGCATCCGCAGCGAGACGCTCGGGTTCGTCTTCCAGCACTTCAACCTGCTCGCCCGCACCAGCGCGCTGGAGAACGTCGAGCTGCCGCTGCACTACGCGGGCGTGAGCTCGGCGCGCGAGCGCTCGGAGCGGGCGATGCGCGCGCTCACCCGGGTCGGGCTCGCCGCGCGCGCCCAGCACCAGCCGAACCAGCTCTCCGGCGGACAGCAGCAGCGCGTCGCCATCGCGCGCGCGCTGGTCAACGACCCCAAGGTGATCCTCGCCGACGAGCCGACCGGCGCGCTCGACTCGCGCACCAGCATGGAGGTGATGGCGCTCTTCCAGGAGCTCTCGGCGGCCGGCATCACCATCGTGCTGGTCACGCACGAGCCGGACATCGGCCGCTGCGCCGCGCGCGTGTTGACCATGCGCGACGGCGAGATCATCCGCGACGAGAAGCAGACCCCGATGGTGGCGCAGGTCCCGCCGCAAGGTCGTGCCGCGTGAACGCGATCTCCATCGCCCGCCTCTCGGCGCGCGCGCTCTTGCGCAACAAGCTGCGCTCGTTCCTCACCGCGCTGGGCGTGGTCATCGGCGTCGGCGCGGTGATCGCGATGGTGTCGATCGGCGAAGGGGCCAAGCGGCGCGTCGAGCAGACCTTCGAGTCGATGGGAACGAACCTCCTGATCGTCATGCCCGGCTCCGCCTCGTCGAGCGGCATGCGCGGCGGCTTCGGCAGCCAGGCGACCCTGACCTGGGACGACCTCACCGCCATCCGCACCGAGCTCAAGGCGGTGCGCGCGGCCGCGCCGGTGCTGCGCGACAGCGTGGTCGCGCAGAGCGAGGATCAGAACTGGACCACCTCGCTCATCGGCACCAGCACCGACTACTTCTTCATCCGCAGCTGGAAGGCCGCGAGCGGCCGGCTCTTCAGCGAGGACGAAGCCGACTCGGCCGCCAAGGTGGTGCTGCTCGGCGAGACGGTGGTCGCGAACCTCTACGGGCCCAACGCCAACCCGGTCGGCCAGACGGTGCGCATCGGCGCCATCCCGTTCCTCGTCGTCGGCGTGCTGGAGAAGAAGGGCCAGTCGCCGATGGGCTCCGACTACGACGACACCATCGTGATGCCGGCCAGCACGTTCAGCACGAAGATCTCCGCGGGGCTCGGCAAGTTCATCGGCGGCGCGCTCTTCGTCAGCGCGACCAGCGAGCAGGACACCGGCCGCGCGCAGAGCGAGATCGAGAGCCTCCTGCGCGATCGCCACCACCTCGCGCCCGGCGCCGAGGACGACTTCTCCGTGCGCAACCTCGCCGAGCTGGCGCGCGCACAGGAGCAGGGGACCGAGATCCTCACCACGCTGCTGGCGGCCATCGCGGCGGTGGCGCTGCTCGTCGGCGGCATCGGGATCATGAACATCATGCTGGTGAGCGTGACCGAGCGGACGCGCGAGATCGGCGTGCGCATCGCGGTGGGCGCGCGCACCTGGGACGTGATGGCGCAGTTCCTCGGCGAGGCGCTCGCGCTCTCGCTCGCCGGCGGGCTCGTCGGCATCGCCTTCGGACTGCTCGCCGCCGCGCGCATCGCCGCGCACTACCGCTGGCCGATGATCGTGCACGCCAACGTGATCTTCATCTCCGCCGGCTTCAGCGCGCTGGTCGGCGTCGGCTTCGGCCTCTACCCCGCCCGCAAGGCGTCGCGCCTCGACCCCATCGAAGCGCTGCGATTCGAGTGACCCCGATGAATGCCGCACGCAATCGATTGAACCTGCAGCGATGCCTCTATACGGTCGCGCCATGGATGAGACTTTGCTGTCGGAACTGAAGCGCTACGTGGGCTGGGGCGCCGAGGACGAAGCGGCGCTGCACGAGATGCACCCGCTGCTGCAGCCGCACTTCCCCGCGGTGGTGGCGGCCTTCTACGATCGCATCCTCGAGCACCAGGAGGCGAGAGCGGCGCTGGTGGGCGGCGAGAGCCAGGTCGGGCATCTGAAGGTGCAGCTCGCCCGCTGGCTGGAGGCGCTCTTCACCGGCCCGTGGGACGAGGACTACTACCAGCAGCGCGCGCGCATCGGCCGCATGCACGTGCGCATCGCGCTGCCGCAGCACTACATGTTCGCGGCGATGAACGTGCTGCGCCGCGGGCTCGACGACTCGCTCGCCGCGCAGGGCAACTTCACGCAGGCGCAGCAGGCGCGCGCGCGCACCGCGCTCGGCCGCATCCTCGATCTGGAGCTGGCGATCATGCTGCACACCTACCGCGAGGATCTGCTCTCGCAGCAGGCGCGCGCGGAGCGGCTCGCCACCTTCGGGCAGATGGCCGCGTCGATCGGGCACGAGCTGCGCAACCCGCTCGGCGTCATCGAGACCTCGCTGTTCCTGTTGCGCAGCCGCACCAAGGAGGACGAGCGCGCCACCCGGCAGGTCGAGCGGATCGGCGAGCAGGTCGGCATCGCCGGCGGGATCATCTCCGGCCTGCTCGACCTCATCCGCGACAAGCCGCTGGTGCGGCAGGAGGTGAACCTCGACGAGGTGGTCGACAACGCGCTCGCGCTGCTGGAGAAGCCGCCCGCGCTGAAGCTCCACCGCTTCGGGATCGACACGCTGCCGCGCATCCAGGGCGACCCCGCGCAGCTGCGCCAGGCCTTGGTGAACCTGATCCAGAACGCGATCCAGGCCGCCTCGCCCGAAGCGCCGGAGATCTGGATCACCGGCTCGGAGGACGCGGGGTTCGTGCGCATCGCGGTCGAGGACAACGGCACCGGCGTCGACCCGAGCATCCGCGCCCGCCTCTTCGAGCCGCTCATCACCACCAAGTCGAGCGGCACCGGGCTCGGGCTCTCGCTGGTGCAGCGGATCGCGCTGCGACACGGCGGAACCATCTCCTACGATCCGGGCGCGCGCGGCGCGCGGTTCGTCATCCTGCTGCCGATCCTCGATCACCAAGCCTAGCGCATGCGCCGATACCTGATCGTCGACGACAACCTGCCGTTCGCGGAGAACATCGCGGAGATCCTCTGCGAGCTGGGCGACGAAGCGCGCGTGGCGGGCAGCGCAGCAGAAGCGCTCGAGCTGCTGCGCGGCGAGCGGTTCGACGCGCTCATCACCGACATGCGCATGCCCAAGCAGGGCGGCGCCGATCTGATCCGCGAGGCGCACCGGCAGGACCCGGGGCTGCCCGCGATCGTCGTCTCCGCGTGGACCGACGAGCAGGACCTGCGCGCCGCCGAGCAGACCGGGCTGCTCGCCATCCTGCCCAAGCCGGTGCCGATGGATCGCCTGCTCGAGCTGCTCTCGGCCGCGCGGCGCGACGCGCTGGTGGCGGTGGTCGACGACGACGCCGCGCTGGTGGAGAACCTGAGCGAGCTGCTGCGCGAGCGCGGCTTCTCCATCGTCAGCGCCAACTCGCTCGGCGCGGTGCAGTCGCTCGGCTGCACGCCGTTCGCCGCGCTGGTCGATCTGCGCATGCCGGGGGGCCCCGACGGCGCGGCGCTCGCACGGATGCAGCAGCAGTTCCCCGACGTTCCCCTCTTCGTCATCAGCGCCTACCTGCGCGACGGCACGCCGCCGGTGCAGGGGGTCTTCATCAAGCCGTTCGACACGCGCACGCTGGTCGCGTCGCTCGAGCAGCTGCACGGAGCGCCCCGGTGAGCGCCGCGCGCGTGCTGGTGGTCGACGACGCGGCCGCCTTGGTCGAGAGCCTCGCCGAGGTCCTCGAGTCCGAAGGCTACGAGGTGAAGACCGCCTCGACCGCCGCGCGCGCTCTCGAGGCGGCGAGCACCGGATTCGAAGTCGCGCTGGTCGACCTGCGCCTCCCCGACGGCTGGGGCACCGCGCTGGTGAGCCGCCTCAAGGAGCTCTCGCCCGAGGGAGAGGTGGTGCTGCTGACCGGCTACGCCACGCTGGAGACGGCCATCGCGGCGGTGCGCTCCGGCGCGTTCGCCTACTTGATCAAACCGTGCGCCACCTCGGAGCTGCTGCTCACCGTCGAGCAGGCGCTGCGCCAGGTGCGGCTGCTCACCGAGAAGCGCGACCTTTCGCGCCGCGCGCAGGTGGCGGAGAAGCTCGCCGCGGTGGGCACCATGACCGCGGGCCTCTCGCACGAGATCCGCAATCCGCTCAACGCGGCCGGCCTGCAGCTGGCGGTGCTCGAGCGGCGGCTGCGCAGGCTGCCCGAGGGCGAACAGCCGCTCCTGCTCGAGCCGGTCGGCCTGGTGCGCGACGAGATCCAGCGGCTGACCCGGCTGCTCGACGGCTTCCTCCAGTTCGCCCGGCCGCGCGAGATCAACGTGCAGCCGATGGAGCTCGGGCCGCTCGTCGACAGCGTGCTCGCGCTCTTTTCCAAGGACGCGGAGCAGCGGCAGATCGCGCTCGAGCCCGCGCTGCCCGCGGAGCGGCTGCCGAACATCGCCGGAGACAGCGAGCGCATCCAGCAGGCGCTGATGAACCTCATCTTGAACGCGCTCGACGCGACGCCCACAGGTGGCCGCGTGCGCATCTCGGCGAGGCCGACGGCGAACGACGTGCTGCTCGAGGTCGACGACAGCGGCGCGGGCGTGCCGCCGGAGCTGCGCGACCGCATCTTCGAGCCGTTCTTCACCACCAAGGCCGCCGGCACCGGGCTGGGCCTGCCGATGGTGCACGCCACCGCCACGCAGCACGGCGGCAACCTCACGGTGGGCGAGTCGCAGCTGGGCGGCGCCTGCTTCGTGCTGCGCCTGCCTCGCGCGCGATAGCGGCGCGCCTACTCGCGCGCTTCTTCTTCGGACGGAGCGGTCGCGCCGGCCGCGTACTCCTTGAGCCGGTACTGGATCTTGCGTGGGCTGATCTGCAGCACCTCGGCCGCCTTCGCGGTCGAGCCGCCCGAGATCTCCAGCGTGCGCAGGATCGCCTCGCGCTCGATCGCGTAGAGCGTCGCCCCGGGGATCATGCTGCTGCCCGAGGCGGCCGCCGCCGGACGCGGGCCGCTCAGCGACGAAGGCAGATCGTCCGCGGTCAGCTCGCTCCCCTGCGCCAGCACCACCGCGCGCTCGATCGCGTTCTCCAATTCGCGCACGTTGCCCGGCCAGTCGTGGGCGAGCAGCGCGTTGATGAAGCCGGGCGCGACGCCGCGCACGGTCTTGCCGTACGCCTTCGAGGTGCGCTCGATGAAGTGCGAGACGAGCAAAGGGATGTCGCCCTTGCGGCGGCGCAGCGGCGGCAGCGTCACCGCGACCACGTTGAGCCGGTAGAAGAGATCTTCGCGGAAGCGGCCCGCCTTCACCTCGGCGCCGAGGTCGCGGTTGGTGGCGGCGACCACTCGCACGTCGACCTTGATGGTCTGCGTCCCGCCGACCCGCTCGAACTCCCGCTGCTGCAGCGCGCGCAGGAGCTTGACCTGCGTGGCCGGTGTGATCTCGCCGATCTCGTCGAGGAAGAGCGTGCCGCCGTCGGCCAGCTCGAAGCGGCCTTCGCGCCGCGCCGCCGCGCCGGTGAACGAACCCTTCTCGTGCCCGAACAGCTCGCTCTCCAGCAGCGTGTCCGAGAGCGCGGCGCAGCTCACCTTGATGAACGGCTTGTCGCGCCGCTCGCTGCTCTCGTGGAGCGCCTGCGCGATGAGCTCCTTGCCGGTGCCCGACTCGCCCAGCACCAGCACGGTCGCGCGCGTGGGCGCCGCCTGCTTGACCACCTGATAGACCGCCTGCAGCTCGGGGCTCTCCCCGACCATGCCCTCCAGGCGGAACCGCTCGCGCACGCGGGCGCGCAGGCCGTCGGCCTCGCGCTGCAGCCGCCGCTTCTCGAGCGCCTTGGTGACGAAGACCAGCACCGCGTCCACGTCGAGCGGCTTGATCAGGTAGTTCTCGGCGCCCGCCTTCATCGCGCGCACCGCCGACTCGATGCTGCCGAACGCGGTCATCATGAGGAACGTCGCGTCGTGGCCGGCGGCGCGCGCGTTCTCCAGCAGCGTCAGGCCGTCCATCTTCGGCATGCGCACGTCGGCCAGCACCAGCGCGGGCGCGAGCTGGCCGAGCAGCTCGAGCGCCGCCTCGCCGTCGGAGGCCTCGCTGATCTCGTAGCCTTCCTCGGCGAGGATGGTGCGCAACGCGCCGCGCGCGTTGGCTTCGTCATCGACGACGAGAATCCGCTCTTTGGCCATCGTTTTCGTCTCCCAACGTTCAGGTGATGTCGGCCCGGCAAGGCCGGGCGGCCGCACGCTACTCGATTGCCGCTCGCGAGAGCATCGTACCGGTCGCCACGACCGGGCCTCAGTGCAGGCGGCGTGCCCGCGGCTCTCTCTGCGACAAAAAAGCAGACTGCGCATATTTTTCGCCACGCGCAGACGCGCGGCGCAGCTTCTGCGTCCGGCTCGCGACGCTCCGGTCGCGTCAGAGGAGACGCCCGGCGCCGCGCTGGCGGCGAGTTTGCAGCGCGAAGCGGTGAGAGGCCTGGCTCGTCTTCCGGTCCGCACTCTTGCCTCCGCGGCCGCTTCCGGACTTGCCCTCCGAAGCGCTCGATGACCGGCGATCGAGGGGCAGCGCATGAAGCACATCCTGGTGGGCATCGACGGATCCGAAGAGTCGAAGGCCGCGCTGCACTACGCGGTCGCGCTGGCGGCGGCGCTCTCCGCGAACCTCGAGCTGGCCCACGCCGCCACCCCCACGCCGCCCGCGCCCGAGGCGCTCCCGCGCATGCCCGAGGCGATGCGCGTCGCCGACTTCCTGCTCGGAACCACCGCGCGGGAGAACCGCGTGGGCGGCATGCTGCCCTCGACGCGGCTGCTGAGCGGCGAGCCGGGCGCCGCGCTCGCCCACGCCGCGCGCCAGTCGCGCGCGAGCCTGGTCGTGGTCGGCACGCACGGGGCTGGCCGCGCGGTGCGCCTGCTCTTCGGCAGCACCAGCGACTATCTGCTGCAGCACTGCGAGACGCCGGTGCTGGTGGTGCGCAAGGAGTGGCCGCCGCCGCACCCAGGCGGGCGCATCCTGCTCGCCGCCGATGGCTCGTTTGAGTCGCGCCTGGCGGCGAGCGAGGCGATCATGCTCTGCAGCGCGACCGGCTCCGCGCTGCGCGTGGCCTTTCTCGAGTCGGCGCCCCCGGCGCGGCGCGCGCACGAGGAGGCCGTGCTGCGCGAGCTCGCCATCCGCGAATCGCACGCGGCGGTGGAGCTCGAGATCGTCGTGGTGCCCGGACACCCGGCCGAAGCGCTCGCGGAGGTCGCGCGCGAGCCGGGCACGTCGCTCATCGTGCTCGGCCAGCGCGGCCGCGGCCCGGTCGAGCGGCTGCTGGCGGGCACCACCTCGAGCCGGCTGGTGCAGCTCGCGAATGTGCCGGTGCTGGTGGTGCGGGCGTAAACACCGGCGGGCTCCAGGGTCGCGGCGCAGGACCGCTCAACCGGAAAAGTTGCCGAGCGAGCCCGGCGCGGACCGTATGATCGCCGCGCATGCGATCTGCTCTGCGCGACCGCGCCATCTCCCGGCTCTGGGCCGGCCAGGCGCTCTCGTCGATCGGCGATGAGATCTATCGGGTCGGGCTCACCTGGATGGCGGTGGGCCTGCTCGGCAAGGACACCGGCCTGCTCAACGCGGGCCAGGCGGCGGCGCTGATGATCCTCAGCTTCGTCGGCGGTCGCTGGGCCGACCGATGGGAGCCGCTCCAGACGATGGTTTGGATCGACGGGATCCGCGCGGGCGTGGTGCTGCTGCCGGTGGCGGTCTCGCTCTTCCACCCGGTGCCGCTCGGGCTCTTGGTGGCGGTCGCGCTGGTGCTCGCCTCGCTCGGCGCGTTCTTCGATCCGGCGCTGCAGGCGACGCTGCCCCACTTCGCCCGCGAGCCTCGGCTGCTGCGCTCGGCGAACGGCTTGATGAGCACCACCATCCGGCTGGCGCGCATGGTCGGGCCCACGCTGGTGGGGCTGCTCTCGAACGTGGTGCCGATGATCCACTTCTTCACGCTCGATGCGCTGACGTTCATCGGCTCGGCCTGGTCGGTCCGCTCGATCGGCGGCACGGTGCCGGCGGCGGCCGACGGCAGCGGCGAGCGGGCCTCGTTCTCGCGCGCCATCGCGGCGGGCTTTCGCACCGTCTCCGCGGCCCCGGGGATGCCGTTCATCCTCGGGCTCAAGGCGCTCACCGGCGGCACCTGGAACCTCGCCTTCATGCTCGGCATCGCGCTCTTGGTGCAGCAGCTCGCGCCGGGGGACGCGCGCGCCTTCGGTCTGGTGATGGCCTGCTACGGCGCGGGCAACTTCGTCGGCGCGCTCTACTTCGGCAACCACCGGCGGCCGCACCCGGGCCGATTGATGTTCGCGGGATATGCGCTCTTCGGCGCTGGCTTCATCGCGCTCGGATTCGCCCCCGGCATCGGCTCGATGATGGCCGCCGCCGCGTTCTCCGGATTCGCCGGCCCGATGAACGAGCTCGCCTTCTCCGACACCATCCAGGCGCGCTTTCCCGCGCGCGAGATCTCGCGGGTCTTCCGGCTGCGCATGGCGGTCGAGACGCTCTCGACGCTGCTCTTCACCGGCGTCTCGCCGCTCCTGTTTCGCGGCATCGGCGTGCGCGGCACCATCGTGTTCTGCGGGCTGGCCTGGCTCGTCTCGGGGCTGCTCGGCTTCGCGCGCATCGGGCGCGTCGAAGAGGAGGAGCGCCAGGCCGCGCGGCTGCGCAGCTCGTGAGCGCTCAGGCGGCGGGCGCGCCCGAAGCCGCGCCGCCCCCCGCTGCGCCGCCCGCGCCCGCCCGGCTCTTCGCCGGCGCCTGCTTCTTGTAGAAGCTGTTGCAAAAGCCGGCCTGCCGCGGGAAGCGCGCGAGCAGCGCGCCGTAGAGGACGTCGCGCGCGTCGAGGTAGTCGTTGCGCGCCCGCGTCGCCTGGGCCTGCGCGCGGCTCTCGCGCAGCTCGATCTCCTTCAGGCTCGCCAGCGGTCCCTCGAGCCGGCGCGTCTGCTCGGCGAGCGCGCGCAGGTGCGGGGCGAGCGGCGCGGCGGCGCCATCGTCCTTGATGGCCGCCGAGAGCCGCTTGAGCTCGTTCGACAGGCCCGCCGGCGGCGTCGCCTTCGCGCCGGTCAGGCCGTGGGGAAAGAGGTGCGTCATCAGCGGCTGCGGCTCGCGCGAGTTGCCGGTGATGGTCTTGGCCGCGAGCCAGACCGCCGTCTGCGCGGCGTGGGCGCCGGTGAGCGCGGCCTGGAGCGCGCCTTCGGCCATCGCCTTCTCATCGGCCACCTCGATGAGCGCGGCCTGCGCCGTCTTCAGCCCGCGGTGCGAGGGCTGCATGGTGGCGACCAGGTCGGCCGTCGCCGGATCTCCCTGGAGCTTGCCGAGGGTGAAGAGGGACTCGCCGATGAGAGTGCCGAACGCTGCCTTCTTGAGGGAGGACTGCCGCATCGCCTGCTCCTTGGGGAAACACCCACGGGAGCCAAGCGAGCCCCCCCGGGCTGGTCATAGGTGCGATTGAGCCGCAAGTCTGCAAAAGACGCAACACTCTTTCGCACCTTGGACGCCGGGCGAGACGTGAGGCGCAGGAGCCCGGCCGGATCGATCGGCGGCGCGTTCTCGCCGGCGAGAATGGAGGAACGACCGGTCGGGGCGGCTTTCTCGCGATCGAGAACGGTCGCCGGACCGGTCGTAGCACCGCTCACGCGCGCGCGAAGGCGCGAGCGGCGCGTCCGCGGGCGGTTCTCGAGCGTGGGAGCGGCCGCGAGACGCTTTGGCCAGGGGCTCCCGCGGGCGGGAAGAGCGCGGCGAGCCGTGCGGACCCGGCGCTCCCGGCGCACCGGCTCGAGCCGTCGCCAAGGGAGCCGCGTCGCGTCGAAACCAGGGCCTTCGGGTCCCCTCTACAGGTCGGATGTTGAGGTGTTTGTCTCGAATACGTCAATTGTGTCGTATCCGACGAATGTTTCACCTTGGTTTCTGCGGTTAACCGAGGCGCGGGCCGTTGCATCCTGGCCTTCGTGGACCCCTCCCTGGCGGCAGTGCGATTCGGAGTGCTCGGCTACTCCACCTACAACCTCGGCGACGACATCCAGAGCCTGGCGGCGCGCCGGCTGCTGCCCCGCGTCGACTTTGTCGTCGATCGCGAGAAGCTCGATTCCTTTGAGGCCAACCTCGAGGGCGAGCACCGGCTGCTCCTCAACGGCTGGTTCATGCACAACCCCGATCGCTGGCCGCCGGCCGCCTCGCTCACGCCGCTGCCGATCTCCATGCACCTGACCGCGGACGCGATCAGCGACAACACGCGCACCCCGAACCCGCTGCACCAGAGTCCGGCGGCCGCGCTGCTCTCGCCGCCCAACGCGCGCTACCTCGCGCAGTTCGGTCCGGTCGGCGCGCGCGACCTGTACACGCTGCGCCTGCTCGAGCAGGCGAAGGTCGACACCTACTTCTCCGGCTGCCTCACGCTGACCTTGCCAGAGCGCGACCCGGGCGCCGTCGAGGACGTCGTCTATCTGGTCGATCTGGACGACGAGCTGATCGACGCCTGCCGCAAGCGGACCCGCTCGGAGGTCCGGCTGGTGACGCACCTCTGCATGCGGCCGCGCGAGCACGATCGCGCGCTTCTCGCTCAGTCGCTGCTCGATGGATACGCGCGGGCAAAGTGCGTGGTCACCTCGCGGCTTCACGCGGCGATGCCCTGCCTGGGGATGGGCGTGCCGGTGCTGCTGGTCGACACGCAGAGCGACCAGACCCGCTTCGACGGGCTGCACACGCTGGTGCGCCACGCGAGCCGCGCGCAGGTGCTGCGCGGAGAGGTCGACTTCGACCTGGAGTATCCGCCCGACAACCGCAGCGACCACCTGCGCTACCGGCATCTGCTGCTCGAGAAGGTCGCCGAGTTTGTCGCGCGCGCGCCGGGCTCGCCGCGCGCCGCGCCGGACGCCATCGATCCCAGGCAGGCGAGCGCGGAGGCGCTCTGGCTCGAGTGCGCGGCGCGCGAGGAGCAGCTCGCGCTCATGCGCAGCATGTTCCGCGAAGCGGAGCGGGCGCGCGAGGAGCTGGGGGCGGAGATCGAGCGCGTCGCGCGCGAGCGGTCGCAGCTCGCCGAGCAGCGCGGGCAGGCCTCGGCCGAGTGCGCCCGGCTGCAGCGCGAACACCAGGCGCTCGCCCGCGAGGCGCAGCGGCTGCGCGACGAGCGGGACTACCTCGCCGCGCAGCAGGGGCGGCTCGCGCACCTGGCGGTGGACAAGCTGCTGGCGACCGTCGAGCGATATCCGGCCGCGCAGCAGACCTTGCATCGCTGGGCGCAGCTCGCCCGCGGCGCGGCGGCGGGGGGCACGCTCGAGAGCGTCGAGCGGCTGCTCTCGGCGCTCCTGCCCGGCGCGGCAGGGCGGCGGCGGTAGCGAGGGGGCCGTGATCGCCGGGCGCGACCGGAGAGACCCCTGTCCCCCGCTCCGAATAGTACCTTCCGCTCCCTGACGGGCGCGGGGCGCGGAGCGCTGGTGTATGTGGCCCGCAAAGCCGCGTGCCCTGCGCGTCTGCGGCGCGCGGGCACTCTCCGGCATCCAAAGGGTGGAACCGATGGCGCAGGCGAATCGCTCATCCTCGGTCGGGCTCGTCGCTGCCCTCTTCGCGTCCCTGCTCGCGTGCGGGTCGCCGCATGCGGCCCCCGCCGTGGCCGTCAGCGTCAGCCCCTCCAGCGCGTCGGTTCAAACCGGCGCGACCCAGGCGTTCACCGCCAGCGTGACGGGCGCGACCGACACCAGCGTCTCCTGGTCGATCGCGGAGGGGAGCAGCGGCGGCGCCGTCACGCCGTCGGGCCTCTACACCGCCCCCTCCTCGGCGGGCAGCTATCACGTCGTCGCCGCCAGCGCGGCCGATCCCTCGGCGACCGCGACCGCCGTGGTGACCGTGACCGCCATTCCGCCGCCGCCGCCGGTGACCAGCGCCTCGGTGAGCCCGAGCAGCGTGAGCCTCCTGGCCGGCGCGACGCAGCAGTTCGCGGCCCAGGTCAACGGAGCGGCGAGCGACGCGGTGGTCTGGACGGTGCGCGTCGGAGGCCCCGGGGGAACCATCGACGCCACCGGCCTCTACACGGCGCCGCTGCGCGCCGGAACCGACCTGGTGTTTGCGACCAGCACTGTCAACACGGCCATCACCGGCATCGCCACCGTGACGGTGACCACGCCGGCTCCGCTCGGCATCGCCTACTCGCCCGACTTCGTCGTCTGCACGCGCGGGACCGCTTGCGCTCTCGGCGCCCCGGCGATCGCCGGCGGCACCGACGTGACGTTCTCGAGCCTCCCCGCGCTGCCGGCGGGCCTCGTGCTCAACCCGTCGACGGGAGCGATCGGCGGCACTCCGACGGCGATCAGCGCGCTTGCGACCTATCGAGTGACGGCCGCCAACTCGTGGGGCGCGGCGAACAACACCGTGACCGTCACCGTCCAGGACGTGCCGCCCTGGTTGGTCTACTCGCCCAGCTCGCTGATCTGCCTGACGCAGACCCCCTGCGCGCTCGCGGCGCCCGAAAACTCCGGCGGCGCCGCCGTCTCCTATTCGATTGCGCCCGCGCTGCCACCGGGCCTCGCGCTGGATCCGGGGACGGGCGCCATCTCGGGGAGCGCGGCCGCTGCGGCGGTGCCGGCGAGCTACACGGTGACCGCGACGAACTCGGGGGGGTCCGCGCAGGCCACGATCTCTGTCGCGGTGACCACGCCGCTCGGGCAGGCCCCCGGCCACACCGAGGTGCAGCAGTGCGACAACTTCATCTACCTGGACGACGGAGCCTTCGAGTTGAACGGCGCGCCGTTCCCGCTCAAGAGCGCGAACTTCCACCTGGGACTTCTGGCCAAGACGGTCAATCCCGGCGACCCGCCCGTCTACGACTCGCCGCGGGTGACCCAGGGCGGCGTCCAATACGACCTCTCCCTGCAGATGGACGCCAACTACGCGCCCACCGGCGACTTCTGCATGGACAAGGATTCGTGTGAGACATTGATGGCCGCGCAGGTCGCCAATCTGCAGGCCCTGGGCGTCAATTCAGTGAGGTTGATGGTCGATCACTCGCTGTTCGGAAACGGCGACCCCGCCTCGGTGGTTCCCGACGGCGACCAGCAGGACATGTTCTTCCGGACCGACCCCTGGCAGTGGAACTTCATGCTCGACATGGCCAATCCAGACACGATGGATGCCATCCTCCTGCTCGAGAAACGAGCGGTCGAGTTCCTCGGCGCGCGGGGAATCCGCAGCCTGCTGCTGCTGACGGGAACGCCTTATATGTACAGCGACAGCGCGGCCAACAGCGCCTTTACGGACTATCTGACCAAGCTGTCCGCGGCGATGGCCGACGAGCCTTATCTGATTGGATATGACTTCGACAATGAGCCGACCTGGGCTTCGGGCGCGCCTGCCGGGAGCTCATTCAGCATCACCAAAGATCAGACGCAGAGTCTGGTCCAGAGCTGGGTAGACGCGGTCCGGGCGACCAACTCGCACGCTCTGACGACCATCGGCAACGCCTACGCGCTTACCTCGGTGGATACTTGGGATCCGCAGTTCCTTCCGCTCGATTTCGCCTCCTATCATGTCTATCCGGACGCGCCGATGAACTGGACCCATGACGCGGACTTCGTCCAGCGCGAGACCTGGTTTGTCAAAATCAACAGCTGCGGAAGCGTCTGCCCGGCCGGAACGACGCTGGAAGGAGCGAATTGCCACGTCGTCGATGGCCCGCCCGGCACCACGGGAGCTGCGCAGAATGGCCAGCTCCAGACGACCGACTCGGGAGGAACCAGCGCGGTCGTCGGCTCCTATGAAGTCGGTTATGACCAGCCGCTCATCGAGACGCGCCCGTTCTTCTATGTGCAGCCGCACGGCACCTCCTGCCCCGCGGGCGCCACTTACGACGGCGCGAACTGTCTGGTGGCGACCGGCCCGGACGGCTCCAATGGATTCATCTATGGCCAGAGCTTCTATTACCAATACTTGAGCGCCAGCCAGCACTGCGCGCCTCCGGCCACCGATGACGGGGCCAATTGCAACCTCGCGCCGATTCCTTCCGGATACAACCCGTTCATCTTGACTGGTCCCGTCTTCTTCATCGCCGCGCGGCACTGCGGGGTGGATGGCCGCAAGCCCGCCATCATCGGTGAGTTCGGCATGAGCGCTTCCGATCTCGATCCGAACACGGGCGCGGTCTTGAGCGTCAATGACGGCAGCGCCGCGGACCAGGCGACCTGGCTGACCAACGTCGCGACGCGCGCCTACAACTGCGGATACCAGGGCATTCAATGGTGGGAATATGAAGACGAACACTGGGCCTTCCCGGACCATTTCGGAATGTGGGGATATTGGAGCATGGTGAATCCCGGCCAGCCGCCGCCGGACCCCGATGCGATTGCGATGCGGCCCTCGGGGCTGGCCATGGCGGCGCTCGACCCGGCGGCGCTGCTGCCAGGGAGCTGCCCTGTGCCGTGGGACTTCAACTGGCCTCATTACAGCGACGATTACGCCGGGGGCACGGGCTATAGCTACAGCGGCACGGTCTCCGATACGAACGGAAACCCGATCCCCTATGCGCTGGTGATTGGCCTGCTGTTGAACGGCGCCGATTTCTTTCTCAATGCCGACGCGAACGGCAACTGGTCGATGAATACGCCCAAGCTCATCAACTATGTGTTTGCCACCCAGTTTGGATATGAGACCTCCGGGCGCCACTATCCTGTTCCGCTGATCAGCTCGAGCATCGAGCTCAGCCCGGGAACGCTGCCGCCCTACAAGCCGCCTTCGAGCAACGACCAGGCGTGCCGGGTGATCGTCTATTGATGAGAGCCGCTCTCGCGCGGCGAACCCGCGATTCATTTGCGCGTGGTCGCATTCACTGGTGACCATTGGGAACTGGAACGTCCCAGCTCAACGGCTGCGACACCGCGAGCCTGGTGTGGAGCCGGAACGGCAGCGTCTGGTGCGCTGAGGGGACGCTCAGCGGCGCGGCTCGCCGGCCGCGGCGATCAGCTCGATCAAGGCGCCGAACGCCCGCTTGTGGTGCGCGGCATCGGCGCCGTCGTTGAGGTCGAGCGAGAAGCCGCGCAGCGCGCTGACGACGAGCAGCGCGAGGGTCGGCGCGTCGCGGGTGAAGCGCGGGTCGGCGCGGAAGACCGCCTCGAACAAGGGCCGCCAATCCGAGCCGAGCCGCCGGGTGAAGCGCCGCTCGCCCGCCGGCGCCGCGCGCTCCTTCGCGGCGACGTTGCTGAAGAGCACGAAGTATCGGCGCGTGTCCTTGCGGCGAAACCAGCGCCACGCCTCGCCGAGCACCGCCAGCGCGTCGGGGCCCGGAACGATGGCCGCGCGCGCCGCTTCGATCTGCCGCGCGCGCGCGATCTCGAGCGCCGCGTCGACGAGGTTCTGGCGATCGCCGAAGTGATGGACGAGCATCCGCGCGCTCGCGCCCACGTCGCTCGCGAGCTCGCGCAGCGAGGCCTGGAGGTTCCCGTTGGCGACGAAAAAGTCCGCGGCGGCGGCGGCGAGCTGGTCGCGGCGGGCGTGATCGAGGGTGCGCGTCATGGCGCCGATGTTATAGTGTAACGGCTGTTACATGAATCGGGGATCGCCATGCCAGCCCAACTTCTCGAGGAACAGATCCGCGCGCTCTACGCCGCGTTCAACCGCCGCGACAGCTCGTTCGTCACCGATCAGATGACCGCGGACGTGACCTGGCCGCAGGCGTTCAAGGGCGGCTTCGTGCGGGGACCGGCGGCCGTCGCGGCGTACTGGAAGGAGCAGTGGACGGAGATCGATCCGGACGTCGAGCCGATCGGCATCACCGCGCTCGACGACGGCCGGGTCGACGTCGAGGTCCACCAAGTCGTCCGCGATCTCGCGGGCAACGTGATCGCCGACGCGGTGGTGCATCACTTCTATCGCTTCGAAGGCGCGCGCATCGCGGGCATGGAGCTCGGTTAGGGGCCGAGCCCGACCCACTCGCCGCCGTCTTGAAACAGCTCGGCGCGCCGGCTTCGACCTGCTGGAGCGCGTACACGATCTCCTGCGCGCTGAACTTCGATTTCCCCGACAGGGGTCTCCTTCAGCGCATCAGGGCAGCCCGCCGCTCCACGCCATGACGTCGTCCATGATCTCCATCAGCCGCTGGCCTTGTGGCAGCAAGCGATATTCGACACCGAGCCGCGCGACGTCTTTGGCGATCAGCCCTTCCTCCGCGAGCTCCTCGAGTCGCAGGCCGAGCATGCGGTCGGAGATGCCCGGCAGCCGCTTCTTGATCCGGCTGAAGCGCGCCTCGCCGAGCTTGATCGCGTAGAGGGTCTGCATCTTCCAGCGGCCGCTGATCCGCTCGAGCGCGGCGCTGAGCGCGCACTCCCTGGCCAAGACGGTTCGATTCTGGAAGTTGCTGGAGTTGGGCTTTCGCGGCGCCTTCATCGGTTGCTCACTTCGTTGTGAGTGTTCCCGGCGCCGGCGCACTTCTCTATCCTTCGCGGATGACAAAATCGCTCATCGACCCCGAGCTGCTGCAGGCTTTTCAAGGCGAACCTCCTGTGGTCGACGTGGACGCCGGGAATTTGAAAGAGGTTCGCAAATCCACCCTGGAGATGATGGCGGGCTTCACCTCCGATGAGCGGGCGCCCGTCTCCGTCACTCGCGCGACCGCCAGGGCAGGCAGCCCTGCGCACGAGGTCCCGGTCATCGTCTACCGTCCGGGCGAAGGCCCCGCGCGCAAGCCCGCGATCCTCCATTTGCATGCCGGCGGCTTCGTCCTCGGCGACGCGCGGATGAGCGAGGGCTACTGCCGGAAACTGGCAGCGGACACCGGCGCTGTCGTCATCTCTGTCGATTACCGGCTCGCCCCGGAGTTTCCCTTTCCCGCCGCGCTCGAAGACGCCTATGCCGCGCTGCTTTGGACCCGGGACCATCACGAATCGCTGCGGATCGATCCGAACCGGCTCGCCATCACCGGGGAGAGCGGCGGCGGAGGGCTCGCTGCCCAGCTCGCCTTCTGGGTCCGCGATCGCAAGGAAGCTCCGGTCGCCTTTCAATTCCTCACCTATCCCATGCTCGACGATCGAACCGGCTCGACGCGCGATCCCGGCGCCCACGCGGGTCAGGCATTTTGGACCCGCTCGTCCAATCGATTTGCTTGGAGCGCGCTGCTGGGACAACCCGCCGGCTCGAGCGATGTCTCTTATCCCGCGGTGCCTGCGCGCATCGAAGACCTCTCGGGGCTGGTACCGGCGTATCTCGCGGTTGGAACCCTGGATCTCTTTGCTGCCGAGGTCTTGGACTACGCGCGGGCGCTGGCCGCGCAGGGCGTGGCGACCGAGCTCCACCTCTATCCCGGCGCGACACACGGCTTCGATTTCGCGGTCGGCACCTCGCTCTCGAATCTATTCTTCGAAGAGAGGAAGCGAGCCTTCGCGCGCGCCTTCGCGGGATCATTCTAGCCCTCGGGCAGCGTCGAGAGCCGATCGTGCGACAGCGCCGGCCGCGCGCCGGAGCCGCACAACCGAGAGAGGCTCTCCCGATCGTTCGCGTGGAGGTGCCCGCTCTGCGGAGGTCCGCTTCACCTTGGCCGAGGAGAAACCGCAGATCGTTCTCGGCCGGATCTGCCGCGAAGAATTCGTCTGGATTCCGGGGAGCAATTTGGAGCGGGAAACCGGGTTCGAACCGGCGACCCTCAGCTTGGGAATTGAATCCTGCCAGAGGCTTCACTCTGAAGAACAGGGCAGTTTTGGGCCGTTTTGGGCAGATGGGGTCCATCAGGATTACGTCACGGATTTGCGTCGAGCATCGGGCCAAGCGCTCCTTCACCCGCCTCCCCCGGTGGTCATGCTGCGCGCGGATGAACCTCGCGCTGGATGACCTTCCCCGCATCCCGCTGCGTTCGCCGCAGGTCGTAGGCCTGCTGCAGATTGAGCCAGAACTCCGCAGTGGTTCCAAAGTAGCGGGCCAATCGCAAAGCCGTGTCGGCGGTGATCGCGCGGGTAGCGTTGAGGATGCTCGTGATGCGGTTGGGCGGCACCTTCAGCGCATGGGCGAGCGCAGTCGCCGATAGCTCCAGCTCCTCCAACTCTTCGCGAAGGATCTCACCGGGCGGGATGGGTCTCATGGCGTTGGGCATCGCTCTTCTCCTCAGTGATAATCGACAATTTCGGCGTTGAAGGGACCGTCGTCTCCCCATTCGAAGCACAGCCGCCACTGCTGGTTGATGCGGATGCTGAACTGTCCTTTCCTGTCACCTGCCAGCGCTTCGAATCGGTTGCTCGGAAGCGCGGAGAGGTCTTGCACGCGAGCGGCACTGTCGAGGATCTGCAACCGCCGCTCGGCTTGCTCGGCGAACGCTTGGAACTCCTTGACGCGCTGCCCGTTGTAGAGCGCCTCCGTTTTCTTGCAGCGGAAGGTCCGGATCACGAAGGGCAGTGTAGCGATCGTTACTCGTTACGTCAAGCGTACTGAATGCGCGCGCGACCGCTACCCGACCCACGTCGCAATCCTGGTCGAGCACGGGAGCAATGAGCAGGCGGCGCCCTCAAAACAGCTCGAGCTGCGGCTCGGCCACCATCTCCGTCCCGCCAACATCCGCACTATCGGCATCCTCGGCGATCATCAGCTCCGCCGGGTAGGGCCTCAGCAGCTCCTTCACGTCCACCCTCCCCGGTCTCAGCCAAGCCGCCATCGACTTGCACGGAAGAATCGCAGGCATCCGATCGTGCATGGGAGCAACGAGCGCCGAAGGCGATGTCGTGATGATGGTGCAGCTCAAGCGGCCCTGGTAGCGGTTCCAGAGGCCGGCGAAGCAGAACGGTGCGCCATCGCGCATCCCGAACCGCACCGGCTGCCTCTTCTTTTGGCCTAGCACCGCTCTCCACTCGAAAAACGCCGTCGCGGGCACCCAGCATCGATGCGCTTCAGCCGCCGATAGCCACGCGCCGCCGAGCAGCTTGTCATCGCGGGCGTTGAAGGGGCGCGTTGATGCGCTCCAGGTGTCGAGGAAGCCCCAGAAGGCGGTCTGCAGCCGCCGGGGCTCTTCGTTCGTTACGACCAGCACGTCATCAGTGGGGCGGATGTCGCGGCGCTCAAAGGGCTCGCCGAGATCGGCGAAGAGGGCGTCGTTCCCCTCAACGTTGAGAAGTTTGAGCAGTGAACCGCCCCGGGATCTCCGGAGGCTGGGTTACGTGAGTCCAGCCACCATGGCTAGGCTCGTGTGAGCACGATAGTACGCTTCCTCGAACTCCGCAGGCGGCAGATAGCCGATCGGCGC